>Ga0233424_10001983_pt1 | contig 15840 bp, 17 predicted proteins | sample Watercolumn_Towu_FD_181011 | JGI IMG/M metagenome (GOLD analysis project Ga0233424, IMG submission 181011) | Freshwater microbial communities from Lake Towuti, South Sulawesi, Indonesia - Watercolumn_Towuti2014_125_MG | ecosystem: Environmental > Aquatic > Freshwater > Lake | place: Indonesia...
GAACAGATTATCGCCATCCTGAAGGAACACGAGGCCGGGGTGCCGGTATCGGATCTGTGCCGCAAGCACGGCGTCAGCGATGCGAGCATCTATAAATGGAAGGCCAGGTACGGCGGGATGGAGGTTTCAGAGACCAAGCGGCTCAAGGCGCTGGAGGATGAAAACGCCAAGCTGAAACGGATGCTGGCCGACGCCATGCTCGACAATGTCGCGTTGAAGGACCTCCTCGGAAAAAAATGGTAGCGCCCGCCGCCCAGCGGGAGGCCGCGGCTCATCTCCAGCAGGTCTACGAGATGAGCGAGCGGCGGGCGTGCCAGGTCATCGGCTGCTGCCGCATGACGATCCGTTATGCGTCGCGCCGTTCGGACGATGCGATCTTGCGGGAGCGCATGAAGGAGATGGCGCATGAACGTCGGCGTTTCGGCTACCGTCGGCTGCATGTGCTATTGCGGCGGGAGGGGCACGTGGTGAACCACAAACGGCTCTTTCGCCTTTATCGCGAGGAGAAGCTCAACGTGCGGCGTCGCGGCGGTCGCAAACGCGCCATCGGCACGCGCTCACCTATGCTGCTGCCTATGGCGCCGAATGAACGCTGGTCGCTGGATTTCGTCTCCGATCAATTGACCGACGGTCGGCGTCTGCGTGTTCTATGCGTGGTCGATGACTGCACGCGCGAGTGCTTGGGCCTGATCGCCGACACGTCGCTGTCGGGCGGCCGCGTGGCCCGTGAACTGGACCAGATCATCGCCAGGCGGGGCAAGCCAAAGATGATCGTTAGTGACAATGGCACGGAGTTCACCAGCAACGCCATTCTGACCTGGGCCGACCGCAACCGCGTCGACTGGCACTACATCGCGCCGGGCAAACCCAATCAGAATGCGTTCGTCGAAAGCTTCAACGGTCGCTTGCGGGACGAACTGCTCAACGAAACTCTGTTCAGCTCCCTGGCGCACGCGCGCGCCGTTTTGCAAGCCTGGAAAACGGATTACAATGCCCATCGACCGCACTCACGGATAGGCTGGTTGACGCCGTTCGAATACGCCAGCACATTCACCCCGCGTCGTGATCAGGCGCTGCGCTCAATGCGCAGCTCCGCGCCTGCCACCGACGCTCTCGCCACAGCCAATATCGGCCATAAAAACCGCCAGAGCGAACTCAAACGCGGATAAAAGCTGGGGGCAACGTCGCCTTCAATTACGACTACACCGTGCCGGGAGTGTTCGGTCAGGTGGAACAGAAGATCGGCGATCTGACGCTGGCCGGCAGCGCGCGGCTGGATGATCACAGCGAATATGGTTCGCAATTCAGCCCACGCGTCTCAATGCTCTACCGTCCCGGCAATTGGACGGTGCGGGCTTCGGTCGGACGGGGCTATTACGCGCCGACGCCGTTTGTGGAGGAGATTGAAGCGGCCGGTCTGGCGCGTCTGTCAGCGCTCAGGCGCCTGTAGGCCGAGGAAGCGCAGACGGCTTCTGTCGATCTGACCTATACCGCTGGCCCGGTTGAGGCGAACATGACGCTCTTCGGTTCTGACATCGACAATGCCGTCCAGCTTCAGGAGACCAGCGACACCAGCGTGCGGCTGATCAACGCGATCGGTGTCACCCGCACGCGCGGTTCGGAACTGCGCCTGCGCTATCGCCACGAAGGCTTCTCGCTAACCGGCAGCTATGTCATCGTCGATGCCACCGAGACTGATCCAACCACCGGCCTGCGCCGCGACATGCCGGATACCCCGAAGCATACGGGGGGTCTGGTTGCCATGTGGGAAGAAGAAGGCAAGGGCCGTCTCGGCTTCGAGGCCTATTATACTGGGCGGCAGACTCTGGAAGACAATCCGTATCGAACGGAAGGTAAGCCCTACTGGGAACTGGGGGCCATGGGTGAGGTCAAGCTTGGTAGGGTCAGCCTGTTCCTGAACCTGGAGAACCTCCTCAATGTCCGCCAGACCAGGCACGATCCGCTGGTGCGGCCGCGTCGCGCCCCCGACGGCCGCTGGACCGTCGACGCCTGGCAACCCACCGAAGGCTTTACGGCCAATGCCGGGGTTCGCCTTCGCTTCTGACGACGCCAGACGGTTTGAATGGGTAACGGCTAAGGCCTGGAGCGGCAACACCTTCAGTCTGTCGCTTTGTGCCAAATCCAAAACGTCAGAAATGTACCGAACGTCAACCAGATCAACACGACCGCGACTAACCCTGATCGACTGACTATGCGAGTTGTACGGTTAGACGCGTTCGCTCGGAACTCGCTCATGAGCGTGGCGGGAATGAGCCGCACTGCCCACAGGATGCCAATAGGCACAATCAGCAGGTCATCGAAATATCCTAATACGGGAATAAAGTCTGGGATGAGGTCGATCGGCGAAAGCGCATATGCAGCGACAGTGCCAGCTACCAATTTAGCGGAGATGGGTGTCCTTGGATCACGCGCAGCTATCCACAAGGCGATCACATCGCGTTTTATGGCTTTCGCCCACCTCTTAGCAACTTTCAGCCATTTCATGGTCAGTCTCTTGCCGGTGTCCGCCGGCTCATTTCGGTCGCAGTCCCAGCAAACGTAACGCATTCAGGGTGACCAGCACAGTGGCCCCTGTATCTGCCAGGATTGCCATCCATAGCGTCGTAGCTCCCGTCAGTGTCGTGACAAGGAATACCGCCTTCAGCCCCAGGGCCAGAGCGATGTTCTGCCAGATGTTGCCCAGCGTTGCCCTGGACAAAGATATCAACTGGGGAACACCCGAGACGCGATCCTTCAGCAGCGCGGCGTCGGCGGTTTCCAGCGCCACATCGGTGCCGCCCCCCATGGCGATGCCGACCGAGGCAGCCGCCAGGGCAGGAGCGTCGTTGATCCCATCACCGACCATGGCAATCGGGCTGTCTTTAGCGATCTGCGCAATGCGGGCAAGTTTAGCCTCCGGTAGCAGCTCCGCCTCAGCCTCGACGCCGACCTGTGCGGCGATGGCAGCAGCCGTTCGGCGATTGTCGCCAGTCAGCATCAGCGCGTTTATGCCGCGTGCTTTCAGGGCCTGAACGGCGGATTTTGCATCCTCGCGCAATTCATCACGGATGGCGATCAAGCCTTCGGCGACCTTGCCGCCGAGGACAACCACGACCGTCTTGCCTTCCTGCTCCAGCGCATTGATCCTGGCCGTCGTCTCGTCTGATAGCGCTGCCTTGCTCGCTGCGAAGGATGGGGAGCCGACCGAGACAAATCCTGATTTCAAACGTGCCGTCACGGCCTTGCCGGGTACGGCGGTCGAGCCGCCGAAGACGACGGGGATGTCCAACGCCCGGATGCGTGCGGCGTCAACAATAGCCTTGCCCAGTGGATGGCTGGTATCGGCCTCGACGGCAGCGGCGCGCGCCAGCAGGTCATCTTCATTACCCGTAAGGGCTATGATGTCTGTCACCTGTGGCTGGCCGCGCGTCAGAGTGCCAGTCTTGTCGAAAGCGACCGTCTTGATCTTGCCGAGCGTTTCCAGTGCCGCGCCGCCCTTGATCAGCAGACCTTGCCGCGCCCCGGCGGCCAGACCTGACGCAATCGCTGTCGGGGTTGAGATGACCAACGCGCAGGGACACGCGATGAGCAAGGTCGCCAGTCCGCGATAAATCCACGTCGTCCAGTCCTGAGCAAAGAGCGCGGGCGGAATGACAATGATCAGAGCGGCCACCAGCATAGCCGCCGGCGTGTACCACAGGCTGAACCTGTCAATGAAGCGGGCGGTTGGCGCCTTGCTCTCCTGCGCCTCTTCGACGAGATGGATGATCCGGGCAATGGTGTTGTCAGCGGCCTTATGCGTGATACGCACCCGCAGTGCCCCATTGGCGTTGATACTGCCGGCAAACACGTCAGAGCCCGATCCCTTGAACACGGGCACAGACTCGCCGGTCACGGGCGACTCGTCGACCTCGCTCTCACCTTCGACCACCTCACCATCGGACGGGATGCGATCGCCGGGCCGGACGATAGCAATATCGCCGACTTCTAATGCCTCCGCCTGAACCTCTTCTACACCGCCGTTGCGTTCGATTCGGGCGGTGCGGGGCACGAGACCGATGAGCGCCTCGATACCCGCTCGAGCACGCCCCGCGGCAACGGTTTCAAGAACCTCACCGACGGCAAACAGGAAGACGACCGTCAGGGCCTCTTCACCTTCACCGATGAAGACCGCACCGATGGCGGCCACCGACATCAGGGTTTCGATGGAGAAGGGCGAGCCGGCCAGCGCGCCCGAAACCGCACGGCGTGCGAACGGAAACACGCTGATCAGGGCGGCGATGGAGGTGATGTAGAGCGCGTAGGCGGGGAGCAGGCGTTCCAATCCCAATCCAATGGCCAACATCAGACCGGTCATCAACACGAGTTTGCCCTTACCGGTTTTCCACCAGGGCACGGCGGTCTTAGCGGTTGGAATCGTGCGCATCTCTTCGGCCAGTGCGGTCGGCACATATCCGAGGCTGCGAATCTGGTCTTCAAGCTTCGTGACTGGGGTCAGGTCCTCATCCAGACTGAGAACCAGGGTTTCGTTCTGGTAGGACACCGCGACATCGCCGGCACCAGGCAGTCGATTGACGGCGGTTTCAATTTTGAGCGCGCACGCGCCGCAGTCCATGCCTTCGACGCGTAGACGGATGGGGGAGGGAGACGCCATATCAAGACCTCGACGGACGGAACAGGCTGGCATATATACACTCTATAGTCGCTATAGGGTCAAGCCATGAGTTCCACACATCTGTCGATCGGTGATCTGTCACGCGCCACGGGCACCAAGGTCGAAACCATCCGCTTTTACGAAAAGAATGGTTTGCTCCCTCAGCCCGGTCGAACCCAAGGCAACTACCGAGCCTATGAGCCCGCCCATCTTAATCGCCTGAGCTTCATTCGTCGGGCGCGCGATCTGGGGTTTTCGCTCGACCAGGTGCGCGCCTTGTTGAGGCTCTCTGACGACCGGTCGCACTCGTGCGCGGCCGTCGATGTGATCGCCCGCGCCCATCGGGATGAGGTGGAGCGAAAGATCAAAGACCTTCAGTCCCTAAAGACCGTGCTCGATCAGGTGATCGAGAGTTGCCACTGTAACATCGTGGCCGACTGCGCCATCATCGAGTCGCTGGCGCCCGCATCACAGGGCTCATAAAGTCCCGGTTGCTCAAACGTCAAAGCCCCTATACATTCGATTTCATGCACCGCCGTCTCCGTTTCAGCGCTGTCTCGATGATCATGGGTCTGATGGCCATGATCCTGTGTGTCAGCACGCCAGCGGCCGCCGAGACTATGATGAACCATCCAGCGATGGGGGCCGTTTCCGCGGACGAAATGCCGGAGATGCCGTGCTGTCCTGAAAAGGCGCCCGCCGTCTATAAGGCCTGTGGTCTTCAGTGTCCGGTCATCGCACCGGCGTCCTATGATTTCGTAGTGGTTATGAAGACGGATGCCCTGACCTTTACCGTCAAGTCGGCCCTCTATGCCGGGATTATCTTCGGCCCGCGTGCGCCGCCTCCGCGCTGATCCTCCGATAGATAAGACACCTTACATTCAATCTATCTAACGGAGTTATCCGATGAAACGTATCATCGTCACATCTGCTTTTGTTGCCCTGTTCGCCGCCGGTGCCGCCTATGCGGCCGCCCCGGAAGCGGTCAAGGACGCCGTCAAATCCTGTTGCGAAGCCATGCAAAAGTGCTGCTGCTGCGATAAGGACAAGGCAGATCAGCCAGATGCCCATAAGGACCACAAGAACTAAGCTTCTTTCGGTCGTTTAGACAGGTGCCCGCGGTGGAAACATCGCGGGCATTTTTGTTTTCGAGGGCTAGCCAAAGGCAAGGCACTATACATCTGCCCTGATTGCGCCGCTTGTCGTCTTGACTATTATCGTCCCTTAATGGGGCTACCTCCTAGTTGTACCGAAAGTTTTTTTCGGGCGCGCGCCACGCGCGTTTCGATCGTCTTTACGGATACACGCAGAATGTCGGCCGCAGCCTGCTGCGAATTCCCTTCGAACACTGTGAGCAGAAGTGGCTCTTTGAGGTTCGCGGGCAAACGGCTGATCGCTAGGTCGAGGCGACGCGCTTCTTCACCGTCCGTCAAATTTTGTTCCGGTTCGGCACTCATGTCATGAATGGCCATGGCCTGAGCGTCATCGATAGATTTAGACGAGAAGATCAGCCGCCTAACCGCGGCGCGCCGACTGCGGTCGCGGGCCTTGTTGATTGCGATCGTCCGAAGCCAAGCTCCGAACGGTCTCGAGGGATCGTAGCGGTCCAAGGCACTCCACGCAGATATGAAGGCCTCTTGCACCGCTTCATAGGCGTCGTCCGGGTTTCCCGCATACCTCCTCAATAGTCGAAACAGTGGGTCCTTGTGCCTGCGCACCAGTTCAGAAAAAGCCCGGTCGTCCCCCATCGTGGCGAGCTTCGCCAATTCGGCATCTGATGTGTCTTCCCACGAGGTCACTGAGCTTGATCGCTAAGCGCCTGGACGACCGTATCGTCAAACTCCTTGGCCTGTTGCGGCGTCAAAACCGCACGCATGGCGATTACGTGACGAATAGTTTCCTTCTGCATTTCGCCCATAACCATGTGGCAGCGGTCGACGGCGGCCTGGACCTTTGCGGTGTAGTTCGGATCTGTCTTGTAGGCTTGGGCCAATTGCATGTTGGCGGCCCGCATCTCGGCTTCGAGCGCTTGCTCTTTTAGCGCATGGTCCGCTTCCAGGGCTTCGATCTGCTTTTGCTGCACAGGCGTCAGATTAAGCTTCTTATGAACAATTTCGTGAAGCGGCGGGTTATGGCGCATTGTGCGCAGGACATACTGCGCGCCGCCCCAGGCCCCCAAGATGGCTCCGACGATCGAAAGCGCCAGTGTGAATAGAATGGCCCGGGTGACGCTCAACGCCCCCCCTCCAGCAGACTTGAAGGTGCCAAACTGGCGCCCGAGTTTAGCGGCGTGCCGGATGACTTTTCCAGTGACACCAAAGCTGTGAAGCTTCCGATGAACACGCCGATAGCCATCGCAAAGCCGATGGACACAAAACCGAATGGAGCAACCGCAGAAACCAATCTGAATTCCTGTCTACGCTGGTTGATGCCCTGCAAGACAACGGCTTCCAGCCCGGCAAGCTGGTCAGCGGAGGCACCGCTATTCAAGATCGCGATCAGTTTTTCCAACCTATTACTCATTGATAGTTCTCCACCGCGCCCATTGACAATACGCATGGTCTTTTCAAATCCCGCAAGCTTGGCAAATAATTTTTTACGCCATCCTTATTTTTTTGAACACTGGCGAGGGGAAGTCGTTTGGCGCGCGTACTCCTAAATACGTGGGTCGTTCCCCCATTCATAGGAGTTCATGACATGAAAAAATTGCTTATTGCCCTTGCGGCTTCCGGCCTCTCGCTTCTTGCGGTCGCACCGGCCGCCTTTGCACATGCAGGGCACGAACACGCTGTCGCGCAGACCGCCGAGGGCGAGGGGGTGATCAAGGCGATCGACCCTAAAGGCGCATCGATTACCATCGCGCACGGACCGATTGCGGCCTTGAAGTGGCCCGCCATGACCATGATGTTCAAGACCGAAAAGCCGGAACTGACGAGCGGCCTGACGGTTGGTCAAAGCGTCCATTTCGTCCTGAAAAACCAGGACGGAAAGCCGGTGATCTCCGAGATCCACGGCAAGTAGCGTGAAGAGGGGCCCGGACCTCACCCCGGGCTCTTTTTCCATTCCAATTAATTGATGCGCGTCCTGTCGCGGGCGAAGCTGCTGGAGCGATCTCCGTGAAGACAAATATCTTAAAGTGGCTTGCCGGTTTTGGTGCGCTGTTCGTCATGTCGATGGCCGCGCTCCCCGCGTCGGCACACAAAAACCATGCCCAGGAATCATCGGCCGTTGCTGCTAGTCCAATCGCGTCTGCATCGTCGGGCTCAGATGCGGCAATGAGCGACATGCCTGGCATGGAAATGAGTTGGCCCACTGCGACCGAGAGCGGGATGTCGATGGGCATGGACATGAACAAGCCGAAACCGACCACTTTTGTCGGACGTTTGATCGCTTGGCTTGGTGCCTGGCACCCGGCTTTGATCCACTTTCCGATCGCCCTGACACTTGTCGTTGCATTTCTTGAGCTGGCCGGCGCCGTTCGTAAGCAGCCGGTTTATACGGCGGCGAACAAGATTTTGCTGGCACTGGCGGCCATCGGCGCCTTTGTCGCCGCGCCGGCCGGATGGATGGATGCGGGCTGGCCCACGGCTCAAGATGAACTGGTCCTGACACTGCATCGTTGGACAGGTACAGCAATCCCGTTCTTGTTGTTAGCGCTTTGGTACTTCAAACGTCCTGCCGAAGTTGCCGCAACCAGGCCAAGCTCCAGGGGTTATGAAATGCTGCTGGCGCTGGCAGTCGTCGTCATTCTGACTCAGGCGTTCCTGGGCGGGGAAATCACGCATGGCGCCGGACACATGAATTTCTGATTTGGCGGGGGCGACACCGAATTGTCTATGCGATCTGGCGCTTCGGTGTTGCCCGCAATCCAAGCCATGCGAGGTGTGGCAGCCCTTGCCGTGCTGGTTCATCACCTCGGGCAATATGCAGGATTAAGGTTTTCGGCCGGCTGGCTGCTTCCCGGGTCGGGGTTGTTATGGTCGGGAGTCGACGTTTTCTTCGTCCTCTCCGGCTTTCTCATGACGTGGTCTTCTGTCGAGAAAAACGAGGGTGTGCGTAGTAGCGTCGCTTTTCTCACGGGGAGGGCGGGGCGAATATATCCACCGTATTGGGCGGCACTCGGTCTGACCTTGATGACCGCCGTAGCGATCCCTAGCGCTATGCCCGATGAAACGGTCTGTCCGGTCCTATGCCAGGTGAGTCTGATGCCCATCAGCGGGAAGCCTTTGCTTGGACCGGCATGGACTCTTTCCTATGAGGTCATTTTCTACCTTATCTTTTCGACATTGTTATTGCTGTCAGGCAAGACGCGACTCTTCGCTCTCGGAGGATGGACCCTGACCGTCCTTGTCTCAGCCCTGTTTCTCCCGTCGTCTAATGAGCCGTCGATAGTCCACCTCGCGCTGGCGCCGTTGCCCTTGGAGTTCCTGATGGGAGCCTGGATCGCGATTGCTCTGCAGGGCGCGCGTCGATTCAACAATTTACCCGCGCTACTGAGCGCTGGCGCCTTGATGTTGATCGGCGCGGCCTATTTTAACCTCACTTCGCACGGCTTGCAGGGAAGGGCAGCGGAATGGCTGCGCGTCGCCCTGGTCGGATTGCCCGCGGCAGCCATTGTCTTTATTCTGGCGTCGTACGATGTGACAAGGTCTGTGGCGCTTTCGCCAATTTTTCGATGGGCGGGGAACCGGTCGTATTCACTTTACCTTGTTCATTGGCCGGTCGTTGTCGGCACGTCCTGGATCGTCCGCCAATATCTTGGTGTCAACGTCAGTTCGGCTGTGGCATTTATCGTTGTCGGACTTGGGGTTTCACTCGGTCTTTCGGCCGTCATGTATAGGTATATCGAGCGACCATCCCATAGATTGGCCAAAACGGTCTCGCAGCGCATTTACGCTTGGCCCAACGTTAATTGACTTGCTGACTTCTGTGCAGGGCGCACGTTCTTTTTTCTGGCAAATCCGCAATCGTTTTTTTGTATGGAGATGAGGGATAGACTGGCGCGGCGCGTAGTCATCTTAGAGAGCGGCTTGCCGCGTCCAGCATTTCAAGTTCACGGGATATCGAAATGAAAGATTTGGATCGGCGCGGCCTTATGCGCGCAGTGGCGGCCATGGGCGGTGGAACAGCTTTAACCGCCATGTTCCCCGGGTGGGCGCAAAGTTCCACGCGGGGGCTGGCCGACTTACCCAGCCTGAGCGGTCCGAATATTTCTCTCGAGGTGACAGAAAGCCATCTGAACGTCGACGGGCGGATGGGCCATGTCGTTACCGTCAACGGAACGGTGCCGGCGCCGATACTGCGTCTGAAACAGGGGCAAAACGTCAAACTGTCCGTGACCAACCGCCTGAAGGAAGAAACCTCGATCCACTGGCACGGCATTCTTGTTCCGCCCCAAATGGATGGAGTGCCTGGCGTGAGCTTTCCGGGCATAAAGCCGGGTGAAACCTTTGTCTATGAATTTCCGATCATCCAGAACGGGACTTACTGGTACCATAGTCACTCCGGACTACAGGAGCAGATGGGCCATTACGGCCCCATCGTGATCGATCCAGCCGAAACAGATCCCGTTCAATCCGATCGCGAGTATGTCGTGATGCTGTCGGATTTCACCTTCATGCACCCCCACATGATCTTCGCCCGTTTGAAGCAGGAGGCTGGGGCCTTCAACTATCAACGACAGACTGTCGCCGGGCTTTTGAAGGGAGAGGATCAGACGCTCGCTGAGCGGATTGATTGGGCAAAGATGCTCATGGACCCGACTGATATTTCGGACGTAACCGGTGCCGCCCTGAAGTTCCTTGTCAATGGCCATGGCCCTGAGGACAACTGGACCGCACTGTACAATCCCGGTGAGCGGGTGCGCCTGCGCTTTATTAATGCCGGGGCGCAGATGGTCTTCAACGTCCGCATCCCCGGTCTAAAGATGACGGTTGTAGCTGCGGACGGCCAAATGGTCCGGCCTGTCGAGGTTGACGAATTCCAGATAGGAAATGCCGAAACCTACGACGTCATCGTCCAGCCGACCGGAGATAAGGCCTACACCCTTATGTCCGAGGCCGTCGATCGCTCCGGCTACGGGCGTGCGACCTTGGCGCCGCGAGCCGGGATGACGGCCGAGGTGCCGCCGCTTCGCCAACGCCCGATCGGCAATATGCGTGACATGGGCATGGACATGGGCTCGATGGGTGACATGTCCATGAGCGGCGACTCTTCAACGGGCGACATGTCCGGAATGAAAGGCATGGACCACGGATCGATGGATATGTCCGGTATGGCCGACATGAAGGCGCCGGCACCCGGAATGGCGCCGCCGAAACCTCGCGGCTCGGATACAATGAGCGATATGAAGGGCGGTGGCATGCAAATGGACATGTCTATGCGCAATCCGCAAAATGCTCCGGGCGTAAAGATGGGCCCTGGCGTACAGACGATCGCGCCCATGCCGATGGATCGGACAGGAGAAGCCGGGCAGGGCTTGGAAAGCGTCGGTCACCGCGTCCTTGTTTATAAGGACCTGGTGTCACTTGAAGTGAACCCCGATCCGCGCATACCGACCCGCGCTTTGGATATCCACCTCACCGGAAATATGGAACGCTTCATCTGGGGCTTCGACGGTGTGAAATTCAGCGATTCAACAAAGCCGTACACCTTTGAAAAGGGCGAAAGAGTCCGGGTCACGCTCATCAACGATACGATGATGGCCCACCCGATCCACCTTCACGGGCATTTCTTCGACCTGGTTATCGGTGCGCCAAACGAACACAAGCCGAGAAAACACACGGTCATCGTCCTTCCAGGCGGAAAGGTATCCTGGGACTTCACCGCCGAACCCGGTGACTGGGCGTTTCACTGTCACATGCTCTATCACATGCACGCGGGTATGTTTCAGGTCTTCGCCGTCCGTCCGTTCGAAGGAGCAGCACAATGAAACGTGCACTGATCATCGCAGCCGCTCCCCTCTTGTTCGCTATGCCGGCCGCCGCCCAAGACCATTCCGGCATGGCCATGCCTGGCATGCAGATGCCGGCGGCCAAGCCTGCTCCGACTGCGAAAAAGACAACTGCCAAGAAACCCGCCGCTAAAAAGACGGTGAAGCGCGCGGCGAGGAAGAAGTCGTCGGCCAAGGCTTCAAATCCTGTGTCGGGCGGCAGTTCGGGCGCTATGTCGACAATGCCCGGTATGGATATGTCTGGTCAGATGGACATGGGAATGGGTAAAGCAAAAGACGGCGCGGCGAAGCCTGATGCCATGTCCGGCATGAATATGGGCGAGAAATCCATGGGCGGCATGGATATGGGCTCCGCAGCCGCGAGTAATACCCAAGGCGATAGCGGCATGGGGATCATGTCGCAGAACCAAGGGGGCATGTCTGGCATGGAAATGCCAGGGCCAAATGGCGCAGAGAGCATACCCATGGGAACGCCGCCGGCGGCGCCCGCGGATAGAGTCGCGGATCGGTTCTTCGGAAAGGCGGAGATGGACAGCGCTGAAACGCAATTGCGTAAGGAACATGGCGGCGCGAGAGTGTCGAAGGTGATGCTTAATCTCGCAGAATATCAAAGCAGTTCGAGCGGCAACGGCTACCGCTGGTCCGGTGAGGCCTGGTATGGCGGCGACCTCAATCGTTTCGTGGTGAAGTCGGAAGGGATGGGCTCGTCGAAGGAGGGAGTCAGCGATGGAGAGGTCCAAGCGCTCTACTCCCGTGCCATTGGAGTCTATACGGACCTTCAAGTCGGCGTGCGTTATGATTTTGCCCCTACGCCGACACGGACGTATTTGACGGTCGGCACAGAAATATTGCTGCCCTTCTGGTTGGAAAACGAAAACGCCTTGTTCCTTTCGAACACAGGCGAGGTGATGGGGCGTAGCGAAATTTCCTATGATCTTCGCCTGACACAACGGTGGATTCTCCAAACACGGGGAGAGGTCAACCTTGCGGCCCAGAATTCTCCGGAGACTGGCATTGGTTCCGGCCTTTCCAATGCCGAGTTGGGCTTTCGCGTGCGGTACGAGATTAAAAGGAATTTCGGACCATATATCGGCGTCTCGTTTGACCAGAAGTTCGGCAAAACCGCAGATTACGCCAAGCTGGCCGGTGAAAAAACGCATCAAACCAGCGTTGTCGTTGGCCTGCGGACATTCTATTAGGACCAGTGACCGGGTGCGGTCGGCGAAAGTCGTTGACTGTTCCCCGTCATTGCAAGTGGCTTTCCTAAGAGAGAGGCATTCAGCAAGTTTAATATCGTCTTGGTGACTGATTTGAACAGTCTTCCAGACGAAGTGACGCAATCTTCTCCTTATGACGCCATTCGATTGATCGATGTTTTATGGCTTGATAGCCATCGCACCAAGGCAATGGCCGCCTTTGAGGTCGAGCACACGAAATCCATTTATTCTGGTGTCGTCAGGGTGCTTGACCTGGCCCCGAGTGGCGATACGCACGCCAGCCAGGGCCTCTATGTGGTGGCGCCGGATAATCGTGAGGCGGAAGTGTTGCAACAGTTGCGCCACCCGGCTCTTAGCCAGGCGACGGCATCAAGGGCGCGAACACCTATCGAATCGGTGTGTCTACCGGCACCGGGTCAATTAGATTTTCACACTCCGGATGCGCAAGCTATTGGCTATGACTGAAACAGAGCTAAAAGCCATCGCCGCCGAGGCAATGATGGGCGACAGTAGCAGACCGAACGTAGGATAAAGTACGCCGGCGGCGATCGGCACTCCTACAACATTGTAGGCAAAAGCGAAGACCAAGTTCTGCTTGATATTGCCCATCACCGCTTGGCTTAGAGTCCGCGCCTTTACGATGCCGTGCAGGTCGCCCTTGATAAGGGTGATGCCGGCACTCTCCATGGCTATGTCGGTGCCGTTGCCCATGGCAATCCCTACGGTCGCTGCGGCAAGTGCCGGCGCGTCGTTGACGCCGTCCCCGGCCATGGCGACTTTGCGACCTTTGCCCATCAGTCCTTCGATGACTTCGGCCTTTTGGTCGGGCAAGACGCCGGCTTCCACATCGTCGATGCCAAGTGTCCGGGCCACGGCGCGCGCGGTGGCTTCGTTGTCTCCGGTCAGCATGACGAGACGAAGGCCTTCGGCCTTCAATGCGTTCAGGGCAGCGGACGTCGAAGCCTTTATGGGGTCGGCGACGACTATGATACCCGCGGCCTTGCCATCGACGGTCGCGTAGACGGCTGTCTGTCCCTGTTCACGGAAGGGGCGCGCCAATTCAGTCAGTGCCGCGTCTTCTCCGACCAGAGCGGAATTACCGAGCGCCACGGCAACTCCATCGACCGTCCCGGTTACGCCTTTGCCCGTAGGCGATTGGAAGTCCGCGACCTTCAGGTTCGGCAATCCCTTCTCTTTGGCAGCACGCACGACGGCATCCGCAATCGGGTGCTCGCTTAATGCTTCCAGGGCGGCAGCCAGGGCCAACAGGCGATCGTCGGAAAAACTAGAAACAGCCTTGGCGGCGATCAGCTTCGGCTTGCCTTCCGTCAGGGTTCCGGTCTTGTCGAAGACCAAGGTATCGACGCCTTCGAAGGCCTCGAGTACCGCTGCATCACGTACAAGAATGCCTTCGCGAGCGGCGCGGCCGGTCCCGGCCATGATCGACATCGGCGTGGCCAGGCCAAGCGCGCAGGGACAGGCGATGATCAGTACGGCGATGGCGTTTAAAATGGCATGACCGAGCTTCGGCTCGGGCCCCAAGACCATCCAGGCGATGAAGGTCAGAGCGGCAGCGGCGACGACAGCGGGCACGAAGTAACCGGATACGACGTCGGCGAGGCGTTGGATGGGCGCTCGCGAACGCTGAGCCTGGCCGACACGCGCGACGATTTGGGCGAGAAGGGTATCATTGCCCACCCGCGTCGCCTTCATGACAAAGCTTCCGGCTTGGTTGACGGTGGCGCCGGTGACCTTGTCGCCCGTCTGCTTGGCGACCGGCATTGATTCGCCGGTCAGCATGGATTCGTCGACGTGGCTCGATCCCTCGACGACTTCGCCGTCGGTCGGAATTTTTTCACCGGGGCGCACGCGCAGCAGATCGCCGGCCTGGACCTGCTCCAGCGGAATGGTTTCTTCGTCGCTGTCCGTCAGGCGGTGTGCGGTGGCCGGGGCGAGCTTCAGAAGGGCCCGGATAGCGTTACCGGTCTGGGCCCGGGCCTTCAGTTCGAGAACCTGTCCGACCAGGACAAGCGTCGTAATGACGGCCGCCGCCTCGAAATAGATGTCAGGCGTCATGCCGGGCATATGCGGGAAGGTGGCCGGCGCCAGAACGGCAACGACGGAATATCCCCATGCCACGAGGATGCCCAAGGCGATCAGGGTGAACATGTTGAGGTTGCGGGTCTTCAGTGAATCCCAGCCGCGCGTGAGAAACGGCCATCCACCCCAGAGGGTGACCGGCGTCGCGAGGACGAACTGTATCCAGACGGAGATCCTTTCGGGAATAAGGGTAGACAGCCCGAAGTGAGCGCCCATGGCGAGAACCGCTACCGGCACCGACAGGATTGCCGAAATCCACAGTCGGCGCGTCATGTCCCGAAGCTCAGGATTTTCGGGATCTTCCAGAGTGATCGTCTCGGGTTCAAGCGCCATCCCGCAGATCGGGCAGGAGCCGGGTCCTTCCTGGCGAATCTGCGGGTGCATTGGACAGGTATAGATGACGGTTTGGCCCGCCTTTGGCGTCGGGACCGGTTTGGCCACCTGTTCATGCCCATGGTGATGGCAATGGCCGTGATGCGATGGATCCGCCGTCTTTTCCGCGGTCTGTTCATCGACGGGAACGAGGTTCATGTGGCAGATCGGACAATTGCCGGGGCCGTCCTGGCGGATTTCCGGATGCATCGGGCAGGTGAACTGGCCGGATGCGGCCTTCTCGGTATTTCCGTGACAGCAGGCCTTCGTCGCACCTCCGCCGTGATGTTCATGGTCCATGACGTTACTCGTACTTCTTGAGGAGCAGCATAATCTCGCCGATCTGCTGGTCGCGCTGACTTTCGTCGCCGCACTGGCAGGACATAACCAGGCACGACTTCATGTGGGTTTCCAGAACGCTGAGTTCGATCGTCTTGATCGCGCTGCGCACTGCACGCAGTTGCGTCAGGATATCGACGCAGTACTTGCCTTCGCCGATCATCCGCTTGATGCCTTCGAGCTGGCCGATGGCGTGGTTGAGACGG
>Ga0233424_10001984_pt1 | contig 15838 bp, 13 predicted proteins | sample Watercolumn_Towu_FD_181011 | JGI IMG/M metagenome (GOLD analysis project Ga0233424, IMG submission 181011) | Freshwater microbial communities from Lake Towuti, South Sulawesi, Indonesia - Watercolumn_Towuti2014_125_MG | ecosystem: Environmental > Aquatic > Freshwater > Lake | place: Indonesia...
GCGAGGTTCCCACACCGCCACCATGTCATCCGTGGGTTGCAGTGCCGGAAAGCGCCGGCGAACTTCCGCCGCCGAGAGCGTTTCGTGCTGGAGACGGTGCTCGGTTGCGCTTTGCTTTGCGCCGCCCACCACGATTCCGTTCGGCCGGCCGATCATCAACCCGCCAGTTTGCACAAAGAGCCGGCGGCCTGTCTCACGCTCTAGCTCCGCCCACAAATGGTAAGCGTGCTGCACCAGCGGCACATAGACTGGATGCTCGAAGTAGGCCTCGCGAATGATTCGCGTCTGGCCGTGCGACGATCCCCACGTGTGCGGCGGCGCAAAGCGGTCGATTCCCAAAACCTTCCGTCCTCGCCGAGCCAGGTGATAGCAAGCGGCGCTGCCCATGGCGCCCAGTCCGACGATAATCACATCATATTTCTCGGCCACGGGCCGACGGTATTTGACCTGGCTAAACGCTTCAACTCTTCGACACGATATGCGGAGTTCAAAGATGTGTTCGACGCGTCGGCGTATGAGCAAGATCAAGCCACGATCGTTGACAGGCGCTCAGAAATGCGCCGCCCCCATCAGCGTTTCCCCCTCCGGGCTGCCCATCAGGTTGCCTCCCACGACTACTGCGGTTGCGAATGGGACGGCGCGGTTTGGCCTTTCGCAATCTCCCAAACGCTCAACGCGCTCGCCAACGTGTTGCGCGATTACCGGTCAATCGACGAGTCGCCGTGAGCTCACTGATACGCAATGACGATCTGGCTTCCGGCGATCCTGACCGATGAAATTTTCCTCTGAGCGTCCGAATTGATCCGGAAAAAGCGCGTCGCCTCGCGCGGAAGAGGGATCGTGATGCTGCGGGCTTGAGCGTCCACCACGGCGCTCGCTTCCGTCGCGAATGGTCCGGTCAAGGCCAGCGCGGATTCCAGTCTCAGGGCCGGCGCCGGAGTCACGGTCCGGTAAGCTTTGATCGCCTTGGGCTGGGCCGGGTCGTTGATCAAAGTGCGTTCGCCGGTCGCGATATCCACGGAAAACCACTCGGCATACCCGGCCCCGCCGCGCTCGTACCAGACCATCCGGAATGGATAAAGGCCAGACTGCGGCGCCACGAAATCAAACGTCTCGTTCGCCGGGCCGCCATTGTGGAATCCAATCGGGGTGGCCGAGGCATCGCTGATATTCCGGCTCGACGAAATTTTGTAGCCGTCGTCCGTGACCACGCCGAAGCGATGGATTCCCGCGGATAATTCAAGGTAAGCGGTGATTTCGACGGCGAAGTCATCCAACCCGTTGCCCGCCGGGTCGAGGTGAGGCAAGACGACGTCGTTCTCGAAGTTGCCGCGCGGGCCTTCGGTCTTGTTGAAGTTGATCACGTCCGCCGTGAAATTCGTCGAGATCGCGGCAGGAATGCTCGAATTCGCAGCCAGTTGATTCTCCGCGCGCTGGAGGCTGTTTTCCAAAGCCGAACCTTTCGGCGCCTGCACCAGGCGCAAGTTGAAGCCACGGGCCAACCCAGGTCCCGGAACTCGAATCGACGCGTCGAGCGCTTTATAGGTTAGCGTGAAGCTCCATTCGTTCGTTTGCGCCACGTCCAGGTTGTCGCTAAAGGTCAGGCGCGCCGTGACGGTCGAATTCGGCGGAGGCAACGGCGCCAGCGCATAACTCACCGTCGCGCCATTGGCGTCGCTCACGATCGTGGGCGTAACGGCGGTGTTGTTGACGCGCAGGGCGAGGGTGTTCGTTTTGACGGTCGTATCGCGATTCTGAATCGTCGCCTGGAGGGAAGGAGCCGCCGATTCGACGGTCGTGCCATGCGCCGGCGAAACTCCGGTGACCGTGGCGCGCTGTAGCCCGGGATCGGCCACCGGCACGAACACCAGATAATTCTGAAAAATCCCGCCATCGGAGGGCGCGGAAGACACCTGGCGCAGGCGCAGCGTTTCCATGCCGGAAAGTCGGACGATGACTTTGCTTTTGCCCAGGCCATCGGTGAGCGGAATGTTGCGCAGGAGATAGCCGGTTCTCGGAGCCAGGAAAGAACCGAGCGTGCGCGTCGTCTGGTTGGGCTGAGACCGGTCGCTCGTCACTTTCTCCAGGACGGCCTCGACTTGCGTGCCGTTGACGAGCGACTCGCGCAAATAAACTTCGTAAGCGCCGGCGGGGAACGTCCGCGTGTAATTCATCCATTCTCCGGCCACGATGTCGCCGACGTCGTAGTCGAACACCGACGCGGCGGCTCCGCCCGCTTTGGAGAACTTGTCGCGCGTCAGATCGAGCGATGGCCGCATGCGCACGTAATCGTCCGGTCGATACGGCACGTTCTGAAAACTCGTGCGTGTGTCGGAATAATCCGTGCCCTGGACGCCGATCTGATTGGCGTAAGCTTTGGTTTGAGGGCCGGCGCCTTCGGGGATCACGATCGGGTTATCCACGAACTGGCCGCCGCCGAAATTGAAATCCTCGATCTCGATCACAAGGTTGTTTGGAGAAAAGGTGTCGAAGTAAAGCGTGGAAGCCGCCGCAGCGTTGTCCGAGTCCGTCACTTTGATTTCGACCGCGTAATTGGCATTCGCGGCCAGGCCGCCGAATGAAATGGTCCGGTTGTTGCCTGTGCCAGCGATGGCCAGGCCCATCGTGGTCGTAAGGGCCGTGCCGTTCAAAGTGACTTCGATCTTCGCGTTATCCAGCGGTTTGTCATCGGTCGCCTTAAAGGAAACCTGCGTGGAAGCGGGCAAGAAGTTGGCAAACTCGGCGGGCTTCACTTCGGAGATCGTCGGCGGGGTGTTCGCGGCCAAAGGTGGCGCCCAAACTTCCGCGTTGTCGTAAATGACTTCGTAGGTGTCTTGGGGCGCGTTCCGGTCGAAGTCTTGATAGCAATACAACACAAAATTGCCGCTGCCCAAATACGCCGCGGATGGATTGTCGGTCCCATTTCGGAGGACATCCGGACCCGCCGTGTCCACGTAGGTTTTCTCGAAAATGACCGCGTTGTTGTTGTCCTTATCCAGCACCTTGCCGTTGATGATGACGCTGGCGCCTCGTCCTTCGAGCGACAGCACGAGTGTGACGTTTTCATTCTTGAGCGCCGGAGTCGGGTTCTCGTTGTGGAAATACTTGCCGATGCCTTTGGTGATCAGAATATCGGTCGTGGACTTCGCCAGGCCATAGCCCGCGAGCGTATCCGCGCCGGTGGTCGTCGGGATCAACCCCATCACAGCAAACGCGTCCTTGCCGTTGCCACTGATCAGATCGACGCGGAGTTCGAGGCGCTCGCCGTCCACGAGATCGAACGTGCGGGAGGTCTTGGTGCTGGCGGAAAAGAGCGCCTGCCCCGCGGGCGGCTGGACAAATTTGAATTGGCCGCCCGTTTCGGTGGGCAGCCCAAGTCCCGTGACAAACGTGAAATCCTTCCAATCGGTCTTGGTGTTGTCGTTGAAATCATCGACCACCGTGCGGTCCAACACGAACACCTCGGCGTTGTCGTAGGTCACTTCGTAAGTGTCCTGCGGGGCGTTGCGGTCGAAATCCTGATAGCAATAAAGGACGAAGTTGCCGGGGCCGAAGTAAGGCGCGGCCGGGTTGTCCGTGCCATTCCGCAACACGTCGGCGCTGGCGGTATCCGTCACCGTGCGATCGAAAATCACGGCGTTGTTTTTGTCTTTGTCCAGGACTTTGGCGTTGATAATCACGCTCGGGCCTTTGCCCGTAAGCGAAAGCACCAGGGTGACGTTCTCGTTCTTGAGGGCCTCAGCCGGGTCCTCGTTGACAAAGTATTTGCCGATGCCTTTGGTGATCAGAATGTCGGTCGTCGATTTCGCGAAGCCGTAGCCGGCCAGCGTGTTCACGTTGGACGCCGTGGGGATAAAGGCGAGCACCGCGAACGCGTCCTTGCCGTTCCCCTTGACCAGATCGACGCGAAACTCAATCGTCCGGCCATCCTGCAGCGTGTAGGTCTCGGACGTTTTCGTGCTGGCGGAGAAGATAGCCTGGCCCGCAGGCGGCTGGACAAACTTGAATTGCCCGCCGGTTTCAGATGGGATCCCGAAGCCAGCTTGGAACGTAAAGTCCTTCCAGTCGGCCTTTTTGTTGTCATCGAAGTTGTCCAGGATACGGGCCTGGTTAACCGCGCAATGGGCCGAGAGGAAGATGAACCACAGAACGGAGTTCGTGAGACGTGCGTAATGGAGTGTTGGGTTCATAAGCGAGAATTTATTCACTGCCACACAATTCTTACCTTGGACCTGGCATTCTTTCCATCGCAATCCGCCGAAATACGCCCGCTCCGCAAGATTTGTTCGATTTCGCAGCGTTTCTTGGCTGGCTCTGATCAAAGGAAGTCCACCCGGCCGAGTTCAATACTCAAGCCATGAGGTTGCAGCCCGTTCTTTCTGAACATCCTGAGTCAATACCTTCCTGGATCAGACCAGCGCGAACTCGCCGCGATCTTAAGTGAAATCCGCCAAAAAATTGCTCGTGTGCGCGGTGGCAGTGCGGCCAGTTAGGGTCCGTTTTTGAACGGACCCTTAGTGAAATCCTGCCGTCGGAGCCAACGGCGCCTGAGTGACGGCGAGGGGCGCGGACAGCCTTGTCCGCGCGAAAACTGAAGGCCCAATCGAAAGACTCGCGGACAAGGCTGTCCGCGCTCCTGGAGCAATGGTTGCTTGTTTCTTTTTTGATCGCATACACCGGCGGCCTTGAATTTCCTTGGTTGACCCGGCACGATTCGGCACCAGCAAACCTTGAACCCTATGATTCGACCTGCTCCTTCCTCCCGGCGCGCAAGCGCTGTCGCGCTTTCCCTGTGCGTTTTAATTTGGCTGCAATCCGGCGGACCGAGCCTGCGGCTGTGCTTCGCGGCCGACTCCGCCAAATCTGGCGAGAGGCGGCTGCTTTATGTTGCCGAGCCCGGCATCCGCAATTACCTCGAATACGGTGGGCACGGCCTGCTGGTCTTTGACATCGACCACGGCCATCGCTTCGTCAAACGCATCCCGACGGCCGGCCTGGACGACGACAAGAAGCCGCTCAATGTGAAAGGCGTTTGCGCCAGCGCCGACACGAAGCGGATTTATATCACCACGCTCAAGTATTTGACCTGCCTCGATCTCGTGTCGGAGAAGATTGTCTGGGAAAAAGCCTACGAAGGCGGATGCGACCGCATGGCGTTGTCGCCGGACGGAAAAGTGATGTATTGCCGTCCCTGGAAAAGGAGCATTGGCACGTGCTGAACGCGCTCACAGGCGAGATCATTAATAAGATTGTGACGAAGTCGGGGGCGCACAACACGATCTACGGCCTCGATGGCAAGCACGCCTTTTTGGCAGGGTTGAAATCTCCGTTGCTCCGCGTCACCGACACGAAGACTCACAACGTGCTTCGCGAAATCGGTCCGTTCGGCCAGGTGATCCGGCCCTTCACCGTGAATGGGAGCGGCACGCTCTGTTACGTGAACGTGAATGATCTGCTCGGCTTTGAAGTCGGCGACCTGACGACGGGCAAAGTGCTGCATCGCGTCGAAGTGGAGGGCTACAACAAAGGCCCGACCAAACGCCACGGTTGCCCCAGCCACGGCATCGGCCTCACTCCGGAGGAAAAAGAAATCTGGCTCACCGACGCGCACAACAGCCGGCTGCACATCTTCGACAATACCGTCTCGCCGCCCAAACAAGTCGCGACTCTGGAGGTGCGGGATCAACCCGGCTGGATCACCTTCAGCCTTGATGGCCGTTACGCGTATCCCTCCACCGGCGACGTGATCGACGTCAAAACGCGGCAGATCGTCGCCGGCCTGAAGGACGAAACCGGCATCGACATCCAGAGCGAAAAGATGCTGGAGATTGTCTTCAAGGGAAACAAACCCGTCCGGGCCGGTGACCAGTTTGGTTTAGGACGCGTGAGGCGGTGAGGGTCGAACTGCGCAACGCAGCCAGGTCGAAGCCAAAATCCGAAATTCGAAATCGTTTCGGATTCTACAGCGAAAACCTCCGCTCAACTTGCGAACAACCTCGACGATTGCACTGCACTGCAGAGCGCATCACGTTGCACGCTTTTTCCGTTCCTCGAGCAGTGCCTGAAGTTCGGCAATCTGCTCCAGGTCACGCGGTCGGCCTGCGGCACGCTTGAGTTGAATCAAGCGATCCAGGCCAACGCAAAAGAACTTTGCTTCAAACGCCTCTGCTTCGGCCGCAAAGGGCAAGAGTTGCTCGTACGCGCCTCCGCCAGCCACTTCGCCCAGCAAATCCACATCGCCCAGCGACGTGACCAGCGTGAAATTCAATCCTGCTCTCACGGTCCGCTCATCCCACACGAAAGGCAGTCCGGGCGGCGCTCCGCGCAAGTATGGCGAGTGCGGGGCAATGGCCGCCACGAGGCGCCGGATGTTCTCGATGTCACGCGCATAGACGACATCGATGTCGAAGGTCAGACGCGCCGATCCGTGGATGATCGCGGCTAGGCCTCCAATGAGGATGAATCTGACTTCGTGTCGAGTGAGCGATTGCAGAACTTTTGGAAAATCCGTTGGCATGTCACTTCAAGCCCCAGGAGGGATCTTTCGCTCTCGCTCGTTGGCCGGCCTCCCGCAGTTCTTCAGCGAACCGGGCAAAGTCCAGGAATTTCTGCGCGCGTTGCGCGGGTGTCAGCTTCAGGTTCTCGCGCAGGAGCGTTCGGTCCACATCCTTCTTGAACGCCTCGATGAGCGGATCGTAAGCGTCCGCAGGCGCGAGGCCGGCGTCGTCGTTCAATTCGTCGGGCGGTTGCCGGCCCTCAGGGTCACGAGTCGATTCGCTCATATCGGGTCGGTGGCGAGACTAGGACCATGAGGGACTTGTTCCAAGAAGGTTTTGACCGCGAGGCGCCGGTCGGTGCATCCACGAGTTGTCGCGTAGCGCAGATTTGTAATCTGCTGTATCGCAGGATTGCATCCTGCGGGCCGTCGGCTGGACGGGACTCATTGAGAATGATCGACGCGCTGCCTTGGCGCAAGCGGGCGATATGGCAGAGTGCAACTCGAGTGCAACTCTGCGCTACGTGGACGGAATCGCTTCGGGATGCACTGGCGCCGGTCAAGATACGCGAGGGCGCGCGTGCTCCCCAATTATTCTGGCCTTGATCTTTGAGTTCCGGGTCCGGCTCTGTTAGATTCCATTCCGATGAAGCGCAGTTGGCTCTTGGCTCTTTTTCTTGGTCTGCGGGCGCCGTCGGCTGAGTCGCCTACGATCACCGTGGACTATGTCCGAGACGTCAAACCGCTCCTTCAGGAACGCTGCTACACGTGTCACGGAGCGCTTAAGCAGAAGAAAGAGTTGAGGCTCGATACCGTGGCGGCGATGTTGAAGGGCAGTTCGGATGGGCCGGTGATTCGAAGCGGCGATCCGGGCCAAAGCCGCATCATCCAGCGTGTCACCGCGACCCAACTCGAAGAGCGAATGCCGCCGGAACACGAGGGCGAACCGCTCACGGCCGCGCAGGTGAGACTGCTCAGCGATTGGATCGCCGCCGGAGCGCCCGCGCCCGCGGACGAGAAAGGCGAACTCGATCCGAAGGACCACTGGGCCTTTCGCGAGTGCGTCCGGCCGCCCGTGCCGGTCGTGGTCAATTCAAACTGGGGGAGAAATCCGATCGATGCCTTCATCGCCGGCCAGCACACGCAGCATGGGCTGACGCCGCAATTCGAAGCGCCGCCTGAAGTGCTGCTGCGCAGACTTTACCTTGATTTGATCGGGTTGCCACCCACCGCCGAGGAGATGGCGTCGGCGCGGCAGGATCGTTCCAGCCGTTGGTATGAAGAAACCGTGCAACGGTTGATCGAGGACCCGCGCCATGGCGAACGCTGGGCGCGCCATTGGATGGATATCTGGCGCTACAGCGATTGGTGGGGCCTGGGCGACCAACTGCGCAACAGCCAGAAACACATCTGGCATTGGCGCGACTGGATTATCGAGTCGCTCAACGCCGACACGCCCTACGACGAAATGGTGAGACTGATGCTCGCCGCGGACGAAACGCATCCCAACGATCTCGGCAAGCTGCGCGCCACCGGTTTCCTCGCGCGGAATTATTTTCTCTTCAACCGCCACCAATGGCTCGAAGAAACGGTCGAGCACGTCAGCAAGGGACTGCTCGGTTTGACGATGAACTGCGCGAAATGCCACGACCACAAATACGATCCCATCCGACAGACGGACTTCTACCAGATGCGAGCGTTCTTCGAACCGTATCAGGCCCGGCTCGACGTTCTGCCCGGGGAACCGGATCTGGCGAAGAACGGCCTTCCGCGAGTTTTCGACGGCCAACTCGACACGCCCACCTATCGCTTCATCCGCGGCCAAGAGAATCAACCCGACAAATCCGCAGTCATCACTCCCGGAGTGCCCGCGCTGCTCGCGTTCAAGGAACTCCATATCCAGCCGGTGTCCTTGCCCGTGGAAGCTTACCAGCCGGCGCGGCGAGCGTGGGTTGTCGACGATAACCTGGTTGCCGCCCGGAAGAAGCTCGACGCAACCGAGGCCGCGGTTCCGAAACTGAGGCAAACCCTGGCGGCGGCGCTCCGCCGGGAAGCGGACCTTTTGGCGCCCGTTGATTTCGAAACAAAGACGGCCACGCCGGCCGCGCCTCAGTTGACTCGCGACCAGGCCCACATCGCCGTTGAAGAAGCTCGAAGCGCGTTGAACGTGGCCGAGGCCACTCTGGCCTTCGCGAAAGCCGAGCTCGTCAGTCTGGAGCGCCGCGCGCAGGCCATGCGTGCTTCCTGGGCGAGGACCGATGGCTCGGAAACTGACGCAGCCCTCGCCGTCGCCGAGCGCGAAAAGACAGTGGCGGCGGTGAAAGCGGAGCATGAGGCGTTGGCCGCAAAAGCCCGCCTCGCATTGGCCGAAGCCGAGCGTCGTCTGTCGAAGGCGGGCGAAGACAAAAAGGAATCCACCCAGAAAGAGATCAAGCAGGCGCGCGAAGCTCTGGAAAAAGCTATCAAGACCGCCGAAGCTGCCGCCAAACCGGAGGATCAATTCACGCCCATCGCCGGGGCACAATGGACGCCCACGCGCTTTCTCAACTCGACTGCGGATGATCCGACCGTGAAGTTTGCGCCTCAGAGCAGCGGACGGCGAAAGGCGCTCGCGGAATGGATTACCGACCGGCGGCATCCGCTTACGGCGCGCGTGGCGGCCAATCATGTTTGGACCCGTCACTTCGGCGCGCCGCTCGTTCCGACGATCTTTGATTTCGGGCGCAAAGGCACGCCTCCGACTCATCCCGAATTGCTCGACTGGCTCGCTGCCGAACTGATGGAGAGCGGTTGGAGCCTGAAACATTTGCACCGGCTGATTGTCACCTCATCCACGTATCGCCTGTCATCGTCGCTCGCCGGGGCCGGCGCAAACGCAGCCAAGGATCCGGAGAATCGTTATCTCTGGCGGCGCAATCCGCTCCGGCTCGAAGCGGAGGTCGCGCGGGATTCGATTCTTTCGCTGGCGGGAACGCTCGATTCAACCATCGGCGGCCCGTCCGTGCCGGCGGTCAATCAGGATGAATCGAAACGCCGCAGCCTCTATTTCTTTCACTCGAACAATGATCGAAATTTGTTCCTCACCACTTTCGACGAGGCCGGCGTGAGAGAGTGCTACCGCCGCGACCAAAGCATCGTGCCGCAACAGGCGCTGGCGCTCACGAACAGCAAGCTGGTGTTGGATTCTGCCGGCCGCATCGCCGCGCGGCTGATCGACGACTGTGCCACGGAGCGGATCCCACCTGGCGATGATTCCTTCATCCGCCGTGCTTTTCTGGCTGTGCTCGGGATCGCCGCCTCGGATGCCGAAGTTTCCACTTCGCAGAAAGCATTGGAGAATTGGCGCACGCGGGACTCCCCATCCTCCGGCAAACCGGACTCCGCCCGGGCTCATCTGATTTGGGCGCTGCTCAATCATAATGACTTTGTGACGCTGCGATGAGACTGAATCTTCTTCCGCTGAGACATAACTGGCGTGCGCCATTGTTCTCGCTGGCACGGTCAATTCCCATCGTCTTCTTTCCAGCCTGTAATCAACCAACACTCGTGTTGCTTGACCTCGGCGATCACCGTGCATTCACGGCCATCAATTTCCAATCCGTGAACCGCTAGAATTTGTTGTAATCTTCGTGGCTGCCAATCCAGGTCCAAACGAAGGTATCATCGCTCTCGAAATAGCCAACGGCGCGGTAATGCTCGCCTACCCGGATGGACCAGTCTCCTTGCTTGAACGGCTTGAATCGCAGCGAAGGGTGCCGTGGGTTTTCGGCCCAGAGACGATAGTTCCTGTCAGCCAGCCGTTGAATGTGATGGGGAAGTTCCGCGTATCGTTGCCAGAATGACTTCGCCGCTTATGAGATCATTGAGCGGCCAGCTTTGGGAAGTCCCGCAAATGACCAGACTTGGCCTCTCGTTCCGCCGCGAGTTTCAGCGCGTGCAGCTTCCCTCCCGGTTCGGCATCGACTGCCATCTGGCGGTCCCACTCGTCTTCCGGCCAGCTTTGCAGCAAGGCGTTGAGTTCACACCTCTCGCGGGGCGAGAGGTGGTCAATCGCAGCTTTGAGTTCTTCGACTCGGCTCATGCCCGAAAGATAACTCGCTCATCGGCCCAATCAACCTGCAAAATCTCAGTTTTGAATCACCTCGAACGGACGATCCGGCTGCGATATTGGGGTCCGGAAGGAAGCGGACGGGGGTCTTGAGTGTTGATGGGTTTGAGATTGTTTCAAAGACTACGGACAGTTTACGCTGCGGCACGTGGCAAGACAGCGACATCTCCCCATCACGGCGGCGTTGCTTTGGATCGTCAGCATTTCTTACAAGAACGCCGACGACGTGCAGAATAACGTTTTTGCTGCCAATTCGATTGATAACTTAATCGACGATGGCGGAGGGTCATTAGGCGCCCCAAGCGGGAATTCTAGTGACCACAACCTCTAAACCGGTAAGCGCGTAATTTCAGCGGCCATTGTCGCGATGGGCCCGGACGAGAAGCAGGGCAATCCGAATTTCATCGATTCCAAGTCGGGAGATTTCCGTCAAGCGATCACCAGTCCCTATCAGGACCGCGGCGCGCTGACGCTCACGCTCGATCCCGGCGCGCCCGCAGGCGTCACGCTGGACGCGGGCACGGGCCGGCTGGCTTGGACGCCGAGCGAAACCCAAGCGCCGAGCACTAACACGCTGACCTTGCGTGTGACTGACAACGGCACGCCGCCACTCTCGGACACGAAATCGTTCACCGTCATCGTGGCAGCGCAGCCCAGCGTCCCGGCGCGACTGAGCGCCGCTCTCTTGCAGAACGGGAACGTCAGACTTACCTGAACCACGGCATCGGGCCGAGCCTACACACTCCAACGATCGACCGACCTGGCCGATTGGCAGGACGTGATCACGATCAATGCATCGAGCGAGTCGTCGGAATACGTGGACACCGAAGTGTCGGCTGCACAATCCCGGTTTTTTCGGGTCGTGCAGCAATCATCCCCCTGTCTGCGGTAATTCTCGTTTTGCGAGCGCGACCTTGGGATTACTTCAGCGTGCGGAACGAGCGAACTATGAAGCTGCGCAAATGCCAGTTTCCACTCGCTGATCGGCCCGACAATGCGGAGCGGCAATCGCCCCACTTGCGGCGCATTCATGACCACGCCGGCAGCACCGGAAGCACACCTGCGCTCGGGCGTGCCGAAAGCGCTCTTCCAAAGCATACGAGTGCAGCTATGACGAGGGTAGCGGAGTGAAATGCAGACCGATCGAGCACTTGCACGAAGTAATTGATCTACGCGCATCTTGCACGGCTCGGTTTACCAAGCTAGGATTCGATTATGAAGACGCTCAGTGCTGAAGAAGCCGGCGCCGCGCTCCCGGCGGTGTTGGAAAGGGTCAAGAACGGTGAGGAGATTGGCATTATTGGCGGCAACCAAATCTTCCAACTCAAGCCGATCCAAGCCGAGCCAACCATCCCACCATCACCTCCAGGCTCATCCGATGCGATCCTCCAAGCCATACGGGACAATCCACATCTTCCTTCGCACGCTGTCGATGAGCTCGAGATGGCGATCAAGACCGCCAAGCTGCCGGTTCACGCAAGCCTCATCTTGAACGAAGGGACGTAATTCATGCCTTGGATGCTGGACACCACCGCGTTCAGCGACCTCATGCGGGAACATCCGAGGTTGCAAGCCCGTTTGTCCGCCCTATCTCCGGCAGAACGAATGAGTCTTTCTCCTGTCGTGCGCGGTGAGATTCTCCACGGACTGGCGCGGTTGCCGGACGGACAGCGCAAGGAAGATTTACAGGACAAAGCCGCGCGTCTGTTCCAGGCGGTTCTCTGTTGGCCCATCACCGAAGCGGTCGGGGACCACTACGCCGAGATCAAACTGGCCCGACAACGCAAAGGGTTAGTTTTGGACGAAAACGACCTCTGGATTGCCGCCGCCGCACGCGAAGCTGGGGCTACCCTGGTCACGCGCGACACCGATTTTCCGCCAGATCGAGGGGCTGCAAGTCGAGGACTGGTCCCAGTAACCGTGCACTGAAATCGGAAAACCACGAGCGGAGACCCATAAACCATTCTCCCCGAGTCTGTTCTCGAATTGGCGAATCGAGCGAAAGCGACAAGCACCGGACTCGCAGGACCTCCGATGCTCTGGAGGGGAAATACTTTTCGAAGACGCCTTCCCGCCTCTCGGCCATTGTTCGATCCGCCGCCAGTGCTTTCTCGTATTTGTGGGTGATGATTGCGGCGATCACAGTGCATTCACGGCCATCAATGCGTTTGCCAAATTCATAAACGAAACCTCCATGCGCGCCACGCCGATGCTGAATCAACCGTTCGTGATCGGTTACCGTTTCAATCATTTGCTTCAATGGCAGGCCGCGCTCCCGTCCACGCTTGAGCGCATGCTTGGTGTCGTAGAAGAGCGCTGGCTTCTGAACACGTCTGAACTCTAATCTTGGCTTCGCCTTCGTCAATTTCATTGCTTTCCGAAGCGTAGCGCCTTTCGCATTGTTCTAAGGCCGCGGACGGCCTATGCTACAGTTCATGGCAAGACAGCGACTTCTCTTCTGCCAAGGCCGTTGGCTGCCGGGCTTTGGTTTAGCGCCTTGCTGCTTTCATCTGCCGGTGCTGGTTTCCGATTTAGCTTGCTTAAGAACTTGACCTCGTCACCCATGACCCTCTGCCATCCGACTAACCGCCGGGCGTTTCTCGCCGACCTCGGCATGGGATTTACGGGGCTTGCCCTCGGCGCGATGCTGCAACGCGACACTTTTGGAAACAGCGCTGCATCGTCGCCTTCGACGGGGCTGCCTCATTTCCCGCCCAAGGCCAAAAGCGTCATTTGGCTGTTCATGAATGGCGGAGTCAGCCACGTCGAGAGTTTCGATCCCAAGCCAATGCTCACGAAGTTCGGCGGCAAAACGATTGCCGAGACTCCCTTTGCCGACGTTCAGAATCCGCAGAAGCTGGCCCTCGAACGGCTCGTGGTTCCCGACGCGAATGGCAATCAGCGGAACACGCTTTATCCTCTCCAGGTCGGCTTCAAGAAACACGGCCAGAGCGGAACTGAAATCAGCGATTGGTTTCCCCATCTCGCGCGCCACGCGGATCGTCTGGCCGTGATTCGTTCGATGTGGACGACGGACAGCAATCACGGCGCCCAAACGCAATTTCACTCGGGCCGCAACATGCTCGACGGCGAGTTTCCCACCCTCGGCGCCTGGGTCCATTACGGGCTGGGCTCGCTCAATGACAATTTGCCGCAATTCATTTCCATCGGCACGCGCGAGTATTGGAACAAGAAGGACGGGCATTATCTCGGCCCGGTGCACGATGCCGTGCCGCTGCGCATTGATCCCAAGAACCCGCTCGATTTTGGCCAACCCGAACGCGCGTTCTCGCCGGACGCTCAGCGCGTCGGCCGCGACCTCGTGCGCGAACTCAATACTCTCCGGGGTGTCGAGTATCCCAACGATCCCGCTCTCGCCGCTCGCGTCGCTTCGTACGAACTCGCCTTCCGCATGCAACAATCCGTGCCGGAGGTTTTGGATTACTCGAAAGAATCCGAGCGAACGAAATCACTCTACGGCCTCGATCTGCCGCATTGCCGCGAATTCGGCTCGCAACTTCTCGCCGCGCGGCGACTGGTGGAGCGCGGCGTGCGCTTCATTCAGATTCAACACGGCGGCGGCGGCGCGGGGGCTTGGGACGCCCATGGCGGGTTGAAGGCAAACCACTCAAAACTCGCGCTCGCGGTCGATCAACCCATCGGCGCGCTGCTTGAAGATCTCGACCAGCGCGGTCTTCTCGATGAGACCCTGGTGGTGTTCGCCACCGAGTTCGGGCGAACTCCCGGCTCGCAAGGTTCGGATGGCCGCGATCACCACATCTTTGGCTTTAGCGTTTGGATGGCGGGCGGCGGGCTCAAACGCGGCGTCGTGCACGGCGCGACCGACGAGATCGGCTTCCACGCCGTCGAGCACCGGCATTACGTCACCGACATTCACGCGACGATTCTTCGGCAACTCGGTTTGGATTCGCGCAAACTCGAAGTGCCTGGGCGCAAACGGCTGGAGATCGACCACGGCAAACCAATCGAAGAGATCATCGCCTGAAGGGCGCGCCTTGGGACCATGAACCGAAGGGGAGCAGCTTCCGCGCGCCAGCGCCTTGGAATGTGGTGACGAGCGCCGCAAAGTCACCGCTTTCGCTTCGGCGCTTCCCAGACGAGCCTTTCGCCTCCACCGCCTTGACCCGAGATCCAAAGCGGCGACTTCACAGACTTCGTTGCCGCACTCCAAAACCTGGCGGTTGTGGAAAGCCCCTTGGTTCACGGGGAACGCCTCCTTGCCAGCGGTGCCGGCGGTGTTTTCGGGAGTTTCGCTGGATTTTGTGCCGGGCGCTAAGCATCATGCGCGCATGAACTTGATTCTATCGACGCATAACGTGACGCTGACCAAAGCCATTGAGGACCACATTATGGACCGGATCGAGAAACTGGAACATCTGGACCGATTCGCCATCGATGTCCGCGTCACGCTCGAGCACGACCACAAGAAAAAGCCGAAACGCTCGTTCAAATGCACGATGCGCCTGACCATGCCTGGACCTGACCTTTTTGCCGAAGACTCCGAACGAGACCTTTATGCGGCGATTGATCTGGTGACGAAGAAAATCGAACAGCAGATTCGCAAGCGCCACAACAAATACAAAGCCCGCAAGCACACCCTCGCGGCACAGAGCAAACGCAAACGGCAAGAGGAGCAGATTTAGTTCGACGGGAGATGACTGCCAAAGCAGAAGTAGTCCGGATCAAGTGATCAGTGGTCAGTGATTGGCGGCGAGCAAATGGGTTCCGTTGGCTTTTCGTGATTCTTCGCGCCCGAACGATTCTTCCCCTGAGCCGCCCGGCCGTGGACAACGGGGCGGTCCGCATCGCCGCCAACCGCATCACGGCCGCCGGACCGTGGAAGGAGATTCGCGAACAATCAGACGAACCCGCGATCGACCTGGGGGAAGTCGTGTTGATGCCCGGCTTGATCAATGCGCATTGCCATCTGGACTACACCCACATGCGCGGGCTGATCCCCAGGCCCAAATCATTCCCGGACTGGATCAAAGCCCTGCTGGCGCTCAAGGCGGAATGGACTTACTCGGACTACGCGCAATCCTGGCTGCACGGGGCCCGGATGCTGGTTCGCCGCGGTGTCACCGCGGTGGCGGACATCGAGGCTGTGCCGGAGCTGCTCCCCGAAGTCTGGACGGCCACGCCGTTGCGCGTTATTTCATTTCTTGAAATGACGGGCGTCCGCGGCTGCCGCTCCGCTCCGGAGATTTTGAGAG
>Ga0233424_10001986_pt1 | contig 15827 bp, 16 predicted proteins | sample Watercolumn_Towu_FD_181011 | JGI IMG/M metagenome (GOLD analysis project Ga0233424, IMG submission 181011) | Freshwater microbial communities from Lake Towuti, South Sulawesi, Indonesia - Watercolumn_Towuti2014_125_MG | ecosystem: Environmental > Aquatic > Freshwater > Lake | place: Indonesia...
GAAGTGGATGCTTCGAACTTGCTGATCGGCCAGGGCATTCACGTGCGGGAGTTGGCGCGCAAGGAAGGCGTGAAGTTCTTGGATGAGGCCGATCATATGGTGGTCAGCGTCGCCGCGCCGATCTCCGAGGCCAAGCTGGAAGCCCTGCTGACCAGCGCCGCGGTGGCCGAAGGCAAAGAGCCTGAGGTTATCGGGAAGGGCAAGGAAGAGGTCGTCGCAGAGGGGGCCGAGCCGACGGCCGAGAAGGGGGCTGCCCCCGCTGAGGCCAAGCCGGGCGAGAAAGGCGAGAAGAAGGAAGCAGTGGCCGGTGCCAAGGCTGAAAAGAAGGAGGTCAAGGAGGAGAAGAAAAAATAGCCTTGCGTCTGATTGTAGGGCTCGGCAATCCAGGCCCGCGCTACGCCCTGACCCGGCACAATCTCGGGTGTCTGGCGCTGGAGCGTGCAGCGAGACGTTGGTCGATCCCTCTGGTGCCGACTGGGCCGGCGAGTCAAGGGAGTGGACGCGTCGGGTCCCGGGACACACAGACCGAGGTGACGCTTGCCACACCCCTGGCTTGGATGAACCAGGCCGGACCCGCCGTCGAGACCCTCGTGCAGACCCTCGGATTTGCCCCGGACCAGTTGCCCGACCGGTTGATTGTCGTTCACGATGATCTGGACCTGCCTCTGGGGCGCCTTCGCATCAGACGCCGGGGTGGATCGGGCGGTCACAACGGTCTGCTCTCCATCCTGACGACGTTGAATACGGACCAGTTCTGCCGGCTGAAGCTGGGCATCGGGCGTCCGCCGCTCGGAGTCGAAGCCGCCGACTATGTCCTGGCTCCCTTTCTTCCGGAGGAGACTCCCCACGTGGATCGGATGCTGGATGAGGCCGTGGCGGCGCTGGAGTGTCTGGTCACCGAAGGGATGGAAGCAGCCATGAATCGGTTCAATCAAGAGCCGATAGCTGATAGCTGATAGCAGGAGAAAGCTATGGGTTTGTGTTGCGGGATGATCGGGCTGCCGAATGTGGGGAAGACGACCGTCTTCAACGCCCTCGTCGGAGCCGGAGCAGTGGCAGCCAATTATCCCTTTTCCACCGTCGAGACCAACGTCGGGATCGCCCCGGTCCCCGATCCGCGCCTGGACCGGCTGGTTGAGATCTTCCGTTCAAAGAAGAGAACTCCGAGCACCTTGGAAGTCCGCGACATCGCCGGACTGGTCGAGGGGGCGAGCAAAGGCGAAGGGCTCGGCAACCAGTTCCTCGCACAGATTCGCGAGGTGGACGCGCTAATGCACGTAGTCCGGTGCTTCGAGCATCCGGATGTCGTGCACGTGGGGGGCGGGGTGAACCCGCTGCGCGACATCGAGACGATCGAGACCGAGTTGATGCTCGCTGATGTCGAAACCCTGGATCGCCGGAAACAACGGGTCGAAAAAAAAGTCAGGTCGGGCGACCCCAAAGCGGCCAAAGAGCTGGCCGTCGTTCAGCAGTTCATCGATCTGCTCAACAAGGGTGAATGGCTGGGCAATCGCCCTCTCACGGCTGACGAGCGGACCATTTTGAACGAGTGTCAGTTGCTGTCGGCCAAGCCGATCCTGTTTGTCGCCAACACCGCCGAAGGAGCCGGCGAAGACGATCCCCTGGTCAAGCCGGTCAAGGAACTGGCCGACCGGAAGGGAGCCAGGCTGGTCATCCTGTACGGGCAGTTGGAAGCGGAGCTGTCGACCCTCTCCCCGGAGGACCGGGCGGAATATATGAAGGAGGTCGGCCTCACAGAATCGGGCCTGGTCCGGCTGACACGGGCAGCTTACGAGTTGCTCGGGCTGATCACGTTTTTTACGGCTGGTGAAGTGGAGGCCAGAGCTTGGCCGATCCGGAAAGGGTTGAAGGCGTCGGAGGCGGCGGGGAAGATCCACTCGGACATGGAGCGGGGCTTCATCCGCGCGGAGGTGTACCACTACGACGATCTGATCGCCTGCGGATCGGAGGCCAAGGTGCGGGAGAAAGGGCTGTTCCGGCTGGAAGGTCGGGATTACGTGATCAAGGAAGGCGATGTCGTGTATTTCCGGTTCAATGTCTGACTCAACCTATCCCCTCGCCCCTTTCGGGGAGAGGGTGGGTGAGGGATGGGAAACGGCGTTGTCACCAGGCACCCAGTCAGCGTCCTGCTGTGGGCCGCGCTGCCTGATCGGGTTAGCGGGACTTGAGAGATTGCAGGAGCCGCTCGGCTTCCGGCTTGAATAGGCGTTCCCAGGTATAGGGATAGTGGGGGTGGTCAGCCTGGATGACGGCGCGGAGTTGCTGGCTCGCCTGTTCCAGGCGATCCTGCTTGATCAGCAACTTGGCCAGCAGCAATCGTGCGTTGGTGTAATCGCCGTCGACTGCGATGGCCCGCTTCAGGTAGTCCTCTGCCGCTCTTACATCACCTCCCAGGAACCAAGGTAGCTCGGCCAGGAGCCCGCCCATCATCTGCAGCGAGGGCGCATGGTCCGGCCGTATCTCGATCGCTCTGGCCACGTGCGCTTTGATTTCCCTCACCAGCAGGGCGGCAGCGGACGTCCCTTGCAGACGGGCGACGTGGCCGAGGTTCGCGGCGTAGAGGAAATGCGCCTCAGCATTGACATCTTGCAACTCAAACGCCTTTCGCGCCAGCCTCGCGCCTTCCTCGTAGGCCGCGAGCCGCTTCTTATCATCCGTGAAGAGATCGTCGGCGATGTTGAGGTACACCTCGGCCAATTGCGTGAACAGAGCAGCGCTAGGACCATCTTGAGACAGCGATGCCAGCAACACGTTGCGATCGCGCTCCAACGACTGCGGATAATCGGGCGGAATCGAGTCGCGCTGGGCGAGTAGGGGACGGTCGAGCGAGATAGCCGCGAGGCAGCACACAGCCGCCCACATCCAGGCTGCGTTGGCCCGGGGTGAAGGGATCAAATGCGGTCCTTGAGGACGGCGAAGGTGATCGTGGACGTGGTCACGTGGCTACGACCGGTGTACAGGAAGATGAGCAGCCAGACCGCTTGGAGAGAAAGAATCGTTCCCGGGTGCCAAAGAAGCTGAAGCCCGGTCAAGAGATTCGGCTGGACCACGCCGGGAGCCGGGAGCAAGAGCGCCACGACCAAGGCGTAGCCTGCGCTCAGGAGGGCGAAGATTGGATACACGCCCACCATCCTTTGGCCGCGATAGTCGGCTCTGAAGCATTCCGAGATCGACCGCCATGTCTGCGTGACGAGAACGGTCTCCAAGAAAGCGGCCAGAAAGTGCCCATGGAGAAACAGCGCCATTCCAATCAGGGCGGCCGCGACAAACAGGACGGCGGTAATGCCCTGAATCGGAATAACGGGGACCAGCTCCAGCGCGCCTTCATAGGCCACCTTCTTTGTGGCTCCCGCAAAGGCGAAATGGCGGTTCCTGAACAGATGCCTGAGCAAGGCAGCGCTCGCCTGGACCGGCTTTCCGTAACAACAGCCGAAGCTGATGCAAGCCAACCGGCCGGTTCCCTCGCCTATCGCGTAGGCGATGCTCGCAGCCGCCAACGTTCCCACGACGGGCAGCTCATATGCGACGGCCTGTCCGATGGTAGCGTTCACGAGCAGAATCAGCCAGGGTACGGCAAGCAACCCCACAAAGGATGCCCCACCGATGGTAAAGGTATACGGTTTGGCTTCGACCGCCCTGGCGATCCACTTTGCTGCCGGGATGCACAGGCCGAGGAGCAGCGTCGCCAGCGCGCCGATGAGATTCAGCGGGACCGAGAGCGACCCGACCAGTACGGTCACCAGCGCAGCCGCCAAGGCGACGCTGCTGGCCGTGAACGCACCATAGTAGGTGAAATTGAGCCCCGTCCAAGCGCCGTTGTCGAGTTTCTCTTGGGGAAGGGAGGCAAGGATCTGCCAGCCTTCCTGAGGCAAGGTGCGAAAGGCCCAGGCGAAGAGGAACCCATAGGCCAGGGCCAAGGCCGCCAGGCTTAGCTCATTGACCATGGCCGGTCCCCTCCTCCGGTTTCCACAAGCCCTGCGCGATCGGCGACCGCACTTTGACGTCGGTCTCGACGAGCGGTCGGCCAAAGCCGCGAGAGAAGCGACTTTGGACGCTGGGCCGGAACAGATTGCGCAGCAAGTCTTCACAAAACGCGACCCGTCCCCGCTGGAACATCAGGACGGTCGTGGAGCTGCCGGGCCGGTAGAGGCTTTTCGGCTGCCCCTTCAGTAGGAACAGACCCTTGGCGACTGGCTGTGGATCATCGTAGCGGGCGGCGCTGTAGCATTGCTCGATCCGGCCGATCATCAGCGCCACGACCTCGATCATGGCGACGAGGCCGATCCCGGTGCCGTGCGGCACGTCGGTATCGACGATCGTGACCACCCGTGCATTCTTGGAATACGGCGTCGCGATCGCGACCACGGGGCCGGGGTTGCAGGAATGATAGCGTCCGGCAATTTCGTAGATATCCCGCACGGTGCCGGCGACCGGCGTGTGGTTGTAATGGTACTTGTCGGGCGTGAGTCTGAAAATGGCGAAATCGCCGTCACGGAACGCCTCCACCCATTCCTTCCGGTTCGTCCCAAAGAGCTCTTCGAGGTCGAAGAACTTGCCTTTCAGGAACAGCGACGATCCGTCGGCAAGGGACCCAACCAGCACACGGGCGTCACAGGGCGAGACGGCCGTCCGGGGGGCGTCAACCATGGGGCGGACCTCCCAGTAGCGCAGTTTTCGCTCGAAAACCCTCCGGGGAGAATCGAGCCGCTCGGCTGGCTCCAGGCACTCGTGCAGATCGACGTCCAAGGAGCGGATAAACCGGTTCATGCCCCATGTCGCGGACCCGAACGGCAAATCGTAGTTCAGGAAGCCCAGAAGTTGGGAGGTTCGGGCTGAAGTCAGAGCGCGAAAGAGCCAGGCGGCGTTCTCCGAGGGAGAGGCGTAGATCCAGCGGAGAAGCGGATCGGCGTACAGCCGCTCCGTTCTAATCGCGGCGGACTCGCGTTCGATATACTGATGCTCGAAGGTGGTCATCCTGACACGCGTGAATGGTTGGTTGCACCGGCCGCCTCCATGTCTCGCGCGACGGTGAGGAGGGTCAACCAGATGCATCGGCGCAAGGTCGTCTCGTCCAGCACTTCCTCAAGGAGACCTGGCCGCGCCGAGGCGAGGAAATCGGCGGGGCTGCGTCGCTTGAGGATGCCGGCTGCCAACCGTCCGTACACACGGTCATGGCTTCGCTGGCTGGCCTCGATCTCCCGGTAGTCTTCCTGCAGGAGCCCCCACGCTTCGCTGAGATGGCGGACGCGCAACGTGGCGCGGTAGTACTGCTCGGCGGCCAGGTTGAATTCTTGTCCCGACAGCGCCATGTGCGAACGGGCCCCGGCTTCGCGTAGAATGCCGGCGATCAGTTTGCCGGACGCCGAGTGCTGGTCCGGGTCGGCCAGCCGCTCCCGCAGGCGACGGAGCATCTCCTGCAGGCCGAACGCTTCGACGAGGTCAGCGGCGTCTTCCTCGATGGTCTCTACCAGCGCCAGGCAGTAATCGGGCAGGCGAACCCGGAGATAGCCCGCGTATCGGCGACTCGGCCGCGTCTTCTTGGTTCGTGCGAGGATCCGCCGCAAGTAGCGATTGGGACCGTCGTGTCGCACGTTGCAGGTCTGCACCCCGATGGCAGCGGCGAAGGCGGGTTGGCGGCGCTCACTTTCAGTCGACGGGTCGTCAGGGATGTCGGCGTGTCGGACCGTCCCACGGGCGATGTACTTAAAGGCCAATCCGGTCAACAGCGCCTGTAAGCTAGCGGCCTCAGCGAAGTCCTCAAGCAGGCTGTCAAACAGACTGTAGTACCGGCCCTCGAACCCGGAATAACCCATCGCGTCGAAGGCCCGGAGCTTATAGAGCAGGTAGACCGACATCAGTTCATCGAACACGCCGAGCTGGGCGAGGTCGCGCTTCAGCCGCTGCTCGTTGCCGAGCGTGCCGTCAAGCGCCGGGCTCTGATCCGTGCTGAGGAGCGCGACCAGGTAGTCGATCAGCCGGAAGTCAGGCACCAGATCACCCTTGAGGCCGAAGAGCAGGCTGGTGAGCTTATCCAGCCATAACGGCCCGACCGGCGTGATGGGCTGGCCGAAAACGGTAAGTCTGGCTTTCTTCTTCCACCGTCGCCAGAGCATACGCAGGTGGGTAAAATCCAACTCATGCGGCAGAAACCCCAGCGCCTTCTCCGGATGAAAATCCCAGTAGTCCAGCCGGTAGGGGGCGGCGCTGTAGGTGCCGACGAACAGCGGCAGGAAATGTTCCACGATTTTGATGACGAGATCGCCGACCAACTTTTCCTTCGCGCAGTCGTACTGGGGCGATGCGTCGGCCAAGGCCTGCGTCAGAAGACGGCTGCCGAGGCTCAAATGGGTGCCGTTGTTGGCCAGGCTGATGTTGGACGTGTTGGGCAGGACCACCAGGTTGCGCGTGATGATGCCCGCGTCCTTGAGCTTGATCACCGCGTTAAGCTGGCTGCGAGAGAGGACTTGGTGGCAGAGGTACATGTAGCGTTGCTTGTCCTCGCCGCAGTCCCATCCCGACAGGCAGGGGTTCATGAACAGCTCGCGGTAGAACGCGTCCGAAATCAGTCCGTTCAGTTTCTTCTGCCGGACGGGTGGGTGCGGCGCGAAATACACCATGGTGCGCTGGCCGCTGTTCCTGAGCCTGAACCGTTCGTTCGCGTACATGACGAGAAGCTGGGTCAGGAGAAACCGCTTGCTCGTTTCCTCGGCGATGGCGCGCCCCATGCCTTCGGCCGGGCTCAGCGGAACGACGTAAAAGGAAAACGTCTCCGGCGAGCTGTTGTCGTTGAGAAAGTGGCCCATGAGACGGCGGCCGACGTCCACGATCGGCGGAGGCGGCGCAGGGTCTTCGCTGATGACTTGGGCCAAGGCGAGCTTGAGCAGATAGCTGATGGGGACACGCAAACAATCCGAGCCGTCGTGGATGACCAGGAAACGTTCCCGATCGCTGCGGAAAGGCCCGTCGGGAAGACGCTTGTCGGCGAGTAAGTCTCGGCCAACGACGTGACAGGCGAAGGGACTCAGGACTCTGACGGGAAAGCGGACCCACGAATTTTCCCAGGCCTGCTGCTCGCTCTCCCGGAGGTATTGCTCCAGGTTCGTCACCAGACGTTGCGGGCTTTCTCCAACCACTGCTCGTTTGAGGACGTTACGGAAATAGTTGGACTGCTCCAGCGTCAGGGCCAGGTCCACGCGATCTCGGGATCCGACCACTGCGGCCTGCAGTTCGTTCTCGGAGCCAGCGGTGATGTCGCCAGCGGAAAAAGGCAACGGCAGAGCATCCAACCCGGAGAGAATGGACCGTTCGTCCAACGTTGCCCTGATCGCCGACGCGTTCCGGGGAATTAAGGCCACGCCCTGTGAGGACCTTCGGGACAAAGTCGATGCAGCCTCCTCTCGTTGTTGATAGCTAGCGACCCCCGATGCGACCGCGTCTTTGCGTGGCGGGGCACCGCGACGAAAGACTACTGTGAGTGTACAGGCCGCTTGTTAAGCAGGAGTTAATACCAGGCTAACCGAGGGTTAATACAACCAGGAGCTGTGGAAGATGGCCTCCTGGTCGGCATGGTTTTCTCAAACTAGGCCACCTTGCGTCGAGTGCGATTTCGACCCGGCGGCTCGACGGTTCAGTCGTCGAAGGAAACCGGCTCGACCGCGTTCCAATTGACAGATTGTCGGATGCTGTGGTAGGGTCCAGCGCTCGCGAAAGCCCTCGTTTTCCGAGATGATAATCCGGGATCATTCCCGCGCCTCGCTCCGGACTGGGTTCCGGGGCCTTTGACCAGGAGGAACTGCATGCAGCAGTACGAGTCGATCTTTATCGTTCGTCCGTCCCTGCCCGACGAAGACACCAACAGGATCATCGACAAGATGAAGGGCGTTCTGGAGAAGTCTGGCGCCACGCTCCTGAAGCTTGAGAACTGGGGCAAGAAGAAACTGGCCTATGAGGTCAAGCGGGAGCGGAAGGGCACCTTCGTGTATTTCCATTTCACATCGCCCGGCGCTGCGGTGAGCGAGCTGGAACGCTCGTACCGGCTCGAGGACTCCGTGATCAAGTTCCTGACCGTCCGGCGCGAGGTGGAGGCTCACCCGCACCAAGGAGCAACGGGTACCCGGACAGCGGGTGAAGCCAAGGAGCCGGAGCGTGACCGGGTTCAATAAGGTCATCCTGATCGGGAACCTGACGAAAAACCCGGAGCTGCGGTATACACCGAGCGGCACCCCGGTCGCCAGCTTCGGGCTGGCCGTCAATCGGAAATTCCGCCAGGCGGATGAGCTCAGGGATGAGGTCTGTTACGTCGATATCGTGGTCTTCGGCAAACAGGCGGAGCATTGCGGCCAGTATCTCAGCAAGGGGAACGGCGTGATTGTGGACGGGCGGCTGCAGCAGCGTCGGTGGGAAACGGAAGACGGCCAGAAGCGCAGCAAGCACGAGGTGGTCGCCCAGACCGTCACGTTCCTGCCCAAGCGGCAGGAGGCGGGGGGGGAGCCCGGCCAGCCGGAAGAGGCGGGCGTCGAGGAAGAATTTCCAAATTGAGATTGTGTGATTTGGCGATTTGTTGATTTGACGATTGTGCAGATCGGGAAATCATCCGGTCGTCATATCCTGAGGTTACCCAATCACTCAATCACCAGGGCGTACTTTGCCGACGAAGGAGGCATAGGGTGGAGCGAGGTGGAGGACGGTTGTTTCAACGCCGGCGGGTGTGCCGGTTTTGCCATGACAAGGCCCTGATCGACTTCAAGGATGTGGGCCTCTTGCGGGGATTTCTCACGGAACGGGGCCGCATCGTACCGCGGCGAATCTCCGGCAACTGCATGGGGCACCAGCGGGAGCTGACGGTCGCGATCAAGCGGGCTCGGACGATCGCCATGCTCGGGTTTTCCGAGGAGCGGTGAGCGTCGCTTCACCGGGTCCTCCGGCTGGTTGACTTGCCGGCGGGGCATGCGTTCCGGGAAGCGGATGTCCGGATGGTGGAAATCCGATGGCCTTGCCCAGCCTTCACCTCAACGAGATTCCTGAAGAAGGGCTCAGTCTCTCGCACGAGGTCCAGGCGGAAGAGCTGGCTCTGGACCCGGAGGATGCGAAGGTTCGGGGAAGCCTGTCGCTCGCCGTGGAGATCATGAAGTCCGACGCAACGGTCAGCGTCGCGGGTGTCCTGAGTGGAACCTTCGTGCGACAATGTGTCCGCTGTCTGAGGGAATATGACGATCATGCGGAGCTGCCCTTTGAGGCGGAGTATCGAAGCGACCAGGCGGCGGGCCGCCGCCCGGCCCCCGGCCGGACGGCCGGGCGATTCGAGGGAGATGTCTCCGAGGGGCGAGACGCAGAGCCTGAGAGCGGCGACGAGCCCTATGTGATGACGGGTGATCGGTTGGATCTGGCCGAAATGCTGCGGGAACAGGTGATTCTGGCCACGCCGATGCAGCCGCTCTGCCGAGAAGATTGTCCAGGGCTTTGCCCGGTCTGCGGGCGGGATCGGAACGAGGGGCCTTGCGGTTGCCCGGAAGAGCGTCCGGAAAGCCCTTTTGCGGTGCTGAAACACATCATCGAGACGAAAGGCGAGAGATGACAGGCTGACAGCAGCCGTCCTGTGAGGAATCACGATGCCGAATCCAAAACACAAATTATCTCGGGCGCGGCGGGACAAGCGACGGACCCACAAATCAAGGATCACGCCGCCCGGCTTGTCGATTTGCCCTCAGTGCCATGAGCCCAAACTACCGCACTACACCTGCCTTAATTGCGGCACCTATAAGGGCAACGCGGTGATCGCAGTCGAAGAAGCCTGACCGGGCTTGCGGCGAACAGTCCGATTGACTGGCTTCATCCGACGACGCACGGTTTCAGGGCCAGTACAGCACCGATGAAGATCGCAGTTGATGCCATGGGCGGGGACTACGGTCCTGCTCCGAACATCGAGGGCGTCCTCCAGGCGGCGGCCGAGCTGGGGATCGAGGTCGTCCTGGTCGGAGACGAGTCGCGGATCACGGAGCACCTGCAGCGCCTCGGGGCTTCGGATCAGCGGGTGACCGTGCGGCACGCCCCTCAGACGGTCGACATGCACGAGTCTCCCTCGCAGGTCGCCCGCAGGAAGCGGGATTCCTCCATCTGGGTCGCGACGGAGCTGGTCAAGAACGGGGAGGCAAGCGCGGTCGTCAGCGCCGGCAACACCGGCGCCAGCATGGTGGCGGCGTTCTTCATCCTGGGCGTGATCAAGGGTGTGGAACGCCCGGCCATCGCGACCCTGCTGCCCACCTTGACCGGGACGGCGGTCATGCTGGATGTGGGCGCGAACGTGGACTGCACCGCGGAGCACCTGCACCAGTTCGGCCTGATGGGGAACGAGTACGGCAAGCATCTGTTCGGCAAGCCCAACCCGCGGATCGGCCTGCTGAGCATCGGCGAAGAGGACACCAAGGGCAACGAGGTCACCAAGGAAGCGTTCAAGCTGCTCAAAGCCAGCCCGATCAATTTCGTCGGCAATGTCGAGGGACGGGATGTCTACAGCGGCGGCGCCGACGTGATCGTGTGCGATGGGTTCATCGGCAACGTCGCGCTCAAGATCTCCGAAGGCATCGCGGAGACGATCAAGAAGCTCTTGATGAAGGAAATCGCCGGGTCCTTCCTCGGACGGCTGTCGTACCTGTTTCTGGCGGGCCCGCTGCTCCGTCTTCGTCGCCGGATGGACTATGCGGAGTTTGGCGGGGCGGCGCTGTTGGGCGTGAACGGAATCGTGATCATCTGCCACGGGCGCTCCTCGGCCAAGGCGATCAAGAACGCGATCCGGAAGGCAAAGGGCCTGGCCGAAAGCGCGCTCAACGAATTGATCCAGCGCGACATCGCGGAGAGCCTGGCGCAGCACGAGCAGATGATCAAGGGAGGGGAACCGGAGTGAGGGCCCGCATCACCGGCACCGGTTCCTACGTCCCGAAACGGGTCCTGACCAACGCGGACCTCGAGCGCATGGTCGCCACGTCCGACGCCTGGATCGTGGAGCGGACCGGCATCCGTGAGCGTCGGATCGCGGCGCCGGGCGAAGCCTGCTCCGACCTGGGCACGGCGGCCGCCGAGCGGGCGCTGGAGGCGGCCGGCGTCGCCGCGGCAGATGTAGACATGGTGCTGGTGGCCACCTGTACCGGCGATCACCTGTTGCCCTCCACGGCCTGCCTCATCCAACACCGGCTGGGGGCCACCCGCGCCGCCGCCTGCGACTTGTCGGCCGCCTGCTGCGGGTTCATCTACGCCCTGGCCGTCGGGGAAGCCTACATCAAGACCGGGGCTCGGCACGTGCTGGTCGTCGGGTCCGAGGTCATGTCCCTCCTCACCGACTGGACGGACCGGAACACCTGCGTGTTGTTCGGCGACGGAGCAGGGGCGGTGGTGCTGAGTCCGACTGACGAAGAGCGAGGTATCCTCTCCGCCCACCTCCATTCGGACGGGAACCTCTGGGACTTGATCTGCGTCCCGGGCGGCGGCTCGCGCATGCCCCCCTCGGAAAAAATGCTCGCCGAGGGGTTGCAGTACCTCAAAATGAAGGGCAATGAAACCTTCAAGGTCGCCGTCAAGACTCTGGAGGAAGCGGCCCGCGAAGCCCTCTCGGCCAACCAACTGACCGTCAACGATCTCAATCTCTTCGTCCCGCACCAGGCCAATATCAGGATCATCAAGGCGATGGCCGGCCGGCTGGGCCTGCTGATGGAGAAGGTGGTGCTCAACCTGGATCGATACGGCAACACCTCGGCTGCTTCGATCCCGCTGGCGTTAGACGAGGCGGTGCGGGCCGGCCGTGTCAGGCCGGGCGACGTGATCTTGATGGAAGCCTTCGGGGCCGGTTTGACCTGGGCCTCTGCGGTGATGCGGTGGTAAGGTAAAGGTACGAAGCTGTCAGCTATCAGCGGTCAGCTTTCAGGCGTCAGCGAATGGATTTCGTGAGGTCGGCGTAAGGCTGAAAGCCGATGGCTGATAGCTGAAAGCTTCCGAGGATTTTTCTCGTTGACATTGGAAAACAAATTCCTCATATCATACCCCGCGATGCGCCTGTCGGATTGTCCCTTCGTGGCGAAGCAAAGGGGACACAGATAGCGTCGGCCGTTCGACGCAGCAGTCATGGTGACGCTCCAACAGGCGACGCAGACTTCCGGAGTGGGGTTGGTCTTTCCCGGCCAGGGATCGCAATCGGTCGGGATGGGGCGGGCGCTGTACGATGCCTACCCGGTTGTCCGGGCGGTGTACGAGGAGGCGGGGACAGTCCTTGGTTACGACGTGGCCGCGCTCTGCTTCGAAGGACCGGCCGACCGTCTAAATCTGACCGAATACACACAGCCCGCCCTGCTCACGGCCAGCGTTGCGGCTCTTCGCGTCCTCGATCCGCTTGGTCTCCAGCCCCTTGCCGTGGCCGGGCACAGCCTCGGCGAGTACTCGGCTTTGGCGGCGGCAGGGGGGGTGACGTTCCGCTCGGCTGTGTCGCTGGTGCAGAAGCGGGCGCGCTACATGGCGGAGGCCGTGGCACCCGGGAGCGGGCTCGTGGCCGCGATCCTCGGGCTGGACGCGGGCGGCGTAGGGGAGGCGTGCCGCGAAGCCGCGGCTCTGGGGGTGGTGGCCCCGGCCAACTTCAATTGCCCCGGCCAAATCGTGATTGCGGGCGAGAAGGCGGCCGTCGAGAAAGCGATCGAGCTGGCCAAGGCGAAGGGATGTCGGAAGGCGATCCCCCTGCCGGTCAGCGTGCCGGTCCATACGCCGCTCATGCAACGGGCTGCGGATCGGCTGGCGGCCGATGTAGCGGCTGTCCGTTGGTCGGATTTGACGGTGCCGCTGGTCAACAACGCCGACGCCAAGCCCTTGCGGTCGGCGGCGGCTGTGCAGGACTCGTTGATCAGACAATTGCCTTCCCCGGTACGGTGGGAAGAATCGATCAAGGTGATGCACAGCCTGGGCGTGGCGACCTTTATCGAGGTCGGGCCAGGGACGGTCTTGACGGGCCTGATCAAGCGTATCGTGCCCGAAGCGGCGGCCTTGAACGTGCACGACCCGAAGTCGCTGGACGTAACCCTGAGGGCGTTATCCGTTACTCGTCACTCGTAATTCGTAAAAAAACGAATGACGGATGACGAATAACGAATGACGAATAACGGAAGCAAGATGGGACTCGAAGGTAAAATCGCGATCGTGACCGGCGCAGCCCAGGGTATCGGGCGGGCGATTGCCGAGGCATTGGCGCGCCGCGGCGCCGACATCGTGGTGGCCGATCTGGACCCGGGACGGTCGCAGGAGACGGTCGCGGCGATCGCCCAATTGGGCCGGAAGGCGCTGAACGTCAAGGTCAACGTGGCGGACTGGAACGATGCCAAGGCAATGGTCGATCAGGTTCTCAAGGACTGGGGAAAGGTGGACATTCTGGTCAACAACGCCGGCATCACGCGGGACGGCTTGCTGGTCAGGATGAAAGAAGAGGATTGGAACCTGGTCCTGCAGGTGAACCTGAACGGGACCTTCCACTGCACGAAGGCCGTGCTCCAGCCCATGACCAAGCAACGCTACGGGCGGATCGTGAACATCGCCTCGATCGTCGGCGCGATGGGGAACGCGGGGCAGGCCAACTATGCCGCGTCCAAAGCGGCGGTGATCGGGTTGACGAAGACCGTGGCCAGGGAGTATGCGAGCCGCAACGTGACGGTGAACGCAGTCGCGCCGGGCTTCATCGACACGGCGATGACCCAGGGGCTTCCGGCGGAGGTGAAGGAGACGCTCCAGAAGCAGATTCCCCTGGGCCGGTTGGGCCAGCCGGCTGATGTCGCGGAAGCGGTGTGTTTCCTGGTGTCCGATGAAGCCGGATATATTACGGGGCAGGTGCTGCACGTCAACGGCGGCATGTTGATGGCGTGATCAAGGAGAGCGGATAGCCGGTCATGTTGAGCTGGTTGACCGTCGGCTATCTGCCATAAGCTCTTTGGAAAGGAGGATGCGATGGGGGAGGAGGTGAAGAAACCGATGGCGGTGGAGGATCGGATCAAGAAGATCATCGCCGAGCAACTGGGGGTCGAGGAGGACGAAGTCGTCCCGGAGGCGTCCTTTGTCGACGACCTCGGGGCGGACTCGCTCGATACCGTCGAGCTCGTGATGGCGTTTGAAGAGGAATTCGATATCGAAATCCCCGATGAGGATGCCGAGAAGATCCTCACGGTGGGACGGGCCATGGAATACATCAAGGAGAAGATGTAACACGCAGGCAGCGTCACGATGAGCGAACGTCCGACAAGACGAGTGGCGGTGACCGGGCTGGGGTTGATCACGCCCCTGGGGACCGGCCTGGAGAAGACCTGGAACGCGCTCTGCGCCGCGACCTCCGGCATCACCCGCATCACCCGGTTCGATCCGTCCGAGCTTCCCGTCCAAATCGCCGGCGAGGTGAAGGATTTCGACCCCGCGTCCTTCATCGAAAAAAAAGAAATCAAGAAAATGGATACGTTCATCCACTACGCCGTCGGCGCCAGCCAGATGGCGGCGGATGACGCGGGGCTCAAAGTCACCAGCGAGAACGCCGAGCGCGTCGGCGTGTACATCGGGGCCGGGATCGGCGGCCTTCCCGCCATCGAGCACTATCACAAGGTGTTGCTCGAGAAAGGGGCCGATCGGGTTTCCCCCTTCTTCATCCCTATGGTCATCATTAATTTGGCGCCGGGCCAGGTGGCCATCCGGCTGGGGGCGCGGGGCCCCAACTCCTGCGCCGTCACGGCCTGCGCGACCGGCAACCACTGCATCGGAGACGCCTTTCGCATCATTCAGCGTGGCGAGGCGGATGTGATGCTGGCGGGGGGCACGGAAGCGGCGATCACGCCGCTGACAGTGGCCGGCTTTGCATCGGCCAGGGCCCTGTCCCGTCGCAACCAAGAGCCCACCCGCGCCAGCCGGCCCTTCGACAAGGACCGTGATGGGTTCGTGCTCGGGGAGGGGGCGGGCGTGCTGGTGCTGGAAGAGCTGGAAACGGCCAAGCGCCGCGGGGCGCGGATGTATGCGGAGATCGTGGGCTACGCCATGAACAGCGACGCCTACCACATCACCGCTCCGCCGGATGGCGGGGAAGGTGCGGTCCGTTGCATGGAGCTGGCGATCAAGGACGCGGGGATCGCCAAGGAGGACGTCGGGTACATCAACGCCCACGGGACCTCCACCTTCGCCGACAAGATCGAGACGCAGGCGATCAAGCAGGTGTTCGGCGAGCGCGCCTACCGAATCCCCGTCAGCTCGACCAAATCCATGACCGGCCACCTGTTGGGGGCCGCCGGCGGGATCGAAGCGGTCTTCAGCGTCCTGGCGATTCATCGCGGCGTGCTGCCCCCCACCATGAACCTGGAGCAGCCGGACCCGGAATGCGACCTCGACTATGTCCCGGGCAAGGCGCGCGAGGCGTCCGTGAAGGTGGCGCTCTCCAACTCCTTCGGGTTCGGCGGCGTCAACGCCTGCATCCTGTTCAAGCGACTGGGTTCCTGAACGCCGTCTGGCAGAGGGCCGATACTGAACACGATGGCTCGTTCCATGACCGACGTGGCACAGCGGACGATCGGCTACCGATTCCGCCAACCCAAGCTCCTCGAAGAAGCCCTCACCCACAAGTCCCACGTCAACGAGAGCAAGAGCGCCGGTAGGGAGCAGAGCAGCCAAGACAATGAGCGGCTGGAGTTCCTGGGCGATGCCGTCCTGTCGCTCATCATCAGCGAGCACCTGGCCATGACCTGTCCCGGCTTGACCGAGGGCGAGCTCTCCAAGTTGAAAGCCCGGCTCGTCAGCGAAGCCTCGCTGGCAAC
>Ga0233424_10001988_pt1 | contig 15819 bp, 13 predicted proteins | sample Watercolumn_Towu_FD_181011 | JGI IMG/M metagenome (GOLD analysis project Ga0233424, IMG submission 181011) | Freshwater microbial communities from Lake Towuti, South Sulawesi, Indonesia - Watercolumn_Towuti2014_125_MG | ecosystem: Environmental > Aquatic > Freshwater > Lake | place: Indonesia...
TATCCGGCACGATTGTCGAGACTGAGGCGTACCTCGGCGCCATCGACCTGGCCTGCCACGGCAGTCGCGGGCAGACCCGCCGCAACGCCACCATGTTCGGCCCGCCCGGCCACGCCTACGTGTACCTGATCTACGGCATGTACCACTGCCTCAACGCGGTGGTCGGCGAGGTGGGTGACCCGAGCGCCGTGCTGATCCGCGCAGTGATCATCGACGACCACGATTCCCGAGCGCGACCGCACCCGGGTACCGGCCCGGGTCGCGCTGCCCGGACACTCATGCTTACGCGTCACGATGACGCGACCGACCTCTGTGACGTCGGGTCGCCGCTAATCGTGATCGGGGGCGACCGGCGACACGATGTCCCGCTCCCAGCCTGCGAGGTTCGCGCAGGCCCACGCATCGGGATGGGGGCATCCGCGGGCGAGTGGGCGCTCGCCCCCTTGCGGTTCTGGGTCGCTGGCCACCCGGCCGTGTCCGGCACCCGCCGGGCCGACCGTGAGGGCATCCCGCTCACGTCATGACGGGAACGGCATGGTCAGTCAGCCTCGTGCCAGGTCACCCCAATCGCGCCAGGCCCGGCGTGCGTCCCCAAGACCGGCCCAATCTCGACCTCCAGCCATTCTGCAACCTCGAAGCGCGCCGCCATCTGCCGGCGCAACTCATCGCGCGCGTCCGGAGCCTCGGCATGCATCAAGCCGACATGCCCGAGCCTACCGGAAGGCGCGTCCTCGGCGACGAGGGCGACGAGTCGTTCGATCGACCGAGCCCGAGTGCGAACGCGGTCGCGCGGCACGACCAAGCCACCATCGAGGTGCAGGATCGGTCTCAAGTTCAGCAGACCTCCGACAAAGCCCTGGAAGCGCGAGACGCGTCCACCCCGCACCAGGTATTCGATGGTGTCGGGCACGAACATTGCGTGGAGGCGGGGCGCGATGCGCGCCGCTTCAGCCATCGCGTCGTCCACGGACATACCTGCAGCGAGTGAACGCGCCACGTGGATCACGACCATCCCCTGGGCGGGCGCCACGAGTTGGGTGTCGAAGACCTCGAAGCGGACCCCCGGAAAATTCCCTCGCGCCGTCGCAGCCGCGATCGTGGCCGACTGGAATGTCCCGCTAAGCTTCGCCGACGCGTGGATCGAGATCACGGCGTCGGCGTCGCGCGCGAGGTCGGTGTAGGCATCCAGGAACTCGCCCGGGGACGGTTGGGATGTCGTCGGTTTCCCGCCCGCGCGCAAGCGCTGGTAGAACTCCTCGTTGGTCAAGTCGACCGTCTCGGTGAACTGCTCGTCCCCGAATGAGACGTGCAGGGGCACCACGCGTATTCCGTACGCATCCACCGCTGCTTGGGGTAGCCACGCCAAGCTGTCCGTTACAACCCGCACGCGCCCACTACCCGGTGCGTTTTCGCTCGATCCCACGTCAATCCCCCCCCCCGACGCACCGCGGCTCCAGCGTCCGGGACCAACCCGTTCGCACAACGCCCCCGGCCGTCGATCTCGCATGCGCAGTCTACGGCAGGCAGTACCCTGTGTCGGCCACCGTTCGGGTCAGCATTCGACCGGTCACGAGATGAACGCAAACGACCGCGACGACCCAACCGTGAATGACGGCACCGAGATGCCGGGCGCAGTGGTCGACAGCCTCGATTCGCTTGTCGCGCCCTTCTTCCAGGCGCGCGTCGTCGCGGACCGCTATTACCGCGAAGGCATCGACCTCGAATCGCGGGGGCAGTGGGAACGGGCACTCCGAAGCTATCGCACCGCATGCGACCTGCACCCGCAGCGATTGCTCTACCTCGTGGCACGCGGTCGGGTCTGCCAGGCCCACGGGCTCACGAATGAGGCGGCTGCCTGTTACGCGTTGGCCCGGAAGCTCGACCCTACGGATCCCGTCGTCCTGTTCAATGAGGCAGACCTGCTTGCGAAGCGTGGCGACCTCGATGCTGCTGCCGCCAACCTGCGGTCGTTGCTTGACCGTGAACCGGACAGGCTGCGCGTGCAGATGGCGGCGGCATGGCGTCTTCTTGGCGACCTGGAGCTGGCACGGCGAAACGCCGAAGGCGCACTGCACGCGTACCGGACCGGCGCGGACGCGTTCCCTTCCGATCGGTACCTCTCGGCACTTGCCACTGCCGGGAACCGAATCCGGGAGGTCGCGGCGAGCGGCGAGACGGCCCCCCGATTTGACACCGAGGGGCTAACGTTCCCTGCCAAGGCGTCGACCTACGCCTTTGCCGGGGCCATGCTGTTCGGCCTGCCCGACGATGATGGCGTCGATGTTCCGGCGTATCCGGGCCTCGGGTTTGTCTCGATTGACGAGGTGGCGGAAGCACTCGCCCGGCCCCTCGCCCTGTTCCGTCGGCGTCGTGTGCCGTTTGCGGCGGTCTACGCCGTCGGGCCGGTCGCTGCGCCAGTGGCACACGCGTTCGCAACGGCGCTCGGCATACCAGTTGCCCCTGACCCGATCGGTCCGCGACTCACCGTAAGCCTTGACGGCGAAGATCCCGCCATCCTCGTGCGCGAGGGCAGCGACCCAGGCGACTGGGCGTTCTGCATCGGGATGCGACTGGCGCCATGGCACTACAACGGATTGCTGGACGGCGCTTTAGTGGCCGCTCCAATCGAAGTTCCGTGGGCAACGCGCGACACCCGCGCCCGACCGCCGGCGCGTGATGCGGGGGAGGCACTTGCCCACGCGCTTGCAGTAAGCGCCCTCGACAATGGCGCGACTTCCCGGCACTTGCGCTGGCACGCAGTCCGCCGACACCTCCGCGCTGGCGACCCCTTGGCGACCTATAGGTCGCCGTCGGTCTGCTAAGGTAACTAAACGATCACGCGGGTGCGAGTTCCAGCGTCGCCCGCAGCAAGGTGTCCCCGTGAAGCGAACCTGGCAACCCAAGCGCCGTCGACGTTTCCGCGTACACGGCTTCCTCAAGCGCATGAGTAGCCAGAATGGTCGACGTGTCATACGCAGTCGTCGCCTCAAGGGACGCAAGCGCCTGACCGTTTAGGCGGACACTGTCGCGACCGCTCGACTGCCCGTTCGTGCTTCCCCGCGCCCAAAGAATCACCACGGCAGTGGGGTTTGGAGCAGTTCGTCGGTCAGGTACGTCAGCCACCACGGCGCTTGTCGCTGTCGGCGCCGTACTGCGCGAGGAAGTGACGCATGGGCCTGCGCGATTTGGGTTCGTTGTCTCACGAAGCGTCGGCAAGGCGAACGTCCGCAATCTTGTCAAGCGTCGCCTCCGGGCCGCTGCAAGGTCAATGGACGACAACCTGACAGGCTGGGACATCGTGGTATCCGCCAGACCTCCGGCCGCCATTGCACCCTACGCGGACCTGTCGGCTGCAATGGTCGCCGGGATCCGCCGGGCGACACGACCAACACCCGCGGTCGCTCCGCCACCCCGACCATGAGACCGCGTTCGTCCATGGTCGGTGCATCGTTCGTTGTTCGTCGGTTGAGGATTGCTGACGTGGGCAACAGTGGGGAACCGTCTGTCAGAGTGCGCGTTGCGATCTTCACCATTCAGGCGTTTCGCGCGATGCGCCTCGCCATCTTCCCTGTGAAGACATGTCGATTCGCGCCCACGTGCACCGACTACGCGGTCGAGGCGCTCCGGATGCATGGTATCTTGAGAGGCGGTGGCCTTGCCTTCCGGCGGGTGCTCCGCTGCCATCCGTTTCACCCCGGCGGGATCGATACGGTTCCGAATGTCCTGCCCTGACGAACCACTCCCACCGACAGGACCGTCGGCAGCACTCGACCAGCTGGTCCGCGCGACCGTCCGTCTGCCACGTCTAGCCCCAAGTGCAGATGACCTGACATCGGGTCGGGCGCGCGAGGAGTCAGATCTTGTCCACCTCGTTCATTGAAGCCTGGGACGCATTCCTCGTCCTGCCCCTCCAATCTATCCTGGTCTACCTTGAGGGCTACCTTGGGGCAGGCCTCGCCATCATCTCGTTCACCATCTTGTCTCGCGCCGTGCTCTTCCCGCTCACGATCGCACAGACCCGCAGCATGCAGCGGATGCAGGCGCTCCAGCCACAACTCGCTGCCCTGAAGACCAAGTACGGCAAGGACCGCCAGAAGCTCAACGAGGAGACGATGGCCCTGTACAGGCAGGCGGGCGTCAACCCGGCGGCTGGATGCCTCCCACTGCTGATCCAGATGCCGATCATGTTCGCGCTCTACGGTGCGATCTCCGGAGCCGCCAGCAACGAGGACTCGAACTTCGCCAAGCCATGGCTCTGGCTCGAGGCCCTCAACAAGCCGGACGTCGTTTACCTGTTCGGGTTCGCGCTACCGTCCATCCTCCCGATCCTCGCAGCGATCACCCAGTTCATCCAGCAGCAGATGATGACCCAACCAACCGACGATCCGGCCCAACGCCAGCAGCAGCAGATGATGCAGTTCATGCCCCTGATGATGTTGTGGATTGGCACTTCGGTATCCTCCGGTCTCGGGCTGTACTGGGTGACCCAGAACATCGTTGGGATCATCCAGCAATACTTCACAACCGGTCTCGGATCGCTCGCCACGTTTCGCTTGCCCAGCTTCGGTCGCGGTTCCGCCGTCACCGAAGCACCGGTGGGGCAGTTGACGCGGGAACGGCAGGCGATGCGCGGTCCGCGCGCCGGAGGCGGCTCACCCGGTGGAGGGAAGCGAAGCGGTGGTAAGTCGTGAGGCCTCAGTAGTGGAGGCGTCTGCCCGGTCGGTTGACCTGGCGGTCGCGCAGGCGCTCGCATTGCTCGGCGTCGGTCGAACCGGGGCACGCGTCGTCGTCCTTGACGCCGGGGACCCAGGGCGTGTCCTAGGCTTTGGCGCGCGGAAGGCGCACGTCCGCGTCAGCCTGCTTTCCGAAGGTGAAGAGCCCGACGGGCCAGACGAGTCTCCCGCCCCGTACCGGATCGCGGCGGATAGCCCCGGCGATCAAGCGTCCGGCGAGACAACCGCCGTTGCCGAGACCGCAAGGAGAATCCTCGGCCAGCTTCTCCATAACATGCACTTCGATGAGGCGCACATCGAGGTGCGCGAGCTCGAACCCCTCACCCTCAACGTCCGCACACCTGACGCTTCCGACCTGATCGGACGGCGCGGCGAGACACTCCGCGCTATCCAGTTCATCGTGGGCATCATGGTTAACAAGGCACTTGGGCAGCACGTTCGCATTACCATCGACGTCGACGGCTATCGCGCGCGCCGCGAGGTGCTCCTTCGCGACCTTGCCATGCGCTTCGCGAGTCGCGTCATTGCGACTGGTGCACCGGTCCAGCTTGAGGCGATGCCACCAAATGAGCGCCGCATCATTCACATGACCTTGGCCGAGCACCCGGACGTGATGACCGAGAGCACTGGCGAGGGCGATGCGCGCCGCATCGTCATCCTGCCCCGCTCCTGAGCATTGCTTACCGTGTCGGGTGGCCCGCCGCCTGACGTCCTTGTGGTCGGGCACGTCACACGCGACCTCACCCCGTCTGCGCCATCCGGCTTCACGTTCGGGGGCACGGCGACCTTCGCTTCGGTTGCCGCCCATCGGCTTGGGCACCGCGTCGGCCTGGTCACAGCGTGCGCTCCGGAACCGGCGTTGGGCAGTGCGCTTGAAGGCATCAACATGGTCGTCGCGCGCGCCGAGGTGACCACGACCTTCGAGAACCACTACACTAGCGCCGGGCGGGTCCAGTACGTCCGTGCCGCGGCGCCGCCAATCGCATCCACGTCCATCCCCGAACGGTGGCGTAATGCGCCAGTCGCTTTGCTAGGCCCAGTGGCACAGGAAGTGCGACGCGACGTCGTTCACACCTTTGGCGAACGGACCACCGTCGCCGCAACCCTTCAGGGATGGGTCCGCACTTGGGATGAGGAGTCCGGGCGCGTACGCCCCATTGATTGGGATGACCACGAGGCGTTCCTTGATCGCATCGACGCAGTTGTCTTCAGCCCGGTAGACGTCGGCAGCGACCCCGCACTGGTCCAACGCTACGCGGAGCGAGCACGCCTGGCGGTTGTCACGGAGGCGTCCGACGGCGGCGTTGTGTGGCACCGAGGCACCCGCTTCAGATATCCGGCGTACGAAGTCGAGGAGGTCGAACCGACAGGAGCGGGTGATGCGTTCGCAATCGCATTCGCAATCGAGTTCCACGCCACGGGCGACCCTGAACACTCCGCCCGGTATGCCAGTTGCGTGGCGTCTTTCGTCGTCGAGGGGCACGGCACCTCGCGCGTTCCCACGATCGATGCCGTGCGCGAACGGTTTCGTCACGGCCGCCTCCGCGCGTGATGACCGCGCGGCGCGACGGCCGGGGCCATCCTCGCTACCCTGATACGGTTGAACGCGCAGTCAGCGACTTCGTGGTGACTGCGCCTCGTCCCGATTGAAAGGAACGCCATGGTGAAGACCTTTGCCGACATGGTTCGGGAAGGCCGCGAGGTCGCCCCACCCATCTCCATCGACGATGCCAAGGCCCAGATTGCCTCGCACCCGGAAACGGTCGTCGTTGATGTGCGCCAAGAAGGCGACGCACACGGTGACGGAATCCCGGGTTCCGTCAACATCCCGCTGGGCTTGCTTGCGATCCGCGCAGACACCAACCTTCCGGAGCATTACCGCGACGCGCGCCTGCAAGATCGCAACGTGCCAATCATCACGACCTGCGGTCCGGGTGGCCAGGCCGCCCTCGCCGCGAAGACGCTCCACGACATGGGCTTCACGAACGTGCGCGTGCTCGACGGCGGCACCGTCGCTTGGAAGGATGCCGGCAATCCGGTCGAATAGTCATCCGGGGCCTGTCCTGCCCCACACCCCCAGGAAACCAAAACGATGGTCGCAGTTGGCGATAGCGCCCCGAATTTCACCCTCATGGGCACCGACGGCAAGCTCCACTCGCTCGCCGATTACCACGGTCACCCGCTCGTCCTGTTCTTCTTCCCGAAGGCGTTCACCGGTACCTGTGAGCGCCAGATCAGCGGACATGCCCAACACATCGTCGACTTCGACGCCCTCGGCGCGAAGGTCGTCGGCGTGAGCACCGACCACACCCCGTCGCAGTCAGCTTTCAAGAAGGGCTGTGACCCTGACAACAAGGTGGTCCTACTCAGTGACTTCCGCCACGTCGCCGTGAAGTCCTACGGGATTCATGTCGCAGAGGGCCAGCTTCCGAACCAGCGAGCAACCTTCATCATCGACGGTCAAGGCGTGGTTCGGCATGCGCATGTCGAGGCAGCTCCGGGCGATTGGGCAGGCATCGAGCCTGAACTCGCCGCACTGCGCGCACTGTAAGGCCAGGCACCGAGGATGGCCGGTTTCATACGGATTTCCGTCGACGTTCCCGGCCTCGTCACTGCGATCGTTGCGTACCTCAATGACCCTCGCCCGGACCGAAACGCACACTGGCCCCATCTCCTGTCGGACGACATCGAGCAGGCACTTGGGCTTACCCAAGACCTGCTCGAATGTCTTGTGCTTGACGGCGTATCAAACGCCGCCGATATCGAACCATTAGTGGCTTACCTGGCGGCCTATGGCGCCGGTCCCGGACACCACGGACACGACGCGTCGCTCAGCTGAGGTGCTGCCTGGCACGTCAGCGTTCGGTCGTCCTTCGCCGACGCGGCTTGCTTGGGTTTGGATCCTGGAGTGGGGTCCCGATGAAGCCGAAGAGGCCCGGTCCCGGTTCCTGTGCCCCACCTCCGTCGTCAGCAAATGCAACCGGGGGGGCGGTCGGGATGGTGAACCAAACTGTGGTGCCCTGCCCCTCGCCGGCACTCTCGGCGCCGATGGTGCCCCCGTGCACGCTCACGATGTGCTTGGCGATCGCAAGCCCCAGTCCGGTGCCCACCGAGGCGCGAGATCGATCGGTCTTGTAGAAGCGTTCGAAGAGCCGCGGGAGTTCGTCGGGCGCGACGCCGACGCCGCTGTCTGATACCGCGAAGCGCACCCCGGCAGGGGCCCGTGAGGCCGTGAGCGACACCGCACCCCCGCGGGGCGTGAACTTGATGCTGTTCTGAACCAAGTTCAGCAGGACCTCCCCAATCCGCAAGGGATCGGCGTGTACGGTCGGCAGGCCGTCCTCGACCGCGATGCGAAGGTCTATCCCTGACCGGGCAGCCTGGGTCCGGAGCCGTCGTTGCGCGCTGTTCAGGAGCGAGAGCGCCCCCACGGGCACGCGGTTCACCGGCGCCTGCCCTGATTCGATCAGCGACAGGTTGAGAACGCCGAGCACCAGTTGCGTCAGGCTGTCAACCTCGTCGTGCATGAGCCGGAGGAACTCGAGGCGCGCATCGGGATCGTTGATCGCGCCCTCTTCCAAGGTCTCGACCAACGCCTTCAGCGACGTGAGCGGCGTCCTCAACTCGTGGGTTACGTTTGCCACGAAATCACGGCGAATCGTGTCAGCCCGGCGGAGCTCCGTCTCATCGGCGAGATAGATGACCCCTGACATACCCTCGCAGATGCTTCCATCCTCGCCGTCGCCACCGACGAACGGCACCGCAGTCACCCGAACGATCCGCGGACTGGCTGCGTGGCGGCTTGGGGGGTCAGGCATGGCGATTGGCAGCAGACTGACTTCGCGTGTAACGGATGCCCGGCTCAGCCACGCGTCGGCCATGACGGCAGCCACAAGGCTGTCGCGGGCCACGTCAGCGATGGTCATCCCAATCGGCGATGGGTCATCGTCCCCAATCTCGAGGATCCGTGCAGCCTCCGCATTGACCCACTCAACGCGGCCGTCGTCACCGACGCCAATCGCGCCTTCAGTCGCGGCCTCAAGGACCCGGTTCGCCCGCCTGCTTGCACGCAGCGACTCGGCGAGCGCATTGCGCACCTGGACCAATGAGGCCTCGGCCTCTTCGCGGGCCTGCGCCTCGCGCGCGTGCGATTGCTCGACCAGCTGTACTCGCGCCTCGCGATCTGCAACCCGGCCGGCCGCGGCATGCAGGATTGCTTCTGCCTCGGCGTTCCTTCGGTCGACAAGTCCCGCCCCGAGGAAGCCGAACGCGACGGCACCAAGCGCGACCGCGACGGTGCCGGACGCACCGATGTCGGCACCAAGGGCACCAGCCTGCGCGACCATCACGACGGCTGCGCCGCCAAGCCAAGCAGTGAGGGCAAGTACGGCGACGGGGTTTCGCAAGTCGCGACGCATCACACTCCACCCTCGTAGTCACTGCAGCGGGGAGGCAGCGCATCCAGCGTATCGGGAACCGTCCGGGACGGTGTCCCGCAGACTAACCCCTCACCCCTCGTGAACCGGAAGGCGCCATCACGAGGGTGCTGTTCAACTGCAACGCCAGATGGCCACGAACTCGCATCGCGCGGCAACACGGCGGTGGTACGTTTTGGCTATGGGTTCGCGCATCCTCATCATCGAAGACGAGCCGGCCATCTCAGCCAGTATCGCGTACAACCTGCGGCGCGAGGGTCATTCCGTGACGACCGCCGCTGACGGCGTAGTAGGCCTCGACCTCGCACGCCGGGAAGTCCCCGACCTCGTCATCCTTGACGTGATGCTGCCCCGCATGGACGGTTTCGAGGTCTGTAGAAACATCCGCCAGTCGGCAGCGGCGGAGTTGCGTCAAGTGCCGATTATCGTCGTCACGGCCCGCACCGACGAAGGTGATCGGGTCGTCGGCCTCGACCTGGGTGCTGACGACTACGTCGTGAAGCCGTTCTCGATGCGCGAATTGACGGCCCGCACCAAGGCGCTGTTGCGACGGTCGTCCCCAACTGGAAAGAAGCGCGGGGCTGCAACGTCACTGGCATCCGGTGGCATCGTCCTCGACGTCGAAAACCGGCGCACCACCCGAAATGGGCGCGTCGTCTCGCTGAAGCCACGAGAGTTTGATCTGCTCGCGTGCTTGATGCAGGCACCCGGGCGGGTGTTCAGCCGAGAGGACTTGCTCGACCGCGCTTGGGGTACCGACTTCGTCGGTGATCTCCGGACCGTCGACGTGCACGTGCGGTGGCTTCGGGAAAAGCTTGAGGACGACCCTGCCAAGCCAACACTCCTCGAGACCATTCGCGGCGTCGGCTACCGGATCAACGCCGAGCGATAGTCGCCTCACCCTGAACGTCGCCAACGTACAATGCTCGCCCGGGGCCTCCCCGGCGCGAACCTCTCGTCTCGCGCGTCGCCGGTCCCACCCGAGCGAAGGAGACGCGTGATGCCCACCCTGCCGCCGACCGAAGGTCGTGTGACCGACCCGAGGCACCAGAGCCGCGTCCAATTGGATGGGCGCGACCGCATCGCCGCCCGCGCGATGTTGCACGCGATTGGCTTCTCGAACGACGACCTGCGACGACCGATCATCGGTGTTGCCCACTCGTGGATCGAGACGATGCCTTGCAACTGGGGCCTGCGCCGCCTTGCGGACCAGGTGAAGAAAGGCATCCGCGAGGCGGGGGGCACCCCAATGGAGCTGAACACCATCGCGATCAGCGATGGCGTCACGATGGGCACGGAAGGAATGAAGGCGTCCTTGGTTTCGCGCGAGGTCATCGCTGACTCCATCGAGCTCGTCGCGCGCGGCCACATGTTCGACGCCCTGATCGTCCTCGTCGGGTGCGACAAGACGATCCCAGCCGGCGCGATGGCGCTGCTGCGGCTGAACATCCCAGGGGTCGTCCTCTACGGTGGACCGATCAACCCGGGGCGCTTTCGTGGCAAGGATGTCACCATCATTGACCTGTTCGAAGCGGTGGGCGCTCATGCCGCCGGCAAGATGTCCGACGAGGACCTTGACGAGATCGAAAACTGCGCAATCCCGGGTGCCGGCGCCTGCGGTGGCCAGTACACCGCGAACACGATGGCGATGGCGCTGGAGTTCCTCGGCCTTGCCCCACTCGGCACCGGCGACGTCCCGGCGGTCGACAAGGCCAAGGATCAAGTCGGCGTTGAGGCCGGGCACCTTGTCATGGATGTCCTCAAGCGAGGAATCCGCCCGCGCGACATCGCCACCCCCGCGGCATTCGCCAATGCCATCGCTGGCGTGTGCGCCTCGGGCGGCTCGACGAATGCCGCCCTGCACCTGCCTGCCATGGCACATGAGGCGGGCTTCGAACTTACCCTCGACGAGTTCGACGCGATTTCAAAGGCGACGCCGCTGATCTGCGACCTTAAGCCCGGCGGCAAGTACGTTGCGGTCGACCTGCACAATGCCGGGGGCACCCGACTCGTGGCGCAGCGCCTCATCGAAGCGGGCAAGCTTGATGGCGACTGCCAGACGGTGACCGGGCGAACCCTCGCTGAGGAGGCGGCGGAAGCGCACGAGACCCCCGGCCAACCGGTGGTGGTGCCGGTTGCCTCGGCGATCAAGCCGACCGGGGGCATCGTCGTCCTCAAGGGCAACATCGCCCCGGAGGGTGCCGTGATCAAGGTCGCCGGCAACGACCGCACCTACCATCGCGGTCCGGCTCGCATCTGCGAACGCGAGGAGGAGGCAATGACCGCCGTCACCGGCGGTCGGATCCAGGCCGGCGACGTAGTCGTCATCCGCAACGAGGGACCGCGCGGCGGCCCGGGCATGCGCGAGATGCTCAGCGTGACCGGTGCCATCAACGGAGCCGGGTTGAGTGCGTCCGTCAGCTTGATTACCGACGGACGCTTCAGCGGCGGCACCCACGGGTTCATGGTTGGCCACGTCTCGCCGGAGGCGGCCCTCGGGGGTCCCATCGCCGCGATCCACGAAGGCGACATCGTCACCATCGACATCAAGGCCGGGACGATTGACATCGACGTCAGCGACGATGAAATCACCTCACGGATGGCTTCGTGGAAGCGACCTGCCCCGAACTACGTCAAGGGTGTTTTCGCCAAGTACATGGCGCAGGTCTCAAGCGCGGCGAAGGGCGCGATCACGAGTTCTCCCGACCTGACGTAGCACCGCCGCTTCAGTGGCACCCCGCGCGCACCGCGGGCGGGGTACTCATGGTCCTTCGGGAGTCACTAATGGGGGCGCTTCGGGTCAACTGCCCGTCCGAAGCCTACTTCGCCCGTGTTGCCCGAGGCACGGCGGTCGTGGAAGCGACGTCACGATACGCCGTGCGAACGTCACGGATTGTCTCCAGTCGCGCAAGCAGGCGGCTGAGCTGGGGCAAGGTCGCAATCTCGACCGTGGCGAAGATGGTCGCCACCCGTTCGTTGCCGTCGACGATGACTTGCGACGCGATGATGTTCAGTTTCTCCTCGGCGACGACCGAGGCAACGTCGCGAAGAAGCCCGGGCCGGTCAACGGCCTCGACGCGTACGGTGACCGGGTACGCCTGCACGCCGGTGCGACCCCATTCCACCTCGATGAGGCGATCCGGTTCGTCCTCACCCACGACGTTTCGGCAGTTGGCGCGATGGATGGTCACACCTCGCCCGCGCGTGATGTACCCCGTAATGGAATCCCCGGGCACTGGCCGGCAGCAGGTAGCCATCCGCGTCAACAGGTCACCGACACCCATCACCTTTACCGCGCCGGACGTGTTGGCGGCGGTCGTCGGTGCTGCGACGTCCGGAAGGACCGGGAACTCGGGAACCTGAACCGCCCGCAGGCCGAGGCGACCGATGACCGTCTGCAACCCTGCGCCACCGTAGCCCACCGCGGCAAGCAACCCTTCGGCAGACGGGTAGTTCATGGCCTCGGCAAGCGTCTCAAGCTGCGCGTCGCCAACGACCGACAACCCATCAGTTCCCAGCCGCTTGAGCTCCTTGTCGAGCAGCTCCTTGCCCCGCGCGATGTTTTCGGCCCGCTGTTGTTGCTTGAACCACTGCCGGATCTTCTCGCGGGCATGGCCAGTCCGGACGACGGTCAACCAGTCCCGGCTCGGACCATGCGAAGCCTTGGTCGTGAGGATCTCGACGATGTCGCCGTTCTTCAATTCGTAATCGAGCGAGACGAGCTTGCGGTTCACGCGCGCCCCGATGCATCGGTGACCGACGTCGGTGTGGACGCGGTACGCGAAGTCGAGCGGAGTCGCGCGCGCCGGCAGGTCCTTGACCTCGCCCTTCGGCGTGAAGACGAAGACCTGATCCTGGAAGATGTCCATCTTGACCGTCTCGACGAACTCCTGCGCCGTCGAGAGCTCTTGCTGCCAGGTCATCAACTGACGCAACCACGCCAGCTTTGCCTCGAACTGTGGGTCGGCTTGCCCGGGCTCCTCCTTGTAGCGCCAGTGCGCCGCGATGCCGTGTTCAGCGACCCGGTGCATGTCGTGCGTGCGGATCTGAACTTCGATGAACCTGCCGGACGTACCAACTACCGCGGTATGCAGCGACTGGTACATGTTGCCCTTGGGCATGGCAATGTAGTCGTCGAACTGCCCGGGCACGGGGGGCCAGAGGCTATGCACGATCCCTAGCGCGGCGTAACACTCCGGGACGGTATCGACGACAACCCGCAGTGCCAGCAAGTCGTACAACTGATCGAAGCTTCGCCCGGTCTTCTCCATCTTCCGATGAATGCTGTAGATGTGCTTCGGGCGCCCGCTGACTTCCGCCCGAATACCGGTCTTCGCGAGCTGATCAACAATCGTGTCGATTGACGAGGTCACATGGTTCTCGCGACCGCGCCGCGTATCGTTGAGGAGCCGCTTGAGCTCTTGGTAGCGCTCCGGTTCGAGGTGGTAGAACGCCGCGTCCTCAAGCTTCCACTTGAGTTGCCAAATGCCAAGGCGATGCGCCAGGGGCGAATAGATTTCGAGTGTCTCGCGCGCGATGCGCTGCCGGGCTTCCGGCTTCTTGCCATCGAGGGTCCGGACGTTGTGCAAGCGGTCGCACAACTTGATCAGGACGACGCGGATGTCCTCCGCCATCGCGAGGAACATCTTGCGCAGGTTTTCCGCCTGCTGCTCCTCCATGGTGCTCCAGTGGATTCGCGAAAGCTTGGTCACGCCGTCGACGAGTCGGGCAACCTCGCTACCGAACTCCTCGCGAAGGGCGTCGACGGTGACACCTGTGTCCTCGATGACATCGTGCAGCAGGCCGGCCGCAATCGTCGCCCGGTCAAGTTGCAGCTCCGCCAGGACCATCGCTGTCGCGAGCGGGTGCTGGATGTATGGTTCCCCTGACCCGCGGAACTGCCCATCGTGGCGCCGCTCGGCAAACCGGTACGCACGTTCGACCAAACCGAGGTCGACATTGCCCGGTAGGTAGGTCCGAATCGCCCGCAGCAGCTCGTCGAGGCAGCCTAGCGGAGGGCGCGACCGGTCCTCAGTATCGACGCTCGGTTCGGCCCCTACGACGGCAACGGCTTCGGACATCGGCACCGTGACAAGCCCCAGTGCCACGCGCGTGCAGCGTGGCCGACGGCACCAACGCGCACCGCCGTGCGACAGGATAGCGCGCCAGCACCTTGGCGGAACACGTCCGCGGCCAGTCGCCTCACTGACCACCGGGCTCGCCCGACCTGACCGGTCCCGAACAATGGCAGGCGCACCCCGGTTACCCTTTGCCACTATCCGGCGACTCAATCGCCAAGCCCCCGGGCGTCGGCCGGGACATCGCCATCTCGACAGGACACCCATGTTCCAGGACCACGCCCGCATCACTGTCCGCGCCGGCAACGGTGGAGACGGATCGATGCACATGCGTCGCGAGAAGTACGTTGCCCTCGGGGGTCCCGACGGTGGTGACGGGGGACGCGGTGGCTCCGTGTACCTCGAGGGCGACCCAAGCCAGAACACCCTGCTGTCGTTCCGCCACCGCCGCCATTACGCAGCCACTGCAGGTACGGGCGGGGGCCGACGCAACTGCCACGGGAAGGCGGGCGACGACCTTGTCATCAAGGTGCCGCTCGGCACCATCGTGCGCGAGTTCCACACCGGCGCCGACATCGCTGACATCGTTGAACCCCGCCAGCGGGTGATGGTCGCGCGCGGCGGCAAGGGCGGCCTCGGGAACACGCACTTCAAGACATCAGTACGCCAAGCTCCCGACTTCGCGCAGCGGGGCGAGCCGGGCGAAGAGCGCGAGATTGCCCTTGAGTTGCGCCTGATTGCCGACGTCGGCCTTGTGGGTTACCCCAACGCCGGCAAGTCGTCGTTCCTTGCGGCGGTCACGGCGGCGCAGCCAAAGATTGCGGCCTACCCGTTCACAACCCTCGAACCGATCCTTGGGGTCGTCGCGATGGACGACGACGGGTTCGTCCTCGCCGACATTCCCGGCCTGATCGAAGGTGCGAGCGAGGGGGCCGGCCTCGGCCTGCAGTTCTTGCGTCACGTCGCCCGCACGCGTCTGTTGCTGCATGTCGTCGACCTCGCCGGCACGGACGGCCGGGGCGATGCCATCGCCGACGTGGACCGCATCAACGCCGAACTGGCGTCGTACGCCGCCGACCTCGCCACGCGCCCGCAGCTGGTCCTCGCGAACAAGATGGATACCCCCGAGGCTGAGGCAGCGTGGCCGAGGTTTCGTGCCGAGATGAACCGGCGGGGCGTGCGATGCTTCCCGACCTCGGCCGCGGGCCGCGAGGGACTCGACGCGGTTGTCCGCGCAGCAGCTGCACTCCTGTCCGAACTCCGGTCCGAGGAAGAAGCGATGAAGCGTGCGGCGCTTGATGCCTTCGGAACCGAGGGTTCGTTCGCGCGATACGAACCGGCACCCGCGCTGCCTGATCGCAGCTTCCGACTGGAGGCGACACCCGAAGGTTTCCTCGTCTCAGGCGATGCGGTCGACCGACTTGTTGCAATGATCGACGTCGGCTTGGTCGCGACCCAGCCGTACCTTCGGCAGCGACTCCGCCAACTCGGTATCACCGACGCCCTGCTCGGTGCAGGGGTCCGCACCGGCGACACCGTCTACCTGGCGCACGAACGCATCAGGTGGGGCCC
>Ga0233424_10001991_pt1 | contig 15796 bp, 7 predicted proteins | sample Watercolumn_Towu_FD_181011 | JGI IMG/M metagenome (GOLD analysis project Ga0233424, IMG submission 181011) | Freshwater microbial communities from Lake Towuti, South Sulawesi, Indonesia - Watercolumn_Towuti2014_125_MG | ecosystem: Environmental > Aquatic > Freshwater > Lake | place: Indonesia...
ATTTCTCCGGCTATCATGATTGCCGCGACGACGCGATTAAGGCGCTCCAGGTCGCGCTCAATCTTGGCATGGCGCAGAATTTCGTGCTGCATACTCCGCTCATGTGGCTGGACAAGGCGGCGACCTGGGCGCTGGCCGATCAATTGGGCGGAGACGCATTGGTCGATCTCATCGTCGAGCACAGCCACACCTGCTACCGCGGCGAGCGCGACACACGTCGTGACTGGGGTTATGGCTGCGGAACCTGTCCTGCCTGCGAGCTTCGCGCCCGCGGGTTTCACGCCTATCGTCAGGAGGAACCCGCATGAACGAGGCCGCAGCGCCCGCCGCCAACGCGGCGGTAACGCCAACTTCGGATGCGGAGCAATCACGACAGGACAGCGTGAAGCTCAAGACAAACGCGGGGCTGTGGTGGCCACGCGCAGTGCTGCAATCACTCTTCAACGCGAGCATCGACTTCTATCCGCGCCTAAACACCAAACATCACCGTTTCCCGACGATTATCAAGGCCGCGCTTCGCGATCTCATCAGCTATCGTCGACTGCCCGCCGCTGTGCGCGACTGGGCGGCTAGCTGGCAATTACCAGGGCCCGACAAGCGCATCATTGCCAGTCTCAAGTCCGATGACATCCTTGCCGACATGGCCACGGCGATGAAGGATTGGACTGGACCGATCACGGCTGGCGATGTCGCCGAGATCGATGCCGCCAAAGCAGTACTCGAACAGATCGTTGCGCAAGACGAACCCAGCAAAGAGCAGCTTGCCAAGATTCAGGCCGACGCCAAGACTGCTCTACAGAAGTTGACCGCACCCGAACTGTCGCTCGACGATGCGATCGACTTGGCCAAAGCCTCGCTTACCGAAGTGAAGGCGCAGACCGAATATCAGGACCAGAAGGCGACCCGCCTGCTCACCGTCACGACCTTCCTCAGTGCCTTGTCGGGCGCTTTGTTCGCGAGCTTCAGCGCCAGCTATCCGCTCGCGCTTGCCGACCGCCTCGACACTGGCTGGCGGTTGGTGTTGATCGGGGCCTACCTCACCTTCGTATTGTTCGTGCTCGCCGCGGTCGCCGGCGCGTTGGTTACATTCCACGCGACGCGCACACGGTTCAAATATTCGAAGGAAGCGACCGCCAAGCGCCAGGCGGGGCCGACCCGCTCCTTTTTGTTCTTTCGCGAGATGATCGGCGTGTCGCCCGAGGGTTGGGCCAAGTCATTCGTTGAGGTCGGACAGGGCGGCCCCGTGATACGCCCTCAACTAAAAGAGGAATATTTCAAAAATTACGTGATGGAGTCCTATTTGGTCGCTGCCAAGACCGCCGACAAACTTCGCTATCTCGGCCCCGCTCAGAGTCTGCTCGCCTGGGCGTTGCGATGCTTGCTGCTCTTCGTGATTCTCATCACGCTCATTCAGGCCTTTGTTGCCAGGCAGCCCGCCGTTCCGATCCAAGTCAAACTGCTTTGGCCGGAAAAGCCAGTCGCGGCCGATGTTGACCTAATCCAGATGCCGGCCCGCACTGGCGGCTCAGACACTAAGCCAACAGGGCACCTGACCTCGCCCCATGTTCGGGTACACGTGCGGGGAAACAATTGATGGAAACCCGCCGCCAAGCTCCTGCCACCGTCTTTATCGACGCCGACAACACGCTGTGGGACACCGACGGCGTCTTCGCGGCTGCACAGTTGCATTTGCTCGCAGCCGTTGAATCAGCGACCAGTCGGCAATCGGCAATAGAGGACAGGCTCGCGTTCGTGCGTGCGGCGGACCAGGGAATCGCCGAGCATCATCATGCTGGACTTCGCTATCCGCCGCGACTGCTCATCGCCGCCCTCGCCGAAGCACTGCACGGCGAAGATGTCGCGCGCGCAGCGCGTCTTGCCTTCGTCGGGTCGGGGAAGGAGCGGATCGCCGAGGACGCGATAGGCGTGATCGAAGCTGCCTATTTCAGCGATCTTGGGCACGCTCCGGCTATACGGCCTGGGGTAGAGGCTGGCCTGCTTGCGCTCGAGGCGGCCGGCTGCACCGTCTTGATCATAACCGAGGCCGCGCGAGCGAAGGTCGAGCGCACTGCGGAGCGGCTTGGTCTCGGCAGGCACTTCACACGAATCGTCGAAGGTGTAAAACGACCGGATCTGTATCGCCGCATTCTCCGCCTAACCGGCACGCTCGAGGCATTCATGGTTGGCGATCAACTCGACCGAGACATCGCACCCGCAAAGGCTGCCGGGCTTGAAACGATTTATTTCCCGGGTGGCTTTCAGCCGCGCTGGTTGCCCGCGGTGGGAAAGGTTGGTCCCGATTATACCATAGCCAACTTCGCGGAAGTGCCAGATATCGTGCTTGCCGAGCGGAGGGCGATCACCGGCAGTTGATGTCGAATGTCGCACGCCTGCCCGCCAAATGAAATTCGAGCTGTATTCGCTCTAAACGAGCTGGCTTTCGGTTTGCGCGCGCCTTTCTCGAGCTCTGACGATGTCTTGCCTGCGAACTGCGCATAAAGGGCTGGCAAGAACATCGGACTCAAGCGAAACAATAGACGCTCTCGTTTTTTGGTTGGTTCTCAAGCCCCTGTCGGTAGGAACGCAATGAGGGTGCAGTTATCGAGAATCACTTGCGAGGGGTGCGGGTCTGTTCAAGGGAATGCTAGTCGGATTGCCTGGGCAGAAGGGCGTAGGGAAACTGCAGTCGGCGGTCGACGGTCGCTGCACTGTGTCGATTTTCCATTCGATCCAGCGTAGTGAAGAGATCGAGTGTGATGTAGACCACGTCGCGCGTGCCTACCTCAGTCCTCAGACTCGCGCCTATGTTCTCGACGACGAGCGCATGCGGGTCGGTCGGATCAGCGACTATCTCCAGCATGAAAATGGCCTCATCACTTATGAGGTTCGCTTCCCCAACGGGAAGCAGAAGGACTTCAGTGAAGTCGATCTGTTCGTGCGGCCGTGGAACGCGCCCGAGGACCCCGCTGAAATGCTCGCCGCAGGCGCCGCCGAGAGTCAGTATCTGCATGACCGCCGCCAAGCGGCGCTGTCCCCTCTGCGAACGCTCACCAGCGCAGCGCAAGGGCTAACCGCGCTGCTCTCGGCTGGGATCGACTTCGTGCCGCATCAGGTCGCGGCGGTGCGCCGCGTGCTGAGCGATCCGATCCAGCGCTATCTGCTCGCCGACGAGGTCGGGCTCGGCAAGACTATCGAAGCCGGGCTGATCATCCGTCAGCATCTAATCGACAATCCCGACACCGAAGTGCTGATTGCGACGCCGGGGGCGCTCTGTGAACAATGGCGGCGCGAACTCTCCGAGAAGCTCCGCCTCGACCAGTTCGGTGAGCCCTTCGAATGCTGCTCGCATGCCGACATTGCACGAGTCACGCGAACACCCGACGTTCTGGTGGTCGACGAGGCGCATCATCTGGTCGGACTTGAGGGCGGCCCGCTTGCGGCATCGGCGACGCGCTTGCGCGAACTCGCCCGCGACGTACCGGTACTGCTGCTGCTGTCCGCCACACCGCCGCTTGGCGAAGAAGCCCGGTTCCTGGCGCTGCTGAACCTGCTTGATCCGCTGACCCATCCGCTCGACGACCTGGACGGATTCCGATTGAAGCTCGAACAACGCCGCGCGATCGGCCGCTTGCTTCTCAGCCTCGACCCCGACGCATCCGGGATCGTACTGCGCCAGCGCGGTGCCGAACTTGTCCGCAGCTTTCCCGATGATCCGGTCGTCCAGGATCTGGCACCGCAATTGATCGAGGCAACCCGCGCGGCACCCGAACGACTCGTCGACCTGTGCGGTGCGCTCAAAGAGCATGTCGCCGACAGCTATCGTATCCACCAGCGCCTGATCCGCTCGCGTCGCGCCGATGCCCAGGGCTGGGAGTTCCGGCCACGCGGACCTGATGGCGGTGCCATGCCCCATGTCCGCACCGAAGGCGATCCGAGCGACGATCTGGTCGTGTTGCTAGGGACGATCGAGGACTGGCGGTCGGCCGCGGTTGACTCGCTGGTCGATGGCAATGCGGGTTCGCCGCTGCTCGCCGCGCGCTACCGCGACCTTCTCGGCGCGGTGTCAGAAGGCGCCGATGCACTCCGAGTCTGGCTCGCCAGCGTCGTGCCGATTTTTGCTGGCGAAGCAGAAATCCTCGACGCGCTGCGCGACGAGGCCGAAGAGTATGACGATGCCGACCGCATCGAAACTATGGTCGAAAGCGTACGGCGGCTGATCAAAACGCTGCGGACCGACGTCGCCCACCCCAAGATCGTCGTGTTCGCCACCGCGACAGCGCTGGCGGCGGCATTCCACGAAGCGCTGGAAGACGAACTCGACGACACGCCTTGCCTGCTGCTCATCGAGGGCGGCGAAGCAGTGGATGATGACGAAGAAGGCGTCGCGGCGTTCGCACAGGCACCCGACGCTGCAGTTCTCATCGTCGATCGCTCGGCCGAAGAAGGACTTAATCTCAGCTTTGCCGATGCGATCGTGCATCTCGATCTACCATTGAGCGCCGCCCGGATTGAACAGCGGATCGGGCGTCTCGACCGTTATGGCCGGCGCCACGGGATTATCCGTCACCGGATACTGCTGCCTTCCGACGAAGATGAATGTGCCTTTTCCGCGTGGCAGACCCTGCTCGCTGACGGCTTGTCGATCTTCCACCGCTCGATCAGCGATGTGCAATTCCTTCTCGAGGATTTCGAGACCCGCGCGCTCGATGCCTTGTTGATGACCGGGCCTGATGCCCTGGTCGGGCTGGCCGAAGAAATCCGGAGCCAGATCGCCGACGAACGAAAGTCGCAGGACGAGCAATATGCGCTCGACCGGATCGCATTGGCTGAGGAACCAGTCGAGACCTTCATCCAGGCCCTGGATGATGCCGAAGCGGACGAGGCCGCGCTTGAGACCGGCGTTGACCGATGGTTGATAGGCGCGCTGCAATTGAAGAAGCGGCCATTCGCCTGGCCCGAGGAAGATCCGTTCAAGCTCGGCATCACCAAACAGACGTTGATCCCTCGCATGCCGTGGCAACAACAACTCGAACTCGACGACAGCCAGCCACTTAGCTGGAAGCGCCGGATCGCGACACGTCGAGCCGCCGTGACCTTACTGCGGCCAGGCACGCCGCTCATCGATATGCTGGTGCGCTTCACGCGCTGGGACGATCGCGGGACAGCGTTCGTCACCTATCGTCCTGTCGCGGACTGGCGCGACGACGCCTGGATCGGGTTCAAGCTCTGTTTCACGATCGAGCCCAGCCTCGACATGGCCGATCTGCTCGCGCCGTCGCGCGCCGAACTTGCCGCGTCGCGCCGTGCGCAGCGCTATTTTGCGCAAAGTGAGCAAACCCTGTTTATTGACATCAATGGTGACCCGGTCACCAATCCAGCACTGCTTGCCGTCCTGTCCAAACCTTACAATGGGCATGTCAAAGGCCCGGGCGCGGACATTAATCTTGGTAGCCGGCCGCATATCCTCGCCGACTATATCGACCCAGCCGCATTCCCAGCGGTGTGTCGCAGCGTGCGGGACGGCGCGCGGCAAACCTTGTCCAAGCAACCCGCCGTTCTCGAGACGATTACTGCGGCCACAACCCTTGCGGCAAGCGACCTGCAGCGGCGGCGCAATCGCCTCCAGCGCCGCCAGTCAGCCGGCGACACGATGGCGCGTGAAGATATCGCGCTGATCGAATCGATCCTGCCCAGCATCGCATCGCCTGCGATCCGGCTCGACGCCATGGGGTGCTTCATCCTAGGCGGGGCACTCGCGAAGTCCGCTCATGGCTGACCTCGACGATCATAATGCCTTTGTCGCGCTGAGCCACCTGCTCAATCTCACTGGTAGCGCCGCCGACTGGCAAGGTCGGTCGCCAGCGATTGAGCGGTTGCGCAAGGCGCTGGTAGACCCTGCTTGTCAGGCGAGTAGCCTCGATCTTGCCGTCTTGCTCCGGCAGGCGCTGACCCATGAGCATGTGCGACGCGGCGCGATGGTTACTCCCGCAGTGCAGGTGTCACACCCGCTCTTCGAAGGGTTCGCCGATTGGGATGCGGTCGGGCTCCACTCCACTGCCGCCGGCAAGACGCGTCTTGTGATACTTCAACCCTGGACGCCGACATGGCTCTCCGACCCAGGCGACGGAGTCGAGACATTTGCCGCGTCAGAGGCGACACGCCGCGAGTTCAACAACGCTGGCTGCGAAGGCGATCCGTTGCTCGCTGCGGTCGGTCGCACTTCCTATCGTAGTCGCGGACAGCGCGCCGCCGTTCGTGCTGCGCTTTCGACCCCGGCCGGCGGAAGCCTCGTCGTCGCTCTCCCGACTGGCGAGGGCAAGAGCATGATTTTCCAGTTAGTCCAGACCGTAGGCTTCGTTGGGGCAGACCAGGCGGAAAACCGCGGCGTTACCCTAGTGATCGTTCCGACCGTAGCGCTCGGCGTCAATCACGAACAGGAAGCGGTCAAAGTCTGCGGGCTGTCGCCGCCGCTCGCGTTTCAGGGCGGCAACGATGTCCAGAACAACATCATCGCCGAGAGGATCACGGACGGCACTCAAGGTCTTTGCTTTGCGTCGCCAGAAGCTGCTTGCGGCCGACTGCGTGACCCCTTGCGGCGCGCAGCCGAGGCGGGACTGCTGCGAGCCATGGTGATCGATGAAGCCCATCTGGTCGACCAATGGGGTACAGGCTTCCGGACCGAGTTCCAGGAACTTAGCGGTCTGCGGCGCGAACTGCTGTCGGCGGCGCCTGCTGGCCAAGCGCTGCGCACCATCATGTTGTCGGCAACACTCACCGATTCCTCGCTCGAGACTTTGCGCTCGCTGTTCGGTGCCGAAAGCAATTTTGAAAGCCTGGCTGCGGTCCAGTTGCGGCCGGAACCGGACTATTGGATTGCACCGTTGACCAACGAGGCCAGCCGCATTGCCCAAGTCCTCGAGGCGCTTCACCATGTGCCCCGGCCGGCGGTGCTTTATGTCACCGAAGTTGCCGCTGCCAACGCCTGGTACACGCGGCTCGTCGAAGCGGGCTTCCGCCGGGTGCGCAAACTCCATGGTAAGACCGGGCGCGCTGAGCGTGAAGAGATTGTCGGTCAGTGGCGCGACGGGTCACTTGATATCGTCGTCGGAACCTCGGCGTTCGGGCTCGGCATCGATTATGGCCATGCCCGCAGCGTCATCCATGCCTGTGTCCCCGAGACGCTTGATCGATTTTATCAGGAGGTTGGACGCGGTGGGCGCGACGGCAAGGCGGCACTCTCGCTGATCGTGCCGACAGGCAAGGACGTGGCGATCGCGGAGCGCATCAACGCACAGCAGGTCATAAGTATCGATCGTGGTTTCCACCGCTGGAAGACCATGTTCGCCCGCAAGGCTAGCCTTGGAAACGGGCATTTCGCCGTGCGGATCGATGGTCGCCCGGGGACTGGCGAGCGCGACATCGACATGTTTGGTGATGCCAATACCGACTGGAACCTGCGGACCGTTGCCCTGATGGCGCGCGCCGGCATACTGCGGCTGCTTGGCACACCCTATCCGCGGATCGAACAGGAAGGGGACTGGCTCGAAATCGAGATTATCGACGATGACCATCTCGAACTGGCACTGTGGCAGTCGCGGGTTGAACCCGTGCGCCAGGTCGGCTGGCTTTCCGCCAAGCGCAATCTTGATCTCATGCGCGAGTATTTGCGTAATGATCGCTGCCCAAGCGCGATCCTCGAGGACCTGTACGGCGCGAACCGGGTTGGCCGGACGTGCAGCCGTTGCAGCCGTTGCCGCGTTGACGCGTCCTGCCGTCTTACAAGCGTGGCGGTCGGCGAACCGCGAGCGCCCTGGACCGAGCCGCTCGATCCTCTTGTCGCCAATCTTTTCGACCACGATCTCCGCCTACTGGTCAGCTATGATCCTGGCAGTTTGCCCCGCAACGCCTCTCGCCGCCTCGGCGACACGCTGCAACGCTTGGCACAAGCGCGACTCGCCAAGTTGATAACCCTTGGGGCCCAGCCATTCGATATGGGTCGGGTGCTCAAATTCGCGGAACGGTCGGCGTTCTTCGTCAGCGACCTGTCATCGCTCGCCTTGTCGCGTCTGCCCCTCGGACCCGAACTGGTAATGGTCGGCGAGCGGCAAACGTTGGAGCCACAGAACCTCGCGCCGCGGGCAGACAACCCCCGCATCTTCGTGGCGTCGATCGAACAGCCGGCACCCGATGGACGACGATTGAAAGATGTATTCGGCGGTCGGACGCTGACGCTCGACGAATTTAATGCAAGAGTAGCGCAATGAGTATTGTTACAACATTCGAAGCTGTGCCGAGTCGGCTATTTGCGATCTATGCGGCCTTGTTCGACAGCGATAGTGGCGAAGTGAAGGACCGAATTGAAGCCTGGGCGACTCCGCCTTCGCTTCGAAGCCGCGGCGGCGAAGAAGGTGAATCGACCACCACCTTGTTCAGTAACACGCTCGCCGAAGCGCGCCGCCTCGGCTTGGTAGAGGAGGTCGAGGGTAAGCTGCGACTAACGAACGATGCGCGCGGCGGTGGCAGGAAGGGCAGCGACAGTGAACCCCATTTCATAAGCTTTATGCGCCGAACCTTGTTCAACCCCGACCGTGCGGCGGACACGAAGCAGGCGGGCTATATGGTCGCGCTATCATGGTTTCTGAGTTCGAGCCCATTGCGACCGATGAATTTCTCGAAGGAGCCGATCAACGAATTGCGGGCGCTGCTCGGCGAAAACGCCTCCAAGTTCGAGATTTCCGACTACGCCAGTTGGCAGAGCTTCCTCTATTGGGGCCGCTATCTTGGATTCGCCACCATCGTCGGCGGCGGCAACAATCCCGACGACGTCACTTCGCGCCGCGTCATACCCGACCCGGTGAAGGCGATCGAAAGCGCGCTTCCTGCCATTTACTCCGATGTCGACGACCTGCCCGTCGAACAGTTCCTGACGCGCCTCTCGGCGATCTACCCAGTCTTCGAGACCGGCAGTGTTCGCCAGGATTTCGAGGCAATGCGTCTCAACCCCGACCCGGACGATGACAAGCGCCTTTCCATCACCACCAGCATGGCGCTCCAGCGTCTTGCCGACCGCCAGCGTCTGAGCATGTCGGGCGTTGCTGACGCCGCGTCGCGCATCCTCGACTTCGGCAGCCGCCAGGAGCGCGTGAGCCGTATCGCTCTGAAGGCCGCCGCATGATGCGTAACTTTCTCTGCTGGGATCCGGGCGCAGTCCGCCAGGTAATCAATCCGTTCGCCGAGCATATCGGCGACAGCTTGTTCAGGGCAGTCCACAGCGACTGGGATCTGAAGGTCAGCCCTCAAGTCGGCAAATCGTTCCAAGACATTGGCGAGGCATCTTGGGCCGACATGACGCCTGCTGCTTTTCTCGACGATTTCCTCCGTCAGGACCGGCCGCATGCGCTGGCCGCAGTCCTCGGCGAGACCGGGTCAGGCAAGTCGCACCTCGTCCACTGGATGCGGCTCAACATCAAGCCGACCAAAGAGCGGGTCGTGCTGGTCGTGCGCAAATCTGGGACGTCTTTGCGCGCCATCGTCAGGATGATTATCGACGAACTGCCCCCGGAACAGCAGGGGAGTTTTCTGGAGACGCTGCAAGCGGCCGGCGATGGCACCCAGAGTCGAGCCGACCAAAAGCAGCAGTTGCTGAACGACCTGGCACAGGTCATCCGCGAGGAAGTCTTGCCGCCCGAGGCCGACGAGATCGAACAGGAACTTTTGGTCTGCCTGCCCAATTTGTTCCAGGATCCGCACATGCGTCAGGCGCATTTCCTGGGCGACAACACGGTCATCGCCGAGATCGTCGACCACATCTTCGCACCTTCCAACGCCAAGGACCGGCCGGATCAGCGCCGCGTCTTTGCTGACGGCGATTTGCCGCTTGGCGGGATGGACTTCGCGCATGCGTCGCGCCTCGCGCGTGATGCGATCGACATCATCGAACTCGACCGGACCGTTAATCTTCCGCTCGCGATCAAAATCATTAACCGCAATCTCGATCGGGCGGTGGCGCGCACCTTGAGCTTCTCGGGAGATCGCGTCGAAGAACTGATGACGCGACTGCGCAGCTACCTCAAGACGCAGGGCCAGGAACTCGTGCTGCTCGTCGAGGAGTTCGCGCGCCTCCAGGGCATCGACCGGGCGTTACTGCAAGCCATCACCTCGCAGGGTGATGATCGCCAGTGCAAGATGCGCACGGCGATCGCGGTCACGACGGGCTTTTTCCAGAGCGTCGCCGAAACCGCTTATATGCGCACAACTCATATCGTCGACATGGACCGCTCGGCCGGTCGCGCCGAAGGACGATCGGTTACGCAGGCGTCGCTCGGCCAGTTCACCGCGCGTTATCTCAACGCCGTACGTCTCGGGCGCGACGGCATCGAGCAATGGAGCGACGCCGCCGTGCCCGGCGAGAGCCCACGCTCGAAATGCAATGCTTGCGTCCACCAGAGCGAATGCCATGCGGTCTTTGGAGAGGTCGATGGCTATGGGCTCTACCCATTCACATCGCAGGCGCTGTGGAATGCCGCGTCGCGCGCCGATGCGTCGATGCCGGACCGGTTCAACCCGCGCGTGTTGCAGAACGATCTGCTCGTCGAGGTGCTCGATAATTTCGGGCCGGAGATCGCAACCGGCAAGTTCCCGCCCTTCAAACTGCTCGAGAAGCTTGGCGGGATCACCGCGCTGCCGGTCGTCGCGCAAGACGAGCTCGCCAATCGCAATCCGCAGAATTTTCAGCGCTGGGCGGCGTTCCTCGAACTCTATGATGGCACCGGCAAGATCGCCAATCTCGACGAACGACTCCGGGCGGCTTTAGAGGTTCCCGAAATTCCTGGCGCTAGCGCCGCCAAGGTCGCCGAGCCGGTAACGGACGCCGTGACCGCCGAGGCCCGGGTGCAGGCTCCAGTGAGCAAGGAAGACCGGCTCATTGCGCAATGGATCGGGGGCGACGGCCTCGACCAGACGGTGGCGACCAATCTTCGCCTGCTGGTATTTTCTGCAGTGTCGAATGCGATCGACTGGGACATGGTCGGTCTCGCAAAGGCGAGCTTTACAGGAAAGACCGGCAAGCCTTTCCAGACCGCCAGCATCAGCTTCGACCGCCAGACCACGCAGGTGCGTTCGGACCTTCCGGTCAAACTCGTCATTCCGGGCGAGCTAGTTCGACCGGCGACGGCGGCCGCCGCGCTGCAGGGCGTGTTACGCGCGAGCAAGGACCAGTTTCGCTGGGAATTTCCGGATGGCGAGAAGATGCTTGCCGCATTCCTCGACTGCGTAGAAATCTGGGCGCGAAGCGTCGAGGTGCAGTTGCGTGCGATCTGCCAGCCAACGCCGCAGTGGAACCAGGCAGCCGCGGCAACTGAACTCCTTTGCGTCGGCGCGGCGATCGGCGGCCGGATCAAGGCCGACGCCTCGATCGCGGATATGATCGACGCGGCGTTCAGCGGCAATTGGGCGCCGGAATGCGCCAGCACCGCGCCCGAGATGAAATCACTTTACGCGACAGTCAGTAAGAACCGCGAGAAACTTGCCGACATTGCCCGATCGCAGATGTCGAGTATGAAAGGCGGACGCGCCGGCGCGATGCTTAATCCCGGCCGCATCCTTGGACCGATCAGGGATTTTCGTCAGGCCAAATGGCAATTACGCTTGCAGCCACTGGAGAGTGACACGCAGGAGCCCGCCAAAACCTATCGCGATATCCGGGACGCGATCCCGGCCGCGGCGAAGGCGGAACTGTCCGTGCGCCAAGCCTGGCTCGAGGCGATGGAACACGCCTTTGGCGCGACCGCCAATCGTCCCGCCATTGTCAATGCACTCGATGCAGCGCGCCAGGCCGTCGCCGATGCCGGCATCGGCACCAGTAACACCGCCAAGCAATTGGGCGAGGAACTCGAGCGTTTCAGGTCTGTGCAGTATGACGATTCGGTGTTGGCTGCACGCGCCCTCGCCAAGGAACCCGACGCCGTCGCTGCGCTTCCGCAGTTCGGGCGTGGTCGCCGCAGCGCAGTCGAGGCGGGGACGGCTCTGGCCGCCGCAGCGCAAGTCTTTCTCGACACAGTCGATGAAAATATTGGCGCAAACAGTCAAAGTCTCGATGACAAACACGGTGCGTTGGCGGCCAGTCTCGATCAGATCGAAACATCACTGGCCGCGATCGAGGCTGATTTGATCGCCATGGCGAAGACCGACGGGGAGCAAGCCGATGCTACTTGATCGCGCCGCCACGCTCGCAACCAAGATCAACACTTATCAGAAGCTCAAGAATACCGCCGACGAAGCGAGCCAGTTCGACACGCGCGCGAAGCAGTTCGAAACGGCATCGTTGCTGATGACCAGACTTCGCGCAACGCTGAGTGCTCTTGCCGAAGCCGGTGTTGCGGTCGATTTCGAACCGAACGATGGCCTGGGCTATGCCGACAAGGCGCGGGCGCTGCGCGAGGCAATCAAAGCCGATCCGGCCAAGGTCAACGATCCGCCTTTCGACATCAAGCACGCCTTCACCGACCGCCTGAACGGGATCGCCATCGCGGGTCATAAGGCCGCGAGCGCGGCGTGGAAGGCCTATGTCGACAAACGCGCTGCCTTTGGTGCGGATGATGTACTGAGCGCGCTCGGCCAGGTGCCGCAGTTTCGGGTAAGCGTTGCCAGAATTCGCCAGATCCGGAGCGAGGTGGCAGCATATGGTGCAAGCCTGCCTGCGGATCCCAAAGCGGCGATCGCCAGCCTCGATAGCCTTGTCAGCCAGCACGAGACGGCCTGGAAATCGCTTGCCGCCACCGACATCCCGCCGAGCGTCGTCGCGTTCATTCGCGCGGCGGCCAGTAGCGACGCGCGGCTCAATTCCTATACGCCCGAAGTGCAGACATGGCTCGAAAGCCATAAGTTGCTCGACGCGTTCCGCATCAAGCTCCGATAGGCACGATCATGCCCGTGTCCACCCATGCCCTCGCGGTTCTCGACCGCATCGAAGCCATTGAGATGCGCTCCCTCGAATGGGGGTTCACCGACGGCTCGTTGAGCGAGGCAGAAGCCTTCGATCTCGGCGATCAGGTCTGCGAGGCTGCTGGGGACAGCAGCACAGACGGGCAGGATCTCGTCGAGGAATTGATCGACGCCAAGCTGATCTTTGAGATGGCAAGCGTCGGCGGCGACGTCCGGATCCGCTCGCGCTTTGCTGAAATGATGCGGTTGCTGGCCGCCAACCGGCAACTTTTTCCCAACAAGCCCTGGCAGGGCGCGCCGTCGCTTGTCGCCGATTTTCGGGTTGATTGTCGCCCGCGGCGCTTTCCAAAGCGGCAGCGTCTGCCCACCGACATCCTCACAGAGCATGCGTCGGTGCTCGGCGGATCACAACTGCGTCAAGACCTGTGGTTGGCACTTACTGCGCGCGAGGGTATGAAACTCGCGAGCTTTCAGGAACGAGCGGCGTTGCGCCTGTCGGCGGCGACCGACGATGGCGGCACGATCGTCACCGCGGGTACAGGTAGCGGCAAGACCATCGCCTTCTATTTGCCCGGCATGATCCGCATCGGAGAAGCGATCGGTGCCGATCATTGGGTAAAGGCAATCGCGATCTACCCGCGGATCGAGTTGCTCAAGGACCAGTTTGCCGAAGCGTTTCGGATGGCACGAACGGTCGATCAGACGCTCGCAAAACACGGGCGCCGGCCGCTGATCATCGGCGCCTTGTTCGGCAAGACCCCAACCCGCGCCACCCGCCAGGAACTCACCGACAAGAACTGGGTCCGACGCGGCGAGGACTTCGTTTGCCCATGGATGCGCTGTCCGCGCTGCGACAGCGAACTCGTTTGGCGCGGAGTCGATATCAGTGCGGGAGCCGAACGGCTCGCCTGTGTCCAGCAAAGCTGCGGTCAGGGGATCGGCGACGACCAGATTGTGCTGACCCGGACCCGACTGCAGCGCAATCCACCCGACATACTGTTTACGACGACCGAAATCCTGAACCAGCGCCTGTCCGATCACTGGATGCGAGGCCTTTTCGGCGTTGGGCTCCCGGCGGCGCGCAAGCCGTTGCTTGCCCTACTTGACGAAGTGCACACCTATGAGGGCGGAACCGGTGCGCAAGCTGCACTGACCCTGCGCCGATGGCGGCATTTGCTGGCTGCGCCGATCTCCTGGGTCGGTCTCTCAGCCACACTCGGCGACGCCGCGCGATTCTTCTCTGACTTGACCGGCGCAGATCTGGATGATGTCGTCGAGATCTCGCCGACGCTCGAAGAGTTCGAGGAGCAAGGCGCCGAATATCAGATCTTGCTGCGTGGCGACCCGGCGTCGCGCGCGTCATTGCTCTCGACAACGATCCAGACCTCGATGTTGCTTCCCAGACTCCTCGATCCGCCTGGCGCGAGCAACGCGTCAGGCACCTTTGGCCGGCGCGCCTTCCTGTTCACCGACGACCTCGATGTCACCAATCGCCTCTATGACGATCTGCGCGACGCGGAGGCTTTCACGATTTTCGGCCAACCCGATGCGGCGCGGATGCCCCTTGCGAATATTCGCCGGGCCGGACCCGATGCCGCGGTGCGCGATGTCGAAGGACAGCGATGGCGGATATGCGAGGATATCGGCCATCCACTCGATCGCCGCCTCGTGGTAGGGCGCACCACCTCGCAAGATGCTGGTGTCAATCAATCGGCCCACATCGTTGTTGCAACTGCGGCCCTCGAGGTTGGATTCAACGACCCGCTTGTCGGCGCCGTCATCCAGCACAAAGCGCCGCGCGGCATGGCCTCATTCCTGCAGCGCAAGGGTCGCGCCGGCCGCGACCGTGCGATGCGCCCGATCACCCTGACCGTCCTGTCGGACTATGGCCGCGACCGCGCCTTCTATCAGGCGTTCGAGCATCTCTTCGATCCCTCGCTCGAGCCGCAATATCTCCCGATCCGAAACCCTTATGTGATGAAGATCCAGGCGGTGTTCGCGCTGTTCGATTGGCTAGCGGCGACCACCGTTGGCTATGAAAAGGCCTGGCAATGGAACCTGCTCAGCCGCCCTTTGCCGCAGGCAAGCCCCGCCGAGCGCGCCGTCCTCGATCGCACCCGGGCCAAACTGACCCAATTGGTGCAGGGCGACGCCGCGACCATCGACGATCTACGGACGCATCTCACGGGCGCGCTCGGAATCGACCGCTCGTCGGCCGAAGCATTGCTGTGGGAAGCGCCGCGTTCGCTGCTACTCGAGGCGGTCCCGACGTTGGTCCGACGGCTATTCCGGGGCTGGCAATTGGCGATCCCGAATGCCGGCGCGACGCTCGATCTGCAGGTCGATCACCATCCGCTGCCCGATTTCATCCCGCGTAACCTCTTCAGCGACCTGAGCCTGCCCGAAGTGCGAGTCATTATCCCGCCTGCGACAGTCAATCACGAGGAGCGGATCGAGCAGATGCCGATCCTTCAGGCGCTCAATCAATTCGTACCCGGGCGTGTTACACGCCGTTTTGCGCATGAGCGTGGGGCGTTGTCGCACTGGATACCGGTCGATCCGGCATTTCCGGAGCAGGACCGCCGAATAAGCGACTATGCGCTCGAGCATGAATTCGTTGGCAGCTTTACCGGCAGCCTTAACGACCATGTCGGCGGACCGCCACTGCTGGTCTTTCGACCTTGGACCGTCCGCCTCGAACGCGCCGCGCGGACCGAAGCGCTGCCGAGCAGCAATGCGCGGCTCGTCTGGCAATCCGACATTGTCGCCAATGGCGACGCACTCAGCGTGCCGGTACCGACGCGATCGGAATGGCGCCATCACGTTCGCGCGATTGATTTCTACGTTCACCGGT
>Ga0233424_10001992_pt1 | contig 15796 bp, 13 predicted proteins | sample Watercolumn_Towu_FD_181011 | JGI IMG/M metagenome (GOLD analysis project Ga0233424, IMG submission 181011) | Freshwater microbial communities from Lake Towuti, South Sulawesi, Indonesia - Watercolumn_Towuti2014_125_MG | ecosystem: Environmental > Aquatic > Freshwater > Lake | place: Indonesia...
TGAATGACGACATCTGTCGTCTTGCAGCGATTCTCCCCTCTCCCCGCCGGGAGAGAGGGCTTGGGGGTGAGGGGGTGTCTTCATGCACGATCCCAAAGGCAGCCTGACCGCGGCCCAGTACGAGATCATGAATGTGGTCTGGGACGCGGGTGAAACGGGCATCAGCGTTCCGGACATCTGGCAGATCATCGCCGCCGCGCGCAGCATCGGGCGGACGACCGTGCTCAACCAGGTCGACCGCCTCGAAAAGCGCGGTTGGCTCAAGCGCCTTCCCGGCGCGGGGGCGGTGCGGTTTCGCGCCACTCTCTCGAAAGATGACGCGTCCCAGCAACTCGTGGCCGGGTTTGTGTCGGATTATTTCCAGGGCTCGACGGTCGATCTCGTCTCCGCGCTTCTGGGCAGCGACGCGGTGGAGTTGACCAAGAAAGACGTCGAACGGCTTCGCAAGATGCTGGAACAGGCCAAACGCCGACGCGAGGGCGAGGAGGGACAGCCATGAACGATTTGCTCACCATGCCGATATTCAGCGAGGCGTTGAGCTTCATCGCGCTGGTTGCCTTGGCGGGGGTTGCCGTCCTCGCGCTGGTTCTGGTGGCCGAATGGACGCTGCGAAATCGCTCCGATTCGCTGCGCTACGGCATCCTGTTTCTTGGCGCGATCGCGTTGCTTGCAGTTCCTGCACTGGTGGCGATTGGCATGTTGAATCCGGTCGTCTACGCCCCGCTCCCCGAAGGCGAGCCTGAAGTGGTGCACGTTTCCGTGGATGCCGTGCCCAGGCTGCTAGAAGCGCCGCCGCTGCCGATTGACGATGAACCGATCGATCAAAACGAGGAACCCAGTTTCGTAGCGCCGATCGCGGGACTAAGTCTGTCGGGCATCTGGCTCATCGGCTGCATCGTCGGTGTATGCCGGCTGGCGCTTGCATTGTGGAAACAGAATCGCACCCTCGATAGCGAGCCGTGGCAGCCTGCGTTCTGGACGCCGGTATTGCAAGCTCAGCTAGGCGAAAAATTAGGGTTGCGTGAGTTCCCGCCCGTACACGTCGCGCCGACCGTGCCGATGCCGATGGTCGCGGGTTTGTGGCGGCCGACGATCGTGCTACCCGCTCACGCGCCGGCGAACTGGACGCAGGCGCAATGGGAAGCAATCCTTCTGCACGAGGCAGCGCACATCGCACGGCACGATCAATGGGCGGCGCTGGCGCAGCGACTGGCGGTGTGTCTGTTCTGGTGGTGTCCGCTCGTCTATCTGCTCAATCGCAAGCTCAACGACCTGCGCGAAAACATCTGCGACGATTACGCTCTGCAAGGTCCGTGTGACCAGATCGGCTATGCCGAGTTGCTGGTCGAATCGGCGGAGCGGTTGGTGAATTGCAAGGCGCCGACCGTGTCCGTCGCACTTCTGGATTCCGCTCACGGTGGGCTGGAAGCCAGGATCACCCGTCTGCTTGCAAAGGAGAAACAACCCATGTCCAAGCTCACACTGTCGGGGAAACTTCTCGGCGGCGCACTGCTCGTGGCCGCGTGCTTGTTGACAACCGCGGCGACCGCGTTCTCGCAGGCACAGGCACAGCCGACGCCCCAGAAGAAAGTGCAGATCAAGATCGTGGTGGACGGCAAGGAAATCGACCTCACCGACGCGCAAATCCTGCCGCTCATCGAAGCCGCCCAGCAGAAAGCCGCCCAGGATGACGTGATCAAATTCAAGGTCAAGATCGCTCCTGACGGGGACGGCAAGAAGGATATTTTCATCGAGAAAAAGGTCATCGCGTTGCCGGTGCAGCCAGGGTTCATCGTTCCCGTGCAGGTTGACGATCCGCGCATCGAGGCGCTCGTCAAGCAAGCCGAAGCGATCAAGCCAGGCTCCGGCGCGGAAGTTCGTCGCGCCTTGCAGGGGCAGCCGGCGGCGGGCGTGCGATTCCCTGTCGCCGATCCGAAGCTTCACGACCTGATCAAGAAGCACGTCGGCGACAAGAAAGTCGACGCAGTCGGCGGCAAGCCGATCATTATCGTCGTACAGGACGGCAAGGTCCGCGAAATCTCCGGCGATGAACTTCGCAAGATGATTGAGAAGGGCGGGATGTCGTTCCCCGTTCCGCTTCCGCCGCTTCATGGTGTGCCGGCAACTCCGAAGTTCATCGAGAAGAAGGCCGTCGAGGATATCTATTGGTACGCCAAGCCCATGACTCCGCGGACGGACACCAAGCCTGCTCCCATGCCTGCCCCTGCGGACATCGAATCGCTGCGCCGCCAGCTCGACCGCATCACGGCCGAGCTGCAGGATCTCCGCAAGCAGCTCAAATCGAAGCAGGAGTAATCGCGCCAAGCCCCACCATGAGCGCAGCGATTGGTGGGGGTTGAATCCGCAAGAGGCCACCCCCACCAATCGCTGCGCTCATGGTGGGAGTTGGTGTTCTTTTTCACCGGATTTACTGATTGGGAAAGCTGTATCGGGCCGATGTGTAAGAGGATGGTGTACCCTCACGCACGGAGCCGAGCGATGGAATTCGATTATGACCTGATTGGGCAATGGATGCGCACGGGACTGGAGTGGATCGGCTTCGGCACCGTTGTCGGCCTCATCGCCAAGGCGGTGCTTCCCGGCAAGGATGGAGGCGGGGCGCTGGCGACCGTCATCCTAGGCGTCGTCGGCAGCATCGTCGGCGCGGCTCTGCTGGCCTTCTTCGTCGAAGGCGCACACGTCACGCCCATCAGCATCCTCGGCTTCTTCGTCGCGCTCGGCGGCACTACGCTCTTGCTCATCATCTACCGCATCCTCGGCGGCGGCAGCGGCGTGGCCCCCTGGTTCAACTTCTTCAAACGCACGACGACCATCAAACCCAAGCGCGTTCCCACGACGACCGTGGTTGAAGAGACGGTGTAGCGACCATTTTGAAGCCGCTTTTGCCTACTGGATTACCGGAAACAGCGGCTTCACCTTCCCCTTGTCCAACTCAGCGATCACACGCACATCGTCCGTTTGGACCGGCCTAATCGTCACGTTCGAAAAGCTCACGTGTTCCCACGGCTGCGTGAAGTTGAACGTGCGATAGATCGTCTCGGCCGAGCGCACGAGCACCGGCTTGAGCAGGATCGCAGCGACGCGCAGCACCTCCGTCAGATTGAATAGGATCGGCTTCGTCGCTTCCTTGTCCGTTTTGACGAGTTTCCACGGCTCGTTCTTCTCGGCATACTGGTTGGCCGGATCGAGAATCTGACGCCAGATCTTCTCGAGCGCGACGTTGTACTGGCACGCTTCCATGTGCGACTGCACTTGCTTCACGATGTCGGGAAGGTCCGACACGATCGCAGTCGGTGTCTGTCCTTTCGTGCCCGGCAGCACGCAATCGAAATTCTTGACGATCAACGTCGTCACGCGGCTCAGCAGGTTGCCGAGGTTCTTGCCGAGGTCGCTGTTGTAGACCGTGGTGAATCGTTCCCAGCTAAACTCGCCGTCGCCGGGGAACGGACATTCGCGCATGAAGTAATAGCGAAAGGCGTCGCTGGAGAACTTCGTGATGATGTCCATCGGCTCGGTGACATTGCCGAGCGTCTTGCTCTCTTTGACCCCCTCCCTGAGATTCTTGTAGACAAATCCATGCCCGAACACCGAGCGCGGCGGGTCGATGCCGGCTGCGAAACACATCGCGGGCCAGAGGGCGCAGTGAAAGCGCGTGATGTCCTTACCGATGAAATGGATGTCGGCCGGCCACCACTTCGCGAAGCGGGTCTCGTCGGCGCCGTAACCGATCGCGGTGATGTAGTTGAGCAGCGCGTCGAACCAAACGTAAATCGTGAACTGCGGATCGAACGGGACCTTGATGCCCCAGTCCTCACCGGCGCGTGTGATATTGACGTCCAGCAACTCCGTCTGCACGAGCTTGACGATCTCATTGCGGCGCGATTGCGGTTGGATGAAATCCGGGTGCTCGTCGTAGAATTTCAGCAACTGCTCGCGGAACGAAGACAGCCGAAACTTGTAGCACAGCTCGCTGCGCACGATGGGCGTCGTCTTGTGGTCCTTGCACACGCCGCCCGCTTCTTTGATCTCCGTCTCCGTCTTGAACGACTCGCAGCCCTCGCAATACAGGCCCTCATATTTGTCCTTGAAGATGTGGCCGTTGTCGTACACCTTCTGAATGAACTTCTGGCACCCCGCGTGATGGCGCGGCTCGCTGGTCTGAATGAAGTCGTCGAAGCTGATGTCGAGCGCGCGCCAGACCTCCTTGAACTGATTGGCCATGTCGTCGCAGTATTCCTTGACGTCGCGCTTCAGCTCGGCGGCTTTGCGGGAGACCTTGATCGTGTTCTCGTCGTTGCCCATCAGGAAATGAACGTCGTACCCCTCCATGCGGCGATAGCGGGCCTGCACGTCGGCGCCGATCTTCTCGAACGCCGTCCCGATGTGCGGCCGACTGTTGGGATAATCGATCGCGGTGGTGATATAGAACTTCTTCGGCATGATGATACCCGCATCGCCCGTGACGCCGTTCGCGCTCGCCTTCGGCAAGCGGCTAAACGGGGGTTTCTCTCTTCCTAGAAGGATGTGTGGAATTGGCTACGGGTTCGGCTATTTGCTCACGAGCTGAATGTCGAACGTGCTTTTCCCTTTCGGGACGACATGCTTGACGTCCGTTGTCGCGAGGTCCTCGTACTTGTCGGGGATCGGTGTGTAGACGAGTCCGACGTCCTTCGGGTAAATCATGCCGGCTGACGAGTCCTTGCCTGCAAAGCCTTCCTTGGTTTTCACGACCGCCGGCATGCCTTTGAGCTGGCTCGTCTTGACGACGATCTTGCACTCGCCGAGCGGCGGTTCGCTGAGGGTGTAGGTGCCGTCAGGCCTGATCTGGCATCCTACCGAGTTCTTTTCGTCGGCTGAAAAGATCTCGACGCGTCCGCCGCCGACGGGAATTCCGTCGATGGTGACGGCGCCCGAAAGGTCGCCGCCGCGATTGAGGCCGTCGGGCGGACTACAGCCAGCCATGATTGCGGCCAGGAAGCAAAGGGCCGCCGCGCAAAGGTGTCGCCGTCGCATCGAGATTCTCAAATGGATTGAATCGAATCAGAAATCGCTGCCGACAGAATTCCCATCGGCGGGATCGACGGCAGCGCCCCAGCTAGCGACGGAAACGGACGGCGACACGGTGCGTACCGTGCCGTCTCCCATGGCGACCTGGATGCCCGCCGAGGTCATGGCATGGGCGAGGTCCATGTTGCAATTCGTCTGCGTGACGCCGGTCTGGAACTTCGTGCTGGCGCTGGTGAGCCCCGCGAACATCGGGGCGCGGGTCGCAACCCAGCCGCCGTGGAACAGCAGCGTCGCTCTGTCTTGAGCCCGGCAGTACATCAGTTTTTCCGCGAAGAAGATCGTGTTGGAGCTGCCATCGATGATGGTGTTGATGCGGAGGGTCGTGCCCCAATGGTCGGGGTCGTAGGGATTGCCGCCGCGAATGCCGAAGACCTGGTAGTTGTAGGCGTAGCTCGTTCCGGACCAGTTGGTGTTGGCGCCGCCGCTCAACCAGGAGTACGAGAGCGTCTGGTAGGTTTGCGGACTAGGATCATAGGGCGCTTTGAAGACGGCCAGGCTGATCGTCCAGACGTCCTGTCCACTGGCATTGGAAAAGAGCTGCTGACCATTTCCCGCCGCGTAGATCGGCTGTTGATCGATGAACGGCATCAGGTGGTAATAGAGGGTGACATCGCCGGTCAGCGTCTGCCAGGGGCCCTTGTAGCGACCATTCAGCCAGGCGCTGGAGCTGCCGCCCGGTTGGTTCATGTGTCCCCACCACATGTTCCAGGCGCACGGCAGCATCTTCCGCGAGTCCTGAGCGGCATGGACGGCGAGCGTGATCTGCTTGAGGTTGTTCGTGCTCTGCGTCCGCGCAGCCGCCTCGCGCACTTTCTGGACCGCCGGCACCAGCAGGGCAATCAGGATGGCGATAATCGCGATGACGACCAGCAACTCGATGAGAGTAAAGCCCGGCGAACCAGCCGCAGCGCGGCGTGGAGAGTGCTTGGAGAGCATTTGGCGTACCCACAATGATGAAATAGGTAGGTTATCTAATCGTATCGCCAAGCGAATTGATGTCAATCGACGATCCACCGACCTTGGCTCGCCGTGCCACGCCGAATCGCTCTTTTTGCATTAAGATGATCTTGGTCGAAATCGCAATGATTGTTAGGGGATGAATTCATGTCGGAAGTCTCCACCGATCTCCTCGTGCTCGGCGGCGTGCCGGGCGGGTATGCGGCTGCTTTTCTCGCTGCCGATCGCGGCGTGCAGACGACGCTCGTCGACGCGGGGAAAAAGCCGGGCGGGACATGCTTACACGTTGGCTGCATCCCGTCCAAGACGCTGCTGCACGTTGCTCACATGATTCATGCCGCGCGTGAGGCGGCGGAGTTTGGACTGAGCTTTGCCGAGCCGAAGATCGACCTCGACAAGCTGCGCGCCAAGGGGAACAAGATCGTCGACATGATGTCCACGAGCCTGCTAAAGGGTTGCAAGGACCGCGGCATCACGCACATCGTCGGCCGCGGCACGTTTGTCGATGCCAACACGATCAAGATCGCGGACGGACCTACCGTTCAGTTCAAGCGCTGCATCCTGGCCGTTGGCTCCATTCCCGCGAAGCTGCCCCTGTTCGATATTGGCTCCGATCGCATTCTCGATTCCACGGCCGCATTGCACGTCGATACCGTGCCGAAAACGCTGCTCGTCGTCGGCGGCGGTTACATCGGGCTGGAGCTTGGTAGCGTGTACGCAGCGCTCGGCAGCGCGGTCACCGTCGTCGAGATGACGCCGAGTCTGCTGCCGGGCGTGGACGCTGATCTCGTACGTCCGCTGTTCGGCCGGCTGCGTGCGCAGATCGACAAGATCTATCTCGATACCAAGGTGACCAAGGTCGAGGAGACCAAGAGCGGCATCAAGGCGCACTTCGAAGGGGAAGCAGACATCAAGGATGCGGTCTACGAGAAGGTCCTCGTCGCCGTCGGTCGACGGCCCAACACGGCGAACATGGGGCTCGACAAGCTCGGCGTCGAGATCGAACGCGGCTTCATCAAGACCGATCAGCAGCGCCGCACGCGCGTGCCGCACGTCTTCGCGATCGGCGATTGCGCGGGGGAGCCGATGCTCGCGCACAAGGCGGCGCATGAAGGCAAGCTCGCTGTTGAGGTGCTCACCGGCGAGGAAGGGGCGATCTGGGACCCGCACGCGATGCCGGCCGTCGTCTTCACCGATCCCGAAATCGCCTGGTGCGGCCTCACCGAAAACGAAGCGAAGAAAGCCAATCGCGACGTCAAGATTGGTGTCTTCCGCTGGGGCTTTTCCGGCCGCGCGTCCACGCTCGGCCGCAACGACGGTCTGACCAAGGTGATCGTCGATCCTGCCACCGATCAAGTCCTCGGCGTCGGCATGGTCGGCGCCGGCGCTGGGGAGCTGGTGTCCGAATCCGTCGTCGCGATCGAAATGGGCGCGACGGCGAAAGACCTTGCGATGTGCATCCACCCGCACCCGACGCTGAGCGAAACCGTCGGCGAGGCGGCGGAGACGCTGCACGGGTTGTCGTCACATGTGCTGGCGCCGAAGAAGAAGGCGTGATGCAATAAGCTGGCGTGGTCGGAATGCTGTACGATGGCGACCCGGTCTTGGCTCCGGTTTGTTGTACCCTTTGACGGTTGAGTGAGACCGTGCCATGGACGTTCAGTGTCCACGATGCCACCAGCGTTTCACAGCGACCTCCGACGCGGAACGACTTTGCACGGAATGTAAGCAGACTATCACAGTGCATGCATCAACACCGGTATTCAAGTCGGGCGTTCCTGTCGTGCAAGGCAAGTCGTTGACGCACGATGAGACTTTAGCGCACGACGGCTCCGCCTACGGTATCGACGAGGAGGAGTTGCACCGTTTTCGACAGGAAACCAACGAAATAAACGACAGGGCAATTGCCGCTGCGAGTCAGGCGGGGTATGTGATGTATTTCGCCGGTCTCGCGTCCGTTGTCGTGGCGCACGTGACATTACCTGCCGTGTTCCTTGTCGCGTTCGCCAACGACTGGTTGACGGACGACAACGATTTCGCGGTAATGGGTGTCTTTCTTGGCATTCAGATGGTTGGATTGATCGACGTTTGTATCGCGTGTAGGGCCGGATATTCACTGCATCATCTTGGGCCAGCGGTCAATGTAACCTGGGGGATATGGGCCAGCCGCGTTATGACAGTGTGGTTTGGCAGCTTGGCGGTCCTCCTGGGGATAATTCTGCTGGTTGATATGGGCGGCGACTTTCCTGAAGTCATTCTGGCAGTACTTGTTTCCAATGCTGTTGCTGGTGGCGTGAACTTCCTTAGTTCCATGATTGCGCCTCGCGCCTTGAATCACCCCAATGTGCAAGCCGCTTATGAGCGGCGCGTGGAAGCGCGCTGGCGCGGAATGACTTGACCGAACTGGCGAGCAAATCATCTATCGCGCCCGCACAAGCGCAACCGTGATGAAATCCTGCCTGTGTCCAATCACTTCAAGCCGCATCGAGTCCGGCAAGGCCTGGCGCAATTCGTTCAGCGAGCCATCGCGGCGGACGAAAATGATCGCCTTGCCGTGGCGGCGCAGGTCGTGATGGAGCTGCGCAAGATCGGCCGGCGCGTAGCTCGCCACATCGCCCCGCTGCGTGTAGAAGCTCACGGAGTCCCAACGCTTGGGGTAAGTGAGGATTGGCAGGTCCTCCTGTTCGTACTCCGCACAAATCGCCGCCTGCCGGCGAACGCCGAAACGATCGTGGTAGCCGGGGAGCAGGGTGCGCTGGGCGAGAATGAGCACGAGAAACGCCAGCACCGTGCTGCCGGCCCACGACATCCACACCGGCTTGGCGCGTGCCGGAAATCCGAACAGGAACCAGACGCCCCCAAGGCAAAACGCTGTCGCAACGGCTGCCTGCCACGGCCACAGTTCGACGATCGCCGCCGCTGCCCCAAGAAAGGCGCCGAGGCCTAGCGTCGCCACGAGCAGCGCGCGAGCCCAGCCGTGTCCGGCCGCGTGGAGGCGGTAGCCGTTGCGCATCCAGTGCCGCCAGGGGAAAGCGTGCGTCAGGCACGTCGCCAGGACGATTGCACCGAGCGGAAAGGCGGGCAAGACGTATGCGGGCCGCTTGCAGCCTGACAGTGAAAAGAAGAGCACGCACCACGCAAAGGCCAGGATCGCGAACCCGAGCGCGGCTGGCCGCCGCCGCTGAGCCGCCTGAGTACGCTGCCAAAGGTAGCGCGCCAGGGGAATCGCCAGCAGCGTCCACGGCATCATGCCGAGGAACAGACTCGGAAGGTAGTACCAGGTGGGCTTTTCATGGTCGAACGGAGCGAGATAGCGCTGCAGATTGTGCAGCCAAACAAACGTGCCGGCAGCTTCCGAGTCATTGATGGCCATGTAGGCATACCACGGCGCGGCAACGCCCACGACGATGCCGCCGTACGCGGCCGATTCGAGAAGTGAAAGGACCTTCACCCGACGATCGAGCAACGCCAGCGCGATCAGCGGCACGGCGACCAGCACGATGGCGACGGGGCCTTTGGTCAGCACGCCGATCGCACACGCCACGGACGACGCGATAATCCAGCGCCAGCGATTGGTTTGGCTCGCGATCGCCAGGTGTACACTCGCAAGGGCAGCGACGACACAGGCGCAGAGCACGCCGTCCATGTTCAGCATGCCGGCGATGTAAAGAAATCGCCCCGACAGCGCCAGAATCGCGCCGCTGACGAGTCCGGTCCAGAAGCCCATGGTTCGCCGTGCCCACAGCGTTACCAGCATGACTGACGCAATGCCCGCCAGACAGGGAACGAGCCTGGCAGCCCAGTCGTGCACGCCGAAAATCTGGTAGTTCAGCATGACGAGCCAGTAAAGCAGCGGAGGCTTCTGCAGGTAGTCCTCGCCATGCAGAACGGGTGTCAGGAAGCGCCCCTCCGCCAGCATTTGCCGCGGTATCTCGGCATACCGGCCTTCCTCCGGCTCCAGCAGAGGATGATAGAGCCGGCTCAGGAAGAGCATGGCGGTCATGCCAAGCAGCCCAAGCATCAACGACCAGCGAAACCATCGCCGCGGTTCGTCCGTGCGCGGCTTGTCCCTGCCGCGAAAAAGCGATTCAGTCCACCAGGTTCGCACGCGCTGAAAGCCTTCCATGGCGGCTCCTTTCATCCCCGTTCGCAGTGTGCCCGCTGTGTGGCGCCGCGTCAATACATGGCCGCTTGACGAGGCAGCGTAGAATGGGGTAGGCCAGCAAATCCTCACGGAACAGCAACCATGCAGCCAACCCTGATCAGCGACGATGCCTCCTCTCGGCAAGATGGGCGGATTGAAGCGACCCCGCCGAGCGAAGCCGACGCCCTGGATGCCTACTCGCGTGTCGTCGTCTGCGTTGCCGAGCAATTGCAGCCGGCCGTCGTCAACCTGCGCGTCGGCCGGGGACGCGACGGCAGCGGCGGGTCGGGCGTGCTATTCACGCCCGACGGCTTCCTCCTCACCAACGCCCACGTCGTTCGCGATTTCGACAATGTCCGCATTCGGCTCCACGACGGCCAGGAAGTCGATGGCCGGGTCGCCGGCAGCGATCCATGGACGGACCTCGCCATCGTGCAAGCGCAAGGCGCCAAGCTGCCGCACGCCACGCTCGGCGACTCGAAGGCGTTGCGCGTCGGCCAGCTCGTCGTGGCGATCGGCAGTCCGTTCGGCTTCGAATCCACCGTCACGGCGGGCGTCGTCAGCGCGCTGGGGCGCTCGCTGCGCACCATCACGGGACATCTCGTCGACAACGTCATCCAGACCGACGCCGCTCTCAACCCGGGCAACAGCGGCGGTCCACTCGTCGATAGCCGCGGGCACGTCATCGGCGTCAACACGGCCGTCATCGCGCCTGCCCAGGGAATTTGCTTCGCCATCCCGATCAACATGGCCAAGACCATCGTGCCGCTGCTGCTCAAGCACGGCAAAGTCCTGCGCGGCTACCTCGGCCTGCACGCCCGCACCGTGCCGATCCCGCGCGTCACGCAGAAGCAGCTCGACCTGACGCAGACGACCGCCGTCGAGGTGCTTTCGGTCGAGGAAAACGCCCCCGCCGATCAGGCCGGCATTGAAGTGGAAGATTGCATCCTCGCGATCGGCGACCACCCCGTGACAAGCGTGGACGACCTTCACAAGCTCCTGACGCAATTGCCTATCGCCGTGCCGGCCACGATCACGCTCTTACGAGGTGCACGCCGTTTGGAGCGCATGGTTCTGCCGGAGGAGTATCCTGGCGTGGCGCCGGTGCGCTAGCCCGCCGCTACGCAAAGAAGTCGGCATTTCTTGCACAACCGTTCGCATTTTCCATTGTTCGCCCAACATCAATTCTGCTAACCTGAGTTACCGACCTTATAGGAAACCAATTCTTGAGGCATCCATGCGCCGCATTACCATTCACGCCCTCGTCTGCTTCTTGATTCCCTCGACCGTCATGGCCCAACCCGGCGACCTCCTCGCGCCCGCCGTGACGGAGAAAGTCGCGACGCAGCTCAACCTCGCCCCGCAGCGCTCGAAAGACGGCTACCGCCTCACCATGCAGAATCGCGTGGTGACGCTACGGAAGATGCCGAATGACGCCGGCGTTGTCGCGCAGACGAAGATCGCCGGGAAGGTCGCGCAGCCGGCTCTCGTGAAGTTCAACGATCAACAGACGATCGTCGCCCAGGCGCACTTGAGCGCGGCTCAGGACCTCGTCCTTGAAGCCCAGCTCTCCGCGGGCAGCTTCAGCGAGACGGCCTTGCGCAAGTTCCTTCTCAGCTACGATCGCGACCTGCAAGCCTTCGACACGCTCCTTCAAGGGAAGGGGCAGCCGTCTCTGGGTTTGAGTTTCCAGACGGCCGATCAGAAGTCGTTCGTCGTGCAGTTCCCGACCGGCGACCCGAACCCGGAGACGGCGTGGAAAATTGACTGGGACGTCGAGACCATCGGCCTGGCGCGCAAGGCGGGGATGATCTTCCCGAAGAATCGCGACGATGCGAACCATGTCCTCTTCAAGATCAAGAAGGCCTGGTTCAAGCCGGGTCGGAAGGCGCCGTGGGTGCAGGTGCTCGAGGACGCCCATGCGTCAGAGATGTACGTCCCCTACTACTTCCGCGACACCCGCTTCTTCGACCTCCGCGACGCCGGCGAATACGTCGCGCTCAGTGCAAAGGAAGGCGGGGCGCGCGGGACGACGCTCGGCAAGGATAAGTTCGTCATGGCCGAGCTGCGCGATCGCGGCGTCGCCTACAAGAACGAGAATTACTGGCGGCGCGGCGAGGAGCTGGCGCTGTGGGCCAACTTCAACGCCGGCAATTACACCTATTTGATCGAGTTCGGCTTCATGGACGACGGTGTCGTCGCCTTTCGCCACGCGCCGACCGGGTACAACCTCTCCGGCGAACGCTTCACCGCCCACATGCACAATTGCTGCTGGCGCATCGGCATGAATCTCGCCCTCGAGAACGAACTCGCCCCCGCCAACACCGTCGGCGTCGCCAAATGGTCCTCCGACACGCCGCACAAGCCGAACGCCGAGCTGGAGGACAAGACCTACGGCATCGATCCGATCAAGAGCGAAGGGTTCCGCGACTGGGAGCCGAAGGACTTCACGAAGATCCGCGTCACCAATCCCAATGTCCTGATCAACGACCCGAGCGGCCAGAACGCCCGGCCGGTCTCCTACGACCTCGTCCCGCTCGTGCAAGGCATCGCCCGCCATCCGCGGCCCGACGAGAATTTCTCCAAGCACGATTTCTGGATCACCCGTGCGGACTCCGCCGTGAAGCAGTACATCCACCTGGGTGATTACTTCGACAAGCAAAAGCCGCGCGACCTGGCGGGGGGCAAGATCGTCTTCTGGCACATGTCGAGCGCCCTGCACGTGCCGCGCACCGAGGACGGCATCCTCAAAGGCTCGGCGATCACCAATGGCCAGGCCCTGGCGTGCTGGACGACGGTCGAACTGCGGCCGCGCCATCTGTTCACGGGCACGCCGATTTATCGCGGGCCGAAGTAGCAGGAATGCGAGAAATGACGAACGAAGCCAGGAAAATTCGGACGCGCAATTTAGGGAAAGCCTGATTGCGAAAAGGTTGATCGCGGTCTATTATTCTATTGTCCTGCTCGACGGTACTGGTGATTGGGCGACACCAAGATCGGAGGGCAGGACATTTTTTTTGCCTTCCATTCTCGGCCACAATTCAAGCACGCGTTCTGTTTGCTGCACGCAGAGAAAAACCTTGACAGGCATGCCTCGCCACGCTGCAATGCCGTTCGGATTCTCCGTCCATTCCAACTACCGCGAATACCTGAACGAAAGAACGTGCTGCGTTGGATTCTTTCTCGTCCACATCCCAAGCCGATAAAGAGAAAGCAAAAGTCGGCGACTTCAAGGTCCCTTGCCAAGAACTCACCATCTCGGAGCCCGTGAACACGATTGCCGACGCGTTGTCTCTGCCAATCGGTGTCGAGTCACACGTTTCCGGGGAACGTTACGTTCGGATTCGGCTACACGACCAGGGCGGCATGGGTCGCGTCTGGTTGGCGCGCGATACGGTCTTCGGTCGAGATGTAGCCCTCAAGGAGATTCGTCCCGAGAGGGCGGCCGAACCGGCGAGCCAGATGCGATTCATTCGAGAGGCCCAGATCACGGGCCTGCTGGAGCATCCGGGCGTTGTCCCGGTGTACGACATGGACCGGCGGACCAGCGAAGGAACTGCCTTCTACACGATGCGCTTTGTCGGCGGCCGTACGCTGACGCGGGCGGTGGAGGATTACCATCGACGACGCGAGTCCGGCGAAGATGTGTCTTTGGACCTGTCGGCGCTGCTGCACGCCTTTGTCGTGGTGTGCAACACGCTCGGCTATGCTCACGCGCGCGGCGTGATTCACCGCGACCTCAAAGGCGGCAATGTGGTCCTCGGCGATTTCGGCGAGGTTGTCGTACTCGACTGGGGCCTGGCCAAACTACTGGGCAGCGGCGCCGAGCAATCGACAACGGGTGTGAATTCGGATGAAGCGGCGGGACCGGAGTTGACGTTGCTCGGCGAGGTCCTCGGCACGCCCGCCTACATGGCGCCCGAGCAGGTGGAAGGTCTGTCGGAACGTATCGACGTCCGTACCGACATCTACGGCCTTGGAGCGATCCTCTATCACATCCTGACGGGGAGGCCGCCCTTCACGGGCGCAGGCACGGCCGAGATCTTGCGCAGAGTGCGCGAGGACGAACCGACGCCGCCGCGCCAGCTCTGCCCCGACATCGCCGCGGGATTGGATGCCATCTGTCTGCGTGCGCTGGCGAAGAAGCCGGAACACCGCTACGCGGCGGCGAAGGAGTTAGCCGACGCGGTCCAGTTATGGCAGGAGGCGGAACGGCGAAAGGCAGAAGAGGCGCTGCGGGCCAGCGAGTTGCAATATCGTTCGCTGGCCGACCTGATTCCTGGTGTTGTCTGGACGGCGCAGGCGGACGGTTCCATCGACTACGCCAATCGGTACTGGTTCACCTTCTCGGGAATGACCTGGGAGCAAACCCAGGGAAATGGCTGGGCCGCGTGCCTTCACCCCGACGATCTACCGCGAACCATTCAGTCGTGGACCACTGCGTTGCAGACCGGCGAACCGTACGAGATCGAGTATCGCCTCAAGCGTGCGGCCGACGGCGCGTATCGATGGTTCCTGGCTCAGGCCAGGCCGCTGCGCAATGCGGAGGGGCAAGTCGTCAAGTGGTTCGGGATGCTAACTGAAATCGAGGATCGCGTTCATGCACGGAAGCGCGTGGAACCTACATGACGCAAGGCAAAGGAAGTTGAGCCATGATCGAACAAAGTGCAGCGCCACAGCAACTCTCCGAACGTGCCCGGGGCTGGCTGCGGTTTCTCCATCGCAAGGCGACAACCCCTGACGACTGGTCGAAGGACGGCAGTCCGTCGGAGCTATGGGACGCGAAAACTCTCCCGCCCATGCTCAACTGGCACCGCTTCGACCTCACCGAGTCGAGTCTCGCAATCGCCCTCATGGCGGAGGTGACGCCCGCATGGCGCGAACTTTACAGCGACATGCTCGACCGCCTCACGGCACGCTACACGACGTACTGGGCCGCCAAAGACTGGAACGAGCAGATCGGTCCCGATCCGGATCGAAGCTGCTACCCCGATGCATTCTTTCCGGCAATCATCCCGACAGAACTGCGCGGCAAGTACGACAAACCGGGCTGGGCCAATAATGGTGCGGAGCCATGGGGACTCGAACCTGACCCTTGCAATGCCGTCGGGGCCCTTAACTACAAGAGCTTTCTCCACCTCCAGCTGGCGGAAGGAAGCGTGTGGCCGAAGAAAGCGCACGCAAAAGGGGCCGTCGAAGGCGTGCAGGTCGGTTGCTTTCCCGACCTCTACGCGGCACTGGCCGCCAATCCACCCGATCAGGTGATTACACTTTGACTTCGCGCTAGAGCGACGCAAGCAGCCGTTTGACATTCCCTTCAATCAGGTCGCGCACCTCGCGGAATTGCTCCGGCGACATTTCGCGCGGATCGGGAATCTGCCACTCTTCGCGGCGTTTCGCCCGCACCAGCGGGCACTCGTCGCCGCATCCCATGGTGACGGCGACATCCACCTCCATGCCGTTGAAGGCGTCCAGTCCCTTCGATGTGTGCGTAGTCAGGTCGTAGCCGAGCTCCTGCATGGCCGCGATTGCCTTGGGATTGATGCGGCCGGACGGACGGGAGCCGGCGCTATGGGCCTCGACTCTCCCGGCGCCGTGCATGCGCGC
>Ga0233424_10001993_pt1 | contig 15778 bp, 14 predicted proteins | sample Watercolumn_Towu_FD_181011 | JGI IMG/M metagenome (GOLD analysis project Ga0233424, IMG submission 181011) | Freshwater microbial communities from Lake Towuti, South Sulawesi, Indonesia - Watercolumn_Towuti2014_125_MG | ecosystem: Environmental > Aquatic > Freshwater > Lake | place: Indonesia...
CGAGGTGCTGGTGGCGCGCCTCAGCCGGCTCTTGCCGCCGCGCCCGAAGACCAAGCCGAAGTGTGCGGGCTCTCGGCGCAAGTAACGCGGCGGAACAAATTCGCCGGAATTCGCTCGCCGGAATCCTCCGGCGTCCGCCTTACTTCTTGGCGGCGTTCGCCTGGCGCATGAGGCGGCTCTTGCGGCGCGCCGCCTGCTTGGGGTGAATGACCCCTTTGGCGGCGGCCATGTCGAGGCGCTTCACGGCGAGTCGGAGTGCTTCGGCGTTCTCGGGTGTGCCGTGTGACTCACGCACGGCCTTCACGCGGCTGCGCAGTTCGCTCTTGACGGCCTTGTTGCGCTCGGTGCGCTTCGCGTTGGTGATGACGCGCTTTTTCTGACTCTTAATGTTTGCCATGGGTCGCTCACGCTACCAGCGTCATCGGTAGAATTTCCGCAGGTTTCGGCTCGTTCTCGGCGGGTCGCCGCCCACCCTTCATGGAACAGTCCCGCATCCGCAACTTCTCGATCATCGCCCACATCGACCACGGCAAGTCGACGCTGAGCGACCGCATCCTCGAGCTCACCAATGCCGTCGACGCGCGCGAAATGCGCGAGCAGTACCTCGACTCGATGGACTTGGAGCGCGAGCGCGGCATCACCATCAAGGCCCAGAACGTGCGCGTGGAGTGGAAGGGCCACACCCTGCACCTCATCGACACCCCCGGCCACGTCGACTTCGGGTACGAGGTCAGCCGCTCGCTCGCCGCCTGCGAGGGCGTGGTGCTCGTGGTCGACGCCGCGCAGGGCATCGAGGCCCAGACGCTCGCCAACTGCTATCTCGCGCTGGAGAACGACCTCGAGATCGTCGCCGCGCTGAACAAGATCGATCTGCCCGCCGCCGACCCCGACCGTTTCGCGATGGAGATCGAGAAGGTGCTCGGCATCCGCGCAGAGGACATCTTGCGCATCTCCGCCAAGACCGGCGAGGGCGTGCCTGAGTTGCTCGACGCCGTCATCGCACGCATTCCGGCACCCGCGGGCGACCCCGACGCGCCGCTGCAGGTGCTCATCTTCGACAGCCAATACGACCAGTACCGCGGCGTCGTGTCGAGCGTGCGCGTGATGAACGGTCGCATGCGCAAGCGCGACAAGTTGCTCTTCATGCAGGCCGCCGCCGAGCACGAGGCGCTCGAGATCGGTGCGCGCCGCCCGACCACGCAAGAAGTCGCCGAGCTCGGCACCGGCGAAGTGGGCTATCTCATCGCCGGTGTGAAAGACGTCGGCGAGGCGCGCTCGGGCGAGACGGTCACGCACGTCGCGCACCCGGCCACCGCCGCGCTCGAGGGTTACCGCGACCCCAAACCGATGGTGTTCTGCGGACTCTTCCCGATCGACGCCGACGACTTCGAGGTGCTGCGCGAGAGCCTGCAGAAACTCAAGCTCAACGACGCGTCCATTTCTTACGCGCCCGAGTCGTCGGGGGCGCTCGGCTTCGGTTTCCGCTGCGGCTTCCTCGGGCTCTTGCACATGGAGATCGTCAAAGAACGTCTCGAGCGCGAGTTCAACTTGGCGCTCATCGCGACGGCTCCGTCGGTGCAGTACCGCGTGCTGCGCACCGACGGCGAGGTGGAGATCGTCGAGAACCCGAGCCAGATGCCCGCCGTCGTCAACATCGACACGATCGAAGAACCGTTCTTCAAGATCAGCATCATCACCCCGAAGGACTACACCGGGGCACTCATGGAACTCTGCCAGACGCGTCGCGGCGAGATCACCAAGCTCGAGTACCTCTCGCCCGAGCGCGTCGAGATGCAATATTTCGTGCCGCTCGCCGAGGTGGTGGTCGATTTCTTCGACCAGTTGAAGAGCCGTTCGCAGGGCTACGCGAGCCTCGACTACGAACTACACGGCTTCCGCACGAGCGACCTCGTGCGGGTCGACATCCTGCTCAACGGCGTGCCCGCCGACGCGTTCAGCACCATCGTGCACCGCGACAAGGCGTACGACTACGGCAAGCGCATGTGCGAGAAGTTGAAAGACCTCATCCCACGCCAGATGTTCGACATCCCCATCCAGGCGGCGATCGGCGGCAAGATCATCTCGCGCGAGACGGTGAAGGCCAAGCGCAAAGACGTGCTCGCCAAGTGCTACGGCGGCGACATCTCACGCAAGCGCAAACTGCTCGAGAAACAGAAGGAAGGCAAGAAGAAGATGAAGGCGATCGGGCGCGTCGAGGTGCCCGGCGACGTGTTCATCTCTGCGTTGAAGCTCGATGGCTGACACGGCAGCTGCATCATCAGTCGGTGCGGCCACCGCTGGCGCAGTCGCGCCGCAGTCGGCACCTGCATCATCAGTCGGTGCGGCCACCGCTGGCGCAGTCGCGCCCCACGGCATGTTCCGTTCGCTCGCCAACTTCAACGCGCGGCTGTACTTCTCCGGCCTGCTTCTCTCCACGATCGGTTCGTGGCTGCAACTCACCGCCACGTCGTATCTCGTGTACCGCCTGACGGGCAAGGCCTCCGACCTCGGCTACAACGTCGCGTTCCAGTTCTTGCCGATGCTGCTCTTGGGCACCTGGGCCGGCGCGTTCGCCGATCGCTTCGACCGCCGCACCATCATGCTGTGTACGCAGGTGCTGCTCGCGCTGCAGGCCCTCGCCCTCGGCATCCTCGACCTCACCGGCAACATCTCGCTGCCGGTGGTGTGGGGCTTGTCGCTGTTTCTCGGCGTCGTCGGCGCGATCGACAACCCGGCGCGCCGCGGACTCATCACCGAGCTCGTGCCGCAGTCGCAGTTGAGCAACGCGATGTCGATGAACACCACGGTGATGACCGGCTCGCGCGTCTTTGGCGCGGCGCTCGCGGCCGTGCTCGTCGGGCCGCTGGGCACCGGGTGGCTCTTCGTCGCCAACGGAGTGTCGTACGCCGCGATGATCTACGGCATCGTCGGGCTGCGCAAGGCGGAGATGGTGCCCGCAGTCAAGCGTCCCGCGGGTGGCTCGCCGGTGCGCGACGTGCTGCGATACGTTCGCTCGAACCGGCGGTTGTCGTCGATGTTCTTCGTGTACGTCGTGGTCAGCACGTTCGCGTTCAACTACAGCGTCGTCTTCCCCAAGCTCGCCGACGTCAACTGGGGCAGCGACGACGCATTCGGCTGGTTGATGACCGTCACCGGCATCGGCAGCATCGTCGGCGCGCTCGTCACCGCACGGTTCCCGCGCGTGTCGCTGCGCTGGCTTGTGATCAACGTCGCCGTGCTGGGGATCAGCAACATCGCGATGGCGTGGGCACCGAATCTGACCTTTGCCTATCTGTTGTGCCTGCCGCTCGGTTTCGGTGGAGCGGCAATGATCGCCTCGGGCAACGCCATCAGCCAGCAAGAGTCGCCGCCCGACATGCGCGGCCGATTGCTCGCGCTCACCGCCGTGGCGTTCTTGGGCAGCACGCCCATCGGCGGGCCGATCACTGGTCTCATCGCCGACTACGTGTCGCTCGAGTGGTCGATGGCCTACGGCGGAGTCTCGTGCCTGGCCTGCGTCGCGCTGCTCGCGTGGTGGTGGCGGTAGGTTCGGCGCGATGCCCGCTGCCATCATCTGGTTTCGCCGCGACTTGCGGCTCGCTGATCATCCGGCGGTGGCGGCGGCGCTCGCGCACGGCACCACCACGCCGCTCTTCGTGCTCGACCCGCTCTTTGTGTCGCGCTCGGGTGCGGCGAGGCTCGCGTTTCTCTATCGCAGCATCCGCGCGCTCGACGCCACGATGAACCGAGCAATCGTCGTGCGCCACGGCGACCCGCTCGACATCGTGCCGCGCTTCGCGAAAGAAGTCGGCGCCGACCGCGTATTCGTGAGCGAAGACTTCGGGCCCTACGGTGCGCGCCGCGACAACGAAGTGCAGCATCGTCTCGCGGCACAAGGCGTGCGCTTGGAGCGCGTCGGTTCGCCGTACGCGGTGAACCCGGGCGTCGTGCGCAAGCCCGACGGTACGCCTTACGCGGTGTTCACGCCGTTCTCGAAGGGCTGGCTGGCGCGCGGTTGGCAGTCGCCGATCGCCGCACCGTCCAACTTGAGCCTGCGCGGCGCGCCCGACGTGAAGTGCGACGGCATCCCCGCCGACCCCGAGCTCGCCGCCCAGTTGCCCGCGGCCGGCGAAGAAGCAGCGTGGGTGCGCTGGGAGCATTTCGCGGCCGACGCGCTCAGCCGCTACAAAGACGAGCGCAACAATCCCGACCGCGACGGCTGCAGCATGATGTCGCCCTACCTGCGCTTTGGCGTCGTGCATCCGCGCCAGTTGCTCGCCGAGTTGCGCCCCGACAAGCACCACGACCACTACCGCAGCGAGTTGTGCTGGCGCGAGTTCTACGCCGACGTGCTGCACCACCAGCCGCGGACCACGTGGGAGAACCTGCAACCCAAGATGGCGGCGATGCCCGTCGACACCGACGCGCGCGCGAAAGACAAGTTCGCCGCTTGGTGCGCGGGACGCACCGGGTATCCGATCGTCGATGCCGGCATGCGACAGTTGCTCGCCACGGGCTGGATGCACAACCGCGTGCGGATGATCGTGGCGAGTTTCCTCGTGAAAGACCTGCACCTGCCGTGGCAGTGGGGCGCGAAGTTTTTCATGCAGCACCTGGTCGACGGCGACATCGCGAGCAACAACCATGGCTGGCAGTGGACTGCGGGCACCGGCACCGACGCCGCGCCGTATTTCCGCATCTTCAACCCGGCGATGCAAGCCGAGAAGTTTGACCCAAACGGTGCGTACGTGCGCGCATGGTTGCCCGAGTTGGCGAGTGTGCCCGACAAGTTCGTGCATGTGCCGCATGAGAGCCCGACTGGTGTGCCGAGCGGATACGTGGCGCCGATCGTGAATCATCACGAAGAGCGCGACGAGGCGCTGCGGCGATACAAATCGGTCACCGGCAAGTAGCACGGCGCGACGCCGTTCATGTGGCGCTCGGCGCGCCTCGCAACGGTCGTCTCAGTAGCCTGAATGAGAACGACCATGGCAACGAGTGGTGTCGACGACCGCAGAATCGCGATCCTGCGCGCGGTGATCGAGCACTACGTGTCGACCGGCCAGCCCGTCGGCTCGGGCCACGTGGCGGTGATGAAGGGCATCAGAGTGTCGGCGGCCACGATCCGCAACGACATGGCGGCGCTCGAAGCCGAGGGTTTCCTCGCCCAGCCGCACACATCGGCGGGTCGCGTGCCGACCGACAAGGGTTACCGGCTCTATGTCGACCACCTCACCACGACCGACGTCGCGCAGGCCGGGCGGCTCGATGCCGTCAGTCGCCAGCGCCTCGGAGATTTCTTCGACACCGCGCACGTGCGACTCGAGGACACGCTGCACCGCACGTCGCTGTTGCTCGCCAAGCTCACCAACCACACCGCGGTGGTCACCGGGCCGAGCGTGGCCGAGGCCGTGGTGCGCTCGGCGCAGATCGTTGCGCTTTCTGATCGCATCGGCACGGTGGTTGCCGTCTTGTCGAACGGCGACATCGAGAACGAGCAGATCGAGTTCACCGTGCGCCCGAGCGACGTGCAGATTGCGCTCGCCAACGCGCGGCTCAACGACGTGCTCGCCGGCCGTGCGCTGAGCGGTGTTTCGCACGCCGCGCAGACGGGCGCGAGCGTCGACGTCGAGGTGGAGTCGCTCGTCGCCAGGGCAGTCGGCGTGCTGGCCGGCGGTCGCGGCCGCGACAGCGTGTTCGTCGGCGGCACGGCGAGTCTGACCACGGCATTCGACGCGGTGGAAGTGGTGCGTACGGTGCTCGAGACCCTCGAGCAGCAGTACCTCGTGGTGTCGCTGGTGCGCGACATGTTGTCGCGCGGCGTCAGCGTCGCCATCGGCGCAGAGACCGGCGTCGAGCCGCTCAGTGCATGCTCGGTGGTGCTCGCCCCGGTGGTGCGCGACGGCGAGACGGTGGGCAGCGTCGGCGTGCTCGGCCCGACGCGCATGAATTATCCGGCTGCGCTCGCCACCGTGGAGGTCGTGAGCGACCGCCTGTCGCGCCGACTCACCGAAGGCTGAGCCACAGATGGCGCAAGACTTCTACGAGTTGCTCGGCGTCGCGCGTGACGCATCGGCCGACGACATCAAGAAGGCATACCGCAAACTCGCGCGCGAGCTGCACCCCGACAAGAACCCCGGCAACAAAGAAGCCGAAGAGCGCTTCAAGCAGATCTCTCGTGCCTACGAAGTGTTGAGCGACGACGAGCAACGCGCGCGCTACGACCGCTTCGGTGAGGCTGGCATGAGCGGTGGCGGTGGCGGCGATCCGTTCGCCGGCGGGTTCGGCGACATCATCGATGCGTTCTTCGGCGGCGGCTCGCCGTTCGGCGGCGGCTCGGGTCGCGCTGGCCCCTCTGGTCCGCCGCGCGGGCAAGATCTCGAGGTCGTGCTCGACGTGGCGTTCGTCGACGCGGTGTTCGGTTCGCAGCAAGAAGTTCGTGTGCGTTCGGCAGTTGGATGCGAAGACTGCGGCGGCTCGGGCGCGGCACGCGGCACGTCGCCGACCGCCTGCCCCGATTGTCGCGGCACCGGCCAAGTGCGCCGCGTGCGACAAAGCATGCTCGGCCAGATGGTCACGACCAATGCGTGCGCACGCTGCAGCGGCACGGGCGAGATCATCGCCACGCCGTGTGCGTCGTGCCGCGGCGAGGGCCGCAAGATAAAAGAGGTCACGCTCACGGTCGAGGTTCCCGCCGGCATCGACACCGGCCAGACGTTGCGCCTCACCGGTCGAGGTGCGGTCGGTCCGCGCGGCGGTGGCGCAGGCGATTTGTACGTGCACCTGCGAGTGGCTGCGCACGACCGATGGCGGCGTGAAGAAGACGACCTCGTCACCGACGTACCGGTGTCGTTGGCGCAGGCCGCGCTCGGCACCGAGATGGATCTCGAGACGCTCGACGGCCTGGAACATCTCGTCATCCCCGCAGGCGTGCAGCACGGGCACGAGTTCGTCTTGCGCGGCAGGGGAGTGCCGCGGCTCACTTCGGGCGGCCGTTCGCGCGGACGCGGCAACCTGCGCGCCCGGGTGATGGTGGAGGTGCCGACCAAACTGAGCGGAGAAGAGCGCGAGTTGCTGCGCCGCTTCGCCGAGTTGCGCGGCGAGACGGTGAACGACGACGGCCTCGTCGCCAAGATCAAGTCGGCGTTCTCGTGACGCGCGACGTGCCGACGTCCGCCACGATGCTCGCCCCGACGGCCGCCGCATGAACCCCGCGCTGCGCGACTCTGCCGCGCACGTCTTCGTCGACGATCTTTCGGTGCCCGTGCTTGACGACGCAGATCTTCACCATCTGTCGAATGTGTTGCGCTTGCGCGACGGCGAGTCGGTGAGTGCGTCCGACGGCGCGGGTGGCTGGCGCATGTGCGAGTGGCGCGGCGAGGCCTTGTGCGTCGCCGGCGACATCGTCACCACTGCTGCTCCGTCGCCGCGCGTCGGTGTCGCGTTCGTGCCGGTCAAGGGCGACCGCAGCGAGTGGACGGTGCAGAAACTCACCGAGATCGGCGTCGACGACATCGTGGTGCTGGCACCCACTCGGCGCTCGGTGGTGCGATGGTCCAACGTCGACAAACAACTCGACAAACTGCGCATCGTTGCGCGCGAGGCAGCGATGCAATCGCGGCGCACGCATCTGCCGACCGTGACTGGCCTCGTGCCGCTCGCCGACGCGCTGGCCCGCCCCGGTGCGGTGCTGGCCGACCCGCTCGGCGCCGAACTCGGGAGCGGCCCGCTTCCGGCGCTGGTCGTCGTCGGGCCCGAAGGCGGCTTCGATTCCGAAGAAGGTCCTGCAGCGGTCGCCCGCGTGTCGCTCGGTGGCACGATCTTGCGCGCCGAGACTGCCACACTGGTGGCTGCGACGTTGTTGGTGGCGCAACGCCACGTTCACGCCGCGAGCACACGATGAACGAGCGCAACCCAGACCAAGGCCCTGACCTCGACGGCGCGTCGAGCCCGTACGCGCGCATGGTGGGCGAACGCCTGCGCTCCATCCGACTGCAAAAGAACATGTCGCTCGGCGACGTTGAGCAACGCAGCGCGCAGGAATTCAAGGCGTCGGTGCTCGGTGCGTACGAGCGCGGCGAGCGCGCCATTTCGGTGCCGCGCCTCGAGCGGCTCGCCAAGTTCTACGACGTCGGCATCGACCAGCTGCTGCCGCGCGACCCGCAGCGCGTCGAAGTCGGCTCGGCCGCGCCGCAGGGCAAGCTGCGCATCGACGTGGCGAAACTCAGCCAGATGAAGGGTGCCCAGTTCTCGATGCTCGAGAAGTTCTTGCGGATGATCCAGATACAGCGGCAGGACTTCAACGGCAAAGTCATCACCGTGCGCGCGCACGACATTCGCGCCATCGCCGTGATGCTCGACGTCGCAGTCGACGAGGTGCCGGCCCGGCTGGCGAGCCTCGGGTTGGTGTTCGTGCCGCCCCAGCAGACAGCGTGAACGGCGACCGCAAAGCGGCGACCCGCACGCGCTGGTCAACTCTTGCTTCGCCGAGCGACATCGGCTTCGGCGTCTATGTGCACGTGCCGTTCTGTCGCCACAAGTGCGACTACTGCGCGTTCGCTACTTTCACCGACAAGTCGCATCTCGTCGGGCGCTATCTGCGTGCGCTGCGCACCGAGATCGAGCGCGCCGCGCCGTCGTTGCCCGAGGCCTCCACCATCTTCGTCGGAGGCGGAACCCCTTCGCACGTGGATGCGTCTTTGCTGGTGAGCGCGCTCGACGCGATTCCGCGCCACGGCGACGCGGAGTTCACCGTGGAGTGCAACCCCGACGATGTGACCGTCGACCTGTTGCGCACCTACCGCTCGGTGGGTGTCAACCGCGTGAGCCTCGGCATGCAGTCGGCAAGCCCGCACGTGCTCGCGAGCCTCGGCCGCACGCACACCCCAGACAACGTCGCGCGCGCGGTCGAGGCCATCGCTACCGCGGGCATCGCCACGTTCAATCTCGACGTCATCTACGGCGGCGCGGGGGAGTCGCTCGACGACTGGTGCGCGACGCTGCAGTCGGTGATCGCGTTCGGCGCCCCGCACGTGTCGGCGTACGGTCTCACTGTGGAGGCCGGCACGGCGCTCGCCGACGACGCCGCACGGCAACCCGACGACGACGACCAAGCCGACAAATACGACGCGGCCGACGACGCGTTCGCAGCCGCCGGGCTCATTAACTACGAGATCTCGAACTGGGCGCGAGAGGGGCATGAATGCCGCCACAACGCGGTGTATTGGAGCGGTGGCGATTACGCCGGCTTCGGCAGTGCAGCGCACGCGCACCGTGCCGGTCGTCGTTCGTGGAATGTGCGCACTCCCGATCGTTTCGTCGAGCTGATCGAAGCCGGCCGGTCAGCCGAGTCGTCACACGAATCGCTCGACGATGCGACACGCACGCTCGAACGTCTGCAGTTGCAGTTGCGCACGCGCGACGGCGTGCCTGTGGCGGCACTCGATGCGCACGACGTCGACGAGATGGCCGAGTTGGTGCAGCACGTCGCCGACCCGGCTCGCGGCGAGCGCCTCGTGCTCACCCGCGCGGGTCGCCTGCTCGCCAACGAAGTGTCGCTGCGCCTGCGCGCGACCGCGTGACCGCGATTAGAGGCGTTTCAGGAAGTCGCCAAGCTCGCTCTCGCTGATCGGGATTTCGTTTTCTTTGGCAGGGTACGCACCACTGGTGACGTCGCGCTTCAGCTCGGCGAACGCTCCGACAGATTCTCGGTAGAGGCGCGAATATTCGCTCTTGAAGTCGCGGTACACCTTGGAATGTCGCGGCACATGCCCCGGATTGTCGCCCAGCACGTCGGTGGAGAAGAGATATTGCACGTCGCAGTGCGGTCCGGCACCCATTCCGACCACGAGCATGCTCGTGCGTTTCGTGATTTCGGTTGCCACGGGGGTCGGCACTACTTCCATTTCGACCGCGATGGCGCCGGCATCTTCGTATCGTTTCGTCTTCTCCCAGATGTCGATGGCCTCGTTCGCCGTCTTGCCAACGGCCTTCATTCCTCCGAACCACGAGTTGCGATAGGGCACGAGCCCCACGTGGCCCACGGTGGGCACGAACTCATCGGCGAGAGCCTTCACCGTGTCGAATCCGTATCCGCAATAGATGGCGTCGGCGCCGTGGTTCATCATGCGGTATGCCGCGCGAAGAGTTTCGGTCGTGCCGGCATAAGTCGAGACCGCAATGCCGATGGTAAGAAACGTGTTTGGTGCCGCCTTGCGAATGCCGACATAATCGCTCGATTGCCCTTCGTGCAGCTCGGCCGCCACCAACATGTCGATGCCCGCTTCTTCGCACGCGGCAGCTTCCTGCGGTGTACGAACGAACACTTGAACCAGCCGCTGCTTTCCTTTGGCCTGGCGCAGATCCTTCAATGTCAATTTCGCCACGCCCGAAGTCTCGCACGGCGACCTTTGCCGTGAAGAATGCGCTGCGCCTGCGCGTGTAGGCTGGCGTTCGCTTTCGGGCGTGTAGCTCAGTTGGTTAGAGCGCCACCTTGACATGGTGGAGGTCCCCGGTTCGAGTCCGGTCACGCCCACCATTCGCGTCACACCCCGTGCGTAAGTTGTGGCGCACGATGACGACGCAGACCACCAAAGCCCCCCGCCCCGCCCTCGAGCAACGCCGCCTGGCCGACATCGAGTCGGGGGTCATCAAGTTGAGCCCGTCGTCGCTCACCTTCCTCCACGACGAGTGCCCGGCGTGCTTCTGGCACCACTACAACGGCCGCCCGCGTCCGGCGACGGCGTTCCCCAAGGTGTTCGGCGCGCTCGACAACGCACAGAAAGAGTTCTTCGTCGGCCGTTCGGTCAAAGAAGTGAAGAAGTCGCTGCCCGCCGGCGTCATCCAGCGCGGCAAACGCGTGAGGTCCGAGGCTGTCGCGCTGCCCGGCACCCGCTATCGGGTGCAGTTCGGTGGAGAAACCGACACGATCCTCAAGTTTTCGCGCGCCGGCTACGGCGTCTGCGACTTCAAGACATCGACGCCAAGCGAAGAAGCGAGCGCCTTGTACGGCCGCCAATTGCACGCCTACGCGATCGCCCTCGAGCATCCGGCTGGCGACGGGCTGCCGCTCGCGCCGGTGTCGCGACTCGGGCTCATCTGTTTTCCGCCCGAGGGCATGATCGAGCTGCCTGCGAACGGCTCGGCGATTGGGTCAACCCGCTCGCGGGCCCGCCAATACGCCTACCGCACCTCCGCGGTGTGGGTGGAGGTCGAACGTGACGACGAAGCGTTCCTGCACTTCGTCGCTTATGCGGTGAAGCTCATCACGCGGCGCGCGATGCCGCGATCATCGCCGAACTGCGGCTGGTGCCGCTGGACGCGCATGACCGCTGGGCTGCTCGACCAGCCGCAACACTCCGCCGACTCCCGGGACGAGCACCACGCCGACCCCGAAGCCGTACCGCTCTCGACCTCGCTGTCGGCCCAGCTGTCGGCCTAGTCGTCGCTGGGCACCACGGCGCGCGGCGCGTACTGCCACATGTTGATGTGGTCGTGCACACCATCTCGGTGCAAGCCGATCAACTCGAAGTCACCGGGCGGCGGTTCGTTCATGAACGCCGTCTGGATGATGAGCGGCCGCTCGAATCGCACTGCTGCCGCCAGCGCGTCGTTCCACGCGGGGGCGATGTTCTTGTTGGAGTACTCGGCGAAGGTGCCGAACTCTCCGCGGTTCAAGTAGTACACGGGTTGGTTGTCGAGCAGGGCCGACACCGCGGCGCCGATCGCGTCCCAGTCGGCGATGATCGTGCAGCCGTTGCAGATCTCGCGAATCTGCGCGGCTGCCGGCGCACTGCTTGAGTAGTCGCGGTCGGCGTATACATCGCGGCCTGCTCCATATCGTGACGCTGCGAGGTTGGCGAGCGCCATCACCACGAGGCCGCCGACACCGACGAGCCGCAGCACCCGACTAACGCCGCCCGCATCGCTCGTGCCAGATCTGCGGCCACCCGCTCCACCAATCCCGCGCGCGAAGCACGTGGCCACGAACACCACCATGTAGGCGTTGCCGAAATGCCACCAGTAGTCGCCGTATCCGTACGTGAGGTTGTAGAGCAGCATCGCGAGTGCTGCCGCGACGAACACGAATGCCGCGCGCGAGTGCCACCACGCGTAGGCGAGCGCCGCCACGAGCAGGGCGGCCGCAAGAAAGTCGTCGACGCGCACGAGCCATGCCCAGTCGTAGTCGAGCGGAATGAACGACTTGGTGAGCGCGTTGCCGAACCCCTTGTATTTGCCGACCCCGAACTGGCTGTCGGCGGTCGGATACGTGAGGTATGCCGACCACGCAAACCAGCCGGTGCATACCACGAACGCCTCCACGATGCGCGAGCGCTCGGGCGCCGTCTTGCGCCGCCACGCGATGACTTCGGGCAACCAGGCCGCCGCGAAGAACGCCGCCGCCATCGCCAACGAGAAGGCGTTCACCCAGGCGAGCGCGCACAACGCCACGGCAAGCCGCATGCCCGCGCCGCGCCGCTCGTAGACGGCAGTCACGAACACGAGCATGAAGAACGACAGCACGTAGTCGCGTGAGTGCACGAGGTAACCGCCGGTGAAGAGAAATCCGAACAGCACCGCCGCTTTCAACCACCACGCGAGCGCACTGCGTCGCAGCCACCACCACGCGCCAAGTGCCCCGACCACGAGGGTGACCGCCTGCATCGTGCGCACCGATGTCGAAACCTGCGCGAACGGCCACAACGCCAACTGCCAGCCAGGCGGGCGGCCTTCGAGTCGCGTGTTGGGCAACAAATCCAGCGGATTGTGGCTCGTCATCGCAATCGACCAGGCCTGCAACTCGTCGCGCCAGGGTTCGTGATTCCAGATGAGCACCGCCACGATCAGCGTGTGCAGCACCCATGCGAGAGCGTCGGTGGGGGAGAGCCCGAGCCTCGTACGCGCCGCACCTAGTCCGCCGCGCGCTGTGCCGGGGTCGCCGCGCGCCGCACCAAGCCGCGCCGAGTCGGGCTCGGCCTGCGTCACGACTCGTGGCGCTTGACGACGGCTTCCGACTCGCGCGCCGCCGCCTTGAAAATCCCCTTGCTCATGAGCGACATCTCTACGTCGCGCCGCTTGTTGTAGATCTCCGCACGACGCGCGTGCACCGTGGCGTCGTCGGGCGCGGCCCACGCCGCAAAGTCGGCGAGGTGGCACGCCAGGCGCAGGTCGCCGTCTTCGGCCAAGCCCTTGGCGCGCGCGATCAGCACGTCGGCACCGCCGGCGAGCGCGGCGAGTTCGGTGCCGAGCACCGCGTCGGGCGATGGCTTCAGTCGCGAGGCCGCGCCGTCCCACCATCCGCCGTACATCCGCCAGATGTTGCGCACCACGAACTCGGGCTCGTCGTAGAACGGCCGCAGGTACGGCTTGGCGAGCACGTCGGCGGGCACGCGCACCGTGTGGATGATGTCATCGAGCGTCGCGCCGGCGTTCATCATCTCCAGCACTTGTCGCACGAGCGCCTCGAGCGCGTCGGCGATGTCGCCCAGCACGCTCGCGATGCGCGCCTTGCCTTGTATCGGCAGTCCGTGCGCCGGCACGAGCAACTCGGGGCCTTGCGCGATCATCTTGCGCAGCGCCTGCGCCCACTCGAGCGCGTAGCGCTGCACCTTCTGCGGGTTGCCCGCGTTGGGGAAGTTCCAAATCACGAAGTCGCCGGTGAACACCCACTTCTTGTCGGGAATCCACGCCCACAGATGGTCGTCGGTTTCGCCGCGGGCGTGGTGCAGTTCAACGCGCGAGCCGCCGAGTCGCAGGCTCATCTCTTGTTCGAACGTCTCGTCGGGGCGCATCGTTCGCGACGGAAGGAACCGTGCCGAGTCTTTGCTCGCGCCGATGTGCAGCCCCATCTCCGAGCGGATTCCGCCGAACTGCCGCTGGTTGATGATGAGGTTGAAACCCGACGTCTTCTCGTAGCGGTCGATGCGCGCGAGCACCTTCTCGTGGCCGATCACCCTCGGTCGCGGCGTGCCGCGCGATTCGGCGTCGTCGAGGAACGCGAAACTGCCGCCGATGTGGTCGGCATGGCCGTGTGTGTAGACGAGGTGCGACACGGGTTTCTGCGACCACGTGCGCATGGATTGCACCACCTGCTTGCCGCTGCCCACGCCGGAGGCGTCGAAGCAGGCGAGGCCGTCGCCCGAGTCGAGCACCACGCTGTGGCTGAAACTCTCGACTATCGCCAGACCGTCGGCGAGCTCCCACACGTCGCCGTGCACACGGTTGATTACTTCGTCGACCACGCCCGAGTCGATGACCCGCGTGCTGAGTTCGAGCGGGTGGGTGGCCACGCGCCAAAACTAGTTCGCGGGCCCGCAAACTCCCGAGCCGCGGGCGCGCGGCCCGACGTTGCCACCGTGTCGCAGGCGCGCGTCCGACCGTTACACCCGCGCCGTCGGTTCTTTCGCCAGCCCCAACACGCGCTCACCGAGGATGTTGCGCATCACGTTCGACGTGCCGCCCATGATCGTGTACGCCGGTGCGTACGCGAGGCCTTGCGTCACGTCGTCCCACAATGTCGCGTACGGGCCGAACACGCCAGAGACGAAATCCGACACGCGCGCCTCGTGCTCGGTGCAGAAGCACTTGGTGGCGGCGGAGAATCCGGCTGGCGCCTGCCTCAGCACCTCGCGAATCACGAGGATGCGCCCGAGTGTGTAGCCGATCTCGATGTCGGCAATCTGCTGTCGCACGAGTGCGTCTGACACGTCGGCTCGTTCGCGCGCCATCAGGTACAGCGCACGGTTCGACACCAGACGATCGATGCCGCCGCGTTCGTGCTCCAACTGGCGCATCGTCTGCTTGAACGCCGCACCTTCGGCACCCACCAGGTTTTCCAGCGGCACGCGTACATCGGTGTAGAACACCTCGCAAAAGTGCCGGTTGGTGGTCATGTCGGTGATCGGCCGCACTTCGATGCCTGGGGTGTCCATCGGCACGATGATCTCGCTGATGCCGGCGTGCGGCGGGCCGTCTTTGCTGGTGCGACAAATCAAGTAACAGAAGTCGGCGAGTTCACCGAAGCTCGTCCAGATTTTCTGCCCGTTGATCACCCACTGGTTGCCGTCGCGCACGGCCGAGGTGGTGAGCGACGCGAGGTCGCTGCCCGCGTTGGGTTCGCTCATGCCGATGCACCACGTGGTGTCGCCGCGCAGCATGTCGGGCAAGAACCGTTCTTGCTGTTCGCGAGAGCCGTACCCGAAGAGCGCGGGCCCCATCTGCCGGTCGGCGAACCACATGCCGGCGATCGGCGCGCCGGCGGCGATCATCTCTTCGCCGACGATCAGTCGGTCGATCGCCGGTCGTCCGCCACCGCCGAATTCGACGGGCCAAGTCATGCCGATGAAGCCTTCGCGCCCGAGTTCGCGCGAAAACTCTTTCGAGTAACCGTTCATCCAACTGTCGTTTGACCTGCCGTAACGCGCGACCGCGTCAGCCGCGAGTTCACGGGCGCGTTTGCGCAACAACACTTGCTCGCTGCTCCACGCGAAGTCCATCGGCAAGTAGGGTACTCGCGTGGCAAAAATCAAAGTGAACACCCCGGTCGTCGACCTCGACGGCGACGAAATGACCCGCATCATCTGGGCGTTCATCAAAGACCGCCTGATCTTCCCGTATCTCGACTTGGAGATCGACTACTACGACCTCGGCATTGAGTACCGCGACAAAACGGGCGACCAGGTCACGGTCGACGCCGCGAACGCCATCTTGAAACACGGCGTGGGCGTCAAGTGCGCCACCATCACTCCCGACGAGGCGCGCGTGAAGGAATTCAACCTGA
>Ga0233424_10001999_pt1 | contig 15756 bp, 19 predicted proteins | sample Watercolumn_Towu_FD_181011 | JGI IMG/M metagenome (GOLD analysis project Ga0233424, IMG submission 181011) | Freshwater microbial communities from Lake Towuti, South Sulawesi, Indonesia - Watercolumn_Towuti2014_125_MG | ecosystem: Environmental > Aquatic > Freshwater > Lake | place: Indonesia...
GTGCCTGGTGCTTTTCGGCATAGGACTGGATCGCGTGCGCGACATCGCCCATCGTGTTGCCGGGGCGCGCCTGCTCAATGCCCAGCATCAGGCACTCATAGGTCACATCGACCAGCCGCCGCGCCTTCACGCCGACATCGCCGATCAGGAACATGCGGCTGGTATCGCCATGCCAGCCATCGACGATCGGGGTGACGTCGATATTGACGATATCGCCTTCCTTGAGCTTGCGGTCACCCGGAATGCCGTGACACACGACATGGTTGATCGAGGTGCAGCAGCTGTGGGTGAAACCGCGATAGCCGAGTGTCGCCGGAATGCCGCCACCAGCGAGCATCAGCTCGCGTGCCTTGGCGTCGATCTCTTCGGTCGTCACTCCTTCGGTGACGAAGCTCGTCAGCTCGTCGAGCACATGCGCGGCGAGCTGGCCCGCCTTGCGCATCCCCTCGAAGCCCTCGGGGCCGTGCAGCTTGATCGTGCCATCGCGCATCGGCGTGTCGGCATTGGTAACGTGGACATACTGGTTCATGGTGGTTCCATATAGGGCAGGGGCGGCGATTTGGCGACCCCTTGCGCGTTCCTGCGGGTTGGGCCTGAGCTTAGTCCATTGACTTAGTCCGGTCAATGGACTAACCGTCCGTCATGACCAGCATCGTCAACGTCCATGAAGCGAAAACGCATTTCTCCAAGCTGCTCGACCGTGCACATGCCGGCGAGGAGATCATCCTCGCCAAGGCGGGCAAGCCCTATGCCCGGCTGGTGCCGCTGGAGCGGCCGAAGATCGAGCGGCGTCCGGGCGGGCTGAATGTGCAGATACCCGACGGCTTTTTCTTTGATCCGCTGCCGGAAGATGAGCTTCGGGCCTGGGAGTGAACGGACTGCTGCTCGATACGCACGCGCTGATCTGGTGGTGGAATGACAATCCACTGCTGCCCAAATTTGTGCGTCATCGCCTGCAAATCGCAGAAGACCTGATTTTCGTCAGCGCCGCTTCAGCGTGGGAAGTCGCCACCAAGGTCCGGCTAGGCAAATGGTCCGACGCCGCAGAGGCGGCTGAAAAGTTCGAGATGTTATGCGCCCGCAACAATTTCGAGCTCTTGCCCGTTTCTGTCTCGCACGGTCTGCTCGCCGGATCGCTCCTCGGCGAACATCGCGATCCGTTCGACCGGATGATCGCGGCGCAGGCCATCCACGATGATCTGACCGTCATCACCCGCGATCCGGCGCTCGCGGCGCTCGGTTGCCGTACCTTCTGGAGCGAATGACGGCGGCGCGCACGAACCGCTTGCGCCGGTTTGCGCACGCGCTAAACACCGGCGCATGACAGCTGACGCCACCGCTACCACCCCCCGCATCTGGACCGCCGCGCTGATCGTGATCGGCGATGAAATCCTTTCCGGCCGCACCCAGGACAAGAATGTCGCGCAGGTCGCGATCTGGCTGAACGTGCAGGGCATAAGGCTGAAGGAGGTGCGCGTCGTCGCCGACGACATGGAGGCGATCATCGAGGCGGTGAACATCCTGCGCAGCCGCAACGACTATCTGTTCACCACCGGCGGCATCGGCCCCACGCATGACGACATCACCGTCGATGCCATCGCCCGGGCGCTGGGCGTCGAGGTGGTGATCCATCCGGTCGCGCGGGCGGTGCTGGAGCGCTATTACGAAACCCGCGGCGGTCTTACCGAAGGTCGTCTGCGCATGGCGCGCGTGCCCGATGGCGCCGAGCTGATCGAGAACCGCATGTCGGGCGCGCCGGGCATCCGCATCGGCAATCTGTTCCTGATGGCGGGCGTGCCGCACATCACCGCCGGCATGCTCGATGCGCTCACCGGCACGCTGGAAGGCGGTCTGCCGGTGCTGTCGACGACTTTGGGCTGCTGGGTCGCGGAAAGCGAGGTCGCGGACATGCTGGGCGCGACCGAACGCGCGCACGATCAGTGCCAGATCGGCAGCTATCCGTTCTTCCGCGAAGGCCGGGTCGGCGCGAATTTCGTGATCCGCTCGGTCGATCAGGCGGCGCTCGATGCCTGCGCGGCAGAGCTGACGGCATCGCTGGAAGCGGCCGGGCGCGAGGTCACGCCCGGCGGCATCTGATCAATTCGCCCGGATCAATCTTCCGGAGCGATCGCGACCTTCAGGCCGTCGAGCGCGTCGGTCAGCTGGATCTGGCACGACAGGCGCGAGGTCTCGTTGCGGTGGTCCGAGCTGTCGAGCAGGTCGTCCTCGTCGGCGCTGATCGCGGGCAGCTTGTCGACCCAGGCGGCATCGACATGGACATGGCAGGTCGCGCACGAGCAGCAGCCGCCGCACAGCGCCAGAAGTTCGTCAAAGCCGTTGTCGCGGATCGCTTCCATCACCGACAGGCCGGTATCGGCATCGATGGTGCTCTCTTCGCCCGCGCGATTGATGACGGTCAGCTTTGGCATGGAAACTCCCCAATAGAGTGAAAACGGGCATTGGCCCCCCGAACGCGGTTGCTATGATCAACGCCAAGCGCGATTGCAAGCGGCAGAATGGATGAGGATGCAGTTATGGGATTGACCGCAGAGCAGCTTACCGGAGGGTTGGATGCCGTTGCCGCGCGCGAACCGGCGATCGCCCGCGCGCTCCAAATCGCCGGCTATCCTGAAACCCGCATCCGCGATCGCGGCTATGCGACGCTGCTGCGTACCATCGTCGGCCAGCAGGTCAGCGTCGCGGCGGCGGCCTCGGTGTGGAACAAGCTCGAAGCCGCGCTGGGTGCCGGCTGCGCGCCCGATGCGCTGATCGCGGCGGATTTCGAGTCCTTACGCGCCTGCGGCCTGTCGCGGCAGAAACAGGGCTATGCCCGCTCGCTTGCCGAGCTGGTGGTGAGCGGCGGGCTCGATCTCGACAACCTGCCGGAGGACGACGAGGCGGCGATTGCCGATCTGGTGAAGATCAAGGGCATCGGCCGCTGGTCGGCGGAAATCTATCTGCTCTTCGCCGAAGGCCGCCCCGATATCTGGCCCGCAGGCGATCTGGCGGTGCAGGCGGGCATCGGCCGCATCCTGGGGCTGGAAACGCGCCCGTCCGAAAAGGAAACCCGGCTGCTCGCCGACCCCTGGTCACCGCATCGCGGCGCGGTCGCGATCCTCACCTGGCATTGCTACAACAACGCCGCGCTGTAGCGCTCACCCCTTGTAAAGGATGCGTCCGCTCGCCAGGCGGCCACGGCTGAGCGCGGTCACCTCCTTGAGGAAGCTGGTCGGCTTCTTGAAGAACTTGCTGCTCGGATTGATCTTGAGGCCCGCCGCCGTGGCGATCTCGCCGATGAAATGCACGCAATTGGCCTTGTTGAGATTGTAGTTCTTCTGCGGCTTCTTGCGCCATTTGTCGGCAACGGACATCACCGCGCGATATTCGGCATCGGTGAGCTCATAGCTGAAATGCGGCGCGCTGCTCTCGATATATTTGGGCTTCACCACGCTCACCCGGCCCTCGACCCAGCCGAACAGGATGCTGGGGCCGGTGCTGGTCGCGGTAAAGCCGACATTGGTGTCGACCACCTCTCCAGTCGAATCCACCTTGCCCTTGAGCGTCGCAAAGGCGTGCGGGAACTGGCTGCCCAGTTCGTGGCTGTAGAAGGTGATGGTCACCGCAGCATGCGCCGCATTCGCGCACATCAGCATCGGCGCGATGAAAAGAGTCAGCAGCAGGCGCTTGATCATCATGGATTTTGGTCCTTGGTCTTCGCGGAAATGGCTCGGTCGAGCCAGGCAGCCGAATCGGCGGGGCTTTGCTTGTTCTTGTCCCTGTCGACGCGATAATTGGCCTCACGCATTTTTTCCACCGGGATTGCGCCGACCAGAGGCCGGAGCGCCGCGATGAGGCGCGGATCGGCAGCGGCAGAGCGGCTGGCGAGCAGGATCGCGTCATAGCTCGGCACCGCGCCCTTGGGGTCCTTGAGGATCACGAAGCCGTTCGCGGCGATGCGCCCGTCCGAGCTGAACGCCGAGATGATGTCCGCCTCGCCGAGCGAGAGCGCGCGGTACATGAAGGTGGGCTCGAACGCGCGGCGGCCCTTGAAGCGCAGCGGATAGGCTCTTTGCACCATCTGCCATTCGGGGCGCTCGAGAAACTCGACATCGGTGCCGAAAACGAAATCGGGCGCGACGCGGACGACATCGTCGAGGCTTTGCAGGTTCAGGCGCCTTGCATCCTCCGGGCGTACGGCAAACGCATAGGTGTTCTCGAAACCCAGCGGTCCGACCAGTTGCACGCCATCCTGCGCCTTCGCCCAGCGCGCGATCTCGGCGATCATCGTTGTGCGCGGTTCGGGGTCCTGACGCTGCATCTCGTTGGTCCAGATCGTGCCGGCATAATCGACATAGACCTGCACCTCGTCGCTCGCCAGCGCCCGGTAGACCACTGCGCTGCCCAGCCCCTCGCGGTACCGCACGTCATACCCGGCCGCCTCGAGCCGCCGCCCGATCAGCCGCGCGAGAATATACTGCTCCGAGAAGCGCTTGGCGCCGATAGTTACCACCGGCTTGTCGCTCTGCGGCGCGGGCCAGAGCGCGAGCGCCAGGCCGACCACAAGGGCGATACCGGCGCCCCAGATGCGCGCATGGCGGCGGTGCGCGATGCCGCTCTCGATCAGCCCGAGCAGCAGGTCGACTGCGATCGCGAGCCCCGCAGCGGCGAGGCATCCTTCGAGCACCAGCGACCAGTTCTGCGTCTGCAACCCGGCAAAGATCAGGTCGCCCAGGCTCGGCTGGCCGACCGTGGTGGAGAGCGTCGCCGCGCCGATCGTCCACACCGCGGCGGTGCGCACCCCCGCCATGATCGTGGTCGAGGCGAGCGGAGCCTCGACCAGCCACAACTTCTGCAGGCTCGTCATGCCCACGCCATCGGCGGCCTCGATCATCGCGGGATCGACCGAGCGCAGCCCGGTCACCGCATTGCGCAGGATCGGCAACAGCGCATAGAGGGTGAGCGCGAGCAGCGAGGGCAGAAAACCGAGCGGCGAGACCGCATCGCCGAACAATGTGGAGAGCGCGAGCAGCAGCGGAAAGAACAGCGCGAGCAGGGCGAGCGCGGGGATGGTCTGGACGAGGCTGGCAAAGCCCAGGGTGATGCTCGCGACCGTGCGGTTGCGCACCGACCAGATGGCGAGGGGGAGAGCGATCAGCAGCGCCAGGCCGAGCGCGGCAAAGCTGAGCTGCACGTGCTGCGCCAGCAGGTCGATCAGGCGGGGCCAGTCTAGCGGCATGGGATCAGCTCGCTACCGTGTGGCGCATAGGTCCCTCGACCTTGGTCCACCCTGAGCGGCTGGCTTGCCAGCCAGCCGAAGGGCTCGGGAACTCGGAAAAGTTTGTGCGCCAGCTTTGAAAGCAAGGCCGATCTACCTCTCTCCGTTTGTCCCGAGCGAAGTCGAGGGACGTGATCGCTAACCCGAGCCCCACGCTCAAACCCCGTCCCGCATCGCGGTGATCCGCTCCGCCTGCAGGCGCGGCACCGCTACCAGCGCTTCGGCCTCCGCGCCGCACCCGCCCGCGATCAGCTGCGCCGGGCTTGCATCCGCGACGATCCGCCCGCTCGCCATCACCCAGATGCGGTCGGCGAAGAGCAGCGCTTCGGCCATGTCGTGCGTCACCATGATCGTGGTGAGGCCGAGCCGTTCGTGCAGCGCGCGATATTGTTCGCCCAGCGCCTCGCGCGTCACCGGGTCGAGCGCGCCGAAGGGTTCGTCCATCAGCATCAGCCCCGGTTCGCCCGCCAGCGCCCGGGCAACGCCGACGCGCTGCTTCTGCCCGCCGGAAAGCTGCTCGGGCAGGCGCGAGGCGAAATCGCGGGGCAGGTCGACCAGATCGAGCAGTTCGGCGACACGCGCGGCTGGGAGCCGTCTTCGTGTCGCCAGCCGCGATCCGATGCCGATATTCTGCGCAACGGTCATGTGCGGGAACAGGCCGATATTCTGGAAGACATAGCCGATCGAGCGGCGCAGCTGGTGCGGCTCGTGCGTCCCGACGTCCAGGCCATCGATACACACCTTGCCCGAATCGGGTTCGATCAGCCGGTTGACGGTTTTCAGCAGTGTCGACTTGCCCGATCCGGAGCTTCCGACGATCGCCACGAACGTGCCGGAAGAAATGCTAGCATCGACAGTGTCGATGGCGATCGTGGCGCCATAAGCCTTGCCTACCCCCTCGAACGCTACGGCAGGGCCGCGCGCGCCTTGCGGCCGGGAGGGGAGGGGTGAGGTCGCCATGCGGAAACGCTTATAGGCGGGCACGAACAGCGCTGGCTAGCCACTTGCGCGGGGTGGGCCGCGCGCTTAGCGTCTCGTCCAATCCACCCACCGTTTGTCCCGAGCGAAGTCGAGGGACGCATGCGCCAACGGTCGCGCATACGTCCCTCGACTTCGCTCGGGAACTCGGAAAAGTGGGAGCGAGGGGAGCCTGAATTACATGACCGACACCAAGTACATCTTCATCACCGGCGGAGCCTCGGGCATCGGGCGCGAGGTGGCGCGGTATTTTGCGGCGCGTGGCTGGTTCGTCGGGCTGGCCGATGTCAACGTGAAGGGCATGGAAGAGACTGCGGCGATGCTGCCTGCGGGCATGGCGTCGATCCACAGCCTCGACGTGCGCAGCCGCGAGCAATGGACCCAGGCGCTCGAGGCGTTCACCGAGAAGGGCGGCGGCAAGCTGCACGTGCTGTTCAACAATGCCGGGGTGGGCATTGGCGGGCTGCTCGAGGAGCATAGCGAGGACGATATCGAGAAGCTGGTCGACATCAACTTCAAGGGCGTCGTCTATGGCGCGCATATCGGGCACAAGTACCTGAAAGCGACGCCCGGATCGTGCCTGCTCAACACCTCTTCGGCGTCCGGCATCTACGGCTCGGCGGGGCTTTCGGTCTATTCGGCGACCAAGTTCGCGGTGCGCGGGCTCTCCGAAGCGCTCGACATCGAATGGGGGCCGGACAATATCCGCGTCCGCGCGCTGTTGCCGAGCTTCATTGACACGCCGCTGCTCGACGGGCCTGTGGCGCGCACCAACCAGTCGAGCCGCGACAGCGTGACGGCGGCGGGGCTGGAGATCGCGCCGGTCTCGATCGTCGCCGAAGCCGCGTGGAACGCGGTGCACGATCCCAAGCACGTGCACAGCTATGTCGGCCCGACCGCCAAGCGCCTGGCCTTTGCCGCGAAATGGATGCCCGGATCGATCCGCAAGCGCGGCGGCATCATGACCCGTCAGCGCCGCGGCGAATGAGAGGAGCGCCGTCGCTGCAGGGCGTTCGGCCTTGACCCGCACCGCCCCGGTGTAGCAAAGGCGCGCACATCACCTTTTTCCCGGGACGGAAGCAAGAAAATGGCCGCACGAATCTATCAGCGCCCCAAGAATGCCATGCAGTCGGGCCGCGCGCTGACCGATCTTTGGGTGCTCGAATTCGAGCCCGCCGAAGCCAAGAAGCCCGATCCGCTCACCGGATGGGCGGGTTCTGGCGATACGCAGCAGCAGGTCGTGCTGAAATTCCCCGATCTGGAGGCGGCGAAAGCCTATGCCGATAAATACGGCATTACCGCGCGGATCGAGCATACGCCGCCACGCCGCCTGAAGATCCAGGCCTATGCCGACAATTTCCGCTGATCGTGGCTGACCGACGCGTGGCCGCGTTCAGCCGGCCATCGCGTCGATCGCACCCTGCAGAATGAACGCGGCCGCGGCGCTGTCAACGCGCTCGGCGCGCTTGGCGCGGCTCATGTCCGCATCGATCATCGCACGCTCGACGGCTTGCGTCGACCAGCGCTCGTCCCAGAGCAGTACCGGCAATCCCATCACCGCGATGTTGCGCGCAAAGGCGCGGGTGCTCTGCGTGCGCGGACTGTCCGACCCGTCCATGTTGAGCGGCAGGCCGATAACCAGCCCGCGAATTTCCTGCTCGCGCACCAGGTGCTCGATCGCCGCCTTGTCCGCGCCGAACTTGGTGCGCTTGATCGTCTTGGCAGCGGTGGCAAAGCTCCAACCAGCATCGCAGTACGCGGTGCCGATGGTCTTGGTGCCGACATCGAGCCCGATGAGCCGTCCGCCTGCGGGCAGCGCGGCGCGGAAATCCGCCGCGTGCGTGGTGATTACCTGGCCAGAAATGCGGCTACCCTCCGTTCCGCGTCCGCGCGAAGGTTCGCCCAGAACAGCGGATAATCATAGACGTGATAGTTGTTACCCGGCAGCACATAGGGGCCAAGCTGCGGTTCGCCGCCGAGCAGCAGCAGCCCGCGATCGTCGCATTTCGCGCCGACCAGTGCAGGGGTGATGACGCCGTCGGTCAGTTCCTCGTTGGGCACCAGCGTGCCGAGGTTGCGGTCGGCCGGGGCCTCGTCGCCGAGCACCCCGGTGATCGGATTGACGCACAGCATCGGGCTCTGGCCACGCAGCTCTCCGTCGAAGCCGACGCTTGCGGCATAGGCATCGAGCAGCAGCTGCGGCTCGGCGGGTTCGCCAAAGCTCTGGAAGCCGATCATGCAGTTCGCCTGATCGGGATCGGTGCAGGGCGGCAGGCCCAGCGCGAGCAGATCCGTGGTCAGCGAGACCGGCCAGCCGATGACATAGGCCGCGACGATCCGGTCGGCGAGCGGGCGGGTGACGACGCGCTGGCGCATCAGCGTGGTCAGGTGCAGCCCGCCCTGGCTGTGCCCGGCGATGATGATCGGCATGTCCTCGGGGATTTCGGCGATGAACTCGTCGAACGCGGCGAGCACGTCCGAATAGGCGGCATCGAATGCCATCTGCGCCTCGGGCCGGGTGGTCAGGAACGCGCCGATTGCGGCCTGGCGATAGCGCGGCGCCCAGATTTCGCCAACGCCGTTGAACACGCTCGCCTGGCTGCGCAGGAAGATGCGCGCGCGATCCTGTGATTCCTTGTCGTTCAGCGGTGCGTTCCACAGCGCGCGCTTCATGTACGATGTCGGGTGGATGTAGAAGATCGCGACCTTGGGTGTCTTGGTTGCCTCGACGCCTTCCGGGGTCCAGAGCGCCGGATTGGCATCGCCGGTGATGCCGGGGCGCGAGAACCACATCTTCGGATCGGCATAGGCGCTGGTCTCGACCGCCTCGGGCTTCACGAACTCAGCCGAGGGCACGAAGGCTGCGGCAAAAATCTGCTGCGGAAACAGGCGGTAGGCAGCGAAAGCTGCGACAATCAGGAAGATGATCGTCGCGATCAGGTACAGGAACTTGCGGGCCAAGACAGTCTCCGGGGCGGGGCAGGCGCGCGGGCACACGCGGGCCTTCGGGGCGCATATAGAAACCGATTACGGTTACTGCCAGCAAAGTGTTGCCCGCGCGCGGATTGCGCAAATGCAGCATTTGCCCGCTTGATGGCTGCGCGGGCCGGTGCTAGCCGCTGGGGCATGTCTGTAGATAGCAAAACCGTCAAGAAGATCGCCAGCCTGGCGCGGATCGCGATGACCGACGCCGAGGTCGAAGCCATGGTGCCGGAATTCAACGGCATATTGGGCTGGGTAGAGCAATTGGGCGAAGTCGATGTCACCGGCGTCGAGCCGATGACCGCCGTCATTCCCAACACCCTGCGCCTGCGCGAGGATGTCGTCACCGACGGCAATATCCGCGACAAGGTGCTGGCCAATGCGCCTGCAGCCGAACACGGCTTTTTCGGCGTTCCGAAGGTGATCGAATAACCATGACCGACCTTACCGATCTCGGCGTTGCCGATATCCGCAACGGCGTGCGCGCCGGCACCTTCAGCGCGCGCGAAGTCGCGACCGCGTTCAATGCCAATGTCGCCGAGGCCAAGGCGCTCAACGCCTTTCTGATCGACACGCCCGAACATGCGCTCGCGGCCGCCGACGCGATCGACGCGAAGCGCGCGGCAGGCGAGGAACTGCCGATCATGGCCGGCGTGCCGATCGGCATGAAGGACCTTTTCTGCACCGTCGGCGTCGAGGCGCGCGCGGCGAGCGAGATCCTGAACGGGTTCAAGCCGACTTATGAATCGACCGTCAGCCAGAAGCTGTGGGACGCGGGCGCGGGCATGCTGGGCAAGCTGAACATGGACCAGTTCGCGATGGGATCCTCGAACGAGACCAGCGCGTTCGGCAACGTGATCTCGCCTTGGCGGCGCAACGATGGCGGCAATGCACCGCTGGCTCCCGGTGGTTCATCCGGCGGCAGCTCGGCGGCGATTTCCGCGCGGCTGTGCCCGGCGGCGACCGGAACCGATACCGGTGGCTCGATCCGCCAGCCCGCCGCGTTCACCGGCATCAGTGGCATCAAGCCGACTTACGGCCGCTGCTCGCGTTGGGGCGTGATCGCCTTTGCCTCGTCGCTCGACCAGGCCGGCCCGATGGCGCGCGACGTGCGCGACTGCGCGATCATGCTGGAGGCGATGAGCGGCTTCGATCCCAAGGATTCGACCTCGCTCGACCTGCCGGTGCCGCAATGGGAAGCCGCATTGTCGAGCAATCTCAAGGGCAAGCGCGTCGGTATTCCGAGGGAATATCGCATGGACGGCATGAATGCCGAGATCGCTGCGATCTGGGACCAGGGCGCCGAATGGCTGCGCGACGCTGGGGCCGAGATCGTCGAAGTGTCGCTGCCGCACACGCGCTATGCGCTGCCCGCTTATTATATCATCGCCCCAGCAGAAGCCTCGTCCAACCTCGCGCGCTATGACGGCGTGCGCTATGGCCAGCGCAACCTGCCCGATGGCGCAGGCCTGCAGGACATGTATGCCGCGACCCGCGCCGCCGGTTTCGGACCCGAGGTCAAGCGCCGCATCATGATCGGCACCTATGTGCTGTCTGCTGGATTCTACGACGCCTATTATACCCAGGCGCAAAAGGTCCGCGCGCTGATCGCCCGCGATTTCGCGCAGGTCTGGGAGCATTGCGACGTGCTGCTCGCGCCGACCGCGCCGAGCGCCGCGTTCGGCCTGGGCGAAAACAGCGACGATCCGATCGCCATGTACCTGAACGATGTGTTTGCGGTGCCGGCCTCGCTGGCGGGGCTGCCCGCGATGTCGGTGCCCGGCGGTCTCGACAGCCAGGGACTGCCGCTGGGCCTTCAGATCATCGGCAAGCCGCTCGACGAGCAGGGCGTGCTCAATGCAGGTCTTGCGATCGAGGAACGCGCCGGGTTCACGGCTAGGCCAGAGCGTTGGTGGTGATGACCCGGCAGGATTGATGATGGTCATGCGAGGTGTTACCTTGGTAACACTGGAGGCAGGCGATGAACGCACAGACCAAGATTGAAACGGGCACGATGACCAGCAAGGGGCAGGTCCTGATTCCCAAGGCAATGCGTGACGCTGTAGGACTCGTCCCCGGCCAGCCCTATAAGGTTGCCATGAACGAGGCAGGTCAGGTCATCGTCTCTCCGCTTGGTTTTGGCCCCGAGGACGCTGCAGAACGGCGTCGCCGGATGCGCGAAGGCTTGCGAGCGATTGCGGGCAAATACCCCAATCCGGACGGATTGAGTACAGACGAGTATATGCGCGAGCTGCGAGGTGACTACGAGCCGTGATCCTGATCGACTCCAATGTTCTGATCGATATCCTGGATCATGATCCCCACTGGTTCGACTGGTCTTTTGCCCAACTTGAGCGAGCAGCCAGCGTTGGAAAGGTGGTCGTCAATCCGGTAGTGGTAGCCGAGGTGGCTCCGCAATTCGGTTCACTGGAGGCGTTTCTGGAAGCGCTGATTGCGATGGTGGTTGGAGTGGAAATGCTGGACGCACAAGCCGCCTTCATCGCCGGACAAGCGTTCCAGGCCTATCGCAGGGCTCGCCCGGCGGATATGCCCAAGGCCATCGTCGCCGATTTCCTCATCGGTGGTCACGCGCAAGCCATCGGCGCGACCATCCTGACGCGTGACCCGCGCTTCTATCGCAGCTATTTCCCTACAGTTCCTCTCATTACGCCTGAAACGGACACAGAATGACTGAATCAACCTATCGTATCCAGGGTGCCACCGGTGAATGGGAGGTCGTGATCGGCCTTGAGGTGCACGCGCAGGTCACCAGCAATGCCAAGCTCTTTTCGGGCGCAGCGACCGCATTCGGCGCCGAGCCCAATGCGCAGGTCAGCCTTGTCGATGCCGCAATGCCCGGCATGCTGCCCGTCCCCAACAAGGAGTGCATCCGCCAGGCGGTGCGCACCGGCATGGCGATCGGCGCGCAGATCAACCGCTGGTCGCGGTTCGACCGCAAGAACTATTTCTATGCCGATCTGCCGCAGGGCTATCAGATCAGCCAGCTCTATCACCCGCTGGTGGGCGAGGGCGCGGTCGAGATCAGCCTCGACGAGAAGAACCCCGATGCCGCGACCAAGACGATCGGCATCGAGCGCATCCATGTCGAGCAGGATGCGGGCAAGCTGATGCACGATCAGCACCCGACCATGTCCTATGTCGACCTCAACCGTTCGGGCGTCGCGCTGATGGAGATCGTCTCGCGCCCCGACATGCGTTCGCCGGCAGAGGCAGGTGCGTATCTCAAGAAGCTGCGCACGATCCTGCGCTATGTCGGCAGCTGCGACGGCAATATGGAAGAAGGCTCGATGCGCGCCGATGTCAACGTCTCGGTGCGCAAGCCCGGCGACGAATTCGGCACGCGGACCGAGACGAAGAACGTCAACTCGGTGCGCTATGTGATGGCGGCGATCGAGCATGAGGCGAATCGCCAGGTCGACGTGCTCGAAAGCGGAGGGACGATCGTGCAGGAAACCCGGCTCTACGATCCGGACAAGAACGAGACCCGCTCGATGCGATCGAAGGAAGACGCGCACGACTATCGCTATTTCCCCGATCCCGATCTGCTACCGCTCGAACTCGACGATGCGTTTCTCGACGAGTGCAAGGCTTCGCTACCCGAGCTGCCCGACGCCAAGCGCAAGCGTTATGAGAGCGAACTTGGCCTCTCGGCCTATAATGCCGCGGTGCTGACCGCTGAGGCAGAGACCGCGCGCTGGTTCGAGGGGCTGCTCGCCGAATGCGCCAAGGCGCAGAACAAGCCCGAGGCAGACGTCGCCAAGGCAGCGGCGAACTGGCTGCTGTCCGAACTGTACGGCGCGCTCAACCGGCTGGGCAAGACGATCGAGGACAGTCCGGTCAGCCAGGCGGCGGGGGCAGAACTGCTCGCGCTGGTCGCCAGCGGCACGATATCGGGCACCATCGCCAAGCAGGTGTTCGAGATCATGCTCGAGACCGGCGATCCGGCGGGCAAGATCGTCGAGGAGCGCGGGCTCAAGCAGACCTCGGATACCGGCGCGATCGATGCTGCGATTGCCAAGGTGCTCGCCGACAATGCCGACAAGGTCGAGCAGTACAAGGGCGGCAAGGAAGCGCTGTTCGGCTTCTTCGTCGGCCAGACGATGAAGGCGATGCAGGGCAAGGGCAACCCGCAGCTGGTCAACGAGCAGCTGAAAAAGGCGCTGGGCGCGTGACGCGCTGGCTGGCGCTGATCGCGGCGGCGCTGGCGCTGTTGGCGCCTGCGTTCGCGCAGGATGCGCCCGCCGCCAATGCCGCGCCGCAGCCGCCACTGCCGCTGGTCGAGATCGTCACCGATGTCGGCACGCTGACGGTCGAGGTGGACACGCGCCGCGCGCCGATCACGGGCAGGAACTTCCTCGCCTATGTCGACAAGAAGATGCTCGACGGCGTGGTCTTCTATCGCGTGGTCAAGGCGGCTGACAATTTCGGCTTCGTCCAGTTCGGCGGTCTTGGCGATCCTAAGCGCATGCTGCCGCCGATCGCGCACGAGCCGACCAGCCAGACCGGGCTGAGCCATACCGATGGCGTCCTGTCGGTCGCGCGGTTTGAGCCAGGATCGGCGCGCGGCGAGTTCACGATCATGCTGGGCGCCCAGACCGGACTCGATGCCAATCCGTCCGCGCCGGGCGACAATCTCGGCTATGCAGCCTTTGCCAAGGTGGTGAAGGGGCGCGAGGTGCTGACGCGCATTCTCGACACGCCGATCGATCCGGCCAAGACGGTTAGCGGCGTGTTCGCCGGCGAGATGCCGGGCAACCCTGTGCGCATCACCAGCGCCCGCCGCATCACCGCTCCATAATGAAACACCCCCAAAACCGGGGAGTGTAAAATCACGCGGAGCCGTCCGGCTATTACTCTCGGTTAATGTTTTTCCGCCAAGACACCTGATGAAATCTTTGCAACTCGGCTTGCCCGGCCTGTTGCAAGGGGGGCTGTCACAGGGGCGGATGGGCGGATGCTTCAGCATATCAAGCCAGATCGGGTAGAATTGGGGATGTTCGTCCACGGCTTTGTCGGCTCGTGGTTCGATCACCCGTTCTGGCGCAAGAAGTTCCTGCTCGAAGACGAGGATGACCTGCTCAAGATCCGTCAGAGCAAGGTCGAGGCCGTGATCGTCGACGACGAGCGTGGCGCGGCCCCGAAGATCGATCGCCCCAGCCTGACACCGGTGGAACCCGAGCCGGTCCGTCGTCTGGCGACCCAGCCCAATCCCATGACCGCGCGGTACGCCCCGCCTTCGGTCGCGGCCAAGAGCACCGGCTTCAAGCAGGAAGCCAAGCGCGCTGCCAGGATCGTCGAGAAGTCGAAGAAGCAGGTCGGCGCGATGTTCGAGGCCGCGCGCATGGGGCAGGCGATCAAGATCAAGGATGTCGCGCCGCTGATCGACGAGATCCGCGAGTCGGTGGAACGCAACAACAAGGCGTTGACCAATCTCGTCCGGCTGAAGTCGAAGGACGAATATACTTATATGCATTCGGTCGCGGTGTGCGCGCTGATGATCAACATGGCGCGGAAGCTGGACCTGGACGACACCACGATCCGCCATATGGGCATGTCGGGGCTGCTCCACGATCTGGGCAAGATGGCGGTGCCGCAGATGATCCTCGACAAGACGGGGCGGCTGACCGACGAGGAATTCTCGACCATCCGCACGCATCCCGAACGCGGCCATGCGCTGATCGGCGACAATCCCGAAGTGCCCGACATGGCGCGCGACGTGTGCCTGCATCATCACGAAAAGATCGATGGTACCGGCTATCCGTTCGGGCTGGCGGGCGACGAGATCAGCATGGCCGCGCGCATGGGCGCGATCTGCGATGTCTATGATGCGGTGACCTCCAACCGCCCCTACAAGGACCCGTGGACCCCGGCGATGGCGCTGGGCCGGATGGGCCAGTGGCAGGGCCATTTCGACGAGCGGCTGATGGGCGTGTTCATCAATTCGCTGGGGCTCTATCCCGCTGGCGGGCTGGTCAGGCTCAACGACCATCGCCTGGCGCTGATCGTCGACAATTGCCCCGAGGAACTGATGGCGATCCGCGTGCTGCCCTTCTATTGCACGTCGAGGCTGCAGGAGATCAAGCCGCAGGAGCTGATCGTCCGGCCCGACCAGGGGCCGCAGATTCTGGGCATCGAACGCCCCGATTTCTGGCATTTCGAGGATTGGGCAGCCTTGCGCTCCTCGGTGCTCGCCAAGGCGCAGGGCCTTTCCGCAGCGGCTTGACCGCGCGGCCAAACACCGCTAAGGGCCGCGCTTCGATCGCCGGGGCCTTCAGGGCCGCATCGACCGAAACCAAGCAGAACACTGGCGCAAGGTGCGGGTGGGCAACAGGCGGAGCCTCCACCATATCGGCGTGCGACACCATCGCATGACGGTCACGTATCGGGCGGCAGAGTAACCTCATACTCTACCAACCAGGTGAAGAGAAACATGCCAACGATCAACCAGCTGGTCCGCAAGGGCCGGGTGCCCCAGAAGGCGAAGTCCAAGGTGCCCGCAA
>Ga0233424_10002001_pt1 | contig 15724 bp, 21 predicted proteins | sample Watercolumn_Towu_FD_181011 | JGI IMG/M metagenome (GOLD analysis project Ga0233424, IMG submission 181011) | Freshwater microbial communities from Lake Towuti, South Sulawesi, Indonesia - Watercolumn_Towuti2014_125_MG | ecosystem: Environmental > Aquatic > Freshwater > Lake | place: Indonesia...
GGCGCCATCATATCCTGTGGGTGGAGACAATTCTGAATTAGATGCACTGTTAGGTGACATTTTAGGGGACAAGTAGATGAGCTTTACAAAGCAGACTCAGAATTCTAGTACACTAGATATTCCTATGGGCGGCTTGGGCTTTACCAGTCCAGATAAATCTGTCTTGCAGACCTTTGTTGGCTCTTGCGTTGCAATCTGTCTTTATGACTCTGCAGCAAAAATCGCTGGCATGGCTCATGTAATGCTCCCAAAAAACAATACCTCGGAGCAAACTCCAAAGCCGGAGGGAAAATTCGTCGACGTTGCAATCAATGTTCTGCTTGACAAGCTGATATCTGCTGGCGCAAAACAAACACGACTCAAGGCAAAGATGGCAGGAGGCGCAAGCGTATTTCAGACAGAAGGTAACAAGAATGTCTTCAATATTGGCGTACGAAACGTAGATGCTATACGAGAAATACTCGCAGAAAAAAAAATCCCAATACTTGCAGAAGATGTTGGCAAAAAAGGCGGCCGATGGATAATATTTGATGTTGCATCTCAAGAAATGACCATCAAAGACAGAGCAAAAGGAGTCACAACAATTTGAGCGTAACAGAAACCGTTTCTGATCAGCAGCTAGAGCAAATCGGCAAAATAATGAAGGATAAGCTAGGCAAAGACCTCAAGCAATTCAAAAAACCACTCTTAAACAGAAGAATCAGTGCTAGAATGAGATCAGTTGGAGTAAGAGATGGATCTGAATATGCACAACTTTTGGCAACAAATGAAAATGAGCCAACATTTCTTTTTAAGAGCTTTTCAATTAATGTGACCGAGTTTTATCGGGATTCATTTGTGTGGGGATGCATCTCATCCAAAACACTCCCAGAAATTGCCAAAAAGAGCACACCAGTAAAGGTCTGGAGTGCGGGATGTGCATCTGGTGAAGAACCATACGGCCTAGCAATCATGCTCAGCGAAGCATTTGGAAACAAAGTCAAATTCAATGTAATAGCTACAGATATTTCTGCAGAAGCTATCTCTAGAGCAAAAAAAGGTCAGTACACAAGCATGAACATAAAGAATCTAGCACCAAATCTGGTCTCTAAATATCTGACTAATACAGACAAGAACACCTATGTGGTAAATGATTCCATAAAAAGTCTGGTTGCATTTGAGCAGGGAGACATTTTATCATATCCTGTTGACAAGCTGGATTTGATCACATGCAGAAATGTTTTGATCTACTATGACAAGCCAGCTCAAGAATTGGTATTTAAAAAATTCCACAAGTCTTTGCTATCTGATGGATACATGGTGATAGGTCAAGACGAAACAATGATGGGAGTTGAAGCATCCAAATTATTTATGACATTATTTGCACGTGAGCGAATCTACAAAAGTTCTGGCCTGGGAGTAAAACCACAATGAATGATTTGGTTTTATTGTCTGTTCACGACAAACACACTCTAGATTATTATTTTATTAAAAAAATATCTCTTATGAATTCACAAAAAATCTCTCTAACACTAGTTAAGCTCGGAGTGGCACTATAATGTCAGCACAAGTATTGGCTGTCGACTCTTTTCAGGCAGTAACATTTTGTCTAATTGACAAGCAAAAAAAGGAAGACTATGCCATTCCAATAGAACAAGTACGCGAAATCCGTGCAGTAGAGTCCATAACAAACATCCCCAAGGCCAAATCATACGTCAAAGGAATAATGAATCTAAGGGGACAAATCATACCAATAATTGATGTCAAAGAACGACTTGGATTGGGATCTGATTCCCAGGCAAATTCTTCCAAGCAAAGAATCCTAGTAATTGACGTAAACGGTTCTCTGACTGGTCTTCTAGTAGACGAAGTGGACCAAGTAATGAGAATGCAAACAAAAGATTTGGATGCTGCACCGCAAACAGTTCTGGAATCTCATAACTACATCAAAGGAATTGCCAAAATAAACCAAAAACTAGTCGTACTGCTAGATGTTGTAAAACGATTGCAGGACTCTACTTCTGATATCACATCAGCGATGGAGGCTGGACAATGAGCGCACCAGGCTCTAAAATCCTAGTAGTGGACGATGCGTCATTTATGAGAACTGTTCTCAAAGATATCATCAAATCAAACGGCCTTGCAACCGAGGTTCTTGAGGCAGGAGATGGAGTAGAAGGAGTCAAGGCATATAAAACAAGCAAGCCAAACTTGGTTACAATGGATGTAAACATGCCGCGAGCAGACGGCATTCAGGCACTGCGTGCAATAATGAAAATCGATCCTACTGCCAAAGTAGTAATGGTAACATCCTTTGAGCAAAAGCAAATAGTCCAAGACGCAATGAAGCTTGGAGCACGTGACTATATTGTCAAGCCATTTGATAAGACAACTGTCGGCCTTGTCATAAACAAGGTCATGCGACAAAAATAGGATTTGATATTGTAATTGCAAACCCTTGCCGTAACAGAAAATGAGCTAAGCCGCATCACAGAAATATTTTCAAAATGCGTTTCAAACAGTACTGTTGGTGCACTAGGAACATTACTTGGCGAACCAGTCCAGCATCACATTGGCAAAACTGAATTTCTGGATATTACACAGCTTGACCAGCTGACTCCAGCATTCTCTGATGGAACAAACATGTCTGCTGTGTATCTAAAGCAGTCAGGAGACATTGATGTTGGTGTAATGTATTACATGCCAGAAAAGGATGGCAAAAGATTTGCAGCAAAACTCTTGGGCAAAAAAAGACTAGACTCGTTTACCAAGATCTCAAAGTCTTCGCTATCAGAAACTGGAAACATTCTCTCAGGCTCGTTTTTCAACGCCTTGGCAAATGATCAGGGCTGCAAGACAAGCGCTGACATTCCTGGATTTGCGGTGGACTCGTTCATGTCAGTGCTAGAGATACCTGCAATGGAAATCGGCATAGAATCACAGTCACTTGTTGCATGTTCTGCGGAATTTTCATCGTCAAGTGGTCTGAAGCTTAGAATGTTGATGATCTTGGATCCACAGAATGCAAAGAAGCTATTGGAAAAACACTAGTCTTTTTCTCAACATTAGAGTAGCAGCAATTGAGGCACCAAGAATCAACATTACCAGTGCACCAAACTCTGGCACAACTATTATGGTAAATTCCGTTCCTTGGCCAGTGCCCCTCAAGTTATTGAATTGTATGGTGGTTTGGCCTCCCTGTGATTCTGAAAAAGTATAGTCTACAAAATCTCCGCCGATCTGGGAGTTTGCGGATTTTTTGTGGATCTCTTTTCCGTTTTGTAATATTACAAAGTCATACGAGGTGTTGCGCATCAGCTCGCCCGTTTTTGCATCCCGAAATGTAAAGATGAACTTGGTGTTCTTGTTTGGCTCTATTGTCTCTGGTTCCCAGGAAAGATCTACCTGAAGTGCTCCGTCTCTGGTCTGGGCGACAACTGGAAAGACTATCTTGTTGCCTGGCTCTAGCACGAATCTCATGCCTTGCGGATTTTCTATTCCTGCGCTCTTTTGGGCCTGCTTGAGGTATCTTATGGCATCTTGTGACAAGACAAAGTGGACTATGCGCTGGTCCTCTATTGAATAGTCGTCTATTGTTATGGCGGACTTGAAGAGCTTTATTCCATTTACTGTGCCTGAATAGCTAGGCACCACAAAGTCGGCAAACCCTTTTGTAAAGTGTATTTCTTCGTGGACTAGCTCAGTGTGGTAGATGTTTTGCTCGCTCCACTCAAAGGGCATCTCAAGCGTAATGGAATTTGTCTCTGGGGAATAATCAAAGCCGGAAATCTGGTCATAGTACGATTTTATGCCAAACTCTACCTGCTTTCCATCCTTGTCTGATTCTGTATAGGAATGATTTGTAATTGATGTAATGTATGTGGAAAAGGCTTGGTTTTGCAGTGGCTGAGAGTCTAGGCTCATCATTTGCACATCAAAGCGGTACAATCCGCCTGAGCTCAGAATTGGGCCAGAGATCTCTAGGGGCTTTGATTCTGTGGCACTCCAAACATTTTGATTGTTTTGACCTGTTATGGTTATTTGGGAATCGCTCGTTGGGATTACATCTATCCGCAATATGCCGTTTGTTGTGGCAAAAGTTTCTTTGAAAACTTGGATACCATCATGATATAACACAATTAGCAAGACAGCGTCGATGTTTTGTGAAGTAAGGGAGTCTGTTATGGTCATGGCTATTTGTTTTTGCGCCGACTCTGAGAACTCGGTTGGAGTGATCTGTGTTGTGATTGAGATCTTTTTGTCACCAACACTTTGTTTTATTGTTTCAAGGCCTAGGCCGTGTCCATGTACACTTGCGCTGGGCAATAGTGTCAAACAGGAAACAACAAAGATCACTGTTAGTTTCATTTCTTCATTTCTTGATTGTGACTATTATTAGTATTGTAATTTTATCAATTATGAAGGGGGCGCCACTCATAATTGATGAAGGGTTTGCGCCTTACTGTGTATCGTCTGTAGGCATCATGATGTTAATAAATATTATTTTTCTTAATAATTCATATTATATTATTAAGTAGGAATTATTATTGAACTTTAATGCCAGAATACACTGATCCAAAAAGCGGTAGAAGATTGTTTCATGAAAACGAGATCACACTTGCAATAGAAAAAAATATTCTGGAGAAATTCAGGAGAAAAGATTCCACATATACACATAGCTACATGCATAGATCAGCTAGTGAAAACGAGGTTGTTGATGCAGAAAGAGCAGTGGATAGTAAAGGAAAAGGCATAGTCAGATCTGATTCTAAAATCCATCTTTATGACATAGAATACAAATTAGTTGGCATGATTGTAGTTTCACATAACATAAATACTGGACAGCCACTGGATGAAAAACAATTAGTTGATATGCAAAAACAGCTGGAAAAATTATGGAGGATCAAAGAGGATGATGGATTCTTTTCCTAATCTGGTTCTTACCAGATGCAATGGATGTAATAGATTTATTCAGCCAAAGGATAAACTGGTTAAATTCCAATGTCCAAATTGTGATGATCCAAAGATAATCTGGAGGTGCGGATTTTGTAGGGATCATGGTATATCCTACAACTGTGATGTGTGTGGCTTTGTCGGTCCATAAATTTATGATCTAATGAATTCTATTAACATGCACATTTGTCTTTGATGTTATCGAGACTCTCAAGATACATCCCTTCTCTTTTATAATTCTCAATTATGGAGACATCCTTGCTCAATTTTATTCCAATATGATTTGCAATGACTGCAAATCGCTGTTGAAATTTGTAAATAAAACAAAAAATCATATCTCTTTGTTGTAATAACGGACCAGTCACGTATAATCCTGGGGTCTTTGTTGACTCATCATAAGAATTCAAGAGTGCTTTTCCATCCTTCCAATAGAATAGCCTTTTGATTAATGAAAGACTTCCCGTAAATCCTGTAGCCAGGATCGGCTGGGTTTTTGAGTGAATTTTCTTTCTTTCCGTGTAAATTATGAATTCGTTTCCGTTTTTTTCAACCTTTATCACTCTGCCGGTATGAAATTCTATGGTATTTTTAGAGTTGATCTTTCTTAATCTGTCCTTTGTATAGGGTGATATTATTCTGCTAGGATCTATCTCTTTACTGTCTAAGAAATTAGTTTTGTCAATTATTATGACACGTTTGTTACGTTCCGCTAAATTAATTGCAGTATCCATACCACTTTCATATCCGCCAATAACAAAGAACTCATCTCCTTGAACTTTATTCCAGTCGCTGATTAGGCTGTTGTGGACACAATATTTAGCTCCCGGAAAGGGATTTTGATTTGGATACTGAAATTCCCCCCCCAGACCAGATCAAAAGCCTAGTTTGCATTTTTCCTTTGTTTGTGTTAATGGTGAATCCATTACTTGTTGTAGAAACCGAGTCTACATTAATTCCCTTTAGAATTGGAAGCTTAAAGTACTCAGCAAGTTTTTTTAGATAATCTGCATATTCTTTGCCACTAGGATGCTCTGTTTGTAGTGATAACGCTGGAGATGTATCATAGGATATTGCGTTAAGATCTATCATCCTAAAAGCATTGCTAAAGAACGATGGAGTAAGAAGCTTCATTTGCTCTGGCCATCTCAGAAAAGAGCTACCAACATCGTAGCGTTCTAAAACAGTGAAATTAATCCCGACCTTCTTTAGTATTATTGATATGCCAACGCCGGCTGGCCCAGCTCCTACTACTATTACTTCAAACACTATCCTAGTTTTATGCGGAAATATATTAAAGTTTGAAATAGTTTTTGATAATAATTAATAAGTTTGACTAACTAACTTAATATACATATATCGCCAATAAAACTTATGAAAGAATATGAAGCATATGACGTCAAGGCAAGAAAAAAAGTCAAAATTCTTGAACCAAAAGTGGTTCAGCTAAAAAACAAACGTTGGGCAGTTAAGGGCAAAAGTTCTGCAACAGGTTTGACAGTATTTCGAATACTGGGTAAAATAGAGGCAGATGAGCTCAAAAAGTAATCGCTTGTATCATTAAAATTTGAAAACTGCCATCGTACCAAATGATTCGTTTATCCCAAATTTGATATGTATAACTCGACAAATACTGCAAAAAAGAAATTAAAAGAGATCTATTGCAGGTACATTCCAAAAAATGTTCAAAATGAATGGAGACAATTGTTTACAAAACAGCTGTACTGCATTGGAAAAGACATTGTAAATCCCAACAATTTACTATTACAGTATGGTTTTACAAGACAACGGCCGCCAAACCCTGATCTGGGAAGTAGTCAGTATTCGCTTGAGACTCCGATCTACAGAATAATTCTTTGGGGATTTGGAATGATTTTTGCTACAAAAAATACTGGATTATTTTTGTGGCGCCATGAATTTGAGCCTAAATTATTGTGTATGGATGCACTTTTATCAAACCTTTGGGATCCTGATCAACTTCCTTCATGTACAGCACCAAAAACCACACAAGAATTCTCACTAATGTTACAATTACTAATTCAATCTATAAAATGGTTTGAACAGTATGAAAGTTGGGTACTTGATACCTGCGGACAATGTTATATATTTCGTTTACAGCAATTTCTGGCTTGGCTGCAGTCGGTTTTTACCAGATGTACAAAAAAATCAACAAAAAGTATCTGGCTTTTGTTGGATATGCGACATTTATTGCAGTAGTGTTTTATGCAATGCCAAACAATCCAGATCCGATTACAGCACCAATGGATCTGGTAAATAACTTTAGAATAATGTCTGCACTGAGCATGACAATATTTTGGGCTTCATTAGGACTGATCTTCGGGACTTTATGGCAAAAGTTTAGACCAGATAATATGTCTATTCAGAGCCAAATCTGATAAGTGCATTTTAGTGGTGTATGTGGCCATGATGATCTAACAACTTGTGTGTTTGAGTAAACTTGGCAAACTCTGGTTCGTTCTTTGCATGCTTAATTAGGCTGTGCATGTAAGCATTATCTTTGTGCTCCAAACGTGAGATTCGCTTTAGCAGTGATATTACCATTCCGTCTTTTCCTATTCTTGCCATACTCTTTGCCTTTTGGTACAATGCATTAGTTTCCCTTGGATCCAGTTTCAAGGCCTTATCAAAATATTGTAATGCCTCAGCGTATCTGCCCAATCCGTGCATTGCAATCCCTTTGTTTATGAGGCCGTCAATTTCTTTTGGTTGAATCTTTAGTAATCTATTCGTATATGAAAGAGATTCATTATAGTGCTTTATCATATTTAGCTCGTATCCTAATCTAGTTAGGATTTCTATATCGTTTGGATTCATTCGTATTGCTCTCAGATAATATCTGATAGAGTCGTTGTGCCTGTTTAACTCAGATAACATATTACCCTTGTTACAAATTGTTTCATAATCATGAGGAGCATTTTTTTCAGCCTTGGTAAAAAAATTCTCTGCGATTTTATTTCTGCCAATACTTGCATGAACAATTGCAATATTGTTTAGAATTTGACATCGTTAGGATTCTTTTTTAGTGCTTTTTTGTACATTCTTATTGCTTCTTTATGCCTTCCAAGGCCAACCAATGCATTTCCCCTATTACATAATGCATCTATGTAATTTGGCACTATGTGTAACACCTTATTGTAATGTGCAATGGATTGCTCAAATTGATCCATGTCATAATATGTTGTGGCAATGTTGTATAGTAAATCAGGATCAGAACTGTTAATGCGCAAAGCCTTTTTGTATTGAGTAATCGCCTTCTTGTATTCTCCAAGAGTTGCAAAAATATCTCCTTTGCCAACTAGCGCATCAAATTCTTTTCGATTTATTTTCAGAATTTTATCATAAAATTTTAATGCTTTTTCATATCTATGTTTATCAAGCTCTTTGCTTGCTAGTTCATAAAGAAAAATAGTATCCAGTTTCATCGTTTAATTCTCTTAAATTAATAAAAAAGTTCAGTAGCAGGAGATCTTTTTTACCGAGAATGCTTCATTCATGGTAAGATATTCTTCTACTTTCATTTTCACATCGTCTGGTTGTGTGTCGTCCATCCCAGATAGTCCTACCTTGCATGAGATCTTGTTTCCTGATACTCGAACATCTGAAACCTCTATGTCTGCATAGACATTTGCCATTTCATTGGTCCACTCTATTGCTTCTTCTGTGTTGATTCCAGATGTCTCAATATCGACGTTAATGAATTTGGTCATTTTGTTATTCTATTACCATGTACTATATAATTATTATTAACTAATTTACTAAATAAGATTTTTTATTATTAATTAATAATAACTTTATTAATAGCTAGTATTCATTATGGTTAGTTCAGTTGTCCAAAAACAGCTTGACTACCATATATGGTGGTGTGGTAAAACCCGCCATCATTAATTAATGTGAAAGCAATATGACAGAAACCCTAGGAAAAGACACGATCTATCACAGCTGTTGTGGATGTGGTTCTTTTGTACAAGAAAGAGAAGAAGGCGGATACAACAAAATCAAGACTTGGGTAAAAGGAGGAATCGTCCTCAAAACAATTTGCAACACCTGTCTTGAAAAATGGATAATCGGAGAAATAAAAACACAAAACATGCAAACACCTGCATATCTGTCAATACCACTGCGTTTTACTTAATCTGTAAGACTTGCATGATCTGCGTACTGTGTGCAAGTAATAGTGTAAAAATAATTGCAGTAATTGACTGTCTTGTTATCATTTTTAGTGCAAACCTCCAAGACATCTCTCTTATGACAGTAAATACAGTTACAACGCAGGGAAGTAATATTCCTGCAAGATAAACTCCTGTTAGGATTTGAACAGGAGATAGCGAATTAACTAAATCTGACTCTCCCAAAAGTAACAATCCATCCTTTCTAATAGAACCAAATATTATTGCAAGTGATGCTTCATCTGGCAAATTAAAAATTGACATTGCTGGGCCTAGCACAACTGCAAAATAATCAAGAGATCCGGTCCAGCTCAGAATAGATGCGATAAGTGTTATTGTAAAAAAGATTGGTAAAGCTAATTTGAAGAATTGTCTAATATTCTGTTTTGATTCCCTCCAAACCGCATTGAATGTAGGTCGCTCGAAGAAGACTTGCCCTTCAATTATCAACATGTTAAGCTTTGAACGATTTTTCTTTGTGCTAACTAGTCTTGTGTAAAGTATACTAGTTCCAGTAAGATATAACAAAAATGGTGTCACTAACCATGGCATGCCAGAGGCAGCAAAAACTGCAATTGAGGCACCGAATTGATATGAGCATGCAGATCCAAAACCGATTGCAGAGATGGTTGTACCTCTTGAACAACTAGAACATGATCTACTGCTTATAACTGCTGGCACATTGCATCCAAAGCCCATTATTATGCGTGTAATGTCTCTACCGCTAATCCCTATTCTTTTTACTAGTGGGTGTATTACTATTGAGATACGATCCAGCAATCCTGTTGACTTGTAAAATCCAAGTAACAATGCATATATCACAACTACTGGAGCTGCCCAGACAAAAAGAAATGGACCCATAGAGACAAATCCATAATCCCCAACAAGAACATCCATAATTGGAGATGGTAAGGATGACAAGGCCGAAGTAAGGCCGCTCAGAAACTCTGAAATCTTTGGATGAATATAATCTGCAAAATAATTGGCTCCAATTACCGATAATATTGATGGAATTAATAACAAAAACATTCCTATTGTAGTTCCAATGTGTTTTTTTTCAAGAATTGTAGGTCTTGGCTCTATCAACAATCCTGTATGGAATGATTTCTGCTTTGGGAATATGCTTGGATTGTATAATGTACTGACAATTCTGTCTCTTTGCGTTTGGGTCATTTTGCGACTGTCTAGTGGTATAGTAATAACATTCAATTCTTTTTCTAATCTTTCAATTGCTGTTTGAGCTGTTTTTGAATTAACTCTGTCCCAATTTGTTACAATGATTGCTCCCTTTTTACTCTCTACTAAAGGAAGTAAATAATCCAAATCTTGATCAATATGTGTAGCATGAATCACAAGTAACACCAAATTGTTTGTATCCAAAGATGCCATGGCAATTCTTGTTGTCTCACTATCTGAGTCAAAGATAATTCCAGGTGTATCGATAAAGATAATTTTGTCTTTTCTATAATACTCACAGGAAATTGTAGATCCTCTAAGATTGGTGCTTTGTGCATCTTGATTAGTTAGTGATGATATTAATTGTGATTTACCAACACCTTCTTTGCCGATTACAATTACACAGAATTCTTGTTGTTTGAGCATGCAAAAGACTATAGTAACTTCAAATATTAAGTTATTAATTATTATTATTATTTAGCGCAATAATTAATAATCTATAAATAGTTGGACCAAAAAAGACGTCTATGGACTTTGAGGTGGCAAGACACAAAAACTATCAAGCTCACAAGTTTGCAGCAGAAGAGGATTTTTTTTACAACATACTGCACTTTTCTGGAGGTAGCTCAGCATCGATAAATCAGATTGGCAATACTGATTTTTTTTATACTCCATTTTATTTTTCAGATGGAACGCTAACCGATGTTAATGTCTATTATGTAAGAAGTGAAAAACTACGACTTGCCGCAAAAGGAACTCACGTCATAAGATTCACACCTGGTACTGGAGAATGGCTTCCAATGAAAGGTGATCTTAAAGAAACACACGCTTGGATATTTGTATGCAGAATTTCTGCATCTACTTCAAATGAAATCGAAGAGATCTTCAAATTGGAAGAAAATCTGAATACTAGATATATTAATTATTTAGAAAAAAATTTTTTAAATCCAAAACCTAGTATCATCAAACCAAGAATAGAAACTGACTAGTCTAAATTGCAAAAAGCTTGACAGTGTCCATGTTTTTGTTGGTTTGAAATCCCTGTGTTATGGCCTTTACATGTTTACTGTCTCCTGCTAAAATGAATAACTCCATACACCGTTCGCCATCAATTTTACTATGTAGGTGAGTAGAAATCAAATTTTCATAGTTATGTTTTATTCCAGCAACAACATCATCATATTCATCATCATGAATGACAAGAAGAATCGCATTTTGTTTTCCGGATAGATCTGTTTTTTGTTTCTCTTCTGAAACAAACGTTCTGATTCCTGCTCTGATGACTTCTGATCTTCCAGTAAAGCCAAGCGATTTTTGCAGCTTGTCTATTTCGTTTAGTATGTCTTTATTTAATGAGATTGAGACAATTGTCACGCTTTGGTTATTATTAATGAGTATATATGCTTACCATAAAAAATTAATAATATCTGCACATTTTTAATAATCGTTTTTAAAGTGGAGTTGAATTATTATTAATAGACTATAGATTTATTAATAATTTTTTGAAATCTTTTACATGCAGAAATCCACAATTGTAGTAATTGGTGCTGGAGTTGCAGCTGCAATGCTCATGGTAGTCATTGCACTTGCACAATCCAATCCTCCTATGATGCAAGAAAACGAATCTCTTTCACAATCAACCATGATTTCTCAATCACAAACCTCAAAAATCAAAATCATCGCTTCATTTTATCCACTCTACGAATTTTCAAAAAATATTGCTGGTGATAAAGCTGATGTCTTTACATTCGTACCAGTGGGAATTGAACCGCATGACTGGGAGCCAAGTACTGGTGATCTAATAACACTAAAAGAATCTGATGTCTTTGTGTATAATGGGGGTGGCATGGAGCCATTTGTAGAAAAACTAATTGATTCCGGTGAATATCCAAACATACTTTTTGTTGAGACCACTCATGGTATTGATCTGATAAAAACTGATGATGAGCATGAAGAACATGCAGAAGAAGAACGCGCTGAAGAGGCGCACACTGAAGAAATGAATGAAGGCGAGATGGATGATGATCACGAATTTCTATACGATCCGCACATTTGGCTAGATCCAATTTTGGCAAAAGAACAAGTTATGGCAATAAAGAATGCATTAATCAAGGTAGACACAGATAATGCGCAATATTACGAAGACAATGCAAATACGTATTCCGCAAAACTAGATGCACTTGATTCTAAAATAAAAACAGAGTTATCAAACTGCAATAAAAATACAATTGTGCCATTCCATAACGCGTTTACATACTTTGGAGCAAGATATGGAATAGAAATTCATGCGCTTTCTGGAATGGCACCGGAATCCGAGGCAACAGCACATGAGCTAAAAGAGCTAATTGACTTTGTAAAAGAAAACGAAATCAAAGTAATATTTGCAGAGGATCTGGTTGATCCAAAACTAGCTAATGTGCTTGCAGATGAGGCAGGGGCACAAGTCTTGCTCTTGAGCCCACTTGAGGGAATCACACAAGAAGAGCAAGCAAATGGAATGTCGTATCTTGAGAAAATGGAAGAAAATCTAAAGAACATCAAAGTTGCCCTTGAATGTCAATGAAAGCGCTTCAGGTCTCTGACGTTTCTATCTCGTATAATGGGAGCCTGGCAATAGACAAGGTTAGTTTTGACGTAGAAGAAGGAGATTTGATAGGCATAGTAGGCCCAAACGGTGCCGGCAAAACCACCCTTTTTCGCGCAATTTTAGGCCTGCAAAACTATTCTGGTGTGATAAAGCTGTTTGGTCTAGAGGGGAAAAAATACTATTCATTACTTCCATTGATTGGCTATGTGTCACAAAAAGTGAACTTTGAGCAAAACTTTCCCGCAACAGTCTCTGAAGTGGTTGCAATGGGCTTGTTATCGGAAAGAAAAATGCACAAGAATGCAACCATACTGCAAAACTGTGGATACTGTTGGAACCGAGTCTACAAAAAAATCAACAAGGACAGCGACAAAGTTCTAGAAGCGCTAAAGACAGTAAATCTGGAATCATACAAAGACAGAAGAATTGGCGAGCTCTCTGGGGGCCAGCTGCAGCGAGTCTTTATTGCCAAAGCGCTAGTCAAGGATCCAATCTTGCTAATACTGGATGAGCCAGTCACCGGAGTCGATGTAGAGACGCAAAACAAATTCTACAGCGTGATCAAAAAAATCAATGATGAAAACAAGATTACCATAGTCTGGTCGTCTCACGATCTGGAGACAATAGCAAAACTTGCAAATAAAGTGGCATGCATGAATCGCCAACTCTTTTTCCACGGACAAAAGGAGGAATTTTTCTCAAACAAGGATTTGCTCAAAACATATACGGAATCTGCAATGTACATGCATATGCATCATCACTGATATGACACTCGAAGTTTTTGGCTATGCATTTATGCAAAAAGGGCTGATTGCAGGAGCAGCAATTGCAATAATTTGTTCGCTGATGGGTACGTTTTTGGTTTTACGAAGATATTCCTTGTTTGGAGACGCGCTGGCTCACATGGCATTTGGCGGAATCTCTGTTGGATTGTTCTCAGGTGTGTATCCGCTTTGGACTGCATATGCAGTATCTATTCTGGGATCACTAGGCATGACTAAGCTTCGAAAAAGCACCAATATTTCCGGAGATGCCGCAATTGCGGTATTGTTAGTGTCTGGATTTGGAATTGGCGTGTTGTTGATTTCTGCATCAGGTGGATTCTCTGTGGATCTGTTTAGCTTTTTGTTTGGTAGCATATTGTTGATTAGCAATGAAGACACCATTCTGATTCTTGGGATTAGTGCTGGCGTGGTTGCGTCATTGGTGTTGCTCCGAAAGCAGCTGCTTCACTTTACGTTTGATGAGGAGCAAGCCAAAGTCAGCGGGCTAAATGTTGATCGACTCAACTATGTTTTCGTGATAATTGCCGGCATTACAGTTATCACATCAATGAGACTGGTTGGTATACTATTGATATCTGCACTGATTGTTCTGCCAAACATCACAAGCATGCTTTTGGGAAAAGGATTCAAGCAGACTGTAATCACATCAATGTCAATTTCCATGTTTTCTGTGGTGGTTGGAATTGTACTGTCGTATTATCTTGATCTGGCGCCGTCTGGAACAATAGTTATGATCTCTGTTGCGATTTTGGTTGCAACACTTGTGGCAAAATATCTGGGACTGGTGGGCAAGAGCACACCAATAACGAAGACTATCTAGTAAAGTGCGAAAACGAGTTTCTCTTGTCGTTTTCTGATTCTCGTTTTATCTGAAATTTCAGATCGTCATAATCTATTTGGCACTGGCGCTTTTTGGAATTGATCTCATCATATGCTTCTTCCATTTTTTGGATCTTGTCTCGAAGCTGGGATATTTCTGACTTTAACGAATCCCGTTCTGGCTTGAGATATGATAATACATCGCGAACATCCTGTAACTCTTGCACTGCAAGTCTTTTTTGCTCATAGTCGATTTCGGCCTTTTTTGTCTTTGATTTGAGGTCTGCAAGCTCACACTCTAGGGACTCTTTTTCCAGCTTTAGGTGCATAACTATTGCCTTGAATTCGCCCAGTCGTTCCTTTTCTTGCTGTCTTTGCTCTATTTCGTGTTCTGCCTTTTTGATTCTGGTGTGGATTTGCTCTAGTTCTGTCTGCAGTGTTTCTTTTTCTGCCTGTAGTGATGATACGGAAAATCGTACATCCTCTAGCTTTTCACTTGCTATTTTGCGCTCTTGATAGTCTTGCTCTACTGCCTTGGTCTTTGATCTGAGATCATCCAGTTCTGCCTTGAGTGCCTGCTTGTCTAGCTTTAGATATTCCAGGACTGATCTTGCATCTTGGACTTCTTTTAGTGCCGATATTTTTTCTTCGTATTCTTTTTTTGCACTGGTGATTTTTTGTTCTAATTCTTTTAATTCTTGTTTTGGCTCTTTGTTTTGGTTTTCAAGGCTTTTTACTTCTAGCTGTAATGCTTGTTTTTTTGATTCAAGCTTTTCTATTTTGTCTGCAAGATCTTCTATCTGGTCTTTTTGTAAGGTTTTTTGTTCATATTCTAGTTCTGCTTTTTTTATTTTCCATCGCAGCTCAAGCAGTTTTTTCTCTCCGTCTTTTAGCTCTCGCTGCTGAATTTCAACTAGATTTCCAAAATCCTGTGCTGGTATGGAATTGAAGCTTACCAAGTCTTGGTCAGAGGTAGCAGCATCAAACTCACTCATTGTGAGCTTACTTGGTGCGTTTATCTGAATTGTAGATTCGTTTGTAGAACTTGGTATTGTTTGCTGCCTTACTTCGCTTAGCTTGTCCCGGAACTGCGCAATTTGGGATTCTTTTTGGCGTATGGTGTCTTTGAATTGTTGCAATTCCTCGCGTATGGAATTTGCATCTGATTGTAAATCTGATAAATTTGATTGCGCATATTTTGTGATCATGTCTGCAATTTTTTCTTCATTTTCCTGTGATTG
>Ga0233424_10002005_pt1 | contig 15698 bp, 13 predicted proteins | sample Watercolumn_Towu_FD_181011 | JGI IMG/M metagenome (GOLD analysis project Ga0233424, IMG submission 181011) | Freshwater microbial communities from Lake Towuti, South Sulawesi, Indonesia - Watercolumn_Towuti2014_125_MG | ecosystem: Environmental > Aquatic > Freshwater > Lake | place: Indonesia...
CGCCCCTCGCTTGAAATGACTGGAGCATTGCCCAGATAGGCCGCGACTGTGTCCGTGGCGAGCGTCGCCGACATGACGCCGATGCGCAACTCCGGGCGTACTGTTGTCTGCACGAGCCGAACCAGCCCGAGTGCGAGGTCGCATTCGAGCGAGCGCTCATGAAACTCGTCGAACAGGACGATGCCGACCGATTCGAGGAAAGGATCGTCCTGCAAGGCGCGCAGGAGGATGCCGGGAGTCATGACGACGATGCGCGTGCGCGGACCGACCTGGCGATCGAAACGGACGTGATAGCCGACGTCGCCGCCGATTGCTTGGCCGCGTTCGTGAGCCATGCGCCGCGCCGCGGCTCGTGCCGCCAACCGCCGTGGCTCCAGAACGATGATGCGTTCGCTCGTCAGTCCCGCGTCCAGCAGCGCCGGCGGCACACGCGTCGTTTTGCCGGCCCCCGTCGGCGCGCGCAGGACGATCGACGATTGCCGCCTGAGAGCCGCGATCACTTCCGGCAAGACATCATCGATCGGCAGCCGCTCGGCCATTGCGATCCCGTGGGAAGGAAGGTTATGATGACATGATACCGCACGGAGACGAACATGAGCCAAGGTCGCTGGAAGTACTGGCTTGCCGGGCTGATTGGTCTGTCAATTCTGATTTCCGGCTTGTTTGGCTTGAGCGCGTGGTACCGCTCGCCGATCCAGTATGAGAACTTCGACCAGATCAGGCCCGGCATGACGCTCGCCGAGGTCGAAGCACTGCTCGGCTGTCCGCCGGGCGATTACCGTAAATGCGAGATCGCCTACGCGCTCGACGACATTGACTTTCCGATCAACGCGGACGAAGCGCGTTGGCAGGGAAGCCAGGGCGATTTGATGATCTTCCACGACGAGAACAAGATTGTCGTCGGCAAGAGCTGGGCCAAGGGAGAGCCGGAAGCCCTCATCGTCGGCGCGATGCATTGGTTCGTGGACAACACGCTTCGGAAAAGGTGATTGCTCTATCCGTGGGGCACGTTTGGAACGTGCCGAAGCGCCAGGCAGTGGATGGCACGGATGGCACGATTCAATCGTGCCCCACGGAGAAATAATTAGCTGCTACAATGAACTCTTCGCTTGCCGAAGGCGAGCGCGTTGTGGAGCGAAGCCATGAGCCCGCGTGAAGCCTTTCTCGAACGCGTCAGGGATGCGGTGGCGCAAGGCAACCGCGCGGGCACGGCGCCCAAGCTCCCCGAGCGTGCAGGCGTCGGCTACCAAGGCGCCGGCCCCGATCCTCTCGCGCGATTTTGCTCCGAGCTGGCCAATGCGGGCGGCAAGAGTCATCGCGCCGCGGATGCCGGCGCGGTGTTGCAAACGATCCAGAGCATCCTGCAGCCGCACAACGCCCGGCGCATCATGCTGAGTCGCGGCGGGCTGATCGATCGGCTCGAGTTGCCGGCAAAGCTCAAATCGATCGGCCTGGAAGCGAAGACGCTCGATGAAATGGAGGCGAGCGGAGGGCCGCACGAGGAGTTCTTCAAGGCGGACGCGGGCATCACCAACGTGCATCGGCTCATTGCGGAGACGGGAAGCGTGGTGCTCGCAAGCAGGCCGAATGAACCGCGATCCGTGAGCCTGCTGCCTCCCTTGCACATCTGCCTTGCCGATCGCTCGCAACTCCTGCCCGATCTCTTCGACCTCTTCGACCTCTTTTCTCCCGCTCCATCGCCCGGCAAAACGGCGCCCCCATCGTGTCTAACCGTCATCACCGGCCCCAGCAAGACCGGCGACATCGAGCTCAAACTCGTCACCGGCGTCCATGGTCCCGGCGAGATTCATGTCATCGTGTTTGACGCTTAAAATTCGCAGGCAAGATTCAATGCGAATTGGAGTTGCAGGAAGCCTGATGCTCATGGCAGCCGGCACGCTCGCGGCCCAGGATGACGCCCGGCTCTCCGACAAACGAATTCATCAGCCGAGCGTCTTGCCGGATCGCATCGTCCTGACCTGGCGCAAGAATCCGGCACGCTCGCAGTCCGTGACGTGGCGCACCGACACGAGCGTGCGGGACGCGGTTGCCGAGTTCGCCGTCGCCACCGCGGGGCCGAAGTTTGCTCTGGAGCCGCGCAAGGTCGCTGCGACGACGACGCCCTACAAGTCGGATCTGAGCGAGGCGCACTACCACACCGCGCATTTCGAAGGGCTGACGCCGAACACGAAGTACGCCTATCGCGTCGGCGACGGCGTGCATTTCAGCGAGTGGAACCATTTCACGACGGCCAGCGAGAAGCCGGAGAAGTTCTCGTTCCTCTACTTCGGCGATTCGCAGCATCAGCTCAAGACGCACTGGTCGCGCGTGGTGCGCGAGGCGTATGCCGCGGCGCCGCAAGCGCGGTTCTCGCTCCATGCGGGGGACCTGGTCAACTGGGCGTCGAGCGATGCGCAGTGGGGCGAGTGGTTCCAGGCCGCGGAGTGGATCAACCGGACGATGCCGGTCGTGCCGGTGGTCGGCAATCACGAATACTGGCACGACGAGGGCAAGTCGGTGCCGCGCTACTGGAAGCTTCAATTTCCGCTGCCGGAAAATGGGCCGAAAGACCAGCTCGGCAGCGTCTATCACTTCGATTTTCAGGGAGCGCGGTTCGTCGTGCTCAATACGAACGAGCCCATTCCCGATCAGGATCGCTGGCTCGACGACGTGCTCAAGAAGGACCCGCAGCGCTGGACGATCGTCACGTTTCATCACCCGATGTACTCGTCGGCGATGGGGCGCGACAACCCGACTCTGCGCAAGCATTGGCAACCGATCCTCAACAAGCATCGCGTCGATCTCGTCCTGCAGGGACACGATCACTGCTATGGCCGCAGCGCGCTGGAAGGCTCGCCCGTTTACGTCGTCTCGGTGAGCGGGCCGGTGTTCTATCCCGTGGACAACACGAAGTGGATGGTCCGCAAAGGCCAGGGCATTCAGACTTTCCAGGTCATCACGATCGACGGCGACAAGCTGACTTTCGAGGCGCGAACGGCACTCGGCGACATTTACGACAGCTTCACGCTCACCAAGCAGCCGGACGGGAAGGCGAACGCGCTGACGGACGGCGCGCACGATCCGCGCAGCGTTCCCGCGTCCGAACCCGGCGAGCCCTGGAGCCTGGTCGCCGTCGCGGTCATCGTGCTGCTGGCGGCTTTCCTGGTCGCGGTCCGGGTGCTGCGCCGCCGCGCCGCCGCGCCGCCGTGAATCGCTATCATGACAGGGGGAGTGTCGCAATCCGTCATGACTGCCGGCCTGATAATCCTGATATTAAAAATCGCGGTGGGCGCGGTGACGCTGCTTTGGCTCGGCTCGATGTTCGCCCTCTTCCGCGGCCACACGAAGCTGCATGGCCGAATCAACATCGCTTTCTTTGCATTGACGCTGGCGGCGCTCGTCGGGCTGGAACTGATCGTCAAGGTCGTCAGTCCCGGCCTGGTGGAGCAGCACCTGGCGGCGCACCAGGCGGAAGGGATGCTGCGAATCCACCTATGCTTCTCTTTACCTGCCGCGGTGCTGCTGTTCTTCATGCTGTTCACGGGACTTCGGCACATGCGCAACCTGCACATCGCGGCCGGTGTGCTCTTCAGCGTGCTCTGGATCGGAACGTTCATCACGGGCGTATTCTTCTTGCCGCATGAGACGCCGTGAGCGGAGGCGACCATGCCTGACGAAGTGCCGACGACGCCGGAGGACCTGGGGCGGACTTACGCCGCGATGATGGGCGAGGCAGGTTGGCAATCGGATGCGCCCGCGGATGCAGCCCCGGCGACACCTCCGCCGGCGCTGCGCATCATCGAAGCCTTGCTCTTCGTCGGCGGCAGTCCGTTGACGGCGAAGCGGGCACGCGAGACTCTGCGCGGCATCTCCGACGACGAATTCGGCGATGCCGTCGATCGCCTCAACGCCGATTATCGCCGGCAGGGACGCCCCTATGCGATCCAACAGCAAGGCGCGGGCTGGGTGCTGACGCTGCGGCCACGCTATCGCCACGTCGTGGACAAGTTGTACGGCGGCATTCGCGAAGCGCGCTTGTCGCAGGCAGCCATCGACGTGCTCGCCATCGTGGCCTATCGCCAGCCGATCGCGAAGCCGGAGGTGGACAGCTTCCGCGGCGCCGACTCGGGTGCATTGCTGCGGCAACTCGTGCGGCGCGGCCTGATTCAGGTCGCGCCGCTGTCAGACGGCAAGCCAAAAGAGGTCGCCTACTCCACCACACCGCGCTTCCTTGAGCTTTTCGGGATCGCCAGCCTTAACGACTTGCCTCGGACGCACGATTTGCAGCAGATGTAGATCGCGCTCGCATTTTCCACGGCAGACGTTACGATAGACGCATCTTGTGGGGGGGGAATGTCCATGGGGAATCAGCGCACCTTTATCACGCCGCCGGCCCAATTTCGCGATGTCAGCCGCGGCAACCCACGCCCGCACACGCTCAAGGGGGACGATCTCGTCCGCGCCCGGCTGACACCGGAAACGTGGCGGCTGGAGATCATGGCCGAAGGCGGCTGCACGATCGAAACGCCGCTCACCCTGGAGAACAAGAAAGCCATCGATTTCGCGACGATCGAGCGGCTTGGCCGGCAGCACAGCAAGAAGCTCCTCAAAGCGATTCAATGCCTCAACATCCCGCAACCTCTCGGGCAGGGCTTGTGGGAGGGCGTGCCCTTGCGCGAAGTGCTGAAGCTGGCGGGGCGCGTCAACAATATCCGGCGCATTTATTACTGGGGCTTTCACAACAACGATCCCAAGCAGATCTTTCAGTCATCGCTGAGCTATACGCAGGCCATGGATGCCGCGCCGGGCGAACTGGGCCCGCTCATCGTCTATCGCCTCAACGGCCAACCGATCTCCCTCGAACGGGGCGGGCCCGTGCGCATGCTCGTTTCGTGGGCATACGGCTTCAAGTCGATCAAATGGCTGCAGCGCATCGTGCTGACGAATGAATATCGCGCGATGGACACCTATGGCCTGCAGAACAACGACCCCGATTCGTTCCTCAAGACCGCTGCCTACATCGACGTCGGCGACGTGGACGCCCGGGCGGGCCAGGCAATAACGCTGACGGGTACGGTCATGGTCGGCCTGCCAGGCCTGAAGCGCGTCGAATACTGGCTGCGGCCCGACGCCGTGACGCACGGGCGCATCGCGGACGACGATCCATCGTGGCGGACGGCGCGCTGGCGGCCGTGTGAGATTGCGCCGCCGCCGCGCGACTGGGGCGGAGCGCTGCCGCAAGGGGTGTTGCCGCGCGACGTGTGGGGCTTCGATCCGAAGACGAACCAGCCGCGCGAATGGCCGATGCGGTACAGTTGGGCCCTGTGGTCAGTGACGCTGGACAAGCTGCAACCCGGGGCGTACGAGTTCCGGGTGCGCTCGATCGACCAGCACGACTTCGCTCAACCGGAACCCAGGCCCTACGCCAAGGCCGGACGGAATGAGGTCCAGGTCAAGATCATCACGGTGACATGATCCTCAGGGGCGGTTCAACAGCACGTCGCGGAAGAAGTCGATGGTTTCCTTCTGCCGAAAATAGTTGTTGTGGTGAACGAGGCTGGACGTCTTGTAATCCCAGACGCGGCGGATGGCCGGCTCGTCCAGAATGTTCTCGTTCTTGTCGTCGCTCAATTCCGTCATGCAACTCGTATCCACGATCAAGTCATTGGCGCCGGTGAAAATCTGGTCCATGAAGAGGTTCTTGACGCGATCGTTTGTTCGCAATGATCGCAACAGACGCCTTTGCCAAAATACTCCTCGGAGGCTCGGAGCAGCCTTTCCACGTCAGCTGGGTTGGCAGGATTCTTCGTTGTTTCGTTCATGTGCGATCTTCGTAAAGCAAACCACGCTTCGACCAAGCCTGCGAACGACTCAGTCTTATTGGAGGGCATCAACGACCCGTTCATGCCGGTTCCGATAGCAATTTTGCTCGCTCGCTGATGGCGTCGCGCAATATTTTGCGCAGACGTTCTCGTCCTTCGGGCGCCGGAATAAATACCTTGGGGATGATAGGCCCCACAATGTCGGGCGAAAGAAAAAAGAGAAAATCTGTTCGCGTCTCGATGACTTTGAGAACCGCCGGCCAGGCCGACTCAGACTGGCTATGGGAACCAGCCAAAATCATTCCGTTTGGTGAGAAAATGCCGGTCATGTTATCTCCCGCACCGGGAGTGCCGTTGAAGGCATTGCAAATTGCCTGGCGCGTTAGGATTGGCTGCATCCACGCAAGAAAAGAAAAAAAGAGCCCCATCAAGACGCCGCCCACGAAAGTGCCCCAGTCACCCTCAGCGACTCCCAGGACGAACAGGAGCGCGACCAGGAAACATCCAAGAGCAAACAATGCGAGAAGGACGGGCGCTATGAGTTGGCTGCGCCATGTCAAAGTCCATGTGACCCGGAGCACGTCTTGTTCCGTGAGCCGCCAAGTTAGACTGAGCTCAGTGTCATCGGAGGGCATCACCGATTCGCGCATGCGATTCCATCCCACGTAGCGATAGATTGCAAGCTTGTGAACTCAAGCGGTTGCGGATACTCACAAGAACTCCCGCACCGTTGTCACGCGATGTTCGCGCGCCCCTGCAAACATCGCTTCGCACAGCGCGATCGTGTCGATGTTGTCGCGGCCGCTGATTTCCGGCTCGCGGCCTTCCTCGACGGCGCAAAGCAATTGCGCCATGGTGCCGACGAAGGCGTCGGGGAACCACACTTCGCTCCAGCGCGGCGACAGCCAGTAACCGGGCTGGTGCTTGACCGTGAAATCGAGCGTGCTGGGCGCCTTGGCGGGGTAGCTGGGCCAGCCGATGGTGCCGCGGGCGAGGCCGTCGGTGCCTTCGATGCGCCAGCGAATGGCGATGTCGCTTTGCGAACCCTCGCGGGCGGGGCCGGTCCAGACGTCGTCCCAGCTGGTGGCGCGCAGGCCGCTGTCGTATTCGAGGATGTAGAGGTTGATGCCGTCGGTGTGGGGGAACTTCGTGCGCGGGTCGGGGCGCGTGCTGGCGAGGACGCGGTCGGGAGTGCCGAACCAATAGCGGAACGTGTCGAGGTGGTGGATGCTCATGACGAACGTTGCCAGCGACGGGAGTTTTTCGCTCCACGGCATCCAGTGCGGGATGGCCCGCATCTCGATCGTTGCCAGCACAGGCGTGCCGAGCCAGCCGCGGTTGAGGATGTCCTTCATGGCGCGGATCGATTGATCGTAGCGCATGTTCTGGTTGACGGCGAGCGCGATGCCCGCCTTCCGACAACGCTCGACGACATCCTTCGCGTCGGCCACCGACATGGCGAGCGGCTTCTGGGCGAGGATGCCGCGCAGGTGCGTGCCGTGCTCGGCCGCCTGCCGCAGGACGTCCGCTTGCAGATCGGGCGGCACAGCGACGTCGAGGATTTCAATCGATTTGTCGGCAAGCAAATCGGCGACGCTGTTGTGCACCTTCGGAATCGCATGCTGCCGGGCGACGGCGGCGGCGTTCTCGACGTTGCGCGAGGTGATTGCAATTGGATTGAACCCCGCCTGCCGATAGGCGACCAGGTGGCAGTCGCGCATGATGAAGCCGGCGCCGATGCAGCCGATGCGCCAGTCTTTGCGCCGCGGCAAGCGCGGCAGGTAGTCGAGTTTCAATTCGATGGTCATGGGATTAGAGTTAGCCCGCTGCGCGAGCAAGGAAAGGTAAATCTTCGTTTCACTACAGGTTGGCGAGCAAGCAAGGTACATTTTTCTCTTCCTTGCTTGCGCAGCGGGCTAACGGCCAAGCAGTTCCTTGAAGGACCGGCGATCGACGTGGTTTTTCATCACGTGCGTGTCTTCGTTGGCCCACCAGAGATGGCCGGAATGGATGAAGCAGCCGTTGTTCGTGCCGTTGCGGCCGATCATCGGGATCGCATTCTTGTCGCCGGCCTTGCCCGTGGCGATCGTCTTCCAGCCCGACTTCATGTTGTCGAACACGAACACGCCCCACTGCTTTTCGTCGGAAACAACGATGTCGAGCTTGCCGTCGCCGTTGAGATCGACGAAGCGAAGGCCCGGCGATTCGGGACTCGTCGGCATGGCGATGTCGAGGAGCTGCCATTCCTTGCCCGCGACGAAGCGGTAGATTTTGCCGGCGCGGTCGATCATTTCGCAGACGCCGTCGCCGTCGATGTCGAGCATGCGATGAAAGAGCGGCACGCGCCCTGGCCTGTCCTCGCGGAAGGTGTCGCGCAGCGTCTTGTCGAGCACCCACGTCGCGCCGTCGAAGTGGTACAGGCCCTGATCGACATACGCCGTCTTGTCCATCGGCGTCGAGAAGTTGCGATATGCGACCGACGGCAGGCCCCCCCTCACCCCCGACCCCTCTCCCCCGGCGGGGCGAGGGAAGGCATTGAGCACCCCGAACGAGTAGTCGCTGCCGCGCAGGATGTTGACAAGAAGGCGGTCGGGCAGGGGGGCGACCTTCCAGTGCGAGGTGGCCGGGTCCCAGATGTAGGTCTTGTGCTTGCGCGGCCGCAGGTCGACGATGTCGAGGTAGCCGTCGTTGTTGAGATCGAGCAGGAAGATGTGCTCCGCGCAGCCGCGCCAGTCGTTGCCGAGACAGACGGCTCTTTGCAGGCGATCGCTGGCTTCCTTGAAGGTCAGGAACTTCACCTTCTTGCCGTACTTTTGCTCGGCGTGGTCGATGAGTTCGATCACCTGCTCGGCCTTGATCCAGCCGTGCGGGTGGAAGACGAGATTGAAGACCCCCTTCTTGAGGACGGTGCAGTCGAGGGCCGCCTTCCAGTCGCGCACGGTGACCGGATTGTTCGGCTTGTGCAGGTGCTGCGCTTCCCAGTCGCTCGGGGTCATGCAGGGAAACTGCCAGCAATATTTGCCGATCACGTAGGGGTAGGGGTAATTCTCTATCCAGTTGACGAACTCGCGATCCGTCGGCAAATACTTCTTGAACCGCTCCTTGCCGTCCTCGAGCACCAGGTCCTTCGGCAATTCCGGATCGCCCGACGTGTAGACCATGAACACCGACGAATCGAGCGATAGGTAATTGTTCCTGCTGGTGGTCTTGTTGAAGATTTCCGCCCAGTGTCGCGGACTCGGCGTGTTGAGCGAATCGCAGCAGGGCATGCGGAAACAGACGGGCGTGTTGCCTTCGATCGTGTGCATCAGGTCGATGCAGCGGTCGGTCGTGTCCTTGGCCCGCTCGAAGCCGATCTTGAAGTACGGGCAGGGATGATCGATCGTGTGCACCTCGAAGCTCAGTCCCTCCTTGAGCCAGGCCTGAAGTTGCGCGTCCTTGGGATCGACATTGCAGGTCATGATGCTGACAGGCGCGCGGCCGTCGATTTTTTTGAGGCGGTTGAGAATGGGGCGCAGGAAGGTCTCGTACTTCTTCGGATCGCGCATGTCGTCGATGGCGAGGATGACGACGGCTTCGACATCGGATTCGCCGACCCACTGCGGCGTGATGAATTTGGGGAACTTCGCGTGCGGGTAATAGGGGTCAAGCTCATCGAGGTACGCGAAGCGATTGCCGGGCGTTCGCAGCGGCGGCTGGGCGAGTGCCGGCATCGCAAGCGCGAGAATGAAGACGAAAGCAAGAATGATTCGCATGGCAACTCCGGCGGGTCATGGTTCGGTAATGTCGCCGAGCGTAGACAGAAGCTGGGTCAAGACGGAATCTGTCACGCTGCCGATACGGCTCCCCCGATTCATGGCGCCTTTTCCTCGAACGGGAACATGTCCCACTCGCGACATAAAAAACGGCAACGATGAAGAGACGATTGTCCTTCGCCCGCCCTCCGTGCTGGCCGGGCCGCCCAGGCAACAAGGGTTCGATTCGTTCCCAATCCGCGTCCGAAATCGCGTGTCGATGCAGCATAACCGGCCCTCCGTGGCTGAAATCAGAGGCCCTATTTAACCTAGAGCAGGTTTCGAGTCAGTGTAGCGGTCGCTCGGGAGTGCGAGGCCCCTGCCGAGCCGGAACCCGCGGAGAACTTTCAACGTGAACAGGGTTCTGGCTCGGCAGGAGCCTCGCCCTCCCGCTACACGCGTCCGCAAGTCGCACTAAACCCGCTGACTGGTGTCCATACAACCTAGTGAGAAAGCGCACTCGGCAGGATAGTGGACGCGAGTCGGCATGAATTCGTAGCCATGCAAACCTCCGATCGGGCGGCAATCGCTGAGGCCGCCAAGAGATTTTCGCCGGGCGCTCGGCTGCCAGTCAATATCCAAATCAGGAACAGCGCAGATTCGGACGCACACAATGGACGAGTCGCCGCACAATCCGCTTGCGAAATTCCTCGCGATCAACCGCACCGTCGGCATCGTGCTCTTGACCGTTTTGCTCTTCGGCCTGGGCGAGCAGCTCTGGGAGCCGTTCGTTCCGCTCTATCTCAAGGCGGAATCCAAGTCGCTCGCCGCCGATGTCGAGCAGACCGGCCAGCTCAGCAGCGTCGCGCTCTGGTCGATCGGCATCTACGCATTCCTTCTCAACCTCTTTCAGGGCTTTTGTTACATCGGCGGCGGACAGCTTACCGCCTGGCTGGGCGATCGCGGCTCGCTGATCGTCTTCGGCTTGCTCACTCTCAGCGGGTATGCAATCTTTCTACTCGTGCCGTATCCCGCCGCGACGGTTGTCGCGTGTCTGCTCATTCTCGGCTGGGAATCGCTGTCGATGCCGGTGACGTTTACCACGGTCGGCGCCACGCTCGAGAAAGAGCAGCGCGGCATGGCCTTTGCCGTCCAGTCGATTCAGAAAAGGCTGCCGAAAATCATCGGTCCCATCTGCATCGGCGCCGTGACGTACGCGCTCAGCTTCTATTATTCAGACGATGAAGTCGTCAGTGTGAGCGTGCGCTGGCTGGTCGGCATCGCGTTATTCCTGGGCGTCATCTCGGTGGCCGTGCAATGGCGATTCATGCCGCACCGCGAGCCGCCGAAATCGGAAGGCAGCTTCTGGTCGGTCCTGCAACAATTTCCGCCGACCCTGCGGAACCTCCTCCTCGCAGAAATCCTCACACGCTGGTGCGACTGGCTAGTGCGGCAACTGGTCGTCGTCTATCTCGCCACGGAGCGGGGGCTGAAGAGCCACGAGATCGCCGTCCTTATCACGTTGCAGCACGTCGTCGCACTGCTCACCTATTTGCCGATCGGGCGCTTGACGCGCGCCGTGGGGTTGGAGCCGTTCGTCGGGCTGACGTTTGTGTTCTTCGCCCTGTTTCCGCTCGTGTTGATACTCATTCCCGGCGACTTGATCTGGCTGGCGTTCATCGTGTACGGCATGCGCGAGATCGGCGAGCCGGCCCGCAAGGCGATGATCACCACCGGCATGCCCGAAGCGATCCGCGCTCGCGGCGTCGGCCTGTACTGGGGCATCCGCGCCTTTGCCGTCTGCACGTCGGCCCTCGTCGGCGCCTGGCTGTGGCAACTCGGCGGACCGAACGTCCTCTTCAGCGCCGCCTTCGCGTTCGGCGTGCTGGGAATTCTCGTATACTACGTTGCGAGCCGCACACCACGTTCCGAGGACGCTGCCAACGTCATGGACCCCAGGAAATCTTCATGAGCGAATCGACGCCGACCCCTGCCGAGCCGCCCAAGTCGGGCGGCATTGGCGGCAAACTCCTTTATTTCCTGCTCGTCGCGATCCCGATCGCCGCGGTGCTCCATTTCACCGAGGACCGTGAACTGGTGCCGCATCCCAAGCTATGGGTGTTCATCACGGCGTGCATCGCCATCATCCCGCTTGCCGGCCTGATGGGACGCGCGACCGAGAACCTCTCGGAGGCCATGGGCCCCAGCATCGGCGGACTGCTCAACGCCACTTTCGGCAACGCGGCAGAACTCATCATCGCTCTGTTCGCTCTGCGCGCGGGCAAGGTCGATCTCGTCAAGGCAAGCATCACCGGGTCCATCCTCGGCAACATCCTCCTCGTGCTGGGTTTGTCGATCGTGGCCGGCGGATTTTTTCATCGCCGGCAAACTTTCAACCGCACTTCCGCGAGCCTCGGCGCGACGCTTCTGGCCCTCGCTTCGATTGGATTGATCGTGCCGACGATCTACTTCGAGCTGACCAAAAACGTCCCAGCCGCCGAACGCAGCGCGACGCTTAACTTTCTCAGCGAAGAGATCGCCGGCATCCTGGCGCTGATGTATGTGCTCAGCTTGCTGTTCAACCTGCTCACGCATCGCCATCTGTTCGCCGGACCGGAAACCGAGCGCGACGTGCATGCCGAGCCGCCGGAGTGGGGCAAGTTGACGTCTATCATCGTTTTGCTGGTGGCGACGGCCGGCGTGGCGTGGATGAGCGAGATGCTCGTCGGCTCTGTCGAAGAAGCCGGCGCGCAGCTCGGCATGAATCACGTCTTCGTCGGCGTCATCGTGGTCGCCATCATCGGCAACGCGGCCGAGCATTCGACGGCGATCCTGGTGGCCATGAAAGACCAGATGGACCTCGCATTCACTATCGCGATTGGCAGCAGCATCCAGATCGCCCTCTTCGTCGCGCCGGTTCTCGTGTTCGCCGGCTGGGCCATGGGCGGCAGTTCGACGCTCGACTTACATTTCTCGTCCATGGAGGTGATTAGCGTCATCATTGCCGCCGGCGTGACATACATGGTCAGTCAGGACGGCGAAACGCACTGGATGGAAGGCGCAATGCTCCTGGCGGTCTATGTGATGCTGGCCCTGGCGTTCTACCATCTGCCGGTGCCGACACCCGCGGCGCCTCATTAGGCAGGGTGCGCACTCGCTTGCGGCTTCGCGCACGAAATCGCAAGCGAGCTGTAGGGTTGGTCGAGCGTTAGCGAGCCCACCGGTCGTTGCAGGGGCAGGTGGGCCTCGCTAGCGCGAGACCCACCCTACGATGAAATCCTCACCCCAGCAATCATCGCATCGGCGATTCGCTCCAATGACTCCTCGGACGTGCAATAGGGCGGCATCGCATAGAGCACCGAACCGAGCGGCCGCAGCATCACGCCGCGTTCGAGCGCGACGCGCCGCATCCGCGATCCGACGTCGGCAAGATAGCCGCCCTCGGCGTTCACCTCGATTGCTGCAATGGAACCGCGGATGCGAATCTCCTTGGCGCGCCGATCGTCGCGCAGCGGCTCGAACGCACGCTGCCAGAATCGCTCCAAGCGTGCAGGCGCGGCTAGCGGCACGGACAGAAGGTGACGCCAGTTCGCCGCGGCGACGGCACAAGCAAGCGGGTGGGCCGTGAAGGAATGACCGTGAAAAAACGTCTGCTGGCGATCGTCCGTAAGAAACGCGTTCACGACCTTCGGGGAAACCAGCGTCGCGGCGAGCGGCATGATCCCGCCCGTGAGCGTCTTGGCGGCGCAGACGAGATCGGGGACGATGCCGGCCGCTTGATGCGCCCAGAGCGTTCCCGTCCGTCCGCCGCCGGTCATTACCTCGTCGGCAATGAGCAACACGTCATGCCTTGCGCAGACCTGAGCAATTTGCCGCAACGTGTCAGGCGTGTGCATGCGCATGCCGCCGGCGCCCTGCACGAGAGGTTCGATGATGGCTGCGCTCGTCTCCTGCCGATGCTTGGCCAGGTGCGCGTCGAGTCGATCGGCATCGAGCGGCAAGATGTCGGCCTGAAACAGCAGCGGCTCGAACCTGCCAAAGAACACCGGATCGCGGCTCACCGCCATCGCGCCGAAGGTGTCGCCGTGGTAGCCGTGCTCGAAGCCAACGAATCGCCTGCGGCCCGTTTCACCGCGATGCTGCCAGTATTGATGCGCCATCTTGAGGGCGACCTCGACGGCCGTGCTGCCGTTGTCGGAGTAGAAGACGCGGCCGCCCGCCCACGGCATCGTGCCTAGCAGCAGGTCGGCGAGCTCGACGGCAGGGCGATGCGTCACCCCCGCGAACATCACGTGATCGATCGTGCCCGACGCCTCCGCCAATGCCTGCATCAAGACGGGATGCCTGTGTCCATGCAAGATCGTCCACCAGGAGGAGATTGCGTCAATGACGCGTCGGCCGTCGGCGAGACGAAGGAATTCGTCCTTGGCGCCAACGCACGCCAGCGGCTCATCGGCGCCGAGCAAGGGCGTGTAGGGATGCCAGACCGAACGGCGATCGTCCGCGAGGAGTGCAGCGGGCGACGAGGGGTGACGGACGCGCTCGACCAATGTGCGGACCTGATTGAGGCGATCGATCTGCCTGGCCGCGCTCGCGGCAACGCCTCCCGGCGTCCATTCTGCGGGGGGATCCAGCGCGACGACCGGTATGCCGCCCTGCTTCGCGATTTGTTCGGCAGCAAACTCATCGCGCCTGCCTATCAAGATGACCGCGACCGGCGCGATGCCCTCGACTCGCAGTGCGGCCAGGCATTGCAACGTGCGGCCAATGGCGCCTAGCGATGTGGACGTAACGAGAACGCATGGCCGGTCCAGCTCGCGGATGAGGGCGATTTGCAATTCGCCTTCGTTGAGCGGCGAATATGGACTGCCGAAGGTTTCGATCACGACGTCGCGCCCGGCTATAGAAGCGTGCGGCATGGAACTCGCGATCGCACGGGCCGCCGGAATTGACGCGCCTTCCATGCGTGCGGCAAGCGGCGGCGCTACGGGAGAAGAGTATCGTCGGACTGGCGCGTGCACCGTCGCGCCGGGTACGAGGCGCGTCACTTTCGCCGTGTCCGAATCGCCCGTCTCGACCGGCTTCCAGTATTCCCATCCATCGGCGAAAGCGCTGAGCCAGAGCAGGGCGAACGTCGTTTTGCCAGCATCGGTGTCGGCGCCAAGGATGATGAAATCGTTTACCATCGTAGTCATCACGCTCCGCGTGTTTTTTTCCGTGGGGCACGTTTCCCAACGTGCCATTCTGTTGCAAACCATGGCACGTTGGGAAACGTGCCCCACGGAACCATCACGCGGAGCGTGATGTCTACGATCCGCTAACTTCCCGAGATCGTGAAGGCGGCCCACGCGAAGGGATGGCTGTGATCGCGGTACATTCGCAGGTAGCGGATCGCCTGGCGCTGGGCGTCGCGCAGCGCGTCCACCTTGTCCGTGGCGGGCTGGCATACGTTCTCCATGAACGGCTCCATGACGATCGATGTCGAGCTCGTGTTAGTCGCCCACAATGCCGATACAACGGACCTCGCTCCGGCGAGATGGAACGCGTGGCGCAGGTTCGCCGGGCTCTGACCATAGGACAGGGTTTCGATGCCGGGTTGGCACGACGCCAGCACGACCAGCTCGGTGCCGTGCAGGTCGAGGCCGGTCACTTCGGCGCCCGTCATCATCCCCGGCAAGGCGGCGTTGTCGGTTGACTTCGGCACGTAGTTCCAGCCCGCGAACGCCAGAGCACACGAGAGAAGCGGGTCGGCAACGTCCACGCGGCTCGGCAGGGTCGCATAGGCGTGCGTCGAAAGATAGACGAAGCGCGGCGGCTTGGACAGTTCGGTCAGATGTTCCTTCAACATCATGCCGGCGCGGCGCTCCGACTTGATGTTGAAGTCGTTGAAGATCGCAAATACCGCATCGCATTCGCGACGAGAGAACTCGAGCCGGCCGAACGGAATGCGCAGCGGGTCCACGCCGGGCTTTCGCAGCCGGGCATCTTCCTTGTTGGAATAATCGAACCATGGATCGCCGAGGATGAGCGGCGCGCCGACGTCCGCCGGCGCGGCCTTCTTGACGAGGTCCTTACCCGTGACCGCATAGCGGAAGGTGTACTCCTCGATTGCGTAGCGGTCGTTCTCGGGCATGAGCAGCGT
>Ga0233424_10002006_pt1 | contig 15691 bp, 13 predicted proteins | sample Watercolumn_Towu_FD_181011 | JGI IMG/M metagenome (GOLD analysis project Ga0233424, IMG submission 181011) | Freshwater microbial communities from Lake Towuti, South Sulawesi, Indonesia - Watercolumn_Towuti2014_125_MG | ecosystem: Environmental > Aquatic > Freshwater > Lake | place: Indonesia...
AATGGCCGTCTGCTCATCCTCAGGGGGAAACGGCGCACGTTCATTGAAATACCGCTGCTGGTCCAGGTTCTGAATGCCAGAGGTTTGGTTGATTGCGCCAACGTTTACCCCTACCGCGTAGGCCGCACTGTGGGCGTAATTCCAGTACCGAGGCACCATGCCCGCCTTCAGCTCCACACGCGCGACGAAGTTTGAGCACACAGCAGGCTCATCGCCCAGGAACAAGACCACCTGGCCGACTGGCTGTGATTCCCCGCCGCCCGACTTTTCAAGGAGCAGATCGCCTGCTTTCAACACGCGGCCTTTCCGCTCCTTCTCAGAAACCGATCGGATCGTGGGGATGACTGGCTTCACCTTGAGGCGAGCACGGTCAAAGTCAGCAACGCGAACACAGGCAATGTCGGTTTCGTCCCCGGCAGGCTCATCCCCCCAAATGCCGTTGCGAGCGTCGGCAACTGAGGCCTTGAACCTGTCCACACGCCAATGTGCTGGCACCTGCCCGATCCAAGAAACCCCGCTGTCCTGGTAGCGCGGATACCGCGGCAAGCTCATTCCGCCAACTCCCCCAGCATCGCCACGATGCTGCTGGATACTGCCTTCAGCTCCTCGTCAATCGCATGCAGGCTGCGCGGCGGCTCGAAGACGTAGAAGTAGCGGTTGAACGGGATCTCGTAGCCGACCTTGCTCTTGTCCTCGTCCACCCAGGCGTCGGGCGCGTGGGGCAGCACCTCGCGCTGGAAGTAGGCAGCAATGTCTTCGCCCAGCGGCACGTTCTCGGTGTCGCGCAGCGCGCTGTCGGGCTGGGGCTTGCCCTTTTGCTTGCCTTTCTGGCCCAGCACGGGCTGCCCGGCTTCGTCGCGCAGCGGGCGCTCCACGGTGATGGTGGTGTAGCCAAAGTCCTCGTTGCGGAAGATGCGGCTGATGGGCACGCGCTTCAGGCGCCCGCCCGCTGGCGCGGTGGGCGGTGTGTCGGTGCCGGTCACCAGCGCCGGCTCGCCCTGGGCCTGGCCATCGGCATCCAGCACGGTGATGACCTCGGCCTCGGTGAAGGCACCGAACAGCCGGGTGACGGTGGCAATGTGCTCGTCGCTCATCTCCTTGCGCTTGCTGCCGAGGCTCTTGCGCATCTTCTGCCAGAAGCTGCTGGCGTCGATGAGCTGCACATAGCCCTTGCGGTCGGCAGGCTTCTTGTTGGAGAGGATCCAAACGTAGGTGGCGATGCCGGTGTTGTAGAACATGTCGGTGGGCAGGCCGATGATGGCCTCCACCAGGTCGTTCTCCAGCACGTAGCGGCGAATCTCGCTTTCGCCGCTGCCTGCGCCGCCGGTGAAGAGAGGCGAGCCGTTTAGCACGATGCCGAAGCGGCTGCCGCCCTCGCCGTTGGTGACCGGTGCCATCTTGGACACCAGGTGCAGCAGGAAGAGCATGGAGCCGTCGCTGACGCGCGGCAGGCCGGGGCCGAAGCGGCCGTTGAAGCCCTTCTTCTCGTGCTCGTCGCGCACGGCCTTCTCGACCTTCTTCCACTCCACGCCGAAGGGCGGGTTGGAGAGCATGTAGTCGAACTTGCGGGTGGCGTGGCCGTCGTCGCTCAGGGTGTTGCCGGCCACGATGTTCTCCACCGGCTGGCCCTTGATGAGCATGTCGGCCTTGCAGATGGCGTAGGACTCGTCGTTGAGTTCCTGGCCGAACATGGTGAGCCGCGCATGCGGGTTGTGCGCTAGCAGGTGCTCGGCGGCGACAGACAACATGCCGCCCGTGCCGGCGGTGGGGTCGTAGATGGTCCGCACCACGGCATTGCCAGGCGTGAGCACGTCGCTGTCCTCGATGAAGATGAGGTTCACCATCAGCCGGATGACCTCGCGCGGCGTGAAGTGCTCCCCGGCGGTCTCGTTGGAGATTTCGGCGAACTTGCGGATCAGCTCCTCGAACACCGCGCCCATGGCGGCGTTGTCCACGGCCTCGGGGTGCAGGTCGATGTTGGCGAACTTCTCGGTGACGAGGTACAGCAGCCCGGCCTTGGCCAGGCGCTCCACCTGGGTCAGGAACTCGAAGCGCTCGAAGATGTCCCGCGCCGCCGGCGAGAAGGCCTGGATGTAGGCGTAGAGGTTCTGGCGGATGTTGTCCTGGTCGCCCAGCAGGCGGGGCAGGGTCAGCTCATGCGTGTTGTAGAAGCCGATGCCGCCCGCCTTGCGCAGCAGGAAGGGCTCGGGGTTGAGGCCGGCGGCCTCCTTGGCGGCCTTCTCGGCCAGCACGGCGGGCTTGGAGGCTTCCAGCACGCAATCCAGCCGGCGCAGCACGGTGAAGGGAAGGATGACCTTGCCGTATTCGCTTTGCTTGTAGTCGCCGCGCAGCAGGTCGGCTACCGACCAGATGAAGGACGACAGGGCTTGGTGGTTCATGGGGCTCCCGGATCTAGTTGTTGTGGCGTGAATTGACCGCAGCGCTGATTCTCGGGCGTGGCGGATCGCATTGCGCTGAAGTCACCCGCTAGGGTTGACCAGGGGGGGCATGTCATGCGCCCCCCCTGGAATGTGGGGTGTGTGAAACGGCAGAGGGTCTTTTTTGCGTCGATATAAATCCGGCCCTGCGCATAGCTGCGCGTACCAAGACATGTGAAGACATCCGCCTGACCGCGCGCGGTTCGGGCGATTCGTAGTCATCCGGTGGGCACCCTGCCAAACGAGGGCCAGGGCATGCCCGCCGCCATCTAGGTATTCATGGCCTCTACCGTTCTCAACGCAGTTCTTCGTCCCGCGCAGGCAGCAAGCTACCTGGCTGTCTCTCGGTCCTATCTGTACGTTCTCGTCGAGCGCAAGGAACTCACGCTCATCAAGCTCGGGCATCGCGCCAGTGGAATTCTGCGCAGCGAGCTTGATGCATGGCTGGCCAAGCGGCTGGAGGGCGCCCGTGCTGCGTGAGCAAGCTCCCCTGCGTGACGACGTGCCGCTGGCCTTCGAAGCTGACGCTCAGAGCGATGGGCATCATGTTGAAGACAAGGGTTCGGCCTCGTTCTGCATTCCCCGCAGGGCTGTCGAGATCCTGCTGGATAACGGGGCCAGCGCGCTGGAGATCTGCGCGTACTTGGTGCTTGCATGCCATACAGATGCGAGTGGAAGGTGCTCCACGGCGAGCGTCACGGCCATCTACAGAGCGACCGGTGCAAACAAGACCAAGGGCGGCACGATCGACCGGGCTTTGGCGCGGTTGCTAACGATGCGATGCCTACGTGGTCGGGTCGAATCTGGCCAGCAGCCGGCGGCGGTCGCAGAGCAGTTGCTCGTGACCCGTGAGCAATGGCTTGACGGTGGCGGCGGCGTTCTGCCCGATGGCCCCGGTGCGCGCGCCCAGGTTCGATACATCCTCAACGATTTTGGGGAGGCGTTGGCTGAACGGGTTTGGTTCGGCAGCGCCCTAGTCGCCGGCCTGGCGGGGTTTCGGCAGCCGTTACGAGTCCTCAAGGATGCAGGCGACGTGGCAGCGCGGTTGCTGCTCAGCCTTTATGCAGCCAACGACATGGAAACCTGGGGCGGCGTTCGGCCGATTGGTGGCGGCTGTGGGCCAGCCATGAGGTTCCAGACCGTAGCCACCGGAAGCATCAAGGGGGCGGAAATTCTTACCGCGCGCCGTGAGCAGTGGGTTGCTACTGTCGATGACCGCATCTGTGCGGCTGACGCCGGGTCGTACTGGGCCGCTCTTGACGCGCTCATGGCGAGCGGTTTCGCGTACGAGGTCGTCGTGGCCCTCAATCGAGCGCCCGTGCCACGTGCCTTGAGTAATGGCCAGACTTACGAAGCCATACCGGAAGATGCAGAGCCGCTGTATGTGCTGGATACGCGCTCATTGCACGGGTTCAAGCCTCGCGGTGAGGAAGGACTGTCAGGCACCACAGCCTTGATTGCCGGTGGAACGGGGTACTCGGTGGCCAATGGAAACGGACGGTTTTGCGGCACCTACGCAGCCATCGTGCGCCCTGGCTTCAAGACGATGGTGACCGGAATCGTTCGCCTGAGGTTCCGCGTTTCGAACCCTCGCAACTTTGGCGTTGCCGATGCGTGGCGCCGCATTCGCTCTAGTACGGCAGAGACCAAGGAGTTTCTGGAGCGAGTGATCGCGTTGAACTCGTAGACGTCTGCCATTTGCTTTCACGTGAGCGTTCAAGGAGCCCGTCGTTGAAGGGGAGGGGCGGCGGCCTCCCCAGAATCAGGCGCCTGAGGGAGTTGGGTGGCGTGCCTCTGCCGCCCTGCTTGCCATCGCCGTACCCTTCAATGCGTTCAACGCACTCAACGCAGCCAATGCGCTCCATGTGTTCCATCTGCTCAACAAAGGGAACGGTGGGAAGTTCTAGATAGACGGCGCCGAGCGCCAGCGCTCAGCGCTCCTGTCCTCTGTGCCGCGGTGTGGAGGCGAGTCTGTCAGGGCCTGACGAACTGCTTGGCTTCGGCAGAATTCCTGGGCACCTGAATTTCGAGCGGCGCAGGCTGATGCCGGTCGCGATCGCACTAGAACCCCGAGAAAGACGAAATGTTGGAGCTGTTGCACTCACGAACGCTCTGGGAGCGACTGGCGCGCGCCCGAGGTCGCGGCCGAGTAGTGGCCGTGGTGGCATACGCCAACGAGGACCACCTTAAGCTGCGAGCTGGCGACACCCTGATCTGTGACGCATCGCCAGCACGCATCGAAACCGGGGCTACCACCCACAAGCTGCTGGCGTCGCTGGCGAAGCGAGGCGTGAGGCTATTTCACCTTCCTCGCCTCCATGCCAAGGTTGTGCGGCTTCCGGGCCATGTGGTGGTTGGCTCGGCCAACATGACTGCGAATGCGCAGGCGCAGATCGAGGCAGCCTTGTTGACCGACGAGCCTGAGGCCATGCAGCAGGTGGATCGGCTGCTGGACCGGCTGCTGAATAGGGTGAGCCTGGAACCTATCGATCAGTGCTTTCTCGATCGGATCGCCGCCATCGAGGTGAAGCGTGCTGGTGGCGCACCTGGCAGTCAGCGCGTTCGGACGGCCGGGGCGTCTTGGTTGATCGGATACGGTGAGCTCAGCGATCGTGAGCAGGTGAGGTCAGATGCACTGTTGACATCGGAGTTTGGCGAGCAAGAGCTACCGGACTACTACCGCACGACATTGCTGGCTGCTCGTCGGCGGGCGCCAGTGCAACGCGGCGACGTGGTGTTCTTCGTTGACTACGGCGAGCTGAGAGTCAGGCGGCCTGTGCGGGTCACTGGTGTTGTCGAGGCCGGTGATTACGTCTTCTACCTTCACGAAGACTTCCCCGACGGTGGGGTATCTTGGGACCGCGTGCGTGGCAGGCTCAGGAAACTTGGCGTTTACTCGCGCGAGGGTGTTCCGACCCAACTTGCACTCGACCCAGATGCCACGGCGGCGGTCGTAAGCATGTTCCGACCGCTCAACGCTGGATAGCGTCCTCGATGAGCGCGTGCCAAGGCTTCTTTGCCGCTGACCGGATACTGAGAGTGCGCTCCATCGCCACAGCCATCAGCAAACGGTCACCGAACGGTCACCAGAAGGGCACTTGTGGAAAAACGGTCACTGGAAACGAAAAACGGGTCAGATGCTTGCACATCTAACCCGTTGATCTACTTGAAGAAAAATGGTCGGGACGGCGGGATTCGAACTCGCGACCCCTTGCACCCCATGCAAGTGCGCTACCAGGCTGCGCTACGCCCCGACTGAGCCAAGCAGTATAACCCAAATTCTCGGGCGCTTGGCGAACTTCGCGCGATGAGCGGTATTCAGTTCAGCAGGCTGGCCCGGATGGCCAACAGCTCGGCGCGCACCTGGTCCAGCGACGTGACGGGATCGAGCGCGATGACCGGCAGCGTGATCGACGCTTCGGCCGCCTTCAGCGGCTGGGCGTGCGACATGACCGGGCGGCCGGCGGCCGGCGGAACGAATGGGGCTTCGGGGTCGTCCGACTCCGCATCGTCCAGATCGTCCGCAGCGTCGAGCGCGCGCGCAGCGTCTGCCTCGTCGCGGAAGTTCTGGGCCGAAGCGGGCGGCAGGCCTTCGTTGAGCTGGTTGCGCGCGCCACTGATCGTGAAGCCCTGGTCATAGAGCAGGTCGCGGATGCGGCGGATCAGCAGCACCTCGTGGTGCTGGTAGTAGCGGCGGTTGCCGCGACGCTTCATGGGCTTGAGCTGCGTGAACTCCTGCTCCCAGTAGCGCAGCACATAGGGCTTCACGCCGCAAAGCTCGCTGACCTCACCGATGGTGAAGTAGCGTTTGGCGGGGATGGCGGGAAGCGCCTTATCCATTGCAAATTCTCATTGCGAATCAACAAGTTCGCGAGGGGGATGCAGACTCTACTCGAAGTCTTCCCCGGCGGGCGTGTCTCCTTGTACCTGCCCCTTGAGTTTGTGGCTGGCGTGAAAAGTCACGACGTTGCGCGCCTTGATGGGGATGGACTCGCCCGTGCGCGGGTTGCGCCCGGGGCGCGGTGCCTTGCGGCGGATGTTGAAGTTGCCGAAGCCGGAGAGCTTCACGTCCTGGCCCTTCACGAGGCTGTCGTGCAAGATGTCGAAGAAGGCTTCGACCATGTCCTTGGACTCGCGCTTGTTCAGGCCCAGGCGGTCGAACAGCAACTCGGCCAGCTCCGCCTTGGTCAGCGTGGGGGTCTCGAGGCTGCCGATGACGACGGCAGCTGCGTCCTTCTTGTTGTCGTGGGCGTCCATGGGTCCTCCGTTCAGCCGCGCAGGCGGGCACCCACGGCCTGGGTGGTGGCGGCGACGATGGCGTTGACGACGGCGTCAATTCGCTCATCAGTCAAGGTGGCCTCGTCATCGAGCAGTTCCAGCCGAACCGCTAGGCTGCGTTCGTCGGCCTGCAGGTCGGTGCTGGCACCTGGCGCGGGCTTGAAGACGTCGAACAGGCGGGCCGAGCGCAGCAGCGCGCCGCCCGACGTGGTGATGGCGGCCATCAGCGCGTCGTGGCTCACGCTGTCCTTCACGACCAGCGCCAGGTCGCGCTGCACGGCCTGCTGGCGCGGCAACGGCTGGCCGTGGGGCAGCGTGCGGCCGAGCGAGGCGTCGAGGTCGAGTTCGAAGACGACTGGCGCGCTGCCGGTGATCTCGTAGGCCTGGCGCCAGCGCGGGTGCAACTCGCCGATGACGCCGATGGGCGTGCCGTTCAGGCTCACACGGGCGCTGCGGCCCGGGTGCAAGGCCGGGTGCTCGGCAGCGTCGAAGGTCAGCGTCTGCGGCGCGAACAGGGCTTCGAGGTCACCCTTGACGTCGAAGAAGTCGACCGCGCGGTCACGCTGGCTCCATTGCTGTTGGTCAGCCGGCCCCCAGGCTAGGCCACCGAGGCGCAGCGGCTGCGCGATGCCGGCCACAGCCAGCGGGCCATTGGCCACCGACGCATCGCGCTTGAACACGCGGCCCAGCTCGAACACGCGCACGCGCGTCGCGCGGCGGGCCTGGTTGTGGCGCAGCACCTGCACGAGGCTGCCGATGAGGCTGGTGCGCATCACGGCCAGCGGCGCGGCGATGGGGTTGAGCAGCTTGATCGGGTTGGTTTCGCCCGCGAGTTCGCGCTCCCAGCGTTCTTCGACGAAGCTGAAGTTGATCGTCTCGAAGTAGTCGCGCGCGGCGACGGCGCGGCGCAGCGCATGCTGGCTGGCGCGGCTCTCGCTGCGCGTGCGGCCGACGATGGGTGCCAGCGGTGGCGTGGACGGCAGCGAGGGGTAGCCCATCACGCGGATGACTTCCTCGATGAGGTCTTCCTCGATCTGGAGGTCGAAGCGCCAGCTGGGCGGCGTCACGGTCAGCACGCCCTCAGCGGCGGTGAAGGGCAGGCCTAGGCGCGTGAAGACGCGCTCGCAATCGGCTTGCGTGACCGGCATGCCGATGACCTTGGCCGCGCGCGCCACGCGCAGGGCCACGGGCTGGCGCACCGGCAGCTTGGGCGACTGGTCGTCCATCGGGCCGACTTGCGTGTCGGGCGTGCCGCAGATGTCGAGGATGAGCTGCGTGATGCGCTCGATGTGTTCGACGGTCTGGGCCGGGTCCACGCCCCGCTCGAAGCGGTGGCCGGCGTCGGTCGAGAAGTTGAAGCGGCGACCGCGGCCCATGACGGCCTCGGGCCACCAGAAGGCGGCTTCGACGTAGACGTTCTTCGTGTCGTCGGACACGGCGGTGTGGTCACCGCCCATGATGCCGGCGAGGGACTCGACCTCTCGTGCATCGGCGATGACACCGACCTTCTCGTCGACGGTGATGGTGTTGCCGTTCAGGAGCTTGAGTTGCTCGCCGGGCTTGCCCCAGCGCACGACGAGTTCGCCGCTGATCTTGTCGAGGTCGAAGATGTGCGACGGGCGGCCGTACTCGAACATCACGTAGTTCGAGATGTCCACCAGCGCGGTGACTGAACGCTGGCCGCAGCGCTCCAGGCGCTGCACCATCCACGCGGGCGTCTTGGCCCTCGTGTCGATGCCGCGGATGACGCGGCCCGAGAAGCGGCCGCAGAGGTCGGTGGCTTCGATGCGGGCGGGGAGCTTGGCGTCGGTGGTGGGCTGGACGGCCGGGAACTCAGCCTTGAGCAGCGGCGCGCCGGTCAGTGCGGCGACTTCACGCGCCACGCCGTAGACCGACAGGCAGTGGCCGAGGTTGGGCGTGAGCTTGAGCGTGAAGAGGGTGTCGTCCAGTGCGAGGTGCTGGCGGATGTCTTCGCCCACAACGGCGTCCGCGGTCAGTTCGAGCAGGCCGCCATGGTCTTCGCTCAGCTTGAGCTCGCGGGCCGAGCACAGCATGCCGAAGCTCTCGACGCCGCGCAGCTTGCCGACACCGATCTTGAAGGGCTTGCCGTCTTCGCCGGGCGGCAGCTCGGCGCCGACGGTGGCCAGCGGCACCTTGATGCCAGCGCGGGCATTGGGCGCGCCGCAGACGATCTGCAGCGGCTCAGGGCCGCCCGCGTTGACCTTGCACACGCGCAGTTTGTCGGCATTGGGGTGCTGGGTGGCTTCGAGGATCTCGGCCACGACGATGCCGTGGAAAGGGGGCGCGACCGGGCGCAGCTCTTCCACTTCCATGCCGGACATGGTCAGCAGCTCGGCCAGTTGGGCGGTGGACAGCGGCGGATTGCAGAACTCGCGCAGCCAGGACTCGGGGAATTGCATGGTCTTGTTCTTGTCGGATTACTTGAACTGGGCGAGGAAACGCAGGTCGCCGTCGAAGAAGGCGCGCAGGTCGTTGACGCCATAGCGCAGCATGGCCAGCCGGTCGATGCCGGAGCCGAAAGCGAAGCCGATGTAGCGCTCCGGGTCGAGGCCCATGTTGCGGATGACTTGCGGGTGGACCTGGCCCGAGCCCGAGACTTCCAGCCAGCGGCCTTTCAGCGGGCCACTCTCGAACATGATGTCGATCTCGGCGCTGGGCTCGGTGAAGGGGAAGTAGCTGGGGCGGAAGCGCAGCTGCAGCTGGTCGGTCTCGAAGAAGGCGGTGATGAAGTTGAGATACACCGCCTTCAGGTCCTTGAAGGAGATGTTCTCGCCGACCCACAGGCCTTCGACCTGGTGGAACATCGGCGAGTGGGTGGCGTCGCTGTCCACGCGGTAGGTTCGGCCCGGCGCGATGACGCGTATTTCTGGCATCCCCTCGGGCGTCGTGGCTTGGGCGGCGTAGCGCCGGGCGTGGGCCTGCGCGTAGCGGATCTGCATCGGGCTGGTGTGCGGGCGCAGGTTGAGCCAGCTGCCGTTCTCGTCCTTCATGTCGACGTAGAACGTGTCCTGCATCGAGCGGGCGGGGTGGTTCTCGGGGTTGTTCAGGGCCGAGAAGCTGTACCAGTCGGTCTCGATCTCGGGGCCGTCGGCCACGTCGAAGCCCATCGACGAGAAGATCGCTTCGATGCGCTCCATGGCGCGCGTGATGGGGTGCAGGCCGCCCGTGCCGCGCTGGCGGCCGGGCAGGGTGACGTCGAGCGCTTCGGCCTTGAGCTGCTTCTCGAGCTCGGCGGCGGCCAGGGCGTCGCGGCGGGCGGTGAGGGCGGCTTCGATGGCCACCTTGCACTGGTTGATCTCGGCGCCGCGGGTCTTCTTCTCTTCGATGCTGAGGGCGCCCAGGCCCTTCATCAATTCGGTCACGCGGCCGGACTTGCCGAGGAAGCGGGCCTTGGCGTTTTCGAGTTCGGCGGGCGTGGGGGCGGCGGCAAAGTCAGCCTGGGCCGCTTGCAGCAGCGCGTCGAGATCGGACATCGGGAATTAGGAATGAGAAAGGGCCGACCCTGGTGGGCCGGCCCTCAAAAGTTTGCGTATCCCGACGGGTCGGGACAGTTCGCAATCAGGCGAGCGCGGCCTTCACCTTGGCGAAGATGCTGGCAAAGCCAGCCGGATCGTTGACGGCCAGATCGGCGAGGACCTTGCGGTCGATCTCGATCTGGGCCTTCTTCAGACCCGCCACGAACTTGCTGTAGGACAGGCCCAGGCCACGCGAGGCGGCGTTGATACGGGCAATCCAGAGCTGACGGAAGACGCGCTTCTTGGTGCGGCGGTCACGGTAGGCGTATTGGCCCGCCTTCATCACCGCCTGCTTGGCGATGCGGAAGACGTTCTTACGACGACCGCGGAAACCCTTGGCCAGGGCCAGGACCTTCTTGTGACGGGCGCGAGCGGTAACACCACGTTTGACGCGAGGCATGTGTTTCTCCTTGAGTCGTTAGTGGATTACAGACCAGCAAAGGGCAGCATCTGAGCGATGTGACCCATGTTGGTTTCGTGCACGTTCACAGCGCCGCGCAGCTGACGCTTGTTCTTCGTGGTCTTCTTGGTCAGGATGTGGCGCTTGAACGCCTGACCGCGCTTGACGGTGCCACCCGGACGAACGCGAAAACGCTTTTTCGCGCTGCTCTTGGTCTTCATCTTGGGCATGTGAATGCTCCTTTTAAGTATGTCCCTGGGGCGGTGCCGGAGAGCCCTGCACACTTGTTGGCCTCAGGAGACTTGTGAACCGGCAGGCGACCAAACCCGCCGGTTGAACTCTGTCGATCTCAGCGCTTCTTCGGCGCCAGGACCATGATCATCTGCCGACCTTCGAGCTTCGGCATGTTCTCGACCACTGCCACGTCGGCCAGTTCGTCGCGGATCCGCTCCAGGAGGCGCATGCCGATGTCCTGGTGGGTGATCTCACGGCCCCGGTAGCGCAGCGTCACCTTGCCCTTGTCGCCGTCTTCGGCGATGAAGCGGCGCAGATTGCGCATCTTGATCTGGTAGTCGCCTTCGTCCGTGCCCGGGCGGAATTTGACTTCCTTGATTTCGATGATCTTCTGCTTGGCCTTGGCTTCGGCGGCGCGCTTTTGCTCCTGGTACTTGAACTTGCCGTAGTCCATCAGCCGGCAGACCGGCGGATTGGCGGTGGCGGAGATCTCGACCAGGTCCACATCCAGATCGCCCGCCATGCGCAGGGCCTCCTGGATGCTGACGACACCGATGGGTTCGTTCTCGGGGCCGTTCAGACGGACTTCGGGAGCCATGATTTCGCGGTTCAACCGGTGCTTGCGCTCCGGAATCGCACGACGGTCGGCAAACGTAGCGATGGTGTGGACCTTTCAACAGGCCCCAAGGCGAGGGGCCCAGACAAAACAAATCGCGCCCTGGAGGCTTGTTCAGACCTTGTTGGTGATGTCTGCGGAGATCCTGTCGAGGAAGTCCTGCAGGGGCATCACGCCGAGATCCTGGTTGCCACGGGCGCGTACCGCAACGCTGCCATTCGCCTTTTCCTTGTCACCCACGACGAGGATGTACGGCAGCTTTTGCATGGAATGCTGGCGGATTTTATAGGTGATCTTCTCGTTGCGCAAATCGGCTGAGGCCCTAAGCCCTTGTTTTTGCAGCGATTTCACAATTTCTGCGACGTAATCGGCCTGGGCATCCGTGATATTGGCCACCACGACCTGCGTCGGGGCCAGCCAGGTGGGCAGGGCGCCGGCGTGCTGCTCGATCAGGATGCCGATGAAGCGCTCCAGGCTGCCGACGATGGCGCGGTGCAGCATCAGCGGGCGCTTGTGCTCGCCGTGCTCGTCGACGAAGTCGGCGTCCAGGCGCTCTGGCAGGTTGGGGTCGACCTGGATCGTGCCGCACTGCCACTCGCGGCCCAGGGCGTCCTTGAGCGTGTACTCGATCTTGGGGCCGTAGAAGGCGCCTTCGCCCGGCAGGTAGGTGAAGTCGCAGCCGGAGGCCTTCAGGCCCTCGGCCAGGGCCGCTTCGGCCTTGTCCCAGCTTTCCTCGGTGCCGATGCGCTTCTCGGGGCGCGTGGAGAGCTTGTAGATGATGTCGGTGAAGCCGAAGTCCTTGTAGACCTTCTGCAACAGGGTCGTGAAGGCCGTGACTTCGCCCTGGATCTGGTCTTCGGTGCAGAAGATGTGGCCGTCATCCTGCGTGAAGCCGCGCACGCGCATGATGCCGTGCAGGCCGCCCGAGGGCTCGTTGCGGTGGCACTGGCCGAACTCGCCGTAGCGCAGCGGCAGGTCGCGGTAGCTCTTCACGCCCTGTTTGAAGATCAGGATGTGGCCGGGGCAGTTCATCGGCTTGAGCGCGTAATCGCGCTTTTCCGATTCGGTCACGAACATGTTCTCGCGGTACTTGTCCCAGTGGCCGGTCTTCTCCCACAGGCCCTGGTCCAGGATCTGCGGGCCCTTGACCTCCAGGTAGCCGTTGTCGCGGTAGACGCGGCGCATGTACTGCTCCACCTCCTGCCACACCGTCCAGCCCTTGGGGTGCCAGAACACCACGCCCGGGGCGTGCTCGTCGATGTGGAAGAGGTCGAGTTCCTTGCCGAGCTTGCGGTGGTCGCGCTTCTCGGCTTCTTCCAGCAGCGTGAGGTACTTCTGCAGGTCGTCCTTGCTCGCCCAGGCCGTGCCGTAGACGCGCTGCAGCATCTCGTTGCGGTGGTCGCCGCGCCAGTAGGCGCCGGCCACCTTCATCAGCTTGAAGTGCTTGAGCTTGCCGGTGGACGGCACGTGGGGGCCGCGGCAGAGGTCTTCGAACTTGCCTTCGGCGTAGAGCGACACGTCTTCGCCGGCCGGGATGCTGCCGATGATCTCGGCCTTGTAGTGCTCGCCCAGGGCCTTGAAGTGGGCCACGGCCTCGTCGCGCGGCAGCACGCGGCGCACCACCTTCTCGTCCTTCTTGGCCAGTTCGGTCATCTTGGACTCGATGGCGGCCAGGTCGTCCGGCGTGAAGGGGCGCTTGTAGGAGAAGTCGTAATAGAAGCCGTTGTCGATGACCGGGCCGATGGTGACCTGGGCGTCGGGGTAGAGCTCCTTGACGGCGTAGGCCAGCAAGTGGGCCGTGGAGTGGCGGATCATGTCCAGGCCGTCGGCGTCCTTGTCGGTGACGATGGCCAGGCTCGCATCCTGGCTGATGACATGGGACAGGTCGACGAGCTTGCCGTCGACCTTGCCGCCGAGCGCGGCCTTGGCCAGGCCGGCGCCGATGCTGGCGGCGACATCGCCCACCGTCAGCGGGGCCGGGTACTCACGGCGCGAGCCGTCGGGGAGTTGGATCGAAATCATGGGTGCTCCGTTCGTGGGGCAGACAACAAAAAAGCGCGGCCGGGTGCCGCGCTTGGTTCGTGCCCCCGAATGACGAGAAAGGGGCGAGAAGACGTGACGTGCCGCAGCCGACTAGATGCCCGTGAGGGCCGAGGTCGTAGTTCGCGGTGTCATAACCAGGGTGCCTTTCTCGCTCTTGTGAGGGGAGGGAGCCTGGATTCTAAAGGCTCAGCGCCTGGACGGTGTCCTGCTGCGTCAGGGCTGCGAACTCGTCGGCGAGGCGCCGGCTCTCGGCCACGGCCACGCGCCAGCGGCGCCGGCGCTCTTCGGCCTCGAGGTGGATGAAGTCATTGCGGTCCGGCTGCTTGCCGCCCGGCAGCTGGGCGATCCAGTCCGGCGACGGGCAAAGCAGCACGACGTTGTCCAGGAAACTGGTGGCGCGGTGCCGGTGCCGCAGCGCCTTGTCGAGCCAGCCCGGCACCACCTGGCGCTGGAAGTGCGGGTAGAGCACGAGCGGGGCGCCGCTGCTCTGGAGCGCGCGGTAGTCCAGGTGCAGGTGGTAGTCGGTGATGCCGCCGTCCCAGTAGGCGCCGCGCGGGGCGCCGGGCAGGTCGTGCTGGGCCTGCAGCCAGAAGGGGATGGAGCAGCTCGCCAGCAGCGCGCCGCGCAGATTGGCGCGCGACAGGTGCACCTCGCGGCTCGTGAAGTCGCTCAGGGCCAGCGGCAGGCGGTCGCGCGGGTCGGAGAAGATCACGCGCTCCAGGAATCGGCCCAGCAACGGGCGCGACACCGCATTGGCCGCGAAGGCCCCGAGGTAGCCCAGCGGCGTGCGCAACTTGCCTTCGCGCGCCAGCAGGCCGCCGCGCCCGCGCGAGGTGACGATGTGCAGGCGCAGCCGCGGGTGGGCCAGCACCTCGGCCTCACGGCCCTGGAAGATCTCGGCGAGGATCTCGCCGAAGCGCCGGCTCACGCCTTCGGGGCGGGGGCGCTTCTCGCCCGGGAGCACGTCGTACTCCTGCGTGACGTAGGCCTCGGCCATCACCTCGAAGGCATGCGCCACGCCACGGTGCGCCAGGGCGGCCGTGGCCATGCGCCAGGCGCCAATGCTGGCGCCCACGAGATGCACCGTCTGCCGGCTGCGCGGCAGCCAGTCGCCAAAGATGTGCTGGTCCAGGCCGTTCAGGATCAGACCCTTGGGGCCGCCGGCCGCGGCAGGGATCAGCCCGACGTCTTCGGCGCGCAGGCCGCGCTCGGCCAGGCGGGCTTTCGCCGCCGCGCCAGCGTAGACCCGCAGCGCCCCCGTCATCAGAACTTGTGCTCCCAGTTCACGCTCCACCAGGCCACCGGCTTGCGTTCGCTGAGGTTGAAGTCGCCATTGATGACGCGCACCAGCGTGCCCTGCTTGGGCTGGAAGAGGCCGTTGACGGCCAGGCGCACGCCGTCCTGCTTGCTCACCTGCATGGCGACGAAGGCGTCGACCGAGCGCGCCGGCAGCGTCTCCTGGCTTTGCAGCGCGGTTTGCTGCACGCTGAACTTCGGCGCGATCTGGGCGCTGAAGCCCATGTTCATGGGCAGGCTCTTGAGGCGGTAGTCGGCACCGAAGTTGAACTGCCAGGGCTGCTGGCCTTCCAGGCGGTTGTCCGGGCCGGGGATGTCGGCAACGCGCGAGCGGTACAGGTTGAGCGAGGCGCGCAGGCTCAGCGCCGTGGTGGGCTCGAACAGCGTCGGGAAGAGTTCGGACGCGCGGCCCTTCACTTCCAGCTCCAGGCCTTCGGTCGTGGCCTTGCTCAGGTTGATCGGCTTGGCCACCCAGCGCGGCACGCTGGACCAGCTGACGTTCTGCTCCAGCACCAGCGAATTGCGCACCAGGCCCGTGATGCGGCGGTGGAAGACACCCACCGACACCAGGCCGCCGGCCGGCAGGTAGTTCTCCCAGGCGATGTCCAGGCCGGTGGCCAGTTCGGGCTTGAGGTCGGGGTTGCCGATGCGGTCCGGCGCCGTCTGGGTGTTGGTGCGCGCGTTGGGGCCGGTGGCCGGGTAGTCGGTGTTGATCGTCGGGCGCGCGATCAACTGCTGCACGTCGGCGGCCTTGTAGCTGCGCGTGAGGCTGGCGCGGATCAGGTCGCGGGCCTTGGGGTCGGGTTTGAAGTTCAGGTGCAGCAGCGGCGTGGTGACCTTGCTGGTGCTG
>Ga0233424_10002009_pt1 | contig 15684 bp, 14 predicted proteins | sample Watercolumn_Towu_FD_181011 | JGI IMG/M metagenome (GOLD analysis project Ga0233424, IMG submission 181011) | Freshwater microbial communities from Lake Towuti, South Sulawesi, Indonesia - Watercolumn_Towuti2014_125_MG | ecosystem: Environmental > Aquatic > Freshwater > Lake | place: Indonesia...
TTCCTTAGCGCGAATTGAGCCTTCCCATTCCAGCCTGGACGGCCTGCGTGTGCTGGTCATCGACGACAATCGCATGATCCGGGAGGCCTTAAGGCAGTTGATGGAACGCTGGGGCTGCGTCGTGCTTGCCGCCGACTCGGCCGAGCAATCCCTGGCCGTCATCGAGGAGGCGGGAGTGCTGCCGCAACTCATCCTGGCCGATTATCGGCTGCGCGGGGAAACCACGGGCGTCGAAGCCATCCGGCTGGTGCAGCAGGCGATAGGCGCGCACCTTCCCGCCGCCATCATCACCGGCGACACGGCGCCGGACCGGCTGCAGGAGGCGAACGCCTCCGGCTATCCGCTGCTGCACAAGCCGATCGACGGCGCCAAGCTGCGCACGCTGCTGACCTACCTGAGCCTGCAGGAGGCCCGCGCGCCGTCCTGTGCCGACTGACTTTTGCCGGCGGCGGGGCGCGGGGTTGCCCGCGGCGAGCGGTGCCTGCTAGTCTTCCGTCGCTATGGCCATCGACTACCTCACGAAAATCCTCAACGCCCAGGTCTACGACGTGGCGATCGAGTCGCCGCTCGAAGCGGCGCCGAACCTCTCCGCGCGCCTGCACAACACCCTGCTGCTGAAGCGCGAGGACATGCAGGAGATCTTTTCCTTCAAGCTGCGCGGCGCCTACAACAAGATGGCGCACCTGCCGCCGGCGGTGCTCAGGCGCGGCGTCATCACCGCTTCGGCCGGCAACCACGCCCAGGGCGTGGCGCTGGCGGCGAAGCGAATGGGCTGCAAGGCGGTGATCGTCATGCCGGTGACGACGCCACAGATCAAGGTGAATGCCGTGGCGGCGCGCGGCGCCGAGGTGGTGCTCTCGGGCGATTCCTACGACGAAGCCTACCGCCATGCGCTGGCGCTGGAGAAGAAGCGCCGGCTGACCTTCGTGCACCCCTACGACGACCCCGAGGTGATCGCCGGCCAGGGCACCATCGGCATGGAGATCCTGCGCCAGCATCCGAAGCCGATCCACGCCATCTTCGTGCCCGTCGGCGGCGGCGGCCTCATCTCCGGCATCGCCGCCTACGTCAAGCGTCTGCGGCCGGACGTGAAGGTGATCGGCGTCGAGCCGGTCGAGGCCGACGCCATGGCGCGCTCGCTCGCCGCCGGCCACCGCGTGCGCCTGAACCAGGTCGGCCTCTTCGCCGACGGCGTGGCGGTGAAGCAGGTGGGCGACGAGACCTTCCGCATCTGCCGCGAGGCGGTCGATGGCGTGATCCTGGTCGACACCGATGCCATCTGCGCCGCCATCAAGGACGTCTTCGAGGACACGCGCTCCATCCTCGAGCCGGCCGGGGCGCTCGCCATCGCCGGCGCCAAGGCCTGGGCGGCGAAGCACAGGCTGCGCAACGAGACGCTGGTGGCGGTGGCTTCCGGGGCCAACACCAACTTCGACCGCCTGCGCTTCGTCGCCGAGCGCGCCGAGGTGGGCGAGCAGCGCGAGGCGGTGCTGGCGGTGACGATTCCCGAGACGCCGGGCAGCTTCAGGAAGTTCTGCCGCCTGCTCGGCGCGCGCAACATCACCGAGTTCAACTACCGCTTCGCCGATCCGCGCGAGGCGCACGTCTTCGTCGGCGTGCAGGTCGGCAGCCGCGCCGAGTCGCTCAAGCTGGTGGCGGCCCTGCGCCGCCACGGCCTCGACACGCTCGACCTGACCGAGGACGAGATGGCCAAGCTGCACGTGCGCCACATGGTCGGCGGCCACGCGCCGGTGGACCACGAGCTGATCCACCGCTTCGAGTTCCCGGAGCGGCCGGGGGCGCTGATGAACTTCCTCGACAGCATGAGCGCGGGCTGGAACATCTCGCTGTTCCACTACCGCAACCACGGCGCCGACTACGGCCGCGTGCTGGTCGGCATGCAGGTGCCGCCGCGCGAGAAGCCGGCCTTCCGCGCCTTCCTCAAGCGCCTCGGCTATGCCTGGTGGGATGAGACGAAGAATCCGGCCTACCGGATGTTCCTCGGTTGAAGCCGTCCGTCCCTGACATCGTAGATTCCCGCTTCGGTGACGATGCAATCCATCGGCAGGTCGTGGTCCTGCGGCCGGATGCTTGAAACGCGCGCTAGCTCGAAGCCGACGCCGATGGCGCGCGGACGCGGCGCGAGCGCGGCCAGGCTGCGGTCGAAGTAGCCGCCGCCGTAGCCGAGGCGGTAGCCGGCCTCGTCGAAAGCGTTCAACGGCATGAGGATGACGTCGGGGCGGAGCGATTCGCCCCGCGCCGGGATGTGGATGCCGTAGCGGTCCTCGACCATGTCGCTCTGCGGCGTCCAGGCGCGGAATGCCAGCGGCGCATCGTTGCCTGCCACCACCGGCAGGCAGGCGCGCAAACCGCGGCCGAGCCGTTGCGCCACGAGCGGGCGGGCGTCGAATTCACCGCGGAAGGGCCAGCAGAAGGCGAGCACGGCGGGATTCAGGGCGTCAAGCAGCGCGCCCAGATGCCGTTCCATCTTGCGCGAGAGCTGCGCATGCAGCCCGGCCGGCAGCGCCTCGCGCGCCGCGACGAGGCGGCCGCGCAGGTCGTTGCGGAACGCGCGCAGGTCCTCCCCGGTCGAATGCGTCATGGTCGATGTGCTATTCTCGAAACGGTGGTTGAACTATATATGAAGCGTCTGCCGTTCGTGTCGTGCGCCTTGTGCGTCCTGTTTCTGGCGCTGCTCGTCCCGAGCCTGCATGCCGCGAGCGGCGACGATCGCATGCTGGCGGCGAAGGATGCCGTGCAGCGCGGCGACCGCGCCAGGCTGGCCAAACAGCTCGAAGCGGTGCGCGGCCACGAGCTGGAACCCTATGTCGAATACTGGCTGCTGAGCCTGCGCCTGCAGGAAGCCGGCAACGACGAGGTGCGCGCCTTCCTCGCGAGTCAGTCCGGCAGCTACCTCGCCGACAAGCTGCGCGGCGAATGGCTCAAGGTGCTGGGCAAGCGGCGCGAGTGGGATGTCTTCGAGACGGAATATCCGCCGCTCGTCCAGCCCGACCAGGAGATCACCTGCTACGCCCTGCAGAACCGCCTGCGCCTGGCCGACCTCGGCGCGCTCGACGAGGCGCGGCCGATGTGGTTCGCCGCCGCCGAGCTGCCCGAATCCTGCGTGCCCCTCATGGAGCAGCTCATCGCCGACAAAAAGCTCTCGGCCGACGACGCCTGGGAGCGCATGCGCCGCCTGCTTGAGGCGAAGAAGCTCGGCGCCGCCAAGCTGACCGCCGCCACTCTCCCGGCGAGCCAGGGGACCTCGGCGAAGACGCTGGAGGCCATTGCCGACAAGCCGCTGCGCCATCTCGCCCTGCTGCCAGCCGACTTCGCCGCCACCCGCCAGGGCCGCGAGATGGCCCTGTTCGCCCTGCAGCGCACCGCGCGCACCGACCCCGTTCAGGCGGCGCAGCAATGGGAAAAGATCCGGGATCGCTTCAGCCAGGCCGATCGCGGCTACCTCTATGGCCAGCTCGGCTGGCAGGGCGCGCTCAAGCATCTGCCCGAGGCCGTCGGCTGGTACGCCCGCGCCGGCAATGCGCCGCTCTCGGAGGAGCAGCTCGCCTGGAAGGCGCGCGCCGCCCTGCGCGCGCAGAACTGGGCCATGGTGCACGAGGCCGTCGAGCAGATGCCGAAGGCGATGCAGGCGCAGCCGGACTGGATCTACTGGCTCGGCCGCGCCCACGAGGCGCTGGGCAGGCAGGAGGAGGCGCGCGCACTGTACCAGCGCATCGCCGGACAGCCGAACTTCTACGGCAACCTGGCCGACGACGAGCTGGGCCGGCCGATCATGCCGCCGCCGCGGCCGCAGAAGCCCTCCGCCGAGGAGGTGAAGGCCGCGGCCGCCCTGCCGGGATTCCGCCGCGCCCTGGCGCTGTTCCGCATCGACTTGCGCATCGAGGGCATCCGCGAGTGGAACTGGACGCTGCGCGGCATGGACGACGCGAAGCTGCTGGCGGCGGCGGAGCTGGCGCACCAGCACCACATCTACGACCGCGCCATCAACACCGCCGACCGCACCCTGGCGCTGCACGACTACTCCATGCGTTATCTCGCCCCCTTCCGCGAGCACGTCGAGCCGAAGGCGAAGGCCCTGCAGCTCGACCAGGGCTGGGTGTACGGCCTCATGCGGCAGGAGAGCCGCTTCATCACCAACGCCAAGTCGGTGGTCGGCGCCAAGGGCCTCATGCAGCTCATGCCGAAGACGGCGAGCTGGGTGGCGAAGAAGATCGGCATGCACGACTACCACCCCGGCCGCACCAATGACACCGACGTGAACGTCACGCTCGGCACCAACTACCTGAAGATGGTGCTCGACGAGCTGGACAGCCATCCGGTGCTCGCCTCCGCCGCCTACAACGCCGGGCCGGGGCGCGCGCGCAAGTGGCGCGACGTGAAACCCCTCGAGGGCGCCATCTACGCCGAGACGATTCCCTTCAACGAGACGCGCGACTACGTCAAGAAGGTGATGAGCAACGCCGTGTACTACTCGGCGCTGTTCGACGGCCAGCCGCAGTCGCTCAAGCCGAAGCTCGGCGTCATCGCGCCGAAGAACGGCAACGGCGATATCCCGAAAATAACAGACCTGCCTTGACTTTCCGCTGGGGGCGGAAGCGCCGATCGCGCGGGTCGCCGAGCAGGATGCCGCGCTTGCGATTAGAATCGGCATTCATACCGTTTTTTTGCTTCGCGCCATGCAAGCCAGGGATTTTCTCCTCATCGGCGGCTCCGGTTTTTTGGGCAGCCATGTCGCCCACCGGCTGGCCGCCCAGGGCCACCGCATCACCGTGCCGACGCGCCGCCGCGAGCGCGCCCGCCACTTGCTCGTGCTGCCGACGGTCGAGGTCGTCGAGACCGATGTGCACGACGCGGCGGCGCTCGCCGCGCTGGTCGCCGGCCGCGATGCCGTGATCAACCTGGTCGGCGTGCTGCACAGCCGCTACGGCCTGCCCTGGGGCCCGGACTTTGCCCGCGCCCACGTCGAACTGCCGCAGAAGATCGCCGCCGCCTGCGCCCGGGCCGGCGTGCGCCGACTGATCCATGTCTCGGCCCTCAACGCCGACCCGAAGGGCCCCAGCCAGTACCTGCGCTCCAAGGGCGAGGGCGAGGCCATCCTGCGCGCGGCCGGCGCGGCGCTCGACCTGACCCTCTTCCGCCCCTCGGTGATCTTCGGGCCGGAGGACGCCTTCCTCAACCTTTTCGCCCGCCTGCAGCGCGTGGCGCCGGTCATGCCGCTGGGCAATCCGCAGGCGCGCTTCCAGCCCGTGTATGTCGGCGACGTGGCGCAGGCCATCGTCGCCAGCCTCGGCCGGCGCGACGCCTTCGGCGAGGCCTACTGCTGCTGCGGGCCGCAGGTGTATACGCTGGAGGAGCTGGTGCGCTATGCCGGCGAGCTGGCCGGCTGCCGGCGGCCGGTGATCCGCCTGCCCGAGGCGCTGGCGCGGCTGCAGGCCGGCGTGCTCGAGCTGCTGCCGAACCCGCTCCTGTCGGTGGACAACCTCGACTCGATGGACGTGGACAGCGTCTGTCCGGGCCGCGCGCCGCTGCCCTTCGGCCTGCGGCCGACGCCGCTGGAGGCCATCGCCCCGGCCTATCTCGGCGGCGGCACGCAGCGGCAGGCCAACTACGGCCGGCGCGTGAAAGCTCATCGCTGAACCGATGAAGACCTATGTTGTTGGCGGTGCGGTGCGCGACCGTTTGCTCGGCCTGCCCGTGCAGGACCGCGACCACGTCGTCGTCGGCGCCACGCCGGAGGACATGCTCGCGCACGGCTTCAAGCCGGTGGGCAAGGATTTCCCGGTCTTCCTCCATCCCGAGACGCACGAGGAGTACGCCCTGGCGCGCACCGAGCGCAAGACCGCGCCCGGCTACAAGGGCTTCGTCTTCCACGCCGCGCCCGAGGTGACGCTGGAGCAGGACCTCGCCCGGCGCGACCTCACCATCAACGCTATCGCCGAGGACGCATCGGGCGCGCTGGTCGACCCCTTCGGCGGCCAGGCCGACCTTGCCGCGCGCGTGCTGCGCCACGTCGGCCCGGCCTTCGCCGAGGACCCGGTGCGCGTGCTGCGCATCGCCCGTTTTGCCGCGCGCTTTCCGGACTTCCACGTTGCCGAGGAGACCCTCGCGCTGATGCGCGCGATGGCGCAGAACGGCGAGGTCGACCACCTCGTGCCCGAGCGCGTCTGGCAGGAATTCTCGCGCGGCCTGATGGAGGCGCGTCCCTCGCGCATGATCGCCCTGCTGCACGAATGCGGCGCGCTGGCGCGCTTCCTGCCCGAGCTCGACCGGCTCTTCGGCGTGCCGCAGCCGGCCGAGCACCATCCCGAGATCGACACCGGCGTGCATGTGCTGCGCGTGGTCGACCGGGCGGCGGCGCACCACTATCCGCTGCCCGTGCGCTTTGCCGCCCTCCTGCACGACCTGGGTAAGGGCGCCACGCCGCATTCGGAATGGCCGCATCACCCTGGTCACGAGGCGACGGGCGCGGCGCTCGCCGAGGCGGTGTGCGAACGCCTGCGAGCGCCGGCCGAGTGCCGCGACCTTGCCGTGCTGGCGGCGCGCGAGCACGGCATCGTCCACGATGCCGCCTCGCTGCGTCCGGCCACCCTCGTCAAGCTGCTCGAGCGCGCGGACGCCCTGCGCCGCCCCGAACGCTTCGGCCAGCTGCTCGAAGCCTGCGAGTGCGACTACCGCGGCCGTCCCGGCTGGGAGGACCGGCCCTGGGCGGCGGGCGATATCCTGCGCCGGGCGCTGGTGGCGGTGCAGTCGGTGGATGCCGGCGCCATTGCCGCCGCCTGTGCCGACAAGGCGCGCATCCCGGAGCGCATCCATGAGGCGCGCGTCGCGGCGGTGCGCGATGCGGCGCCGTCCCGCGGAGACTGACTTTTCATGAAAACACCGTTCTTCTTCGCAGGACTCCTGCTCGCCGCTGCGGCCCTGGCGCAGCAGCCGGCCGAGCCGCCGCAGGCCGAAACCGCGCCGGTGGTGGCCCAGCCTGCGCCGCAACCCGCAACCGCGCACAGCCCGGAGGAGGAAATGGCCGCGCTGCGCCCGCTGCTGATCGGCAAGCGCTACCTCGACCAGACGCGCAAGCGCCTCGCCGTGCAGCTGGCGCGCATGGGTCGCAACCTGGACAAGCCGACGCCGTGGATCGAGGACAACGCCCTCGTCGTGCGCGACTTCGCCGCCGACGTGCAGATCGTGTACGCCCTCGAGTTCAAGGAGGGGGCGCAGCTCGTCTCCCACGGCATGATGCAGGGCTGGGGCATGGACCCGGATCGCCTGCACCAGCGCGCGCTGGCCAACCTTGATCGCGCGCACGGCGATATCGGCATCAAGCAGGTGGGCAAGCTGCCCTGGCTCTCGGTGATCGAGACCCGGGACGGGTATGCCGCTAGCCGCGTGCTGCTGCACTGGCGCTGGGCGGAGCTGACGCTCACCCTGGGCGAGGTGCTCATCCTCGGCATGCCGACGCAGGACGTGGTGGTGTTCACCGCCACACTCGAGCCGCAAAAGCTCGAGCAGCTGCAGGACACGGTGGAAACCGTCGAGCGCCACCAGGGCCGGCCGGTCTCGCGCCGCCTCTTCCAGTGGACGCCGCAGGGCTGGCAGGAATTCGACCTGTCTCTACAGCAGGCGGAACAGCAGCGTCGCCAGGAGGGAGAGCAGCAGGGTGGTGCCGAAGGGAAAGGCGTAGAGCCGCCCGCGAAAGCGGAAGCTGACGTCGCCCGGCAGCCGGCCGATACCCAGCCGGGCGGCCAGCCGCGGCAGGAAGACGCCGGCGACAAACACCGTGATCAGCAGGGCCAGCAACCACTTCAGCATGGACAGGAGGATAACCGATGATCGAGCTCTACACCTGGGGCACCCCGAACGGCCGCAAGGTCTCCATCATGCTCGAGGAATGCGGCCTGCCCTACCGCGTGCACAAGATCGACATCACGCAGGGCGAGCAGTTCGCGCCGGGCTATCTGGCCATCAACCCGAACGGCAAGATCCCGGCCATCGTCGACCCGGACGGGCCCGACGGCAAATCGATCGCCATGATGGAATCCGGCGCCATCCTGGTCTATCTGGCCGGCAAGACCGGGAGCTTCCTGCCCGCCTCGGCGCGCGGCAAGTACGAGGCGCTGCAGTGGCTCATGTTCCAGATGGGCGGCGTCGGCCCGATGTTCGGTCAGACCCACCACTTCCTGCGCTACGCGCCGGAGAAGGTGGATTACGCCATCGGCCGCTACACCAAGGAGACGGCGCGCCTGTACGGCGTGATCAACGCCCGCCTCGGCCGGCACGAATACCTCGCCGACGAGTACTCCATCGCCGACATGGCGACCTATCCTTGGGTGGCGCGCCACGAGTGGCACGAGGTGGCGCTGTCGAGCTATCCGAATGTGCAGCGCTGGTTCAAGGCCATCGCCAACCGGCCGGCCGTGCAGCGCGGCATGGCCATCCCGAAATGACTACCTTCCCCCCATCCCCCTTCCCGAGGAAGGGGGTGACGCATGTTCAGCCGCATAGGCGGCTTCCATGTTGCAGACGTTCGCCTCCTGGGGGCGGCCCGGCGGAGGCGAAATGACGGCTGCCCGTTTCGGCGGGCTGGAAGTCATCAGCCGCCAGCCCCCGGAAAAAGTCAGTCCGCGCGACACGCCGCTGCTGTTCATCCACGGCGCCTATGCCGCCGCCTGGTGCTGGGACGAGCACTTCCTGCCCTGGTTCGCCGGGCGGGGCTACGCCTGCCATGCGCTGAGCCTGTCCGGCCACGGCGGCTCGCCCGGTCGCGACCGGCTCGACAGCTTCGGCATCGACCATTACGTGAAGGACGTCGCGGCGGTGGCCGAACAGCTGGCCGCGCCACCGGTGCTCATCGGCCATTCCATGGGCGGCATGGTGGCGCAGAAGTATCTGGAGTCGCACGAGGCCGCCGGCGTTGTGCTGATATCCTCGGTGCCGCCGCAGGGCCTGTGGGCGGCGGCGCTAGGCCTCGCCTTCCAGAAGCCGGGCCTGATGGGCGACCTCAACCGCCTGCTCGGCGGCGGCCGCGTCGCCTTCGACACCCTGCGCGAGGCCATGTTCGCCCAGCCCGTCGAGACGGCGGACCTGGCGCGCTGGTACAAGCGCATGCAGCCCGAGTCGCACCGCGCCATCTGGGACATGACGCTGTTCAACCTGCCCCTGAAAAGCCGCATGCGCCCCGCCCCGATGCTGGTGCTGGGCGCCGAGCACGACCACCTGATTCCCCCCTCCCAGACCGAGATGACGGCGCGCCACTACGGCGTCGAGGCCGATATCTTCGAGGGCATGGGCCACGGCCTCATGCTCGAGCGCGACTGGGCGCGGGTGGCCGCCCGCATCGAGGACTGGCTGCCCTAGAAACCCCGCCTTTCGCGGGGGCATTGAGCCCGTCCGTCGGCCGGCCCGGAAATATTTCGCGCCGGCATTCAACCTTTTCCCGTTTCTGCCGTTAGCCAAGTTGACGTCCCGATGCACGAGACGGCTGCGCGGAGGTCATCATGATTATGGAAATGGACATGAGCACGGGAAAACGGGTCATCGAACTGCGCGAAGAGTATGGCGAGGAAGTGCTCCTCTCCAACTGGCTGCCGCAGCCCGAAGTCGGCTTGGCGCTGCAGGAAGCGGTGCCGGCGCGGCACGAACGCCGCGACGCCGAGCGGGACGCGGACGCCTTCCTGCGCAACGTCTACCTCTGCCAGGAGTAGACGCCCATCCCCCGACCCCTTCCCAGCGGGAAGGGGTGACGCCTGTTCAGCCGCTGCGCGGCTTCCCAAGAGTTCCCCGTCTCCTGCCTGACTGCTTGCGGTTGCTGCCGCTACAATGCGGGCATGACTTCATCCCTCGAACGCCGCTCCGCCTACCCGCATTTCCTCGCCATCCCCACCCGCTGGATGGACAACGACGTGTACGGCCACGTCAATAACGTCGTCTACTACTCCTATTTCGACACCGTCATCAACGAATACCTGATCCGCGCGGGCGGCCTCGACATCCGAGACGGCGCCGTGGTCGGCTACTGCGTCGAGTCCACCTGCCGCTACCACCGCCCGCTCACCTTTCCCGAGACCATCGAGGCCGGCCTGCGCGTGGCGCACCTCGGCAACTCCTCGGTGCGCTACGAGATCGGCCTCTTTCGCGCCGGCGAGGACAAGCCCGCCGCGCAGGGGCATTTCGTGCACGTCTTCGTCGACCGCGCGAAAGACAAGCCGACCGCCATCCCCGAGAGGATCCGCGCCTGCCTGGAAAAGCTGAAGTAGGACGGTTTCCTACCTCAGAATCAGATCAACAAAAAAGCGCCGCAGCCGTTAACTCACTCAAGCAGCCAGGAAGTCCAGGGAGGACGCAAGGTGTTGTGGCGGGCAAGCGGGCGGGAGTCCCGACGGTCTGATCGCTGAAGGCCGGCAGCATCGCGACAAACCCTTGCGTCTTCCTCTACAGACTGTGCATGCGATCGCCCCGGGCAAATCCCAGCAGCGCTTCGTCGATGCCTTTTCCCAGTGCCAGCACCTTGAACAGCTCGCCCATCTCGGCGGGGCTGATGAGCTTTTGCGCGCCCGAGGCGAGCGCCGCATAGCGCGCGCCGTCGGCCTGCTGCGCTTCGAGCAGCGGCGCCAGGCCGCAATTGAGCAGGAACTGCGCCTGGCTGGTGTAGCCGAGCACATCAAGGCCCGCCTCATGGCCCGCTTCGGCCATGGCGGTGAAGTCGACATGCGCCGTGAGGTCGTTCAGCCCGGGCAGCCAGAACGGGTCGCCGTGGGCGTGGTGGCGGTAGTGGCACATCAGCGTGCCCTCGGCGCGCTGCGGGTGATAGACCTCGCGCTGCGGGAAGCCGTAGTCGATCAGTAGCAGCGCACCCTTTTGCAGGATGCGGCCCCATTCGGCGACCCAGGCGCGCGCCGCGAGGGCGATCTCCGAGACGTAGGGCGGCCGGACAAAAGTCAGTCCCTGCGATACGGCGAGGAGGGCGCCCGTGGCGGGGCGCTCCTCCCAGGCGAAGCCGCCGTTGTCGTCGCGGCGCACACCGCGCTCGAAAACGCCGTCCTCGCGCCAGGCGACGAGGCGCACCGGCAGCGCGTCGAGCAGCTCGTTGGCAACAAGGGCGCCGCTGAAAGAGTCCGGCAGCGCATCCAGCCAGGCGACGCGCGGCGCCAGATGCGGCACCCGCGCGCGGATCGTTTCCTGCTGCCGCGCGCGCAGTTCGCCCGAGAGTTCGAGGATGTCGTAGCGCTCGGGCAGGGCACCCAGCCGTTCAAGTTCCGCCAGCAGCTCGGCGGCGAGGATGCCGCTGCCGGCGCCGGCCTCGAGCAGGCGCGGCGCGCTCGCTGCCATGATCTGGGTGACTTGCGCCGCCAGGCATTGCGCGAACAGCGGCGAGAGCTCGGGCGCGGTGACGAAATCGCCCGCCGCGCCGAACTTGCGCGCGCCGCCGCTGTAATAGCCGAGGCCGGGCGTGTAGAGCGCCAGCGCCATGTAGCGGTCGAAGGGGAGCCAGCCGCCGGCGCGTTCTATCTCTTTCGCGATATGGTCGAGCAGGCGGCTGCTGCTTGCGCTGGCGTCGGGTGAGGGTTCGGGCAGGGCCATGGAGCGTCGAATCTGCCCGAATCCGTTAAAATTCGCAAACTTATGGATATGCTGAAAGACAAGGTGGTCCTCGTCACCGGCGCCGCGCGGCGCGTCGGCGCCGAGATCGCGCGCACCCTGCATGCCGAGGGCGCCGTGCTGGCCCTGCATTACCGCAGCGCGGCGGCCGAGGCACAGGCGCTGGTGGCGGCATTCAATGCCGCGCGCGCCGGCTCCGCCATCGCCTTCCAGGCCGATCTGCTCGACAACGAACACCTGCCGCGCCTGGTCGAGGAGACGGTGAAACACTTCGGCCGGCTCGATGCGCTGGTGAACAACGCCTCGAGCTTCACGGCCACGCCGGTCGGCGCCATCGGCGCGCGCGAGTGGGACGACCTCGTCGGCACCAACCTCAAGGCGCCGCTGTTCCTCTCCCAGGCCGCCGCGCCGCATCTCGCCCTGGCGCGCGGCGCCATCGTGAACATCACCGACATCCACGCCGAGCGGCCGCTGAAGAACTACCCGCTCTACTGCGCCGCCAAGGCCGGGCTGGCCGGGCTGACGCGCGCCCTGGCGCTGGAGCTGGGGCCGAACGTGCGCGTGAACGGCATCGCGCCCGGGCCCATCCTCTGGCCCGAGGACGGCTCCTTCGACGCCGCCTCGCAGGCCGCCGTGGTGGCGCGCACCCTGCTCAAGCGCTGCGGCGACCCTGCCGACATCGCGCGCACCGTGCGCTTCCTGCTCGCCGACGCGCCCTTCATTACGGGCCAGATCATCGCCGTGGACGGCGGCCGGAGCGTGGTGCTGTGAGCGCCGTCCGCCGGGCCGTCCCAAGGACGGTGCAGCCAACAATTTCGAGCGGGCATGGCCCGCGAACGACCGTCACCCCCTTCCCCGGGAAGGGGGATGGGGGGAAGGCTTTGATATGAGCGGGTATCTGGAGGCGTTGTTGCAGGAAGCACTCGGGGAGAAGGAACGCCACGAGGCCAACAAGCTGGCCAAGCGCCTGCGCCGCAACGTCGGCCAGGCCATCGGCGACTTCAACATGATCGAGGACGGCGACCGCGTCATGGTCTGTCTCTCCGGCGGCAAGGACAGCCATGCCCTGCTCGACATCCTGCTGCAGTTGCGCGAGATCGCGCCGGTGCGCTTCGAGGTCGTCGCCGTGAACCTCGACCAGAAGCAGCCGGGCTTTCCCGCCGAAGTGCTGCCGGCGTATCTCAAGGGCCTCGGTATCCCCTTCCACATCGAGGAGCAGGACACCTATTCGGTGGTGAAGCGCGTCATCCCCGAGGGCAAGACCACCTGCTCGCTCTGCTCGCGGCTGCGCCGCGGCGTGCTCTACCGCGTCGCCGGCGAATTGGGCGCGACCAAGATCGCCCTCGGCCACCACCGCGACGACATCCTCGAGACGCTGTTCCTCAACCTGTTCTACGGCGGCAAGCTGAAGGCCATGCCGCCCAAGCTGGTCTCCGACGACGGCCGCCACATCGTCATCCGCCCGCTCGCCTACTGCCGCGAGCGCGACCTCGAGGCCTGGGCCGCGCTGCGCCGCTTCCCCATCATCCCCTGCGACCTGTGCGGCTCGCAGGAACAGTTGAAGCGTAAAGAAACCAAGGCCCTGCTGCGCGAGTGGGACCGGCGCTTTCCCGGCCGCGTCGAGAAGATCTTCGCCGCCCTGGGCAACGTCGCCCCCTCGCACCTGGCCGACCCGGCGCTCTACGATTTCCGCAACCTGAAGGCCACCGGCCGGCCCGACCCCGAGGGCGACCGCGCCTTCGACCCCGAGGAATTCGACGACCCATCGGTCATACCGCTTCGCGGCCGTGAAGGTGTTTGATATGATTCGCCGTCGAAGGGAACCGGGGATCGCAGTGCCTGTATGAACGCCAAGGACAGCACCAAAGTCAAAGTCGAACGCAACCTCTGCGTGCTGTTTGCCGACGTTTCCGGCAGCACCCGCCTCTACGAGAAGCTGGGTGACAAGGAGGCGTTGCATTCGGTCGAGCGCTGCCTCAACCGCATGACGCGCGCCACCGAGCAGTTCAAGGGCCGCATCATCAAGACCATCGGCGACGAGGTGATGGCGGTGTTCGATACGGCCGAAGCGGGCATGGAAGCCGCCTGCTCCATGCAGCAGAAGGTGGACGACCTGCCGCCGGTGCGCGGCATCAAGCTCGCCATCCGCGTCGGTTTCCATTTCGGCCCCGCCATCGAGGAGGCGAAGGACGTCTTCGGCGACACGGTGAATACCGCCTCGCGCATGGCCGGCCTGGCCAAGGCGGGGCAGATCATCACCACCGCCGACTCGGTCGCCGCGCTGCCGGCGCTGCTGCAGCAATCCACGCGCGAGATCGACGCCCTGGCGGTCAAGGGCAAGGCCGAGGATGTGCGGGTGTGCGAGGTGCTCTGGCAGGAATCCGACGACCTCACCATGAAATCGGCCAGCGTCGCCGCGGCACCGCCGGCGGCGCGCATGGTGTTGCGCCACGGCGGCGAGGAGAAGGTGCTCGATGCCGGCGTCGGCCTGTTTTCCCTCGGCCGCGACGCGGCCAGCGACTTCATCATCAACGACCGGCGCGCCTCGCGCACCCATGCGCGGATCGAGCGCCGCCGCGACAAGTTCGTGCTCATCGACCAGAGCACCAACGGCACCTACGTCACCTTCGACGGCGAGGCGGAATTCGCGCTCAAGCGCGAGGAAGTCATCCTGCGCGGCAAGGGCCGCATCAGCTTCGGCCACGCCTTCGACGAGAACAGCGAGGTGGTCGAGTTCAAGGTCGGCTGACGGCCGCCTGCGGCAGGAAATGCAAAGGCCCCGTTCGGGGCCTTCGTCTTTATATGCTTAGTTTCCTCAGCGTTTCGGGGTTCTTCACCACTGCCTCGCGCCGCGTCGCCGGCGCCTCGATCAGCGCCGCCGGCGGCAGGGTGTCGAGGCGCGAGAGCACGGCGGCCTCGCGGCAGCCCGGCTCCAGCGTCACCGCCACCTCGCTCTCGCTCGCCGTGCCGGCGTTCAGGTTCAGGCACTGCTTGCCCAGCTTGTGGTTGAGCGGCTTGAGGACGGCGGTCTGCACCAGCTCCGCCGTGTTGGCGATGCCGCCCGAGAGCACCAGGTCGTAATTGGCGTCGCTGCCGCCGCTTGTTGCCAGGCTCGCCGAGAGTACGCCGCGCAGGCCGTTCAGCTCGCGCAGGAGCTGCTGCGCGGTGTCCTTGTTCGGCAGGCCCTGCAGCTTCATGCGCACCTTCTGGCCGCTGAAGTGGAAGTGCTGCAGGAAGAAGCCCTTGGAGAACTCCTCGCCGATCAGCTTGCCGACGTCGCGCAGCGCCTCGTCCTCCGTCGCCCAGCTCGTCTTTTCCGGAATCTGCGTGTTGTAGTAGATCTCCTCGCCGCTCCTCTTGTCGGTGGCCTTCACCGTCCACGAGGTCAGCACGAATTTCTCGACGGTGATGCCGGAGGCCGCCAGTTTGGCCGAGAGCTTCTTGAACTTCGCCTCGCCGGTGACGGCGAAATCGGCGCCGCCCTTGCCGTCCTTCGCCATGTCGTCGTTCCAGACGCGGAAGCCGAAGGACTGGATGCGCTCCTTGAGCAGGTTCTCCGCCAGCGGCGAGCGCTGCGCCGGGGCGGCCGGATCGGCTTCCGCGCTCCTGGCGGCGATCGCCACCGAGATCTTCGGGTCGCCGTTGTTGCGGATGAAGTCGACGCGCTCCTCGCGCGACATCTGGTTGATCGACTTCTGCACGTCGCGCACGCGCACCGTGGCGCGGGCGGAGAGCGACATGAGGCCGTCCTTGCCCTGCTGCGGCGCCTGTTCCTCGAGCACGGCCTGGATGAAGTCGCCGCTGCGCGCGAGCAGCTTGTCGCGCACCAGCGCGTAGTTGCGCGTGAGGGAAGCCTGGTCGACGTAGAGCGCCACCGCCTTTTCGACGATCTGGCGCCTGGCGTCCTCGCGCAGGTCGGCGTTGAGCAGGCCCTTGTCCTGGGCATAGCGCGGGTCGCTCGGGTCGGCCAGGCCGAGCGCGCTGATGGCGATGATGCCGGCGTCGGCGCCCGGCACCGCGCTCGCCGGCTGGGCGGGCGCGGCAGCCTGCGGCGCGGGCGAGGCGGTCGGC
>Ga0233424_10002013_pt1 | contig 15624 bp, 13 predicted proteins | sample Watercolumn_Towu_FD_181011 | JGI IMG/M metagenome (GOLD analysis project Ga0233424, IMG submission 181011) | Freshwater microbial communities from Lake Towuti, South Sulawesi, Indonesia - Watercolumn_Towuti2014_125_MG | ecosystem: Environmental > Aquatic > Freshwater > Lake | place: Indonesia...
GCGGGGGAGAGTCCGCACGCGCGGTGGTTCTCCACCGACGAGGCGTTCGTCGTCGCCGAGGCCGGGTTGAGCGGCGGGCTCACGATCGCCCTACGAACATATGTTCGCTATCGTGGGTGAGTGTCGCCAGAACCGAGTGCGCAGCGCAACGAGCCCCGTGATGCCGACCGTGCTGACCGTGCTGACTGTGCTGACTCTGCCGAGTATGCCGAGTTGCACTGCCGCTCGCAGTTCTCGTTCTTGCACGGCGCGTCGTCGCCCGAGCGCCTGGTGGAGGTCGCGCACGAACTCGGGTTGAGCGCGCTCGCCCTCACCGATCGCGACGGCTTCTACGGCGTCGTGCGGTTCGCGCAGGCAGCGCGCGAGGCCGGCGTGCGCACGGTGTTCGGCGCCGAGGTGGCGTGCGACGATGCGTCCGGAGACATCGTCGTCATCGCCGACGGCCCGCGCGGCTATGTGGCGTTGTCGCAGGCGCTCACCGACGGCCAGTTGCGCGGGTCGAAATCCGCCCCGCTGTTCGATATCGAGTCGCTCGTGCGGCGCGTGCGCGGCGAGTGCTTCGTGCTCACCGGCGCGCACGACGGTCCGCTCGTGCGCGCGCTGCACGCCGACGGCCCGCGTGCCGCGCGACGATCGCTCGAGTTGCTCGTCGACGCGTTCGGTCGCGACCGCGTGCTCGTCGAGGTGTGGAACCACGGTGACCCGCTCGACGCGTGGCGCAACGACGCGCTCGTCGCGCTCGCCGCCGAGTGCGACGTGGAAGCCGTCGCCACCAACGACGTGTCGTACGCGGCGCCCGGCGACCATGTGCTTGCTTGCGCGCTCGCCGCGGTGCGCCACCGCTGCAGCCTCGACGAACTCGACCCGCGCCTGCCGCCTGCTGCCGGCGCGTGCCTGCGCAGTGCCGCCGAGCAACGCCGCAGGTTCGCGCGGTATCCGGGCGTGGTCGATCGCGCCGTCGACATCGCGCGCGCCGCCGCGTTCGACTTGTCGCTCATCGCCCCGCGCCTGCCGCCGTATCCGTGCCCCGACGGCTTGAGCGAGATCCAGTACTTGCGCCGCTTGGTCGAGTCGGGCGGGCGGCGCCGCTACGGCGAGCGTCCGCTCGGCGCGCACGAAGACTTGTCGCTGCGCTCGCGCGCCTGGCGCACCATCGACCACGAACTCGAGGTGATCGGGCGGCTCGGGTTCCCCGGCTACTTCCTCGTCGTGTGGGACATCGTGCAGTTCTGCGAGCGCAACGACATCCTCTGCCAGGGTCGCGGCAGCGCGGCCAACAGCGCGGTGTGTTTCTCGCTCGGCATCACGAAAGCCGACGCCGTGTCGCTCGGGTTGTTGTTCGAGCGGTTCTTGTCCGCCGAGCGCGACGGGCCGCCCGACATCGACCTCGACATCGAGAGCGACCGCCGCGAGGAAGTCATCCAGTACGTGTACGAGCGCTACGGCAGGTTGCGCGCGGCACAAGTGGCCAACGTGATCACGTACCGCGCGCGCTCGGCGGTGCGCGACATGGCGCGCGCGCTCGGCTATTCCGCCGCAGAGCAAGACGCGTTCAGCCGCCGCTTCGACTCGTGGAGCCCGGTGAGAGAGCAGCGCGAGGTCACCGTGCCCGACTTGGTGGTGCAGTTGGCGCACCGCGTGCAGGACGCGCCGCGCCATCTCGGCATCCACTCCGGCGGCATGGTGATCTGCGACCGCCCGGTCAGCGAGGTGTGCCCCGTCGAGTGGGCGACGATGCCGGGCCGCAGCGTGCTGCAGTGGGACAAAGACGACTGCGCGGCGGTGAACCTCGTCAAGTTCGACCTGCTCGGGCTGGGCATGCTGTCGGCGCTGCATCGCGCGACCGATTACATCGCCGAGTTCCGCGGGCGGCGCGTCGATTTGGCGGAGATTCCGCAAGAAGACGAGGTGTATGCGATGCTGTGCCGCGCCGACAGCGTCGGGGTGTTCCAGGTGGAGTCGCGCGCGCAGATGTCGACGCTGCCGCGCCTGAAACCGCGGCGCTTCTACGACCTCGTCGTGGAGGTGGCGCTCATCCGTCCGGGGCCGATCCAGGGCGGCTCGGTGCATCCGTACATCCGCCGGCGCAACGGGCAAGAACCCGTCACCTACCTGCATCCGTTGCTGGAGAACAGCCTCGGCAAGACGCTCGGCGTGCCGCTCTTCCAAGAACAACTGATGCAGATGGCCATCGACGTCGCCGGCTTCACCGCGTCGCAAGCCGACGAGCTGCGCCAGGCGATGGGTTCGAAGCGTTCGCGCGCGCGCATGGCCCGCTTGCGCGACCGGTTGTACGACGGCATGGCGCAGCGCGGCATCGCGGGCGCGGTGGCCGACGAGATCTACGACAAGATGGCGGCGTTCGCCAACTACGGATTTCCCGAGAGCCACTCGGTGAGCTTCGCCTACCTCGTCTATTCGTCGGCGTGGATCAAGTTGCACGAGCCGGCGATCTTTTGCGCCGCACTCGTCAATTCGCAGCCGATGGGGTTCTGGTCGCCGCACACGCTCGTGCAAGATGCGCGCCGCCACGGCGTGGTGGTGCGCACGCCGGACATCAACGCCTCGCGCGCCGGAGCATGGCTCGAGCCCGACGCGCAGTCGACCGGCGGTCTCGCCGTGCGGCTCGGCATCGGCTCGGTGCGCGGCATCGGCGCCGATCTTGCCGCGCGCATCGAGGCGGCGCGGCCGTTCAACGACGCCGAAGACCTCGTGCGGCGCGTGCCGGGCATCTCCGTGAAACAACTCGAGGCACTCGCCACGGCCGGCGTGTTCGGCGAGTCGTTCGACGTGTCGCGCCGCACCGCACTGTGGAATGCGGGGGCGGTCGTCGAGTCGTCGCCCGATCGTCTCGCCGGCACGGCGACGGTGTCCGCGCCGCGACTGCCCGGCATGCAGCCTGTCGAAGAAGCCGTCGCCGATCTGTGGGCAACGGGCGTGTCACCCGAGGGCCACCCGACGCGGTTCTTGCGCGAGTCGCTGCGCGAACTGGGAGTGATCACCGCGGCAGAACTCGACGAACTCGCGGCGCGCGAACCCGACTCGCGCGTGCTCGTCGCCGGCGTGGTCACGCACCGCCAGCGCCCGATGACCGCCAAGGGCACCACGTTCTTCAGCCTCGAGGACGAAACGGGGCTCTTGAACGTGCTGTGTTCGCGCGGCTGCTGGGTGCGCCACGCCGAGGTGCTGCGCCGCGCGAGCGCGCTGCTCGTGCACGGCCGCGTGCAGTATGCCGAGGGCGTCGTGAACGTGATCGGGGAGCGCTTCAGCGAGTTGCGCGTGCCGATTCGCATGGCGTCGCGCGATTTCCGCTGATTCCGTGAGGGCGACCTCGAGTCGCCCGCGACTCATTCGCTCGGTGTCTCGTGCAGCCCGTCGTTGAACGCGCGGTAGGTGTCGTAGATGTCCTTGCACTTCGCGCACAGCGGCAGTTGCTTGGGGTCGCGCGACGGGATCCAGCGGTGGCCGCACAGCGCCTCGAGCGGCGTGCCTTCGATGCGCGCCCGCAGCACCTTGGCCGCGGCGGAATCGTCGCCGTCGGTCTTCACGATGTGCGAGCACTCCGGTTCGCCGGTTTGCGGAGTCTGTTCGCGGCGGGTCTCGACCGCGTCGGAAGTCTGCGCGTTCATCGCGATGCGAACTCCGGTCATGCGCGCAGTCATCCCCGCACGAAGGCGACCGCGACGGCGACGCACGCCGCACCCGTCGCGACCGGCACGGCGATGCTCGCCCACGCCGGCACCCGCCACGAGCGCGGCGCGAGCGACAGCGCACCGACGATTGCGCCGATTGCCGCGCCGCCGAAGTGCCCGCCCACCGACACGCCGGGCACGGCGAGCGTGAACAGCACGTTGATGGCGAACGTGACACCGAGGCCCGTGCGCAGCGGGTTGATGCCGCGCTGGCCGACGCCGACGACGCTCGCGGCCATCAGCCCGAACACCGCGCCCGATGCCCCGCCGGTCGCCGCGTCGGGGGAGAGCAGCAGCGCGCCGAGCGAACCGCCGAGGAGCGCCGCGAAGTACAGCAGCGAGAAGCGCAGCGCGCCGATCACCGGTTCGATCAAGCGACCGAGTTGGTACAGCAGCAGCATGTTGAACCCGACGTGGATCACGCCGAAGTGCACGAACCCGCACGACACGAGCCGGTACCACTCGCCTTGCTCGAGAAACGCGCGCGAGATGACGAAGTCGAGCGTGCGGTCGCTCTCGGTGTTGCCGAACATCACCGTTCCGACTTCGCCGAGCGTCATCCAGACGAAAAGTCCGACGTTGATCGCGATCAGCGCGTTGGTCACCACGAACGGCGGCACGTTGTTTGAGCGCCGGGCAGGTCGGCGGAACTCGAACGGCACGCGCACTTGGTCGTCGCGCGTCGTGCCGCGGTTGCCGCGTCTTCGGCGTCGCCCCGTGCGCGAGCCCGGCGCGTCGGGCAGGTCGCGAACCGGGTCGGGCGGCGGCAGTTGCGACGGCGGCAGTTGCGGCGGCACAGTCACCGCGGTGCGGCCTCGGCGACGGCGCGATTGGCGAGGTACCACTCGACGGTCGCACGCAGGCCGTCTTCGAAACTGGTGCTCGCGTGCCAATCGAGCGCGGCTTCGGCGCGCGACGCATCCACGCGGCGGCGCGGTTGGCCGTCGGGTTTCGTCGAGTCCCACACGAGGTCGCCGTCGAAGCCGACGACGCGCGCGATCGTCTCGGCGGTCTCGCGGATGGTGATCTCGCGGTTGTTGCCGAGGTTGAGCGGCTCGACGCCGTCGTGCAGTTCGGCGGCGAGCACGATCGCGTCGGCGGCGTCGCCCACATAGAGATAGTCGCGGCTCGCGGCTCCGGTGCCCCACACGTGCACCTTGTCCGCGCCAGCCTCCTTCGCCTCGACGCACTTCTTGATCAGGGCGGGAATCACGTGCGAGACGCTCTCGTGGAACTTGTCGCCGGGCCCGAACAAGTTGGTCGGGATGACGAACGCGAAGCGCTGGCCGTACTGCCGGCGGTTCACTTGCGCGTGCACGAGCAGCGCCTTCTTGGCGATTCCGTACGGCGCGTTGGTCTCTTCGGGGTAGCCGTCCCAGATCGATTCTTCACGGAAGGGCACCGGCGTGAACTTCGGGTAGCTGCACACCGTGCCGAGCACCGTGGTCTTCTCGACGCCGCTGGCGCGCGCCGCTTCGATGACGTTGATGCCCATCTGCAAGTTGTCGAGGAAGAGCGGCGCCGGTTCGGCCTGGTTGTAGCCGATGCCGCCGACGCGCGCCGCGAGGTGGATGACGTGCGACGGCTTGTGCTTGGCGAGCAACGCCTCGGCGACGCCGTGCCTGGTGAGGTCGTCGGTGGCGTGCCGCGGCACGACGACGCGCGCGCCGCCAGCCGCGAGTTTCGCGACGACGTGGCGGCCGAGGAATCCCGCGCCGCCGGTCACGACCACGACGCGGTCGCGCCAGAAGTCTGTTGCAGTGCGCGGTGCCGACACGGTGCCTCCAGCGTATGCGCAGACGCGCCGAGAGAACCATGCGCAGACGCGCCGAGAGAACCATGCGGCGACGCGCCGACAGAATGGAGGAGATGAATCGTGTGCGCGCGGCGCTCACCTTCGAGCAGTGCTGGCGCGACGCACCGGGCGGCACGGGCATCGCCGCGGTGGAACTCGGGCGCGCACTCGCGGCGCGCGACGACGTGTCGGTGGTCGGTGTCGCCGGTCGCCGCCGCCGCGCAGCCACCGCCGGGTACGTGCCGACGGTGGAGATGAAGTGGCTGCCGGTCGCCGGGCCGCTCCTCGTCGAGACGTCGCTGCGTTTCGGCTGGCCGCGCGTCGAGTCGGCGACCGGGCCGCTCGACGTGCTGCACGCGACCAGCATCATCCCGTTGGCGTCGGATGCGTCGTTGCCGCTCGTCGTCACGGTGCACGACCTCGCCTTCCTGCACCATCCCTCGTATTTCACCGCGCGCGGTCGCGACGTGTTCGCCAGGTCGCTGCACTACTTGCGCCGCCGCGCCACGCTCGTCTTGTGTTCGTCGCGCGCCACGTTCGACGACTGCGCGGCGAACGGATTTTCGACCGAGACGCTGCGTCTCGTGCCGCTCGGCGTGCGGCTGCGCACCGCGACCGCCGCGCAAGTGCAAGAAGTGCGCACGCGCCTTGCGTTGCCGCACGAATACCTGCTCTTCGTCGGCACGCTCGAGCCGCGCAAGAACCTGCCGCGCCTGCTCGACGCTCACGAGTCGCTCGGTGCGTCCGTGCCGCCGCTCGTCGTTGTCGGGGCCGCCGGTTGGGGCGACGACGAGTGGTCGCGTCGCATCGCCGCGTCGAGCAACGTGATGCTCACCGGGCACGTGAGCGGTGCCGACCTGCCGGCGGTGTATGCAGGCGCGCAGGCGCTCTGCTATCCGTCGTTGATGGAGGGTTTCGGCCTGCCGATCCTCGAGGCGATGTCGCAGGGCACGCCCGTGGTCACGAGCGCCGGCACGTCGACGCAAGAAGTCGCGGGCGGCGCCGCGGTGCTCGTCGACCCGCTCTCGGTCGAGTCCATCGCCGAGGGAATCCGCGACGCACTCGCGCGCCGCGGCGAACTCGCGCAGCTCGGCCTCGAGCGCGCCAAGGGTGCATCGTGGGACGCCACGGCCGACCTCGTCGCGCGCGCGTACCGCGATGCCGTGCGGATGGGGACGCGACGATGACAGCGTGGCGGCAATGACCGTGGGGCGACGATGACGCGCGTCGCGGTCAACTTGTTGTGGTGCCTGCCGGGTCGCGTCGGCGGGTCGGAGCAGTACCTCGTGCGCCAGATCGCCGGGCTGCATGATGCGCTCGGGCGCGAGTTCGACGTGCACGCGTACGTGCCGCGCGGTTTCTCGCATGCTCATCCGCGTGTCGCCGACGCGGCGACGCTGCATGAGACGCGTTCGTCGCAGTCGTCTCGCCTGCTTCGCGTGGCGACCGAAGCCACTTGGTTCGCATCGCACGCGCGCAGCGCGGCGCTCGTGCACCACGGCGGCGGCACGCTTCCGCCGCGCAGCCCGCAGCCGAGCCTGCTCACGGTGCACGACCTGCAATACCTCGCGTATCCCGAGCACTTCTCCGCCGGCAAGTTGCGCTATCTCTCGTCGCGCGTACCGGTGTCGGTGCGACGCGCCACGCGCATCGCGGTGCCCAGCGAATACGTGCGCCGCACGGTGGTCGAGCGTCTCGGCGTGCCCGAAGACAAAGTGTGCGTCGTGCGACACGGTGTCGAGTCGTCGCTCGGCTCGCAGCACACGAGCGAGCACGAGTTGCGCGAACGATTCGGCCTCCGAGCACAGCATGTGCTCGCGTATCCGGCCGTCACGCATCCGCACAAGAACCACGACTTTCTCTGCGATCTCGTGGCGGGTCCGCTGCGCGGCCGCGACATCCAGGTGGTGTTCGCCGGCGGACCGGGTCGCGCGCACGACGACATCGCGCGACGAATCGTGCGCGACGGTCTCGGCGACCGGGTGAAGATGGTCGGGCGCCTCGGCGAGCGCGACCGCGACGGACTCCTCTCGATGTCGGCGGCGCTCGTGTTTCCGAGTCGCTACGAAGGTTTCGGTGCGCCGGTCATCGAGGCGATGGCGCTGGGCACGCCCGTCGTCGCATCCGACCAGACGGCGTTGCCAGAGGTGGTCGGCGGTGGCGGGCACGTGGTCGCACTCGCCGTGGAAGCGTGGGCGAGCGCGGTCGACGATGCAATCGCGCGGCGCGCACACTGGGCCGCGCTCGGTGCCGCGCGCGCCGCGCAGTTCACCGCGGCCGCTTCGGGTCGCGACCTTGCCGACGCGTATCGCCGCACGGTCGGTGCTGCGTCATGAGAGTCGTCGCAACATGAGCACGTCGCGCCGGTTCGTCGTGTTGTGCCCGCACTTTGCGCCCGACATCGCCCCGACCGGCAGGGTGATGACGCAACTCGTCGAGCAGTGGGCGGCGCTCGGTCACGAAGTGCACGTGGTGACCTCGCTGCCGTGGTACCGCGAGCACCGCGTGGAGGCCGCGTGGCGCGGCCGGCTCGTGCGACGCGAACGCACGGCGTGGGGTTCGGTGACTCGCATCCATCCGTTCGCGGGCGGGTCGAAGAGCAACATCGTGGCGCGCGCCGTGGCTTTCGTCGCCTTCAGCAAGGTGGCGGGCATCTGCGCGTTGTTCGCCGGTCGTCCGCGCGGCAAGCGCATCGATGCGGTGATCGCGATGTCGCCGCCGCTCACGCTCGGTCTCGTCGGTGCGGCGGTCGCCACGGTGCGCCGCGCGCGGTTCATCTTCAACGTGCAAGACGTGTTTCCTGATGCGGTGGTGAAGACGGGTGCGGTGCGCAGCCGAGCCGTCATTGCGGCCGCGGAGTGGCTCGAGCGCTTCGTCTACCGACGGGCTGCCGCGGTGGTCGTGCTCTCGCGCGACTTGCAAGAGAATGTGCGCGCAAAATTGCCGCCTGCGCGTGCCGCGCGCGTGCACGTGATCGAGAATTTCGTCGACACGCATGGCATCGTGCCGCTCGACCGGATGACCGACTACCGCCGCGAGCTCGGCATCGGCGACGAGGTGGTCGTGATGTACGCGGGCAACGTCGGGTTCTCGCAATCGCTCGGCATGCTGGTCGACTATGCCCAGTATCGGGCCCGTCACTGGGCGCAGCACGCGGCCCGCGACACCCCGAACGTGGTCGTCGTGATCAACGGCGCAGGCGCGGCACTCGCGGCTCTGCGCGCGCAGGCGAAGACGCTCACCAACGTTCGATTCGGCGCGTACCAACCAGAGACTCGTCTCGCCGAGGTGCTCGCGACCGGCGACGTCCACGTGGTGCCGCTGCGCGCCGGGCTCGCCAGCGTGAGCGTGCCGAGCAAGACGTACTCGATCCTCGCCGCTGGTCGTTGCATCGTCGCCGCCGTCGATCGCGGCAGCGAGATCGACCGGCTCGTCGCGGCGTCGGGGGCCGGCATTTGCGTGGCGCCCGACGACCCGGCGGCGTTGCGCGTCGCGCTCGACTCACTGGTCGCGGATTCTGCGCGCCGCGCCGAGTGCGGTCGATCGGGCCGCGAGTTCGTGCAGCGCCGCGCCACCGCGCGCGACGTCGCGGAGGCGTACGTGCGTCTCGTGCCCGATAGCCTGAGCGACTCGTGACGTCGTCCGCCAAGAAAATCGCCCGGCTCGCCGAGAAGAGCAAGACCCGTTCTCCCCGCGGCCTCAAGCTGCGCGGCGGCTCGCTCTTTCCGACGGTGATCATCGTGGTGCTCGCCCTCGGCGCGGCACTCATCGCGTACTCCCGCCAGACGCTGGTCGAGCGCACCGCGTCCGACGTCACCAACGCGACGTATTACCTCTCGTTCGGCGTCTATGTGTGCGACGACTGGGTGGCGCTGCCCGACTCGGTCGTGCTCGGCGACCTGGCCGAGGTGCAAGAAGGCGCGTCGCTCGTGGCCGAGAAACCCGGCGTGGTGTCGTGGCAGCCGCAGGTGCTGAGCGGCCAGCGCCGCGCCAAGTTGTCGGCGGTGCTCGACCTCTACTCGATCGACGTCACCAACGATTCGCTCTCGTTCCCTGCCGCGATCAACGACGGCGCCACGCTCACCGAGGGTGCTGACGCGTGCGGCGGCAAGGGCGGCTCGCTGTTCGTCGACACCTGGGATGTCGAAGGCACCGACCCGACGCGCAAGACGTCGATTGCTGACCTCGGCTCGGTGCGCCTGGGCAGCGACGGTCTCGCCGTGGCGCTCGTCTTTGCGCCCGACGGCACCGAAGTCGACCAACCGCCGGCCGCCGCCGACGTCGCCCTGCTCGTCAACTCGGGCGAATAAGTCGCGCGCGGCATGCACGCCGTAGTCCTCGTCGGCGGTTTCGGCACCAGACTGCGCCCGCTCACCAACTCGCTGCCCAAGCCGCTGCTCCCGCTCGGACAGCGCACGATTCTCGAGTGGTTGCTGGTGCACCTCGCGCGCGGCGGCGTGACCGACGCGGTGCTCGCGCTCGGCTTCAAGCCCGAGCCGTTCGCGCAGGCGTACCCCGACGCGCGGTGTGCGGGCGTGCGGCTCGCGTACGCGATCGAAGACTCGCCGCTCGACACCGCCGGCGCGATCGGGTTCGCGGCGCGCAGCGCGAACCTGCACGAGCGCGGCGAAGCGTTCGTGGTCGCCAACGGTGACATCGTGACCGATCTCGCGGTCGCCGACCTCGTCGCCGCGCACCGCGCGAACGTGTCGCGCGGCGCCCGCGCCACCATCCACCTGACGCCCGTCGCCGACCCGTCGCAGTACGGGGTGGTCGAGTTCACCGAGGCGGGCGGTCGCGTGCGCGGCTTTCTCGAAAAGCCCGCGCCGGGCACCACCACGAGCCGTCACGTCAACGCCGGCACGTACGTGTTCGAGCCCGACGTGCTCGACCTGCTGCCCGGTGATGCGCCGCAGTCGGTCGAGCGCGTCACCTTTCCGGCGCTCGCCGCACACGGCGCGCTCTTTGCGCACCCGACCGACGACTACTGGCTCGATGCCGGCCGCCCCGAGTCGTACTTGCGCGCGAATCTCGACTTGGTCGGCGGACGGCGCCGCGATCGGGACGCCGCAGTGCACGACTCCGCGCGCGTCGCCAACGACGCAGTCGTGCGCGACAGCGTGGTTGGCGCACGAGCCGTGATCGAGCCCGGTGCGTCGGTGGTCGGCAGCGTGGTCTTCCCCGGCGCGCGCATCGGTGCCGGTGCGCGAGTGTCGGGTTCGTCGGTGATGGGCGACGTGGCGGCGTCGAGCACGGTGCGCGACGCACTCGTCGGTCGCGACTAACGGAACAGGTCTTCCTGCGGCGGGCGCACCAGTTCGCGCACCGAGGCCTCACGGAACCAATCGGCGTCGGCGCCGCGCACGACCGCAACCGGGATTCCCGACGACTTGCCCATCACGAGTTCCGCCGCGCTCGCCAGTTCGTCGGCGACCGCCACCTCGGTCACTTGCATCATGCGCCCGAGCGCGTCGGGCGTGCCGCGCAAGTCGACCACCGCGGCGATGCCCGCCACGCCGATCGCCACATCGGTGAGCCCCTTGCGCCACGCGCGGCCGAACGTGTCGCTCACGATCACGCCGACTTCCACCCCGAGTTTGGCGCGCACGATGTCGCGGATGCGCCGCGCCGAGCGATCGGAGTCCTTCGGCAACAGCGCCGCCTTGCCGCGCTCCACGTTGGAGAGGTCGACGCCGCTGTTGGCGCACACGAAGCCGTGCTCGGTCTCGGTGATGACGAGGTCGCCGCGCCTCCGCAACACTCGCACCGCTTCGTCTTCGACGAGTTGCTTGTGGCTGAGCGGGTCGTTCGGGTCGACGTCGACCAGCCGCCCCTCGGCCTTGCTCACGATTTTTTGCGTCACGACGAGCACGTCGCGGTCGCGAAGCGGACCGTTGGGTTCGCCGCGGCAGGCGTCGACGATGATGTCGCCGAGCTGGTCGCCGGGGCGGATCTCGGGGATGCCCTCCACGCCCCACGCAGTGAGCCGCTTCACCGCGATGCTCCGAGCGCCGCTTCGAGCACCGTGGCCGCCAAAGCGCGTCCCACGCGGTCGTCTTTCATGACGGTGTCGGTGACGATACATCGCATGCCGAGCGACTCGATGTCGTCGCGCAGCGCAGCGTCGACCGTGTCGACCACGAACGCTCCGCAGATCGGCGCGTACAACCTGGCTACGCCGAGCGCGCTCGCTTCGTGCCCGAGTTCGCGCAGCATGCGGTCGGCCGGGCCTTTCAGCGCGGCACCGCCGACGATGGGGGAGATGCCGACCACCGTGTCGCGCCGCGCGGCGAGTGCGTCGTCGACGCCGCGCAACGCACGCACCGGGCCGATCGACACGAGCGGGTTCGACGGCGCGATCACCACCGCGCCAACGTCGCGCAACTCGTCGAGCCCGAGCGCGGCGGCCTGCGCGGCACCGTCGAACTCGATGCCGCGCACCGCCACGGCGTGGCGCAGCCGCACGAAATATTCCTGGAATGACACGCAGTCTCCGGCGCGGTACGCGCGACCGTCAGGTGCGGTCGCGTCGTGGTCGAGCACGACGCGCGTCGCGACACGGTCGTTGCTCATCGGCACGAGGCGGGCCCGCACACCCCATGCGCGGGCGATTTCGGCGGTCACTTCGTGCAGCGTGGCGCCGGCGGCAAGCCGCGCGGTGCGATAGAGGTGCGTCGCCAAATCGCGGTCGCCCAGATTGAACCAGTCGTTCACGTGTGCGGCGTTGCCGCCGCCGTTCGCCCCGCCGTACTTGCCCGGCACCTGTGCCGCCGCGTACCGGCGCAGCGACGCCATCGCCGTCCATGTCTCGTCGCGCAAGCCCCAGCCGCGCACCGGGTCGATCGCGTCGGCGAGCGTGTAGATCACGGTGTCGATATCGGGCGACACGTGCAGGCCGTTCACCACGGTGTCGTCACCGGTGTTCACGATCGCCGTCACCTGCGCATCGGCGTCGTGCAGCCGCAGAGCGCGCAGGAATCGCGCCGCGCCGACGCCCCCGGCGACGACCACCACATCGCTCGACGGCACCCGATTGAGCGTACGAGTAGCCTTGCAGTGATGCGACGCGCGCTCATCACGGGCATCACCGGCCAAGACGGCCAGCATCTCGCGGAGTTCCTGCACGAAAAGGGCTACGAGGTGCACGGGCTCATCAAGGGCCAGAACAACCCGAAAATCGAGCCGCTCCTCGCCGAGTTTCCGTTCGTGCGCGTCGTCAACGGCGACCTCACCGACTTCTCCAGCCTCGTCGCCGCGCTGCGCACCGTGCAACCCGACGAGATCTACAACCTGGGTGCGATCTCGTTCGTCGCGATGTCGTTCACGCAGGCCGAGCTCACTTCGAACGTCACCGGTCTCGGCGTCTTGCGGATGCTCGAGGCCATCCGTCTCGTCGGCGGCGCGAAGGACAATCCGATCCGCTTCTACCAAGCGTCGTCGTCGGAGATGTACGGCAAGGTCCGCGAGATTCCGCAGAACGAATTCACCGCGTTCCATCCGCGCTCACCGTACGGCGTCGCGAAAGTGTTCGGCCACCACATGACGGTGAACTACCGCGAGTCGTACGGGCTGCACGCGTCGTCGGGCATCCTCTTCAACCACGAGGGGCCGCGCCGCGGCTACGAGTTCGTCACGCGCAAGATCTCGAGTGCGGTGGCGCGCATCAAGTTGGGCCTGCAGGACCGGTTGCTGCTCGGCAATCTCGCGGCCAAGCGCGACTGGGGCTACGCCGGCGACCACGTGAAGGCGATGTGGATGATGATGCAGCAGGATCGGCCCGACGACTACGTGATTGCGACGGGTGAGACGCACGAAATCACCGAGTTCTTGCGGCTCGCCTTCGAGTGCGCGGGGCTCGGCGACTGGCAGAAGTACGTCGGTGTCGACAAGCAGTACTTCCGCCCCGCAGAGGTCGACCTGCTCGTCGGCGACGCGTCAAAGGCGGAGAAGGTGCTCGGCTGGAAGCGCGAGGTCGACTTTCCGACGCTCGTCGAGATGATGGTGCGTCACGACCTCGATCTCGAAGCCAAGCGCGCGAAGTAGGCGCGCAAGCCCGTTGCGAACACGACGAGCGCCACGACGGCGCTCGCAATCAGCGCGAGTTCGACGCGCAGGAACAACTCGTCGCTCGACCACGCGGCGGTCACGACGAAGCTCGTGAGGCTCGCCATCCAGCCGAGCGCGACCAGCACGTGCCCCGACATCGACAGCACCGACTGCGCGCACGCCTGGGCGAGCATGTAGACCGCGCTCGCGAGCGCGAGCAGCGTGATGGTGCGGCGGTCGATGCCGCCCCCGTAGACCAGCTCGAGCACCCACGGTCCGGCGACGAACGCCCCGACCACGCCCACCACGCCGACGCCGCCGACCAAGACGAAGAGCCGCCGCAGCACGTCGCGGAACTCGCGCGAGTCGCCGGTCGCGGCGAGGCTCGCGAGCCGCGGCAGCATCGCGGCCTGCACGGCTTGGAACAAAAAAAGCGGCACGCGGGCGAGCAGCACGGCGTTGGCGAAGCGCGTGACGTCAGCGGGGTCGCTTCCTTCGCCGAGGACGTCGACCGTGAGCGGCCCGGCGTTGATCAGCGCACCCGCGCACAGCGTGCCGGCGAGCAACCAGCCGAGGTTCGGCGCGAGTTCCGCCCACGTGGCCGCGCTTCCCTCGTCGGTGCGCAGGCGGCCCGATGCGAACGCCGAGACGGCGATGGTGAGCGGCACCGCAGCCACCATCAGCGCGTACGCCCCGACGCGTTCGAGCCCGAGCACCAAGAACACCCCGGCCGCGCCGACGCGCAGCAGTCCGTCGAGCGCGATCATCGCGCTGTAGAGGCGGAAGTGCCCCAGCCCCGAGCAGATGCCGCGCGCGATGTGGAACGGCGCGTAGCCGACCAGGGCCACGGCCAGTGCGACGGTCACGACAGCCGAACCTTCGAAGAGGTCGTCGGTCAGTCGTTGGCGGCCGACGGCGACGGCGACGACGAGCGCGACGGTGATGGCGAGCGCAACCGGCGCCACTTTGTGCACGACTGGTCGCACGCCGTCGCCGAGCGCGCGACGGTGGGCGACCGCACGGCTGACTTCTTGTTCGAGCGGCAGGAAGAAGCCTGGCACGAGCGCGAACATCACGAACCACAGCGAGACGATCGGCTTGAAGCCGTCCTGGCCGAGTGCCTCTTGGCCGAGGCGGAAGAACACGTAGATCGACACGCCGCCCAGCAGCAGCCCGCTGCCGATGGTGAGACTGCCCGAGGGCAGCGCGTCGCGCACGTCGCGTGGTGGGGTGGGCATCGGCGGGATTGAGAGTAGTTGGTGTGTCAGGATTTACTGTCGGGGGTGTGGCGGACTCGGGATGGTGAGTCGGTGGTTTGCGGGCGGTGGGGGTGCATGGCGGACTCGTCGGGTGGTGCGCCTGGGCAGCTTCGCTGCTCTCGTGCTCGTCGGGGCGCTCGCGTCAGCATGGTCCGCGGTTGTCAGACGCCGTTGGCGGTGGTGGTGGGTCGCCTTGTTGTTGGTCGGTGCGGGTTCTTGTGCGACCGATAAGGCGACCTCGGATGTCGTGCTACTCGCCGAGCCTGTGCTCCACAACGGCGCCCTGCCACGGCCGGAATCCGACGCGCCGATCGTCATCCAGGCGGCGGATCAGGGCACGTTGCAGATCGGGATCATCAACAACAAGGTCGTCACGGTGTCGGATGATTCGACGTTCAGATTCGCGGTGTCAGTCGTCGACGAGTCCGGAGTGCCTCTCGACGTGAACGCCGTGGGTGCGCTCGTCGCGGCACCCGATCATCGAATCTCCGTGGCGGGCGGCGGTTCGCGGTCCAACAGCTGGGCGGTGGCGTGGATCTTTTCCACTCCGCGACGCCTTGGTGTCGTGCGAGTCGACGACAACGGATCGTTCAACGAGGAGTTCACGTTGCCGCCCGATCTTCCTGGCGGCCGCCACACCATCCAGGTGAATGCAATTGACGCGGACGGCAACCTGCGCTCGATCAATCTCGCCTTGGAGGTGAAGCCCGCCGAGTCGCCGACGACGACGGTTGCGCCGACGGCGACGGTTGCGCCGACGGCGACGGTTGCGCCGACGACGACGGTTGCGCCGCCGACGACGGTTGCGCCGCCGACGACGGTTGCGCCGCCG
>Ga0233424_10002014_pt1 | contig 15615 bp, 17 predicted proteins | sample Watercolumn_Towu_FD_181011 | JGI IMG/M metagenome (GOLD analysis project Ga0233424, IMG submission 181011) | Freshwater microbial communities from Lake Towuti, South Sulawesi, Indonesia - Watercolumn_Towuti2014_125_MG | ecosystem: Environmental > Aquatic > Freshwater > Lake | place: Indonesia...
GCGATAGAAGAACGTCCGCCGACGTCCGCAAGCGCGACACCGTTGAATCCTGAACCCATAGTCGAGCCATGATTGATTGGAAACGCAAACTCCTCGCCTTCCTCCATGATCCGCCCCACAAACCGGTGGGAATTCGCGATCACGAACAACAGCGCGACTCGTTCCTCAATCGCTTTGACCTGGCTAGCGCTGACATGCAGGAATTTGAGCGCTCCGCCGATTGGCAGGCCGCCGCCGCCGATCGCCTGATTTTTCCCGATCACGCCAAGTCCGGTTTGCGTGTGGATTGGAAGGCAAGCTGGTTGGAGTTCCGCCATCCGCTCGGCGGTGGTCAACTCAAGGCCGGGGCCTTTCCGCCCACGGCTGCGCAGCTTGAGGATGAGCTGACACGCGCGCTCGAAGCTGCCGCGATGCGGGACTCGCAGGACTGGAAAACCAAGTTCATAGCCGGCTGGCGGCTTTGGCCCGAGCTTTCGGCGCGGGAGAAGAACGCCCACTTCGCCTATCTCGTCGCGGACACGCGCATCCCCGACCACACGCTCTGGCACCACAACGCCCTCGCCGCCGCCTTCACCGGTTGCGACGGCCATCCCGCCTTCCTTCTGTTTCAGATCGGCCCGGTGCAGGACTTCATCGCTCAGGCCCGCAAGACACAGGATCTCTGGTCGGGCAGTTACCTCCTCAGCTTTCTCATCGCCCAGGCCATGCTGGCCATCGCGGAGGAGATCGGCCCGGACGCGATCGTGTTTCCGCAGTTGCGTGGCTTGCCGTTGGCCGATTTTCACTGGTGGAAGAAAGCTCACTTCGGCGATGTGAAGCTCCGGGCCAGCCACGCCAATGAACTCCTGACGCCGAATCTTCCGAACCGCTTCCTCGCACTCGTGCCGGGACCGCGCGCAGCCGATTTGGCCCGCGTTGCAGAAAAAGCTGTCCGTGACACTTGGCAGGACATTGCCAAATCGGTGAAATCCTTTCTCGAAACCCAAATCAACGGTCACTGCTCCGGCTGGGACCGCCACTGGGAAACCCAGGTCAACCGCTTTCCCGTCGTGGATTGGGTGGTCCACGCTTGGAGCGACACGCCCACCGCGCTCAAGCTTGCGGCCGAGGACACGCCGCCTCTACATGGTGGATGGTCGCAGCATCCGCTGCGGCTCGCCCAGCGTTGGGCCGAAGAGTTCATTCCTTCCGAGGAGCGCGAGGCGTACGGCCCAACCTCGAATGCTGGCTTCGCTTGGGCGCTCCACTACGCGGTCACAGATTGGAAATTCGCCGCTGCCAAAAACGCGCGCAGCTTCGCCCAGTGGCAGGCGGTCGGTTCGCTGGATGCTGATGGAGTTCCGAAAGATCATCTCGACGGCAAGAACGAAGTGCTCGGCGGGCCGGACCACGAGAAGTTCTGGAAGCTGCTGCGTGAACACCCCCTGCTCGGAGAACGAACCAAGGATCATCCGTATGCCGAGCGGCATTTCATCGGCAGCCAACTCTACGGCGCGCTTTCGGTGATTAAACGCCTCTGGGTCCGCGCCTTCCTTTCCACCCGAAAGGACACGCCTGCCGGCTTCTTCGATTTCGATGTTGGCGAGGAACTCCGCGAGCGCTTCAAATCCGTCATCGAAATCGCCAGCGGACGCAAAGAACCCTGGTCATGGGACGAAGGCGACGAGGACTTGGAACGGCTCAAACCCAAGGAATCCTACTACGCCGTTCTCGCCATGGATGGCGACGACCTGGGCCACTGGGTCAGCGGTGAAAAAGCCGCGCCGCTCATCAACAGCCTCGCTCAGGAGGCCCGGGATTACTTCCGCAATTACTGGAATCAGGATGCAACCGGCGTCCCGGCGGACCAGGTTAAGCGACCCCTCTCTCCCGGCTATCACGCCGCGCTGTCCGAGGCGCTCTCCAATTTCAGCCTCTATTGCGCCGGCCCAATCGTACGAGCGTTTGGCGGCCAGCTCATCTACACCGGCGGCGACGACGTGCTCGCCATGCTCCCAGCTCGCACCGCCCTCGACTGCGCCCAGGCTCTGCAACTCGCCTTTCGTGGCGTCAACCCGGAGTCGCCCGACTCCAGTGCCTCCGCGGAGGTGAAGAAGGTTTTGCAAGACCTGTTCAACTACGAACGCCACGTGGACGGCTTCCTCACTTTGCGCAAAACCGAGCGCGCTGACGTTGGCCGCGCGACGCACCTTAAACCCAACTGGCCGCTCATGGTCATGGGTCCGCAAGCCACCGCCTCCGTCGGCATCGCCATCGGCCATGTGCGCTCGCCGATGCAGGACACCATCCAGGCCGCGCGCGAGGCGGAGTCCACAGCAAAGAAAGCGGAACTGAAACTGCCTGACGGCACAGTTCGTAAGAAAGGCGCCTTCTGCCTGAACGTCCTCAAGCGCTCCGGCGAGGCCGTCGGCTTTGCCGCCAAATGGTCCAGCGGCGTAGGCTCTGTCTGGGGCGAACTGGAAACGAAAGTTCACGACCTTAGCGGCCGCTTCACCTACCGCTATGCCAGCCTCGTGAAGGCTCTGGTGGTCACGGGCGGCGGACCCGAAGGCGCTGCCTACGCGCCGACGTGGGATGAAACTTTGAAGGAAGCCGTCGGAGCAGAGTTACGCCACGTCCTTCGCCAGCAAGGCGGATACAAAGCCGACAAAGCACTCGAACTCGCCCGCCACTGGTGCGGCATCCTTCTACCGGCTTTGTCCCCACGCGACTTCCTCCACTTCTGGCTTACTTGGGCCTTCGTCAATCGCCTCGCCAAACCGCAAACCAACGGAGACGACCAATGAACACCGTCCTCATCGAACCCACCGACGTCCTGTTCTTCCGCGATGCCGTCCCCATGTCCGCCGGCCAGGGCAAAGGCGCTGGCTGTCGGCTGCCTTTCCCCAGCACGCTGCACGAAGCCTTTCGTGCCAGTCTCCTGCGCGCCAATGACGGCATTCCAACGGGCAAATCGGTGGAAGGACGCCCACGGAAAGCTCCCAAGACTCGCGATTGGCACCACCGCGAATGGCCCGAGGAAGATCGACGAAGAATTGCCACACGCGACTTTCGCTCGCTCCGCACCATCGGTCCGTTGCCATGCAAAGACGGTCAGTTGCTGCTGCCGACGCCGAACGATGTCGCCCGTGCTCCGGACGGGAAACTCGCGCAGCTCCAACTCTGGCGCGATCTTAATGTGCCTGAGCGCCAAAGTGTGGAGAAGCCTTTGGAGCTCCGTCCACTTTGCCTGCCCCTAGCCACAACGCCACCGGACAAGCACAGCCAGCTTCCCGGCTGGTGGACAGTGGCTCAGTATCGCGCTTATCTCGAAGCCTCCAGTGACCCCACTGGTCGCAAGGATAGCCCCAACGATTGTTTTCGCCCGATCCCCACTTCCGATCTCTGGCGCGCCGAGCATCGCGTCGGTGTGCAGATTGACCCTGGGTCGTTCGCGTCCGCCGAGGGCCAGCTTTACGCCGGTAGCTACCTCCGCGCGGGCCGATGCACGCGCTTTGTGGCGTGGACGGAGATCGCCAATCCTGACCATGCCCGCAATGCTGAAGCCGACACGCGCAAACGCGAGCGCAAACAACTCGAACAACTTCCCTGGCTTCTTCTTGGCGGCGAATTCCGCCTCGCACGCCTCTGGCACAAAACCGAGGACAACAAAGAAATCCCCGACCCGCTGGGCGGACTCCGCGCGCCACTCCCGCCGCCGCCCGACCACGGCCCTTGCCTGCTCAAGTGGGTGCTCGTCACGCCGGCCATCTTCGCACACGGGCACTTGCCGGGCTGGTGCTGGAATCAAACCGACGGCCGTCCGCCGGGTGAGGTCCGTCTCGGCGCGTCCAAGCGAAAGACCGACCACAAATCGCTTCCAGGTCGCGCTCAACTCATTTCCTGTTGCTTGGGTAAACCGCGCACCGTTTCGGGCTTCGATGTCGTGGAGGGCCAGGCCAAGCCCACGATGCTGGCCGTGCCGGAAGGCGGCGTTTACTACTTCCTATGCGAAAACCATGCTACCGCCACCGCGCTGGCAAGCAAACTGCACTGGCAACCGCGCTCAGATTTCTACGGCGAGAAAGGATGCGGCTACGGCCTCGTCAGCTTCGACGTGAAAATGCAAGAAAGTTCCATCCAAGTCGAAGATCTGGCGAAGGAGGTGTTCCAATGATCGTCGCGCGCCGAGCCTCCACCCTACTTGAGATCATGAAACGGATTTACCACCTTGACTCCGTCATAGACTTGTTCGTGCGACAGGTCTTCGGTGTAGAGGGTGGTTGCTCCAGCCATCTTGGCGGCGGCGAGAATCGCGCCGTCCCAATACGAAATCTGATACCGCCGTTGCAACCTGACTGCGTCGCGGAACAGTGGGAGTGTCATGGGCAGTACCGGCAATTGGACCAACCGGTCAATGAACGCCAGGGCCTCCTCGCTGGACATGCAGCCATCGACGAGACGAGTAGCATTGGCGTAGAACTCCTGCACCACTTGCATGGAAACGGTGAAATCCTCCTGTTCCAACAATTGCAGAGCCCTCTCCTTCTTCCGGGCCTCCTTGGGAGCGATAGAAACCCCGTAGAGGAGGACGTTAGTGTCGATGAAAACGGCGGTCACTGTAAGTCCGTTCGCGGGTTGGTTTCTCCCCGACCGTTACGCCGGTCTTCATCGAACGGAGGTAGTTCACCAAGCCCTGGCGCGCGCGGGCGCGTTGGGCTGCTTCCGCCGTGGCAGGGTCGATGGCCAGGCTCTGCACGTACTGCTTCAACAGATTGTCCACGGTGGTCAGGCGCGCCGCGGCCAGTTTCCCCAATTCCGCGTACTCCACGTCCTCCAATGAAATCGAAACGGTCTTCACCCTGGAACTCTATGAAGAACCGGCCCTGGCGTCAAACTTTGCCCTCGCTGCGGCACCATTCCGCATTCCCCATTCCGCACTCCGCAATGGAAGCACGTCCCCGGACGTCCAAAACTCAGTCAGAAGGCCCTTTAACGAGTAAAACCAAACCATGACAAACAACATGAAACGACACCTGCTTACCCTCTACACGCGCACACCGTTGCACGTGGGCAGCGGCACCTCCGTGGACGTGGTGGACCTGCCCATCATCCGCGAACGCATCACCGGCTTTCCCGTCATCCCCAGCACCAGCCTCAAAGGCGTGCTGCTGCAGCAGGCACGGGAGACCTGGGGAGACCCGCGCAAGGCTGAGATTCCGCCTGACGCCAAGGTCCTGTTCGGCGCAGCCGACACGGTTCAGGAAGGAGGCGAAAAGAAACAGGTCAGCAACGCCGGCTGCGTGCAGATCATGGAGGCCAAGATTCTCGCCTTCCCCGTCCGCTCGCTCGCCGGATGCTTCGCCTGGCTCACATGCCCGGCCGTCCTCGAACGCTTCCAACGAGACACCGGACGCAAGTTTGAGGTTCCGCAAGCGGTCAAGGACCACGTCATTGTCCCCGGCGACTCGCAACTCACGGTGCCCGGCCAGCTTCAAGTCGTCTTCGAGGAATACGCGCTCGCCACCCAGCCAGCCGACAGCGCGAAGGCCAAGACGGTGGCTGACTCCCTCAAAGGCGTCTGCGCCGACCCGCTCTGGTCTGAATCGCTCTTCAAACGTCTCGCCATCGTCCACGACGAGAACTTCCAGCACTTCGTCACCACCTGCACGGAGGTAGTGGCCCGCATCGCCATCAATCCCGAAACACGCACCGTCAAAGGCTCGGCTGGCGAAGGCGGGGGTGCGCTCTTCAATCAGGAAAACGTCCCCTGCGAGGCGCTGTTCTACAGCGTGCTCACCGTCTTGCCGCCGCGTCGCAACGGTGTGGAAGAGAGCTTCGACCCCAACGCCAAACTCGCCGAACTGTTGCCAGACGGAAAAGACCCGAAGAAGCACCCGCCTCTCCTCCAGATTGGCGGCGACGAAACCACCGGCCACGGCCTCTGCGAAACCAAACGGGAGGAACTGCCATGAGGACACTCGCTCAAACCCGCGCCACCAACGCCCTGAACGCCAGCAAAATCAAAGGCATGGGGGTCGGGCAAAAAGGTGGGAACGCGCTCAGTGGCTTTCCAATGCTCATCAAGACAGACGGGCTGCTGGCGGCCGGAGCGTTTTCGGTAGAACTCAACGCCAAAGGCGAACCCAAGCAGGAGGGGGCCAAGCTTATCATGAACGCCGTGGCCGAACACCTTGCCTCCCTGGGCATCTGCCAGGCGAAGGTTGCGAGGGATTTGGTTGAAGAACTGGCGCGGGCTGGTGATGGCTCGCAGCTCCGCCGTGCCACTGTCGAGGCCCTCGCTTTTCTCAATTACCTCAAACGTTTTGTCGCCTGACCTATGCTTGCGGTCACCAAATCAGTCGCCGCCGCCTTGGCGAAGCGGTGCGACGCTTGGCATCTGCGGCTCGACAAGCTCTGCTTCGAGCAAGACGGCGGCCCTGATGCCAAGACCCGCGCCTTGCAGGACGTTCGCAGAACCTACGCCGGCCAAACCGGCGCGCTTCAAGCGGTCGCCAAGGCCCGGCTGCAATGGCTCCTGCTCCTCGCCCGCCAGCACGGTGCTCGTTTCGGCTCTGTCGAACTCGTGGCAGACAGTCGCCTTTTGCTTCACCTCGGTCGTGCCAATGTGCTGGAGAACGTCGGCCTCTACGCCGACCGCACCACGGGCCTGCTGCTGATTCCCGGCACAGCCCTCAAGGGTCTCGTCAGCACTTGGGCTTGCTGGGCCAACCATTTCAACGCTTCGGATGGCTCCTTCCGGGAATTTGACCGTGAAAGCACGCAACGGCGGAACTTCAGGGCGGATGAAGCCAGCTTAGCGAAGCGCATCCTGGGCGATGATTCGACCACAGGTTCAGAGCACTCCGGCGAAGTTATCTTCATTGGCGGCTTCCCGGTCACTCCGCCCGCGCTCGGCTTAGACATCGTCAATCCCCATCACGAATCCAACGGCAGGGTCAAAACGCGCCTGACGCCCAGCACGTTCCTTTGCGTCGAGCCGGGCACCCGTTGGCGCTTCGCCTTCTTCGTGCGCCCGGGCGTTGGGGACGCCAAACAACTGATCGAGACAACCTCGCGCTGGATTCGTGAAGCCCTGACCCAAGTCGGCATCGGTGCCAAGACCGCCGCCGGCTACGGGCGGTTTCGCGAACCAACGGAAGCCGACCGTGAGGCTGAAGCAAAACTCGCCGAACAGCAAAAGGCTGCCGAAACCCTGGCGGTGGAAAACGAAAGGAAGGCCGCCGAGAAAGCCCGACAGCAAGCCGCAGCCTCAGTTGCGCTGGCCAGCGACTACCCGAACCCGGCCACCTTCAAGAGTCGGGTCACCGACAGGCTCAATCCGGGGCAACTCGATCAACTCAGCGGAGAAATCCAAGTGCTGCAGAAGCCGGAGAACGAACCGCAGCGGGAGCAGTTGAAGAAGCTGCTGGCGACTAGGGATTACAAGGACATCCGAAAGCGGCTGCGGGAGAAAGATTGGTTCCCGAAAGAGTGGCTTCCACCCCAATGACCTACCGCTATGCAACTCAAAACCGTTGATTACACGTTTGCGCTGCTCACGCCCTGCTTCAGCGGCACGGCGCTGGGCAAGAACGACGACCATGCCGAGATGCGCGTCCCTCCCATCCGCGGCCATGTTCGTTTCTGGCATCGGGAACTGTTCGGTGCCAACGACGCGAACCAAGTTTGGGGCAGCACCAGCGGAGACGAAGGACGAGGCGGTCGGGTAGGAATGCGATTAGCTGCTGGGCATCTCTCCGACAAGCAGCCAGCCGACATCCTTCCCCATGACCTCAAGAAAAGCGGCAACCCGCGCCCAAGTCTTCGTGAGGGAGGCAAATTCATGATTTATCTCCAACGCCTGATCGGCTGCACCAACAACGATTGGGATCACGCCCAACGCGCTGTGAAAACGTGGCTCCTGCTTGGCTGTCTTGGTCTGCGCTCCAACCGTGCCGCCGGCAGCGTGTGGCCGCTCGACGATTGGGCGCGAACTGACGCGGACTCACTCAAGAGCACCCTCATCTCGCTTGGACTCAAGAACTGGAGCGTGGCCATCGTTGGACTGAGCGCTGGCAAAAGTGAGGCCGTCTTGCGCGAAACCGCTTCGGACACCATCGCCGGCAGTCCTCACCGCCAGGTCTTCGGCGGCATCAGTCCGCGCGAGCCTTCCCTCACGAAGTTCAAGGTGGCGCTGCTTGCCCCTCGGTCGGCTGAAAAGGAAACGCCTTGCTTGCTGGCCTTAGCCCCGCACCGGCAGCTTCAAGGGAATGGTGGCGTACGCCGTACCATCCTGAAAGAGGCCGAGCACCTTCTCTGGAACGTCAAACCCAATCCGGCGAGATGGAAGGCGCTCGGCGCTTGGAGCCACATTCTTCCATGACCTCCCTCCTGATCCTCACGGTTGGCACGGGCGCCAACGGCCGTCATTCGAGCCTTGCCCGAAGCCCGCGAAATAATCGCGCCGGCACCTGTTCTGGCGGTGGCTCCCTTGGCGGCCGCGGATCACAACACCTTGACCCCCTCGGGCAGCCGTCCCCTTGGCAAGAACGTCATGATCAGTTCGCCTTGGCCGCACACGCCGAAGCTGGAGAAATCTTTGAACCATTTTCCGTTTGGAACTTCCGGGTTTGTTTCCAACCAATCGGCGAGGGCGGCAATTTGATCGTAGGCGATGGACCACTTCTGTCGTCGATCCACCAAGCGGGCCAGCAAGGCAGGCGGAAGATTCCCGCGCTTGATTCTAGGCATGGCGCTCCGCGCGGTCGTCTCCGTAAAAACCACGCATGAACTCCCGCCGCAATCGCTTCCGTTCGCCCAGGGTTTCTGCGGAATCCATCTCTTGCAGGATCAAAGCCAGTTCGCGTCCGGCCAGACGCCGGCTGGCACGCGCCTTCTTGACCGGTGGCTTGGTTTTGATCTTCAGAACGGGCATAACTCAGAGCTACTTAACCGTCTCTCGTCGGCGTGTCAATGTTCACCCAAACATGTCGGAGAAATTCAAGGCGACGAACCGCAACTTCGCCTGGCTATGCTGCTCGAAGCGCTTGGGCCATACGAAAGCCTCCCTTTGTCCACCCGAAACGGCCATGCGGCATTGAGGGAGGATGCACGTTGAATATTTAGCCGCAGAGAACGCAGTAAACACAGAGATGCCATCGTCACTCACAACATCGCCAATCAGATGACACTCCTCTCGCTTGCCTCCAAACAAATCTGGCCGCAGGTGCTGGCCGTGGCGCACTTAGAACCCGGGCGCGTTTTCCTGTTGCACAGCGAGGACGCCGGCGAGTCCAAAGGCCCGGCTCAGCGGCTCAAACGGTTCTTTGACGATTCCAGCCTTGTTCCCAAAGGCGGTACTCAATTGGAACCGATCCCACACGATGATTTCTCCGCTATTGAAACGCGTTTCGACGAAATCGTCGCCCGTCACCGGCTCAATCTGGGCGAATGTGTGGTCAACTTCACGGGCGGCAACAAGCTGATGGCCACAGCAGTTTTTCGGCGCGTGGCTCGACGCGGCTTGCGTGCATTTTACCTTGAACGGGGCAATCTCATGACCTGGTTCGAGCCCCGTGACGGCGACATGCTCACGCATGCCGAATCGCCGCCGATTGGCATTGCGAACCATCTGGACGCCGCCGCGTTGCTCTCCTGTCAGTTCGGGGACGAAGTGGTGCAGTTCCCAGGCGAACAGCTCACGCTCAACGAAAAGGGCGCAAAGCCCGCCCCACAGGACCTGGCGGCAAAACTTCAGGGCGAAACTCGCCTTGACCAAGGCGCGTTTGACTTCCGCAAGTGGCTTTGCATCGAGAATCCCTCCGGCCGCCCGTCGAATGAAGGCGATAATCTCGAATATGGAACGGCGTGTGCCCTGTTGAAAGCAGGCGTACCGACGGTTCGACGCAGCGTCGAGCTATCTACGCTGCCGACCTCCCAGAACTCTGAAGGCGAACTCGACCTCGTCTTCAATTGGAACGGGCGACTCTGGGTGGTGGATTGCAAAGATCGCGCCGCTGGAGAAACCAAGGTGGATGCGCTCCGATCGGCACTTCTGAGAGCAGGCGGAGCCAACCATCAGACTGAGGCGTTGCTCAAAAGTGTGGCCGAAGACTTGAAGGATCGCGACATCAAGATCCTCCGCGAAGATTTGCTCCAAATCTCTGAAGTGGGCGGATTGCTGGGGTGTGCTCTTGCCGTGCGGAGCGCAAAGCCTCCGCAACAGGCGGTGGAGTTTGCCGCCAGTCGCCATCCGAAAGTTGAAATACTCTTGAAGAGCGATCTCGTGAAACGCCTGCCAGCTATCTTGGCGGGACGCCGTGCGCGCTGACGCGAAATTACTTATCGAGATTCGCACCCATGAAAACCACCAAGTCGCCAACCCAATCGCGCTCCTTTAAGAAATCCGCGGTTCAAGCTCCCCCATCCGCAGATCGCATTCTGGCCTCTGAGGTTGTTCTCCTCGCCGTCACCGGCATGTCCCCCGCGATTTTGACGGAGACCATTTGGGCGTTGGCGCGGGAGAAGCCGCCCCTCATCCCCCATCGCGTCATTGCCATCACCACGACGTTCGGCAGCGGGCAGATCCAAAACGCGCTGTTCACACCGCAGGCGGATTTCAACGGGCAATGCGTCTTTGACTGTCTCCGGGATCATCTGGCGGCTGACGGACACGATGTCACCGGACGGCTGCGTTATGAGGAACGCATCCTTCGAATCTGGAACGAGCGCACACGGCGCTACGAGCCGCTGCCAGACATTCGCACCCGCGCTGAAAACGACGCGGCGGCGGATTTCATCATTGAGCAGGTCCGCGCATTCACTGAAGCAGAGGACACTCAGTTGGTAGCGACCATTGCAGGGGGGCGCAAAACCATGGGCGCCCTGCTTTACGCCTGCATGACCATTCTGGGGCGCGAGGAAGACCGATTGACACATGTGCTCGTGAACGAGCCGTATGAAGAGCCCGGAATGAAATTCTACTTTCCCGATCAGCCCGTTGGCCAGCTCGTTACCAAAGCCGGCGGCACCGTGTTGGCTCGCGATGCCAGGGTAGAGTTGGCCGACGTGCCGTTTGTTCCCTTGCGAAATCTTTTCGAGCGCGACCTGGTCAAGCGGCCGGCAACCTTTACGGCCCTTGTCCAGCGATGCCGCAAGCACGTGGCCGAACAGGCTCGTCGCAATCTGAAGCTCATCGTCTGGCGCTCACGTCCGCAAATTCAGATCAACGCCACCAAAGTCAAACTCTCACCCAAACAGCATTTATTGATCATGCTGCTGGCGGAAGCGGCGGCTCAGGGACGCGCTCCATTCGCCAAATATGCTGAGGCGGTTGCGCCGCTGCAGGCGCTGGCGGAACAGCTCTACGCGCAACATGACTCGAACAATTTTTCCGATTGGCGCTATTCCGTTCGTCTGCCCGGCGACACCAGCGAGCAGACTTTCCGCAAATTGCGCGACGAGTTGATTGATAAGCTTGAGACCACCGGCGGCGATGCTCCCGCGCTGATTCCCCTTTTGCCCGAAGCCGGACGGTGCTCGCTGGACCTGCCGGGCCGTGTCATTAGCTTCAAAAGCTGAACGCTTCAGAGACCGCCGGACGTCCGCAGACCGTCGGAAACCCACACCCGAGCGGCCGCGGCGCTATACTGCCGCCATGAAGTTCGAGATGGCAGCAATCGACGCGAGTCAAAGCCGGGAATCGCGGCCCGCCGCGGCCGGCCCAGGGACCGGTCGCCGACCCACGCCGCTTGCTGCCAGACTCAACTTCACTCTGTGGATCGCCACTGGCTTCGACTTGCCGATCAAGTCTGCTGGCCCTCGTGAAAGCCACAAATCCAATTTGCTCCAGATCACAGTCAACGAATGAAAGCCTCCACCCAAGCACAACCTGTGAGTGATCTCAGTATCACTTGTCCCAACTGTCGGAGTGAAATCAGACTTTCGGAGGCGGTTTCCCATCACTTGCGCGAACAAATGAACGGCGAATTTGCCGCCAAGGTGGCCGCGCAACAAAAGAGCTTCGGCGAGCGCGAGCGGCATTTGCGCGAACAGCAAACGCAACTGGAACAGGCCTGGCTGTCCCTCGATTCTGAGCTCGCCAAACGCTTGGCCGAAGAGAAAGCCAAGCTGATCGCGGCCGCACGTCAGCAGGCCCAAGGACAGATTTCGGTGGAGATCCAAGACCTCCGCCATCAACTCGCCGAACGGGAGCAGAAGTTGGTCGAAGCGCAGCAAGCCGAGCTGGCCCTGCGCAAACAGCAGCGGGAACTGGCCGCGCAGAAGCAAGCCCTCGAACTGGAAGTGGCGCGCCAAATTGACCGAGAACGCGCCGCGATTGCCGAACAGGCCAAAGCCCAGGCCACAGAAGAGCAACGGCTTCGCCTGTCCGAAAAGGAGAAACTCATCGCCGACCTGCAAAAGCAAATCGACGTCCTCAAACAGAAGGCGGGACAAGGCTCCGTCCAGCTCCAGGGTGAAGTGCTCGAACTGGACCTGGAATCCCGATTGCGCGATCAGTTCTCCGCGGATGCCCTTGAATCAGTCGCCAAAGGCCAGCGCGGCGCTGATGTCCTTCAGCGCGTCCGCACCAACACCGGCCACGACTGTGGCGTCATTCTCTGGGAAGCCAAACGCGCCAAAAACTGGAGCGGCGGTTGGATTGCCAAATTGAAGGAGGACCAGCGCGAGGCCAAGGCTGAACTGGCCGCGTTAATTTCCCAAACCTTGCCCCAAGACGTGCGGGGCTTCGGGTTCGTGGATGGCGTCTGGGTTTGCGATTTCAACAGCATGATTCCGTTGGCGGTCGCCTTGCGCCAGGGCCTGGTCAGCGCGGCTATGGCGCGGGTTTCCGAAGTAGGTCGGCAGGGCAAAATGGAGCAACTCTATCAGTTCCTCACGAGCATCGAATTTCGCCAGCGTGTTGAAGGGGTCGTCGAAGCCTTCAAAACCATGCGCGAGGATCTGGAAGCCGAAAAGCGGGCTTTGACAAAACACTGGGGCCGGCGGGAGAAGCAACTCGATCAGGCGGTTGGCCACACCGCCATGCTATACGGCAGCGTGCAGGGGATCGTGGGCCACAACGCGTTGCCGGACATTGTCCCGCTCCAGCTTGAAGAACCATATCCAGAGGGGAATTCATGATTTATGATTTATGAATTGCGATTTGAAGCTGGAAGCCACGAAAGAAAAGTCGAGTCGAACGAACACGTTGTCCGAATCTCCAAAATCATAAACTATAAATCCAATTCTCATGCCCACTGCTTGCATCCATCAGTCCCGCTGTTCCGTCCACCTCAAGTCTGAACGCCTTGAGGTCTGGGGACCGGACAATAGCCAAGGGCGTGAGGCCATCCTTCGCGAAATCCCCATCCGCGATGTGGATCGGCTGATCATTTCGGAGGAGGTGCAGATTACTTCCGCGGCGCTGGCCGCCCTGCTGCGCGGCGGCGTCCCGGTGAGCGTCCTGGGTTGGAGCGGACAATTCCTGGGCGGCTTTCTTCCCGCGACCAAGGCCCACGGCCTGGCACGGTTGCGCCAATATCAACGCACTCGCGATCCCGGTTTTGCATTACAAATGTCCGGACGCATCATCACTGCCAAGCTTTACAATCAGCGCCGCGTGCTCCAGCGGCTCGCAGCCTCCAGGAATTATGATTTAGGACTTATGAATTCTAATTTGAAGACCGAGTCGGGCGACGCCGCCCATGCTCAGCCAGACGAGCCGGAAACGAAACCCCAAATCATAAATCATAATTCAGAAATCAGAAATACTCTCCAGTGGCTTGATTCGCTTTTCAGTTCGCTGAGTCAAAGCCGAACGATCGACGAACTTCGCGGTTACGAAGGCGCTTCCACGGCTCGCTATTTCCAGGCCTGGGCCTCTTTCCTGCCCTCCGAATTCCCATTCGAGCGGCGCTCCAAACGCCCACCGCTCAACGCGGTCAACGCCTGCCTTTCTTTCGGCGCCACTTTGATTTACCAGGAAGCTGTGGCTTTCCTGCACGCCCACGGACTCGATCCGGCTTTGGGCCTGCTGCACAACACCGAGGACGGACGCTGGTCGCTGGCTCTTGACCTGATCGAGCCGTTTCGCCCAGTTCTCGTGGAGGCCCTGGCGCTGGACCTGTTCAGCCACCAGATCCTCGCCGTGGAACATTTTGAATCAAAAAATGGGGGGATTTACCTCAACGAAGACGGGCGGAAAAAATTCCTTCTCCAATATGAGCGGCGCATGGAACGTCAATTCATGAGCGAGTGTGTGGACCATCGGACCACCCTGCGCCAGCAGTTGGAAAACCAAGCCGTGATGTTCAAAGCGGCTTTGGAGGAGGAGAGTCGCTTTGAACCGTTCCTTATGAACTGAACCAGAATTTATGAGTTATGATTTATGAATTATGATTTGGAGGATTTGTGGATGGGGTGGAGAGGGCGGTCAATTCCGAGGCTTCTTGTTTGAGCGCAACCAGGCGTGGAGCCGCAAGCAGGTCCGATTCCTCAATGAGTTTCAGCCAGAGCGCCGTTTCATCCGCCTCTTTCAGCGTGTGGCCGATCTTGTCGATCCAATCGGCGCGGCTGCGGGCGCGAGAGGCCGCGCGGTATCCGGAGGCAACCGACGTTGCCGACCGCAGAATTTGGTCGCCGAGGATCCGGCCTTTCGCGCTGCGTGGAAGCGCATCCACCATCCTCATGACGCGCAAGGCGAATTGTTTCGTTCGAGACTTGAGTTCCTCACGATTCATGCGACCTCCCTTGAATGACCGCATTTCAACATCACCTTGCCTCCGACAAATCATAAATCATAAATCATAAATGGACACCTGGTGGTTCGATGCCTTCGCTCAAGTGCCTTATGAGAAATCCCCGCCGGGAGAAAAAGAAATGCTGACGGTCGTCGCTTACGACATTACGGATCCCAAACGCCTGGCCAAAGTCGCGTCCGTCTGCGAGGATTTTGGCGTGCGCGTCCAGTATTCCATCTTCGAATGCCACCTGGACCAGGACGGCTTCAACGATCTATGGCTGAAATTGCTCGAATTGATCGATGAGGACGAGGATCGGATTGTCGCGTACAAACTCGACGCCCGCAGCGCCCGGGAGATCGAGACCGCAGGCACCATGGTGTGCTCCGAAAAATCGGTTTGTTATCTGGTATGAGACGCCGGGACACATTTCAGGTCGGGAGCCTCCGCACCCTCAAAACGCGGGTCTCTCGACCTGGGTTCGAGCTGCCTCTCCGAAAGGTGGTTGCGATGAGACGCGCGAACCGGAGAGTTCCCGAGGCTAATGCTGTGCCAGCTTCAATCTGGCCTCACGACCTGCAACGGGCTTGCCAATCTTGGCGCCAACGCCTTACAAGAGGGCGGTCGGGAACGCCCTGAACGCCGAAAGGCAATGGAGATTTGTTTCTGGGGAAGCAAGCATTTAGGAGAACATTGGTTTCGTGTCGGGAACGCCCTGAACGCCGAAAGGCAATGGAGATTCTGCTCCGAATCAATCAGTTCCATCCTTCCAAGAGCAGAATGTCGGGAACGCCCTGAACGCCGAAAGGCAATGGAGATGAAGTAGTCCGACAAGGCCCGCCTCAGATTATCTTTCAAGTCGGGAACGCCCTGAACGCCGAAAGGCAATGGA
>Ga0233424_10002015_pt1 | contig 15611 bp, 14 predicted proteins | sample Watercolumn_Towu_FD_181011 | JGI IMG/M metagenome (GOLD analysis project Ga0233424, IMG submission 181011) | Freshwater microbial communities from Lake Towuti, South Sulawesi, Indonesia - Watercolumn_Towuti2014_125_MG | ecosystem: Environmental > Aquatic > Freshwater > Lake | place: Indonesia...
TTGCGCCTGCGCCCGCATCCGTACGAACTGTATCTTTACTACGACGTGTAAGGGCGTCGCTCACAGAACGCGAAAACGCGAAGATTTTCGAGCAATTCCTACAGGAGCAGTTTTTCACAGGGCGTCCCGCCAAGCAGGACGCCCTTTTTTGTGTCATCGTATTACGCGTTAAGGTGCGAATTGGAGTCGGTGGAATCGGTTGGAGTTCGTCCTGATTGGGTCGGTGAAATCAATTCTTGATCCCGACCTGATCACGGTTTGGAGGCGGGTCTAGTTTGGTTCTTGGAGCGAGTCGGTGAACTCCAGCCGGTAAATCCTCCCCACGCGCTCCGCCAGAAAATGCAAGTGGATTAGATCTTCACCTCACCGCGCCTCGATTCGCAATGGTTGAGCTGTCGTCTCGGACAGTACCGCCACATAGGGCCGTTGGACGCCGTTCACCGTCCTGAAGTCTCTAGCAATCAAGATGCGACCATCAGTTCTGGTTGCGTTGTTCCGCTTCAGAAGTGCCTCAGGCTCCCGCGTTCTTTGCATTCCCCGGTTGAACAAAGCCACGCCTCCGATTTTCACCGGGTGCTTCTGGGTTGAGGTAGTTTTTAGCAAGCCAGGAGATAGGACGCTTCTGGGCACCCGTACACTGGAAGGGCTCTCATTGGTGGTTGATCCTCGTAGGAAGAAGTTGGTTGCCGCTGGGCCGTTGCCGGCGGCGTGAAAGGCGAGCCGAACAGCAGAAGGAATGTATCTAACACGGAGTGAAGCGGTCGGGACGTGGGAATGAAAGATCAAGGTGCGGGACCAGGTGTAATCCCCTGCTGCTTTAGACCGCGCTCGGCCAATCGAAAGCGCCCGAGGACTGGCGCAGTCCAAAACCTGACGGTTCATGCGAAGTCCTCCTGTTCCTTCCGGACCTGCTTACGGCTCATGAACCCAATTTGACTTATGGCCGGATTCACGGCACTCTATCCACAGCGTGGACCATCAGCGTGTTGGTGTGCATACCATGAAATTCGCCAAATTCATTTCCAGCCTGTTGGCCGGTGCCGGTTTTATGGCTCAGGATTTCTCGCGGGGTGCCGTGGCCACGAAGTCCGGAGTTGGTCCCACAACGGTTTCCGTTCGAAGCGCGAGCGGCGCGTGGAGCGATTTCAACGGGGACGGGATGAACGACCTCGTCTGGCAAGGCGCGAACGGTTTTCTGGCTTTCTACATCATGAACGGTCCGGCCACCCGTTTCGGTCTTACGCCCTACCGCGTTGAGACCGGCTGGGAAATTGGGGGGACGGCGGATTTCAATCGCGACGGCAAGGCAGACGTCGTTTTGATGAAAACGGACGGTTCCGTCGCGTTCTGGCTGATGGACGGAATTGAGATCACGCGCGGAATAATTCCTTACAAAGTTCCGACCGGCTGGCGGATTACAGGAACGGGGGATTTCAATGCGGATGGGCAGCCGGACATTCTGTTGACGCACACCGATTCCTCCGTGGCGTTCTGGCTCATGGACGGCACGACCGTTCTCACCGGCGTCGTCCCATTCAAAGTGCCGGCCGGCTGGCAGATCGTTGCCATTGGCGATTTCAACGGGGACGCGCAGAGCGATCTGGTGTTCGTGAGCACGGAGGGGTTGGTGGCGATCTGGTTCATGGATGGCATCAAGTTCGCCGACAGCGTCATTCTGTTCCGCATGCCCGCTGGTTGGCAATTGATCGGCGCGGGCGATTTCAACGGCGACCGGAACACGGATTTGGTCATCCAGAACACCAATCAGCTCTTTGCCTTCTGGCTGATGGAGAGGACGCGGTTCAAAGAAGCAGCCGGGCCGTATCAACTGACGATCGATCCGTGGAAACTGGTCGGCCCGCGGTAGCATTCGGCGATTGGCCATTGGCCATTGGCCCATTTTCCTGTTGCCTTTCTCGACCGTTCGATTTGACTCTTTGGCCATGACAACATTCCCACTCCTTCGCACCTCTTTGGTTTTGGCGCTGCTCGCCACGTCCGCAATCCGCCTGGGCGCGCTTACGCCCGCGGAAGACACGGCAAGAGCCGCAAACAATTTTCTGGCCTCACTGACCGCCGAGCAGCGAAGCAAAGCCACTTTCGACTTCAAATCCGGCGAGCGCGAGAATTGGCACTTCATTCCCAGGGCCAGAAAGGGACTGACCTGGAAAGATATGAAGCCTGAGCAACAGCACCTGGCCCATGCTCTCTTGAGCAGCGCGCTCAGCCAGCGCGGTTACATGAAGGCGACGACCGTCATGAGTCTGGAGCAAGTGCTCAAGGAGTTGGAGGCCGGCAGCGGCACGATGGTTCGCGATGCGGAGCTTTATTACTTCAGCGTTTTCGGCAATCCGAGCGAGAAGGAGGTATGGGGCGTTCGCGTCGAAGGCCATCATCTCTCGCTCAACTTCACCCTGGCGCCCGGGAAACAGGTCGCGGTGACGCCCTCCTTTTATGGAGCTAACCCCGCTGAAATTCGCAGCGGTCCGCGGAAGGGCTTGAGAACACTCGCTCGCGAAGAGGATCTGGCGCGAAAGCTCGTTGTTTCCTTGAGTGAGGAACAAAGGAAAGTGGCGCTTTACACGAACGTTGCGCCCCGCGACATCATCACGACCACCAATCGTAACTTGAGCGTGCTCCAGCCCGAGGGCCTGGCCATGAACAAGCTGACCAAAGCCCAGGCCGAAACTCTCTGGGATCTGCTGCAGGAGTTTGTCCGCAATTATCGGCCGGAACTGGCGGACAAGGAACTTGAACGCATCCAAAACGCCGGCCTCGAAAAAGTTTATTTCGCCTGGGCCGGCCCAACTGAACCGGGCAAAGGCCATTATTACCGCATTCAGGGGCCGACTTTCCTTGTCGAGTACGACAACACGCAAAACAACGCGAACCACATCCATGCCGTGTGGCGCGACCTGCAAAATGACTTCGGCGATGACGTGTTGAAGCGCCATTATCAAGAGCAGCCGCACAAGTAGATCAGAGTAGATCAGGCGTCCGCCTTGACCGCACGGCGTCGAAGCGTCCACCTTGGCTCGGTATGACACTGGACGAGATTTGAAAGAGAGTGACGGATGGGTTCCGGCCGTTTGTGATTCGGACCTCGGATGGCCGCGAATTCCCGGTTCCGCTCAAGGAGTTCATCTTTGTGACCCGACGCAGTGTCATCGTCGCCGACCAGGAAGGTTTCGTGGACATTCTCGATCCTCTGCACATCGCGTCTATTCGCGAGGAGACATCTCTCCCAACTGGCTAACCCTGGCAAAAACGGCAGAGACCGTCGCGCCCCCTGCAACTTTTGTCCGAGCTCCTGGACGGGTTCCACTCCGCCCCTGACTTTACTCTGCGATGGAAGAGCAATTTCAGGGACGCGGTGGAACGCGTCCTTACCAGTTCATGGGCCGTGAGCATGGTTCGAGAACCAAGGAAGCTTCCCAACGGAGCGCCGAACTCCGATTCGGCGCGAAGATTAAGTTTCACCGAAACGCGGCGGGTCGGAGACCGGCGCTCCAGACAAGACGTTTTTGGTCACGACCCGCGCTGAAAGAATCGGTACGGCATTCGCACTCCGCGAGCCTCGATGCTCAAGCCGCGTAGTGACGGGCTACTTTTTGAATTCCCTCCGCCACGCTCAAAATGAACTCCTCCGTCATGGCTTCGTGAATCGTGACGCGGATGCCGGTCCGCAAAATCGCTTCGGCCTCCGGGCAATCGACTTTTGTGTAATCCATCGAAGTCAGACCCGACTCGCGCAGAGGCCAGCGCCCGTTGAAAAATGCGTGCTTGAGAAATACCGGATTCCGGTGGAGCGGCACGGGAATGTAACCGGCTGACGCCGGCACACCCTCGGCCGCCAGCGCCTTGACGAATTCAGCGCGGTCGCAGCGGAACTCGGAGGGCTGGAGACGAAACAGGTAAAACCAATAGGAACAGCGGTCCCCAGAAGCCACCCGATGCGGCTGGATGCCCGGCAGCCCCGTGATTTTCGCGCTCAGCAAGTCGCCCAGAAGCGCGCGTGTCGTCCGCCAGGTTGCGGACGGGCTGAGCCTGGTCCAGGCCGTGCAGGATTTGCAGCCGGACATTGCGGTGGTGGACATCGATCTCCCGCAATTGAATGGGTTCGAAGCCGCGCGAAAGATTCAAAAGGAGCATCCGCAAGTCGCCTTGATCTTCCTCACCATGCACAAAGGGGAAGACGTTTTCAACGAAGCCATGGACCTGGGCGCGAAAGGATTCGTCGTCAAGGACAGCGCGCTGGGAGGAATCCTGGAAGCGATCGACCTGGCGGCAGGCAACCGGCACTACATCAGCCCGGAAATCTCGGAGTATCTTTTCGCGCGCGCCGAACGCAGCCGTTCGGTCGCCCAGCAGTTGACTCATCTGACGGCCGCGGAACGGCGGGTTTTGAAATTGGTCAGCGAATTCAAGACGAGCAAGGAAATCGCCGGCGACCTGGGCATCAGCGTCAGGACGGTTGAGAATCACCGCGCCAATTTGTCCGCAAAACTCGGACTTCAAGGATCACAGAGCCTCGTGAAATTCGCCTACCAGAATCGGTCTTGGGTTTAAGTGGTTTTACCTACGAGGCGTAGGTGGGGTAATGAGGGAAAAACCCGTGCCTGTCTCCATTCCACTTCTGCCTTGTGACTGTATCTTATCCAGAGTGGAGTCTCAACGGGTTCGCCTGGAGCCGGTGAGAATTTCTCCAAAGCGTTGAAGCAGGTTTGCGAATGAAGTTTCTGATTGTGGATGACAGCGAATGCTGGCGGCTGTTTGTCAAAGGCCTTCTGGAAAAGAATCACGTCGTGATCGAATGCGAGGACGGGTCGGAGGCGCTCGCGGCCTACGCGGAACATCTTCCCGACTGGGTGCTCCTGGACGTGCACATGGTCAACGTCGATGGCCTGGGGGTCGCCCGCGGCATCAAAGCGCAGTTCCCTGCCGCCCGCATCGTGTTCGTCAGTCAGTACTCGGACTCCGGCCTGCGATCCGAGGCGGCCAGCCTGGGCGCGGAAGCCTACTTGACGAAAGACGATTTCTCGCAACTATTCGCGATTATCCATGCGGGTATTCCCAAGGCGCCACCAAAAAACCGGAACGATTGAGTTTCTGGAAGCCAGTTATCAGCTTTATGGGTAGGATGGAGGCGAGAAAGAGTCGTGCGTCTCCACGCGGTAAATCTTCATCCCTCGCGCCTGATAGTTGGGCAGAGCCGCGGGGTGATCCAAGGTGCAAGTGTGGACCCAGACTCGCGATGGATCCAGGCGCCAAGCCTCCTCAATCGAGTGCGTGAGAAAGGCGCCGCCAAAGCCACGGCCAATGAACGCGGGAAGGAGTCCGAAATAAGCGATCTCCACGCCCCCGGCATCGTCCCACCGCAGTTCGTAATAGCCGGCCGGCGCCCCGTCGTAGTATCCGACAAAGGTGCGCAATCGGTCGGACTCGACATGGCCGCGCCATTGTTCGTCCGTCCAATCCCGTTTGTCGGTCCAGGCCCAGGGACCGCCCACCGTCAGATAAAGAAAGCGATTGAACTGCCATTGCGGCACGGTCGCTTCCCCGATCCAGAACCGCTCGTCGGCCAGGCGCTTGGGGAGCAGTTCGCCCGGCGAGCGCATCTCCAGATAGGTTATGATGACTGCGTTCAACCGGCCTGCGCATCTGCGCCAAGGATTTCCTGCGACGGCCTGCACAAATAATTCCACGCCGCCAACCCGGTGATCAGCGCGACCGCGGCGCAGAGGAAGTAAGGCAGGGAAGGCTGTGCCGCGTACAACGCATTGGCAAGGATCGGCCCGATGATTCGCGCCAGGCTGGCCACGCTTTGAGTCACGCCCAGGGTCGCGCCTTGTTCCTGAGGAGGTGTGCGCAGCGAAATGAGGCCAAAAGTCGGCGGACGATTGATGCCGGAGCCGACCGCAAACAGCGCCAGGCACAAGAGCAGCGCCGTAAGAGTGCTCACCGCCGGCAACAAAGCCAGGCTCACCGCGACCACGATCAAACTCCCGGCGATCAGGCGTTGCTCCCCCAGGCGGCGATTCAACCAGCCCAGGCCCCCGCCTTGAAGAAAGGCGCCGAGCAGTCCGCAATACGTGAACAGATACCCGGCGTGGCGTTCGTCCAGGTGGAATTGCTCCTTCACCAGCAAGCTGAACGTGCTCTCGAAACACGCAAAACAGAACGTCGCCAAAAAATAGGTTCCGATAACCAAGCCGACCGTGGGCCGGCGGAAAGTTTGGGTCCATTGCGCAAGACCGGGTCGTCGCGGCACGTGTTCGGAGTTGGGCTTCCAGCTTTCCGTGAGCACAAAGCAGCCTAACAAGAAATTCGCGCCGCAAAGAATAGAGGCCGTCCAGCCCGGGCCAGCCAGCCCGAAGTGGTCATAGCTGAACGCGCCGAGTGCCGGCCCGAAAATGAATCCCAGGCCAAACGCCATGCCGATCAACCCCATCTTCTGGGTCCGTTTCTCCGGCGGAGTGAGGTCGGCGATGTAGGCGTTCGCCACGGACAGATTCGCTCCACAAATGCCGGCGAACACCCGTGAGGCGAGCAACAGCCACAGCGCCGCGTCGCCCGTGCGCGTCGAAGCGATGGCGAACAGCGCGTAGGAAATCGCCGAGCCGGCGTTGCTGATGAGAATCACCGGGCGCCGCCCAATTCGGTCGGAAAGCCTCCCCCACGCGGGGGCGAACAGGAATTGCATAAGGGAAAACGACGCAATGATCGCGCCGATGACCGGGCCGCTCGCGCCGAATTGTTTGCTGTAAAGCGGCAACAGCGGCAGCACGATCCCAAAGCCGATCAAGTCAATGAAGACGCTGAAAAAGATAATCAACAACGACGGTTTCTTCATTCGGAAACAAATGTCGCGAGACGTTACCGCAAGCCGCCCGCAAATGCTAAGCAGTAGTTATTCATTTGGAGGTGTGGATGTCTGCGGACGCGGGGCTGGCGTGCCGTCTTGGAGGGTTCGATGAGTGAAGTTATAGGTTCTCCTTCAACCACGCTCGGACTTCGTCATGGTTGCCGGTCATCATTAATTGCAGCTTGTTGGGCTTGAAAAACAGAAACACCACACGGAGGCCTCGTGAAATCCGAAACTCGAAGGCATTCTCACGCAAACGGCGCAGACCCAGCCCGGCGTGGCCGTGGGGTTTCCCAAAGCTGGCGGTCAACTGAACAAGGCCTCGATTAATCTCCTCCAACTCGGCATCGGTGCGGTGTTGGGCCCAGCGCCTCCAGCTTGCGCCGAATTCAACCACGAAGGCTCTTGGCGGTCCCGTCCCATCGCGTGGTTTTTTCATGCCGCGCTTTTTTGTCGATATTGCCCACCGCGCGCTTGAGTTCCTTCTCCGTCAGGCCGTATTCCGTCAACGCGTGGTCGTCCACTGGGCGCAAAGCGATGATCCTGCCGCTGCCAGAGTGGATAATTCCTATGTCTTCACCTTTGACGACACGAGAGAGGATCATTCCCAGGTTTTGACGCGCTTGGCTGGCGGTCATTGTCTTCATGCAATCAGAGACCCTCGTTGTTGCGGCCCATCAGATCTTGGAGACGATGGTCGGTCTTGGACGGCAAACGGAGGCTTCCCATCGACTCAATCCACTCTACCTGGGCAGCGACAACCGAATTCATGGGGCAAACCTAGGAGTTCAACCGGAGGCTGTCAATCCAGCGGAGATGTCTTGACTTCACAAACGGGCTAGATAATTAACCCAGTCCATAAACCGAACTCCCGATCCAACGATCCGCGTGACGCTTTCCGAGCGCGTTTCCTCAAGCAACCCATGAACTTATTTCGTCGAAAAAGTATCACCGACCTGCAAGCGGAGGCTTTGACTGACCAAAGCCTGAAGCGAGCGCTGGGCCCCCTGAACCTGACCGCGCTGGGTATCGGCGCCATCATCGGCACCGGCATTTTCGTGCTGACCGGGACGGCGGCGGCGCAGAATTCCGGGCCCGCGGTGGTCTTGTCCTTCGTCCTGGCGGGAATCGCCTCGGCGTTTGCGGCGCTCTGTTATTCGGAATTCGCTTCGCTGGTCCCGATGTCCGGCAGCGCTTACACCTACGGTTATGCGACGCTGGGCGAGTTGTTCGCCTGGATCATTGGCTGGGATTTGGTGCTCGAATATGCCGTTGGCGCCATTGCGGTGTCCGTCGGTTGGTCGGGCTATGTAGTCTCGTTTCTCAGGGATTTCGGGATCAACATTCCGCCAGAACTTTCCGCAGCTCGAGGGGTTCACCTGGTCTTTATCCCGGAAGCCTTGGCCACAGCCTTGAAAGTGTCTGCTGGCTGGCAGACGCTCTCGGCGCACCTCGCCGGGCAAATCTCGGCTGCGGGTACTAACCCATCGGATTTGCAGAACGTCACAGCCGTGTTCAACCTTCCGGCAGTGGTGATCGTGGGCATCGTCACGACCCTGCTGGTGGTGGGGATCAAGGAATCGGCGGGCTTCAACAACATCATCGTGTTTGTGAAGCTGGCCGTGGTCTTGTTGTTCATCGCGGGAGCGGCGAGCGCGATCAACAGCGCGAACTGGCAGCCGTTCATCCCGCAAAACACAGGCAACTACGGGGAGTTCGGATGGTCTGGCGTCATGCGCGGAGCGAGCCTGGTATTCTTCGCCTACATTGGCTTCGACGCCGTGAGCACCGCGGCGCAGGAGGCGAAGAACCCACAGCGCGACATGCCCATCGGGATCATTGGGTCACTTCTAATTTGCACCGTGCTCTACATCATCGTCTCCGGCATCGCGACGGGCGTCGTGCCATACCAGGAACTGGACGTGCCGGCGCCGATCGCCAAAGCGGCGGACCGGGCTGGGATGGGTTGGATGGCGGGGGTGATCACATTGGGCGCTATCGCGGGGCTGTCCTCAGTGATCCTGGTCATGCTGCTCGGCCAAACGCGGGTGTTCTGGTCCATGTCGCGGGACGGTCTTTTGCCAGAATTCGTCAGCCAGGTTCATCCGCGGTTCAAGACGCCGTGGAAAATTACGATCGTCACTGGCGTCGTCGTGGCCGTTTGCGCCGCGTCGGTCACGGTGCGGGACGCGGGCAACCTCTGCAACATTGGGACGCTGCTGGCGTTTGTGATTGTTTCCGTCGGCGTGTTGGTGCTGCGCGTTCGCGAGCCCAACTTGCCGAGGAAATTCAAGACACCGGCGGTCTGGTTTGTGGCACCGATGGGCGCGATATCATCCCTGGCGCTGATGCTCTCGTTGCCGCTGACCACCTGGATTCGGCTGGCGGTTTGGTTCGCGATCGGTCTCCTGATCTACTTCGTGTACGGCGCCCGGCGCAGCAAGCTAGCGGAACGAGAGTCTCGCGGTGCGGGCACGACTTAGCCGTAACTATGCATTGAAAAGGTGAATCGCCCTCACCCTCTCCCTCGAGGCGTTCACCAGCGCACGAAAGAGAAGTCGTGCTGCATTTACTGTAGCCCGAATTAGCTTGCTGCCGATTCGGATTCGGGCGAAATACGCCTCCGAACCTGGAAGGGTGGCTGAGTGGTTTAAGGCACCTGACTCGAAATCAGGCGTAGGAGCAATCCTGCCGGGGGTTCGAATCCCCCCCCTTCCGCCAGTGGATCCCCCTCAAAATGAATCAACGGGCTCCTTCGCTTTTCCCGTGTCTGAGTTTCAGACGACGGTTGGGCGAGAGTTAGCCCGTTGTCTTTGGTGCGTCGGCAGGTAACAAGCTGCCAACGGATCGATCTGTAAGTTACTTCTTGGCTTCGCGCTTGGCGTCCCAGTCCACCTGCCGGGTTTCACCGTCGCGGCCCGGGACTTCGATTTTGCCCTTGATCGAGTCACCGCTGAGTTTGCCGTTGTATTTCGTCGTGAACGTGTTCCCGCCTCGCTCCTGGGTGACCACGAACGAAACTTCGTCTCCCTTCAGTTTTCCATCCTTGATTTCGGTGTCGCGAGTCGTGCCATCGCGGCCCGGACGAGACAGAGTGCCCGTCACTTTTTCGCCTTCAGCCTTCAGTTTCAACGTGATCTTGACCGGATCGCTGCCTTGCCGGCCTTGCTGACTCCATGTCCAGGTCCCGGCCACATCGGCGGCCCTGGCGGTTGAGGTCAGGGCAAATGTGGCGAGAGAAAGGATCGCCACAGTGAGAAAAGAATTGAACCGTCTTTGCATATGTTTTGATTGTTATCGAGTGGTGGTTGACTGCCTGTGAACGTGACCCGGAAACAGTTCGGGCCAGCCTAAAATAGTGACGACGGCAGGGGGCCGTGAAAGGTTACAAACCGTCTCGCTTCTCCATCCGACACGGCTGTTGGATTCAGACCAGGACGTCTTTCACGACCTTCCCCGCCACATCCGTTAACCGGAAGTCGCGCCCCTGGAACCGATAGGTCAACCGCTCATGGTCGATGCCCAGGCAATGGAGAATGGTCGCGTGAAGGTCGTTAATGTGAACGCCATCGCGGACAATGTTGTAGGAGAAATCGTCCGTTTCGCCGAACACTGTGCCGCCCTTGATCCCGCCCCCGGCCATCCACAAGCTGTAGCACCGGGGATGATGATCGCGGCCAAAGCTTTCCTTGGAGATATTTCCCTGGCTGTAGGCGGTACGCCCGAATTCTCCGCCCCAGACCACGAGGGTCTCATCCAGCAGCCCGCGCTGCTTCAAGTCTTTGATGAGCGCGGCGGAGGCTTTGTCCGTTTGCGAGGCCTGTTGCCGGATGCCTTGGGGCAAGCCGCCGTGATGATCCCAATCGCGGTGCAAGAGCTTGACGAAGCGCACGCCGCGCTCCGAAAGCCGGCGGGCCAGCAGACAATTGTTGGCGAAGGAGGGTTTGCCCGGTTCCGCGCCGTAGAGGTCGAGGACTTCCTTCGGTTCCTTGGAAATGTCCATCAACTCGGGGACGCTGGTTTGCATGCGGAATGCCATTTCGTAGGCGTCGATGCGCGTGGCGATTTCCGGATCATTCAATTGTTCAAGCTGAAGTCGGTTAAAGGCCTGGACGTGGTCCAGCATGCGACGCCGGGTTTCGTGGCTCAATCCGGGCGGATTGGAGATGAACAAAACCGGATCACCCTGTCCGCGAAATTGGACGCCCTGGTGGTTGCTCGGAAGAAAACCATTGCCCCAGTAACGAGTCTGGAGCGACTGGCCACCGCGGCCCGAAATCATGACCACGAAGGCGGGCAAGCTGCTGTTTTCGCTGCCCAGACCGTAAGAAACCCAGGCCCCCAGCGCGGGACGGCCCGGCTGCTGATGGCCGGAAAACAGGTAGGTCACCGCCGGATCATGATTGATCGGATCGGTGTGCACGGCGCGCAGCAACGCGATTTCATCCGCCACGCTGCCGATGTGCGGCAGCAATTCGCTGATTTCCATGCCGCATTTGCCCTGGCGTTTGAACTCGAAAGGCGAGCCCACGCAAAGCAGGTATTTCTGTCCGCTGGTCATGCCCGTGATGCGCTGGCCCATGCGCACCGATTCGGGCAGCAACTGGCCGGTCAGTTCGCGGAGCTTGGGTTTCGGATCGTAGAGGTCGATTTGCGAGGGCGCTCCGGACATGAAAAGGTAAATGACGCGTTTGGCGTGCGGGGCGAAGTGGAGGGGATTGACGGCGCCGAGGGATTTGAGCTCCGGCGGCGCGCCGGCTCCGAGCAGTTTTTCGTTGAGCAGCGACGCCAGAGCCACGGAGCCGAGACTCAGGCCCGTCGTTTTGAGAAACGCGCGCCGCGCCATCGTTTTGCGGAGTTCTGTTTCGAGGAACATAAAGTCAGTCTGTGATTCGAATTCCATTCAAAGGTGAAAGGTCAACCTTTGGTGATCGTTTCATCCAGATTCAAGAGCACCTGGCTGATCAACGTCCATGCGGCGAGTTCGATGACATCGACGTTCGCCGGCGGCGGCGTGGCGCCGACGTGGACAAGCTCGTTCGCCGCGGCGCGATGCTTGAGGAAATGATCGAGTTCGGCCTCGAACGCATTGGCCAGGCGCTCCGATTCTCCCGCGGTTGGATTGCGGCCCAGGCAAACTCGAAAGGCAAATTTCACGCGCTCCGCCACGGTCGCCCCGCCCTGCTGCATAATGCGCTGGCCGAAGCTCCGCGCAGCCTCGACGCAAACCGGATCGTTCATCACGGCCAAGGCCTGCAGGGGCGTGTTTGTGCGCGGACGCCGGACCGTGCAAGTCTCGCGGCTCGGCGCGTCAAACGTGACAAAGGACGCGTAGGGGATCGAACGGCGCCAATACACGTATAAGCCGCGCCGATAATTGTCGGCGCCTTTGCTCAAATTCTGCTCCCAGGTGCGCGTGCCCTCGAAGGCGACTTGCTCCCAAAGCCCCGGCGGCTGAAATGGAAAAACGCTCGGGCCGCCGATCTGAGGATTCAAGAGTCCGCTCACGGCCATGGCCAGGTCGCGAATCGCTTCCGCTTCGAGACGCTGGCGCGGGAAGCGGGCGAGCAAACGGTTGCCGGGATCTTTCTGTTGATGCGCGGAGGAAGTTGTCGCTTCTTGCCGATACGCAGCCGACGTTACGATGAGACGATGGAGATGCTTCATGTCCCAACCCGACCGTATAAACTCAGTTGCGAGCCAGTCCAACAGCTCCGGAAGGCTGGGACGTTCCCCCTGCGCCCCGAAGTCCTCAGAAGTCTTCACCAGTCCATTGCCGAAATGTTGCTGCCAGAACTGATTGACCACCACCCGGCTGGTGAGCGGATGATCGGGGTGCAACAGCCACTGCGCCAGACCCAATCGGTTCTTCGGCAGTTTGTCGTCCCAACGGAGAATGGCTTCGGGGACGCCGGTCGTGACAACCTCACCCGGCCGATTGTATTCGCCGCGGATGAGCAGGCGCGTGGAGCGAGGCTTCTCCATTTCTTGCATCACCATCGCAACGGGGATGGAATCCTGGAATTTCTGCCGTTCGCCGCGCCGCTCGTTCAACACTTTGACCAGGTCTCTCGCCTCGGGGACAAACTGTTCCCGGTAGTAGCGCTGCAATTCCAAATTCTGCGCCGGGGTTCTGCCCGCGGCGTCCGCGAGCAGCAAAGCGCGAGTGTTTTCCGGCAGCGCAAAGAAGTCCGGCAAGTCGTCCGAAGCTGTCATGGCGAGACGAAAACGCGACAGCGTCTTGCGTGGCACCGGGGCATCGAAAATCAAACGCACTTCCAGTTCAGTGCCCTCGGCAAAGCCAACGGTGTCGGCGAAACGAAACCAGGCGTAATGCGGTTGTTTGGCTGAGTCGTTGCCAGCATCAATCGACCACCCCGTCTCGATGAGTTCGTCCAGCACACCATTGATGGGATAGCCGACTCGACTGGCGTCGGCGGCCGCGGCGGCAATGGCCACCGCATGCTCCAAGACGGGATCAGGTCCGAGGCGGAAATAAAACCCTCCTTTCTCGTTCGCGTTAGCGACTTTGACGAGCAGCTTGTTTTCTCCCGATGCCAACCGCACCTGAACTTTGTCCTGATCCGATGCGGCGGTTCGGCTCACGTCTTTGCTGTGAATGAGCTTTCCGTTCAGCCAAACTTTGACGCTGCCACCGCTGCCCAAATGCAGTTCGACGCGCTGTGCGTCTGGTGCCTGGATCGTCCGGAAGAAGTAGAACACTGAATCCTTGCCCGCCAGTGCCGCGACCTCGCCATCCTTGATATCCGCTGCTTCCTCCCATTTGATCTGACCTTGCAGGTCAACGGCCTTCAAGTTCACGCTGCGCTCCGGTCCAAAGTCTTTGTCGAACGCTTCCTTCCTTGATGAAGCCGAGAAGGGGCCTAGCCGGCGCCACGCTCCCCATTCCAGTTTCTGGAAACCAGCTCTGGACTTTTCCGGATTCACGCTGCGCGCGCTCATTTCAACGCGGGTCAAAATGAACTCGCCGTTATCGCTGCGCCCCGCTTTTCCGTGGGCCGACGACGGGTCCGGCAATGCTTCGAGGCGAATGCCGGAAATTGCGTTCACGGGCGCAAAGAGCCGCACGGTGTAAGCGTCATGATCGGGATTGGCTCCGGTGACGGATATGGCGTTATCGGCCGAGGACCCCAGTTTCGCGCCATTCTTGGAGGCCAGATCAAGCGCGAGGAGCGGTCCCCAGTTCTCGACGTTCATCTCGCGATGGCGCTTCAGCCATTGCTCCTGGGCAGCCGCCCAGGCGGTGTTGGTCTCTGCGACGATCTTTCGATGGGCGAGTTCGAGCGCCGCGATCTCGGAGTTGAACTGGGCGAGACGCTGCTCGTGCTCGGCGGTCTTCAACTCCAGCCGAGGGATCGGGTTGACTCGCGCGTCGAGCCCGTTCTCGTCAATCGTATTGAAGAAGGTGAAGAACCGATAATAATCTTTCTGAGAGATCGGATCGTACTTGTGGTCGTGGCATTCGGCGCACGCCATCGAGGTGCCCATCCAGACGCGCGCCGTGGTATCGACGCGGCCAACGACGTATTTGACCGAATACTCCTCCGGCAGCGCACCGCCTTCGGAGGTCGTCATTTCGTTCCGGTGAAATCCGGTGGCGATGAGTTGATCGCGAGCCGGCTTGGGCAACAGATCGCCCGCCAACTGCTCAATCGTGAACTGGTCAAAGCGCATGTTGTCATTGAACGCTTTGATCACCCAATCCCGCCAGTGCCACATGTCGCGGTGATTATCGTGGTGGTAGCCTTGGGTCTCTCCGTACCGCGCCAGATCAAGCCAGAACATGGCCTGGCGTTCTCCGTAGGCTTGGGATTTGAGAAGGCGATCCACGATCTTCTCGTACGCTTCCGGAGTTTGATCGGCCAGAAATGCGTCGATCTCATCGACCGTCGGGGGAAGGCCGGTCAAATCGAGTGTGGCTCGCCGGATCAGTTTCTCTTTCGGCGCTTCGCTGGACGGCTCCAAACCTTCCTTCTCCAGGCGATCCAAGATGAAGCGGTCGATTTCGTTCCTGGTCCAAGCTTTGTTTTTGGTTTCGGGTGGGTCGATTCGCTTAGGCTTCACGTAAGCCCAGTGCTCTTGCCAGTCCGCTCCGTCGGCGACCCATTGCTTGAGGAGTTCGATTTGTTTGGCCGAAAGTGGCTTGCCGCCTTTTTTGGCCGGCGGCATCAGGTCGTCTTCGTTGTCCGTCGTGATGCGACGGATCAATTCGCTCTTTTGCAGGTCGCCGGGGACGATGGCGATCTCGCCGGATTTGGCGGGAGTGAAGGCGAACTGTTTGATGTCGAGACGCAAGCCGCCTTTGCGCGCTTTTTCATCCGGGCCGTGGCACGCGTAGCAATGATCGGAAAGAATGCCCCGGATGTCGCGATTGAAATCGACTTTGGCCGATGCGGCAACCGCCTGATCTGAGAACGAGGCGAATGCGCTGTACGAAAGAGTGGCGGTCAAAAGAATTCGCGTCGGGCTCATGATGTTGCGGCGTAACACCGCCAATGTAAACAAACACGACGCGGAAGGCAACTCCGAGTACGGACGTCAAGGAGGCATCCGGTTTTTCCTGTGCCAAAGCGTGGGAAAAGGTGTAAAGTTAGCGCCATGCGCGTGCGGGTGGACATGATCATTGAAGAACTGAAACCGAACAAGGTGCTCCGGGGGCATATCTTCCCGGAGCCGGTTCAAGTTATTGTCACGCTCCCAATGGGTGACGCGGTGAAGCTCATTG
>Ga0233424_10002016_pt1 | contig 15606 bp, 14 predicted proteins | sample Watercolumn_Towu_FD_181011 | JGI IMG/M metagenome (GOLD analysis project Ga0233424, IMG submission 181011) | Freshwater microbial communities from Lake Towuti, South Sulawesi, Indonesia - Watercolumn_Towuti2014_125_MG | ecosystem: Environmental > Aquatic > Freshwater > Lake | place: Indonesia...
CGCAACGGCACCGGCAAGACCACGCTGATCAACACGCTGGTGGGCGCCACCAAGCGCCACGCCGGCACCATCCTCCTGGGCGGGCGCGAGATCCAGGCCCTGCCCTCGTTCGAGCGCGCCGCCGCCGGCATCGGCTGGGTGCCGCAGGAGCGCAACATCTTCAAGTCGCTCACCGTCGACGAGAACCTGACCGCGGTCGCGCGGCCCGGCGCGTGGACGCCGCAGCGCGTCTACCAGCTCTTCCCGCGGCTGGCCGAGCGCAAGAAGAACCTGGGCACCCAACTCTCCGGCGGCGAGCAGCAAATGCTCGCCTTCGGCCGCGCGCTGGTGCTCAACCCGCTGCTGCTGCTGCTCGACGAGCCGCTCGAAGGCCTGGCGCCCATCATCGTCGAAGAGCTGCTGCAGGCCATCCGCCGCGTCGTGCGCGACGAAGGCCTCTCGGCCATCGTCGTCGAGCAACACCCGCACATGGTGCTGTCGGTCACCGACGACGCCGTCGTGCTCGACCGCGGCAGCATCGCGATACGCGCCTCCAGCGAATCGCTGCTGGCCGATCCGACGCCGCTGGATCAGTGGTTGGGGGTGGCGGCGCACTGAAGCGCGCCTTCTGTCCTTGTCTCAGGCCCTGTGGGAGCGGCTTCAGCCGCGATTCACTGCCTGCCAACGATCGCGGCTGAAGCCGCTCCTACAGAACCCTACAGAACCTCCACAGCCGATTCAAGCGACCGAGCGCCAGCGCAGCAGCCACGCTTCGGCCGCGCCGAGCAGCGTGTTGCTCACCAGGCCGATCACGCCGAGCAGCACCACGCCGGCAAACAGCTCGGCGGAGCGGAAGCTGCGCGCGGCGAGGATCACCGCGCTGCCCAGCCCGTCCTGCGATGCGAGGATCTCGCCCACCACCGCGAGGATCAGCGACACCGTCATCGACAGCCGCATGCCGGCCAGGGCATCGGGCATGGCGTTGGGCAGGCCGATCTTGACGATGAAGCCCCGGCGAGACAGCCCGAGCACACGCGCCACCTCCTGCAGCCGCGGCTCGATCGACGCGAAGCCGTGCACCGTGCCGAGCAGCACCGGCCACATGGCACCGAACGCGATGACGGCCAGCACCATCGCCGGCGACAGCCCCATCAGCGCGATGAACAGCGGCATCAGCGCCGACGCGGGCAACGGCCGCAGCGCCTCCAACGTGGGTTGCAGCCAGGTGCGCAGCGTGCGCGAGCAGCCGATCAGCGTGCCCAGGCCGATGCCGAGCAGCGAGGCCAGCAGCCACCCGACCACCATGCGCATCACGGTGCCACCGAGGCGGGCCATCAGGCCCTCGTGCCAGCCGTCCTGCAGCGCGGCGGCAATGGCCGAGGGGCCGGGCAGGAACACCGGCGAGATCCAGCCGGCCCGCACGATGGCCTCCCATGCCGCCACCCACACGGCCAGCACCAGCACGCCGGCCGCGAGGCCCGACCATGAGACGGCCCGCTTCATGCCGCGCTCCCCGCTTCGGTCATCGGCGAGTGCGCACCGAACCAGCGCCGCTGCAACAGCAGCAGCCCGGCATTGAGCCCCCAGCCCAGCAGCGCCAGCCACAGCAGCAAGCCGATCATCCGCTCGGGCATCAGGCTCTGCTGCGCCGACACCATCGCAAAACCCAGCCCCTGCGGATTGGCCGCCACCTCGGTGGTGACCGCCACCACCAGCGCGATGCCGGCACACAGCCGCAGCGCGACGAACAGCCGCGGCACCGCGGCGGGCAGCACGATGCGCCAGGTGCGCCGCCAGGGACCCAGGCCGAGCACCTGCGCCACCTCCAGCAGCCGCGGCTCCACCGCCTGCACCGCGCTGCGCGTGAGCAGCAGCATCGGGAAGCAGCAGGCGAACGCGACCACCGCGATCTCGAGCCGCCAGCCGAAGCCGAACACCAGCAGCGCCACCGGGATCAGCGCCACCGAGGGCACCGGGCGCAGCAATTCCACCGTCGGCGCACCGGCCTGCGAGGCCCGGCGCGACAGGCCGAACCACACGCCCAGCAGCACGCCGACCCCGCCGCCCAGCAGCAGCCCGGCCGCGGCGGCGCCGAGGGTCTGGCCGGTGAGCTGCCACAGCGAACCATCGACGGCCGCGGCCCACAGCGCCTGCAGCGCCGCGGTGGGCGGCGCCAGCGCATCGCTGGCGGTGCCTTGCAGCGCGGCCTGCGCGGCGATGATCAGGCCCACGGGCACCACGGCGCCGCGCCATGCCTTCGGGTTCACGGCGTGCCTTCTCCGTGGTGCTGCAGCTGGTCGAACGCCAGCCGCCGCAGCCGCAGGAACTCGGGGTCCTCGCGGGTCGTGAGCTGGTCGCGCGGGCGCGGCAGCTCGACGCGCAGCGTCTGCGCCAGGCTCGAGCGTTCACCGGGGTGGGCGCGCAGCGCGATCACGGTGTCGGCGAGGTAGATCGCCTCCTCGAGGTCGTGCGTGATGAACAGCACCGTGGTGCCGCTGGCCTGCACCAGCTGCAACAGTTCGTCCTGCAGCGACTGGCGTGTCATCGCGTCGAGCGCGCCGAACGGTTCGTCCATCAGCAGCAGGCGCGGGCGCTGCGCCAGCGCACGGGCGATCTGCACCCGCTGCTGCATGCCCCCGGAGAGTTGCGCCGGGTACTTGTTCGCATGCGCGGCCAGGCCCACCGTGTCGAGCAGCTCGGCGATGCGCGCCGGCCGCGCGGCTTTCGGCTCGTTCAACGCTTCCAAGGCCAGCGAGACGTTCTGCGCCACGGTGCGCCAGGGCAGCAGGGCCTTCGCGTAGTCCTGGAACACGATGGCCACGTCAGGCGACGGGCCGGTGACCGGATGGCCGGCCCGCCGCACCTCGCCGCTGCTGGGCTTGACCAGGCCGGTCAGCAGCCGCAGCAGCGTGGTCTTGCCGCAGCCCGACGGACCGACGACGCAGACGAACTCGCCGGCGTGCATCGCGAAGCTCAGCGCGTTGATCACGCGGCGCGGCCCGAAGTCCAGCGCGACATGGTCGAACACGATCATCGGCGCGGCCGCCGGCGCGCTGGCCGCCTCGTCGGCGGTGACCAGGCGCAGCGGCGCGGCGCTCAACAGCTCCTTCACGAGCGGCCTCACTTCAGCAGCGTGGTGGACAACGGGGTCTGCCGGCGCAGCATGTCCTGCGTGCGCATCGTGTCGGACCAGAAGCGCAGCTGCTCGTCCTGCAGCACCGGCTCGAAGTGCGGATATGGCATCGCCTTCAGGATCGGCGCCGGCACGCGGATGTACTTGCCGAAGTCCTGCAGCGCGGCCTCGCGTTGCGTGGCGGCGAACTGCGCGCCCTCGGCCAGCGCCTCGCGGAACGCTACCACCGCGGCGCGGTTCTGCGCCGCCCACTGGCGCGTGGCGGTGTACAGCACGGTGGAGACTCCATCGGGCAGCGACGCCGCGAACGACGGCACCGCGGTGCCGATGCCGGCCTGCACGATGCGCGCGAGGAACGGCTCGGGCACCGCCACCGCGTCCACGCTGCCGCCCTTCAGCACGTCGGGCATCTGCGGCACGCCGACCTCGACGAACGTGACCTGCTTCGGGTCCACGCCCTGGGCCATCAGCCAGCGCCGCGTCAGCACGTGGATGGCCGCGCCGAAGCCGGGCACCGCGATCTTCTTGCCCACCAGGTCGGCACCGCCGCGCACGGCCAGGCCGCTGCGCACCGCGATGCCGATCGGCGCCGGGCTGCCCTTGAGGTCGAACGTGCCGCCGCCGGCCACGGCGACCAGGTCGAGCCCCGAGTCGACCGCCTGCAGCAGCACCGACGGCGTGGTGCCGCCGATCTGCACCGAGTTCGACATCAGCGCCGCCGGCACGTTGGGCGCCACCGGCACCGACTGCAGCGTGACATCGAGCCCGCGCTTGGCAAAGAAGCCCTGCTCCTTGGCAATGAAGGCCGCACCGAAATCGGCCGTCGCGGTGTAGCTCACCACCACCTGGGTGGCGGCCTGGTCGGGCAGCGCCAGCGCGCCCAACACCATCACCAGCACCATCGAAGACAGGGCCAACAGGAAAGAACGTCGCATGGAATTCCTCGTCATCACGGGCCAGTATCCCCGTGCAATGTCAGCACGGATCACATCGATCCCCCGGTTGACGGGGCGGCGCCGATGCACTAATGCCCGGCAGTGCTGCGCACACTCAGAGCCGCACGCGCTCGCGGCCCTTCAGCGCCAGCAGCGCACGCGCCTCGTCCGGCGTCGCGATCTCCAGGCCGAGGTCTTCGACGATGCGGCGGATCAGCCGCACCTGGTCGGCATTGCTGGCGGCGAGCTGGCCGCGGCCGAGGTACAGCGAGTCCTCGAGACCCACCCGCACGTGGCCGCCCAGTAGCGCGGCCTGCGTGGCCATCGGGATCTGGTGACGCCCGGCGGCCAGCACCGAGAACTGGTAGCCGTCCCCGAAGAGCTTGTCGGCCACCCGCTTCATGTAGGTGAGGTTCTCCGGATCGGCGCCGATGCCGCCGAGGATGCCGAGCGCGAACTGCAGGAACAGCGTGCCCTTCACCAGCCCGCGGTCGACGAAGTACTTCAGCGTGTAGAGGTGGCCGACGTCGTAACACTCGAACTCGAAGCGTGTGCCGTGCGCGTCGCCCAACCGCGCGAAGATCTGCTCGATGTCGCTGAAGGTGTTGCGGAAGATGCGGTCTTTCGAGCCGGCCAGGTACGGTGCCTCCCAGTCGTGCCGGAAGGTCTTCATCTTCTCGAGCACCTGGAAGTAGCCGAAGTTCATCGAGCCCATGTTGCACGAGGCCATCTCGGGCGAGGCGTCGAGCGCGGCGGCCAGGCGCTGGTCCAGCGTCATGGTGTGCGAGCCCCCGGTGGTGATGTTGATCACCGCGTCGGTGGCGGCGTGGATCTGCGGCAGGAAGGCGCGGAACACGTCGGGCTCGAAGGCCGGCCGGCCGTCGTGCGGATCGCGCGCGTGCAGGTGCAGCACCGCGGCACCGGCCTCGGCCGCGCCGATCGCCTCACGAGCGATCTCGTCGGGCGTGACCGGCAAATGCGGCGACATGCTGGGCGTGTGGATCGAGCCGGTGACGGCGCAGGTGATGATGATCTTGCGGGCCATGGTTCAGGCGGCGTCGTCGAAGATCGCGACCGCACGCGTCCAGCCGGCCGAGGCGCCGCGGATCTTGTGCGGGAAACAGCTCACCATGAAGCCGGTGCCCGGCAGCGCCTCGAGGTTGTAGAGCTTCTCGAGGTGGCAGTAGCCGATGTCCTTGCCGACCTTGTGGCCCTCCCAGACGATCGACGTGTCGCCGGTCTCGGCGAACTTCTGCGCGGTGTGCGAGAACGGCGCGTCCCAGCTCCAGGCGTCGATGCCGGTGAGGCGCACGCCGCGCTCCAGCAGGTACATCGTCGCCTCGCGGCCCATGCCGCAGCCGGTGTCGACGTAATCCGCGTGGCCGTAGCGCGAGGCGGCGCGGGTGTTGACCAGCACGATGTCCAGCGGCTGCAGGTCGTGGCCGATGCGCGCGAGTTCGGCTTCCACTTCGGCGGCGCTCACCACGTGGCCGTCCGGCAGGTGGCGGAAGTCCAGCTTCACGCCGGGCTGGAAGCACCATTCCAGCGGCACCTCGTCGATGGTCATCGACGGCCGCGCCTCGCCGAGCTGGCCGTCCATCGTCGGGTGGAAGTGGTAGGGCGCGTCCATGTGCGTGCCGTTGTGGGTGGAGAGGGTCACCATCTCGGCCGCACCGGCCTTGCTCTCCGGCAAGTCGCTCGGCTTCAGGCCGGGCACGAGTTTCTCGAACACCCACATCGATTCTTCATGGTCGGAGTACGAGATCTTCGGACCGAGGCCCGGTGGATCGGACGGGACGTCGTTCTCGAGGTAGATCGACAGGTCGACGAAGCGGCGGCGGGGTTTGGGCATGGGGCGTGTCTCCGGGGTCGGCTCTGGATGCTACTAATATACTAGTCAGACATCACAACAACGTCAACCGCCGGGCGGCGCACTATCATTGCGCATCGCCCTCCGCGGCCGCCCTGCTCCGCCCGCCTTGACCAACACCGCCCGCCCTGCCCGCCGTCCCGCCGGCCGGCCCCGCGCGACCCAGGCCGCGCCGGCCGCCGCCGTGCCGCCGCTGCCCACCCGTGCGCCGTCGCTCACCGAGCAGGCCTACCTGCAGCTCGAGGAGCTGATCGTCACGCTGCAGCTCGCGCCGGGCAGCCCGGTGTCCGAAGCGATGTTGTCGGAGCGGCTGGGCATCGGCCGCACGCCGATCCGCGAGGCGCTGCAGCGGCTGGCGCGCGAGCACCTGGTGGTGGCGATGCCGCAGCGCGGCTACCTGATCTCGCACATCGACGTGCGGCTGCAGCTGCGCGTGCTGGAGACGCGCCGCGAGGTCGAGCGGCTGATCGCGGTGTCCGCCGCCAAGCGCAGCACCGACCCGGAACGCGCGCTCTTCGACGAGCTCGCCCGGCGCTTCGACAAGGCGGCCCAGCGCAACGATGCGGCCGCCTTCATCCAGGCCGACCGCGAGTTCAACGAAGCCTCGCTGAAGGCGGCGCGCAACGAGTTCGCCGCCGGCGCGATGCAGCTGATGCACGGCCTGTCGCGGCGCTTCTGGTACATGCACTGGCGCCAGGCGGCCGACCTGCCCGAGACGGCGCGCGCGCATGCCGTGCTGTCGCGCGCGATCGCCAGCGGCGACCCGGCCGAGGCCGGCCAGGCGCTGGACCGGCTGCTCGACCAGATCGAGGCGTTCGCGCGGGCGACGTTGACCACCGAGTTCTGAAGCGGCAGGCCTGCAGGGCTTCAGCGCGCCGTTCGCCGCCCGAAGCCCATCCGCGACAGCACCGCGTCATGGTCGAGCAGGCGGTGTTTCAGCGCCGCCGCGACATGCAGTCCGACCAGCCCGGTGAGCGACCACGCCAGCACCGAATGCACCCGGTGCAGCGCCTCGTTCAACGCCTTGTCCACCGGCACCGGTGCGGGCAGCGGCAGCACACCGAACCACACCAGCGGATGTCCGCCCGCCTGGCTGGCCAGCCAGCCCACCAGCGGCACCGCCAGCAGCAGCGCGTACAGCAGCGCATGGGTGGCCGCGGCGGCCTGCCGCTGCCATGCCGGCCCGGGCAGCGGGGCCGGCGCGGGATGGCGCCAGCGCCACGCCAGCCGCAGCACCATGACGAAGAACACCGTCGCGCCGAGCCCCTTGTGCAGGTTGTAGTACGCGAACGTCGACGGCACCCGCGGCAGCTCGTGCAGCACCGCGCCCAGCGGCACGGCCACCACGACCAGCAGCGCCGTGAGCCAGTGCAGCACCACCGCGAAGGGGTGGTAGCGTGCCACCCCCGCGCTCACCGGACACCCTCTCCGGACAGCGACTCGCCGGTGAAGTAGCTGTCGGGCTTCGGCTCGGTCAGCGTCAGCTGCTCGCGCTGCTCGTTGAGGATGCTGTTGGCCACGTACGAGCCGGTGATCAGGTCGTAGATGCCGAAGGCGCCCTTCATCAGGCCCGGCGCGTCGGGCGCCAGGTAGCTCAGGTGCCACGCGGCGTTGACCAGCTGGCCCTTCGCGTCCCAGCTGTCGGCCAGCGCGCAGATCCACGAGTCCTCGTCGCAGTAGAAGCGGCGCTTGGGCTTGGTGTGCCGCGCGCCGGCCTTGAGGTTGGCCTCGACGACCCAGACGCGGTGCAGCTCCCAGCGCATGTGGTCCGGGTTGAGGAAGTTGGCGCCCAGCACGTCCGCATCCTTCGCCGGCTGCAGGATCCTGTTGCTGTTGTACGGGATGACCAGCTCCTTCTTGCCGATGAGCTTCCAGTCGTAGCGGTCCATCGCGCCGGCGAAGACGTTGAGCTCGTCGAAGTTCAGCAGCCCGGCGGAGGCCGGCGTCGGCACGTCGTAGGCCGAGATCGGCAGCTTGCGCACGCGCCGCTGGCCCGGCACGTAGACCCAGGTCTGGTTGCCGACCTTGTCGTCGATCGGCTCGCGGCCGACGATGGCGTCACCGGCGCGGATCGCCGGCGCCGAGGTGACCTGGCGGATCTGCCAGATCACGCCCTTGAAGTCGGCCTCCTTGTCCTTGTAGTAGTACGGCATCGAGTAGTCGGCCGAGATCGTCGAAGCCAGGATCTGCTTGCCGCCGGTGACCACGTAGACATTGGCATCCTGGTGCCAGGCCGGCGTGCGCCAGGCCAGGCGGTGGTTCCACATCACTTCTTCAGCGCGCTTGGGCACCGGGAACGGGATGCCGCCGTAGGCGCCCTCGACCTTCGCGGCATCGGCCGAGAGGCTCGCGCGGGTGGCGTTGCGCAGCGTGTTGTCGTACACCCACTGCGGCGCGGCCATCGAGCGGTGCGTCTTGTAGACGTCGATGCGGTAGTCCGGGTATTTCCTGAACATCGCCTGCTGGCTCTCGGCCAGCTTGTCGGCGTACTGCGCGGCGTTCTGCGCGGTGATCGAGTACAGCGGCTTCTCGGCTGCGAACGGGTCGCTGCGCCGACCCTTCACGGCCTTCTGCTCGACCGGGCCGCCGGTCCAGGCCGGGATCGAGCCATCGGCATTGCCGGCCTTTTCGGCGCCGAGCGGGGTCAGGGTGGATTTCAGCTTGCCGGCTTCGTCGGCCGTCACGCCGGCCAGCGCGGGCGCGGCCAGGGCGACCAGCACCGACACCGTCAGGAGGGATTGGATGGTCATCTCGGGACTCCTCGGATCAGAACGCGCGCTGCAGCGACAGCGAAACGAAGTTGCGGTCCTTCAAGGCCTGCAGGAAGGTCTGCCGGCCGGCATAGCTCGACGGTCCCGGCGTGCCGAGGTAGCGCACGTAGTTCAACCGCAGGTCCCACACCTGCTGGTAGACCGCGTTCAGGCCCAGGCTTAGGTCGCCACCGTTCTGCACGCCGAAGGCGGAGACCACGGCCGAGCGCGCATGCGGGCTGTAGCCCAGGCCGATCGGCGTGGTGAGGTCGACGCCGGGCAACACGTTGAGCTGCTGCGGCGAGAACACCACCCGCAGCGCCAGCGCGTCGCGGCGCGTGTTCGGGTCGAGCGCGGCCGGGTTCTTCGTCACGCTCAGCAGCCGGTTCGCGGCCACCTCGGCGAGCAGTGCACCCCCGTCCCACAGCACGCTGCGCGGCAGCGTGTAGAACACGTTCAGGTTGGCATGGAACGACTTGCCGACCGCGTAGCCCGGGTTGCCGTCGTTGTCGAAGCCGGCCACTGCCGACCCGGCAAGGCTGACCAGCGGCAGGTTCTGGCGCATCGACACCTCGCCCGCCACCGCGGCGTCGCCGACGTTCTTGTTGAAGCTGGCCCCGTAGGCGCGGATGTTCTCCGGGTACACCTCGCGGTAGGTGACGTTGGGCGAGAGGTAGACCTTCGGCGACTTGTCGTGGTAGCGGATCGCGTAGAAGCCGAAGTCGGTGTCGATCGACTCGGCGCTGTAGCGCAGCTGCAGCCCGTACTGGCCGCCGTCGCGGGCCTTCTGGTCCGGCGCCTTCACGGTCGGGCCGGGGCCGAAGAAGCCGGCCTGCGAGGCGGGGAAGATGATGTCGGTGGTCGAGAAGTAGCTGCCCACCGCGGGGAAGCGGCTGCGCCGCCATTCGAACTGGTAGTAGCCGCCCAGCACCAGCGTGGAGCTGACCTGCAGCTGGCCGCCGACCTGCCCCACCGGCATGGTCGTTTCCTTGGCGGTCGAGGTCGGCACCGACTGCAGCTTCACCACGTCGGTGGGCGCCATGCCCGCGGCGATGCCGTTGCTGCCGAAGAACAGGCTCTCGCCCCACAGCTGCGCATAACGCCCGGCGCGGAAGGTCATCGGCATGCCGCCGAGATCGACCTTGCCGAAGGCGAACGCATCGAGCAGCTCCGCGTAGCGGCCGTGCTGCGTGGCGGTCTCGTCGGCGAAGCGGTTCACCGGGCCGGAAAGCTTGTTGACGCGGCCGAGGCCGTCGTTGTCGTTGTCCTGGTTGTAGACCCGGTCGTACCAGCCGGCGGCGCTCAGCCGCAGGCCGACATCGCGAAACGTCAGGTCCATCTCCGAGAACAGGTCGACCCGGTTGGAGATGAGGCCCTTGGAGAAGTTGCGGTCGCCGTCGTCGGCGTTGACGTCGCGCGCGGTGCCGGTGCCCGGCAAGTTGTAGGTCGCCGCACCGTTGTAGACGCGGGCGTCGCGGCCGGTCACGCGGGCCGCGGCGCTGTAGCGCAGCGTGTTGTCCCAGCGCAGCTTCAGGTCGCTGTCGCCGGTGTCGAACTGGAAGGCCTGCGCACCGTGGGCGAACAGGGCGGCACTGGCCAGGGCGCTGAGCGCGGGCCAGGGCGCAGCCCGGCCCCGTCGCTTCGAGAGGGTCTGTGTCAAGCTTGTCTCCTGTGGATGGGCGGCCTCTGCGGGCCGTCTTGAGGCGGTATCAGTGGGTGAGCCACCGGTCCGCGGGCGACTTTACAAACCGGCATCAGGTGCCGGTATCGATTGGGCCGATGTCAGGCATCGACCTTTCCGATGCCTTCAGGCGGGGTCGTTGCGCCAGTGGCCGAATGCCAGCGGCCGGTCCGGCCTGGCTTCGGCGCGGCAGCGGTTGCGTTGGCGGCCGAGCCCGGTGATGGTGCTCTCGATCAGGTCGCCGTCGCGCAGGAAGCGGCCGTGGTGCATGCCGTTGCCGGGGGGCGAGCCGGTGGAGAGCAGGTCCCCCGGCACCAGGTTGATGCGCTCGGACGCATAGGCCAGCAGCTGCTCGGGCTTGAACACCATGTCGTCGGTGGGCCAGTCCTGCATCACCTCGCCGTTCAGGCGCAGCTCGATGCGCATCGGCGCGCTGCGGTCGACGAACGCGGCCGGCACGATGAACGGACCGCAAGGCTTGAAGGTCGGCTGGTTCTTGCTCACCCAGTCGTAGCCCCAGGGGATGTCGGTGCGGCGGAAGACGTCCACCGTGCCGAGGTCGTTGACGATCACGTAGCCGGCGATCAGCGAGGCGGCCTCTTCCACCGAGGCATGGCGGGCCGAGCGGCCGACCACGACCCCGAGTTCCAGCTCCCAGTCGGGTTGCTCGCCGAGCACCGGCAGCACCACGTCGTCGTCGGCGCCCACCAGCGCCGAGTGCAGCCCGGTCCAGAAGAACGGCGTGCCTTCGCGGGCGCGGCGCTCCATCATCTCGTAGTTGCGCTGGTAGAAGGCCTCGTCGCTCTCGCCGGGCAGGCGGTTGTGCTGGTTGAAGCGGTTCTTCGTCAGCATCTGCGCGACATGGGTCTTGTAGTTCGCGCCGGCCATCAGCAGGTTGGGATGTGCCAGCGGCGGCAGCGCGCGCAGGTCGGCGAAGGTGGCCGTGGCGCGGTGCGGCTGCGCGGCCAGGTCGACCAGGCGGTCGAAGGCGCGGTCCCACTGCGCGAACAGCGCATGGGTGTCGGTCCATTCCGCGCCGAGGTCGATGACGGCGCCGTCGGGCAGCACCAGCGCGGGGAATGCACGGTCGCCCGCGGCGAGCGTGGCGATGCCGAAGCTGCCGGCACGCAGGCCGGTGGCGGGATGGAGGTCGAGGGCTTGGGTCATGGTCAGGGTCCGTCGGTCGGGCAGGTCAGGCGAAGTAGCGCTCGGCGCTGTCGTTGCTCCACAGGTCCATCTCCGAGCCGGCGATGTCGTGATGCAGCGGCGCCCGCTGGTCGTTGCACAGGTCGGTGTCGCTGTAGGTCTCGAAGCGCAGGCCGTTGGGGTCCTTCCAGGTGTCGAAGACATGGCTGCCCAGCGGATGGCGGCCGACGCCCCACACCAGTTCGTAGCCCTGGCGCTGCAGGTGGCGGTGCGCGAACATCTGCTGCTCGATGTCGAACACCTCGAACGACAGGTGGTGCAGCGCTGTCTTGCCGAAGGCGAAGAAGCCCACCGTGTGGTGGTCCACGTGTTCGGCGCCGCGGTCGAGCCGCCAGAAGCCGCCCACCGGGTGGTCCGGCGTGCCGGCATGGAAACGCTCGGAGCAGCGCAGCCCGAGCACCTGCTCGTACCAGGCCACCGTGTCGAAGCTGCGGATGAACAGGCCCACATGGCCCAGCCGCAGCAGCTGCGCGGGGCCGACGGCGCGGCGCTGGTGGCCAGCGTTCAGCCGCACCATGCGGCCGGGGTAGTTGATGTGCATCGGCTCGGGCAGCGCGGCCGGCGCATGCCCCTCGATGCCGTGCACCAGGTGGATCGCGAGGCCTTCGGGATCGCGCAGCGTGACGGCTTCGCCACCGCCCGGTGCGTTCAGCGCACGCGGGGGTTCGGCGCCGAAGTCGCGCACGGCCTGCAGCAGGTCTTCACGGCGATCCACTTCGAAGGCCAACCCGAGCAGCGACGTGTCCGCGCCCGGCTGCACGACGAGGCTGTAGGCGTCCCGGCCGCCGGTGCGGAAGTGGTGGCGCTCGCCCACGCGGCCGGCGTCGCGCAGGCCGAAGGCCTCGACGAAGCGGCGGTTCGCTTCAAGGTCGGTCACTTGCACGTGGACATGGTGCAAAGCCCGGATGTTCGGCATCGATCGCTCCTGCAAGAATGCTGTTGACGACGGAAATTCTGCGAACCGAACCGCTGTTTGCCTACTCGCATTGCCATGACCCAGCCCGCCCGCAAGCTCCCCCAGATCGCCCCTCGGAAACGGCCGGTGCAGGCGCGTTCGGCCCGCACGGTGGACGTGTTGCTGGAGGCGGCAGCTCGCGTTTTGGAGGAGCGCGGACTGGCGGGCTACACCACCAACGCGGTGGCCGAGCGCAGCGGCGTCAGCGTCGGCTCGCTGTACCAGTACTTTCCGAACAAGGACGCGCTGATGTCGGCGCTGGTGCTGCGCACGCACCTGCAGGTGGCCGACCAGTTGGCCGGGCTGCAGGCCCGGCTGACGGGCTGGCCATTGGCGGCCGCGGTCGAGGAGATGGTGCGGGGGGCCGTGCACGATGCCCGCGCGGCACCGCGACTGCTGGCGGCGGTCGAGCTCGAAGAGGAGCGATTGCCGCGCTCCGCCGAACTGGAGGCGGCCGAGGCCGCGATCCACCGCAACCTGAAGGCGCTGGTGTCGCCTTACCTGGCCGACGACATCGACCCGGCCCGCATCGACCGGGCCGTGCAGCGCATCATCGGCATCGTGCAGGGCGTGGTGGACACCTCGGTGCGCCACCCCGCCGATGCCGAGCCGCTCGAGCAGGAGGTCGCGCGGGCGATCCTCGGCTACCTGACACCGCTGCTGCGCGTGGAGCGGCACCCGCTGGCCGAGACCCGTTCGCGGGTGTAAATGTCGGTCCACTTCAGCGAGCCGAGGTCGGTGACCTTGTAGCGGTCGTAGGGCCGGCGTTCGATGTCGACGCGCCGCCCCCCCACATGCACCGCGGCGATGGCCGTGGGCGCCAGGAGCACCCGCACGTCGCGCAGCGGATCGCCGTCCACGAACAGGAAATCGGCGCGGTGGCCGGCGGCGATGGCGCCCAGCGGTGCGGCGGCCGGCGTGCCGGGCCGCCCGCGCGGCATCAGGCGCGCACTGACCGACGTGGCCGCGCGCAGCGCCTGCGCCGGCGTGAAGCCCAGCCAGTCGACCAGGATCTCGATCTCGCGGGCATGCCACTCGCCATAGGGCGTCACCGCGAAGCCCGAGTCGCTGCCGGTCATCAGGGGCACGCCGGCGTCGCGCAGGCGCCGCAGGTTGCGGCAGCCGATCTCGACCACGCGCTGCTGCATCGCGCGGTAGCCGGAGGTGGTGGTGGGCTCGTGGTCCTGGCTGAATTCGATGTTGTTGCGCAGGAACGTGAGCGTGGGCGCCACCGCGCAGCCACCGGCCAGCAGCGCCTCGGCGCATTCGTCGTCGGCGTAGAAGGCGTGGAACACCAGGTCGACCCCGGCGCGCGCCGCCTGCAGCACCGCCTCCTTGCCGTAGGCATGCGTGGCGACACGCTTGCCGAGCCGGTGCGCCTCGGCCACCATCGCGCTGACCTCGGGCGGCGTGAACGCGGCGATGTGGCTGCCGTCGTCGCGGAAGTGCGTGCCGTCCAGCGCGATCTTGATGAAGTCGACGCCCGCCTTGGCCTGGCGCCGCACCTCCTCGATCTGCGCCTCGGGCGTGGTGCACAGCCGCCCCGTCACGAACGCCGGCGTGCCGACGTGTTCGGGGAACCAGTCGTTCAGGCTGTGGCGGTTCGCGATCACGTGGCTGCTGGCGGCGATGCGCGGGCCGTCGAACAGGCCGGCCTGGATGGTGTCGCGCACCGCGATGCTGCAGTTGCCGCCATCGCCCGGCACGACGATCGACGTGTAGCCGGCGGCCAGCACGTGCTGCGCGAAGAACATCGCCCGCAGCGCGCGGAACTCCGGCGTGACCCAGAAGTCGATGTCCTCCTCGCTGCGCGCATTGCCGAAGATGAGGTGCGTGTGCACGTCCACCAGGCCCGGCATCACGAAGTGGTCGCCGGCATCGACGACGGTGTCACCCGGCCCGGGCGGCGGCGCGGCCGCGGTGGGGCCGACGTGCGTGAACAGGCCCTGTTCGACCACCAGCGTCTGGTCGGCCTGCAGGCCGTCTTCCAGGCCGGTGAAGAGGCGGCGGCAACGAACGAAGGTGCGCTGGGTCATGTCGGTGGACGGCAGGGGGGCGCCTGCACTCTAGGCAACCCTCCCGTCGCTGACCAGTCGCGATCCGTGATGGGGGGCATCGGGCTGGCCGATACCCTCGGCCGTGGCCTTCGGCAGCAGCCAGTACGCCAGCGCCGGCAGCAGGATCAGCGCGCCGAGCATGTTCCACAGGAACATGAAGGCCAGCAGCAGCCCCATGTCGGCCTGGAACTTGATCGGGCTGGCCACCCAGGTGATCACGCCGATGGCCAGCGTGAAGCCGGTGAGCATCACCACCTTGCCGGTGAAGAGCAGTGCGCCGTAGTAGGCCTCGCTGAGCGTCTTGCCTTGTCTCAGGTTCGCCAGCGTCACGCTCAGGATGTACAGCGCGTAGTCCACGCCGATGCCCACGCCCAGCGCGATCACCGGCAGCGTCGCCACCTTCACGCCCATGCCGAGGCCGACCATCAGCGCTTCTGCGAGGATCGAGGTCAGCACCAGCGGCAGCACCGCGACGATCACCGCGCGCCAGCTGCGGAACGTGACGAAGCACAGCAGGATCACCGCGCCGTAGACCATGAACAGCATCTGCCGCCAGGCGTCCTTCACGACGATGTTGGTCGCGGCCTCGATACCGGCACTGCCCGCGGCCAGCTTGAACTGCACGTCCTGCGTGTCGTTGGCCTTGGCGAACTGTTCGACGTGCTCGACCACGTGCTTGAGCGTGTCCGCCTTGTGGTCGCGCAGGTACACGTAGACGGTGAGCAGGCTGCAGCTGTCGTTGTACAGACCTCGGGGGGCGCCGGCCGTCACCGTGTTCAGCATCTCCTGGTTCGGCAGGAACTCGTACCACTTCGGGTTGCCTTCGTTCAGGCCGACGAGGACGCGTCTGTTCAGGAGACTGAGGGTGTTGGTGTTCTCCACGCCGTCGAGCTGCTTCAACTGCCACTCCAGTGCGTCGATCTTGTTCAGCGTGTCGTACTGCGCGCACTGCCCTTCCGGGGTCTTGACCATCACCGCCAGCACGTCGCTGGCCGCGCCGTAGCCTTGGTTCATGTAGGCCACGTCGCGGTTGTAGCGGC
>Ga0233424_10002019_pt1 | contig 15591 bp, 12 predicted proteins | sample Watercolumn_Towu_FD_181011 | JGI IMG/M metagenome (GOLD analysis project Ga0233424, IMG submission 181011) | Freshwater microbial communities from Lake Towuti, South Sulawesi, Indonesia - Watercolumn_Towuti2014_125_MG | ecosystem: Environmental > Aquatic > Freshwater > Lake | place: Indonesia...
GCATCGACACCGAGGATGATGTCGCCCGGACGGATGCCGGCATTGCGGGCCTGCATCGAAATGGCGTCGCGCTGGCGGAAGGCGAGCTGCTTGTCGGTCAGACCGAGCGGCTTGCGTTCCTCCGCGGTCAGGTCGGTCCCGGAGATGCGCGCTTGCGGTATGAAAATCTGGATCGACGGCCGCCAGCTCACATCGGACTTGCGCCAGCCCTCGGCAAGCGCCAGCTTTCCGGACATGGGATCCTTGCCGCGCATCCAGTCGATGTCGATGTCGCCCGACTTGGGCGTGTGTTCGAGAGCGAACTGCGTGTCGCCGAACGAATGGATCGGCACGCCGCGCAGGCGCTTGACGATGTCGCCAGGTCTCACGCCTGCAACATCGGCCGGCGATTTCTCGGTAACAGACTTCACCACGTTGCCGCGATGGACCTCGAGCTGGATGCCGACCGTTTCCGGCATGGGGTAGCGCCAGAACATGTCGCGGTCCCATTTGCCGGCGCGCTTGATCTGATCGTTCAGTCGTTCGCGGACCTGATGGCAATGCATGCAACCCTTGCCGCCCTTGCCAAAGCTTGTCGCCGACTTGGGCGCTTCGGGCGTGCGGGGTGCGAATTCCTTCTCGTCCTGGCCGTGCATCGCCAGGACCGAGAGCATCGTGTAGCGCAATCCCTCCAGCGATTGGCGGGCGTCCGGACTGTTGGCATCGCGGCCGCCGTAGCGCGCATAGATCTTCTCGTCGGCGTTCATGAAAAAGATCATCATCGTCAAGTCGTAGTCGAACTCGAACAGGCTCAAATCGAGATTGTCGATGCGCGTGAGGCGGACGCGAACGAACTTGTCGGCAATGTCTTGAAACTTCTCGAGACGGACAACCTGCCCGTCGAAGACCTTGCAGTCCGTTCAAGGCACGCAGCGCACCACGGCCATGATCGGCTTGCCCGACTTGCTCGCCTGGGCCTTGCCTTCCGCGAGGCTCGGCAGCCAACCCGCCCCGCCGCCTCCCTTGAACTGGGCGCTTGCGGACGAAGCCGACAAAGCGATGACTGCACAAGTGAACCAGACCGCTGTTCGACGCATGTCGCAACTCCAAAAGATCACAACAACCAATCTGGGAAGAGTTTAGCAGAAAAACCTGAAAGGAAGATGAAGAAGAAGGTTCGCCTACAGCCGCCAATTGAATCACGAAAGCACGAAAAACGAAAACACGAAATCTCTGACCCTGTTTTGGCGGACGGAATTCTCGAGACTTCGTGATTTCGTTTTTCGTGCTTCAATTGGCCTGTCGGAATTTGTTTCCGCATTTTTTTCCAACAATTTACAATACCGTGCGTCTCTTCATTCAGACCCAATCCGAGACGACCAGTGCGAGCTCCCGACGAAAGTGAATGGGTTCGGCAGGCGGCGCATGGGGATGCGCAGGCGTTCGCGCGCCTGGTGGATCTCTATTGGGAGAAGGTGCGCCGCTGGTTGTTCGGCATGACTGGAAAAAACCACCTCGCCGAGGACGTCGCTCAGGACGCGTTTCTGAAGGCTTGGACTGCCTTGCCCACATTGCGAGATCCAGGCATGTTTCGCGTCTGGCTTTTTCAGATCGCCCGGCGCTCGTGGATGGACGCTCGGCGCCGCTCGAACGCGTACAAGAAGGTCGAACTCCCCGCCGACACTCAGACCAAGCAAGCCGGCCCGCTCGGCGAGGTGCTCGGCGAGGAGACGCGCGAGCAGATTCAGCTCGCCCTCGCCGTATTGCCCGCGAAGTATCGCTCGGCTTATCTCCTCTGGACGCAAGAGGAGCTGCCTTACTCCGAGATCGCCCTGATCCTCGGCGTCAGCGAAGAAACGGCCCGTTGGCGCGTGTGCAAGGCTCGGCAAGCGCTCGTGCAAGCCCTCACGCCCTATGTGCAGCATTCGTGACGTATGAAATGCCGTGAAGCGAAAATGTGGCTGTTCTCGTTTCGGCCCAACGTGTCGTGGCCCGCAGACCTGATCGCACACCTGCAGAGTTGCACGGCGTGCCGGCAAGTCCAGACGCAGCTCAAGCAGATCGATCAGGGGGTCAACGAGATCACCTCCACGCCCGGCAGCGCCTCGGCCAAGGTGAAGCTGCTTGCCCGCGTCGCCGCGACGCCGCAACAAGCCAAACCGGCGACGCCGGCGCCGACGCAAGATGGGTCATGGTGGCGGCTGGGCGGATTTCTGATTGGCGCCGCGGCACTGATTGCCTTCGGTTGGGTGCTGGGACACTTCAGCACGCCGGAGGCGAAGACGCCGGAGCCAATCGAAACAACCAAGACGGTGGAGGTCATCCGCGAGAAGCTTGTCGAGGTGTATCGCGACAAGATCGTGCCCGCCTCGCCCGATCGTGAGTTGATTGCCGCACTCGTCAAGCGCAACGCCAGGCTCGTCAAGTCGGCGCAGGCGCGCGAACGGCTGGAGGCGCTGCTGGACATGGCGGACGATTGCCGGCATCACGCACGCGGGCTGATCGACCATGGGCCGCGCGAAATGTTGCCGACGGCTCTCGACCTCTACAATCGTCTCCTGCGTGAAGGCGTGCTCCGGCAATTGCAGCAGGCCCCGATGTCCGAGCGCGGCGTCCTGGAGCCGATCGCGCGAGCCCGGCTCGAGAAGATGGTGGAGCCGCTCGCGACCATGATTCCGTTGCCTGCGTTGCTGGAAGAGCAACGCGGCATGCTCAACGATGCCGCCCGCGACGTTCTGGAGCAAAGCAAGCGATTGGAAGGCGGCCCCGTGGCCATCCGTCGGCCCCAAGCCGGCGACTCGGCTTCTCCCGCCGCGACGCTGGTGCAGTTTGCCGTCACCTATTCCGCGGAAAGCGATCCGGTCGTCAAGGCGGACATGTGCTCGGATTGCGTGCAGCGCCTCATGCCTTACATGATGATGCATCTCGCCGAGGAGGCGACGCCGCAGCGGGCCGACGTCGGCGAGCAGTTCGGTGAAATGATCCGCTTCGGCATCTACGGCCCGCTCGAAGCTGCGTCCGCGAAGATGTCGCCACCCGCCGCCGAGCAGGTGTCGCGCATCATTCTGACCACGCAGAAGGCGCTCGACGCCATGGAAAAGAACCTTGAGAAGGCCCCCGAACCCGCTCGCCCCGCCCTGGAACGGGCGATCGAAGCCGCGGGGAAGTCCGAAAAGAGCAAGGGAAAGGGCAAGGGGAAGCAGGAGGAGAAGGGCAAGGGCAAGAAACAGGAAGAGAAGGGACGAGATGACGACAAGGAGAAGGGCAAGAAGAAGGCCGAGGCCGACGGGCCCTCTGCCGCTTGCGGCTTAGCGCTCGCCTGTGTTGACAAGAACAGAATCCTGCAATCGACACGGCGTCGCGATTATCACCAACTCGGCTAACCACACCACCTTAACGTAGTGCGAAAGGAGCCTCCATGTCTCCCAGACGGACACTCTGCGCGCTGGCCGCCGCGATCCTGCTCACAGGCGCGGCGCTTGCGCCGCCGGCCCGGGCCCAAAGCGCGTTTCGCGCGGGCCTGACGTCGTCGATCCACAACGTCGTCGATCTCATCGACATGGCCGTCGACGTGCGCCCGCGTTCCGACGTTCGCCACTTGCATAACGCCCTCAATCAACTTCTGCACGTGCTCGAAAAACAAGGGCATGGTTCCAACAGTCATTTCGGCAAGGGCATGAACGTCCAGGGCGGCCACAAGAACGTCGGCAACGCCGGCCTCGTCAACGCCGGCAACCGTGCCAACAACGTCGTCAACAATAGCGCTCTGAACAATCGATCGAGCGCCGTCAGCAACAACGTCGGCAATCTGCTTGCCAACAATCGCCTCGCCAACAACAAATCGCTCAACAACGGCGCCGCGAACAACAAGCTCGCCAACAACCTGACGAACAACAAACTTGCCAACAACCTGACGAACAACAAGCTTGCCAACAACCTGACGAACAACAAGCTTGCCAACAACCTGGCGAACAACAAGCTTGCCGGCAACAATGCGGCCAAGATCGGCGACACAAGAAATGCCGCCGCGCCTCGCAACTTGGCCCCGGCCAACAATGCGTCAGGCAAAAACCTCGTCAACACCAGGAACGTACTGCCGGCCAACAACTATCTCAACTCCAAGGCGGGCAATGTAAACGCCAGCAAGAACACGGTGACGGGCAATGCGAAAAACGCCGGCAACAACGTCATGAATGGCTGCAATTGCAAGTACGGCCCGGGCTCGGGCAAGACCGCCGGCAACATCGGCACGGGGCTCAAGATGCCGGCCAACAACCTTGGCAAGAACAAGGGCCCCGGTGGCAACGTAACAAACTCGCACGTCGTTGCCACCAACCGCGGCGTCGGCGCCATGCCTGGCAAATGCTGCAAGGGCAGCATCGCCAAATCCGGCCCCACGGCCAACGTCAAGACCAGCCTCGGCGCCCACAACTGCGGAAACGCCAAGAATCAGACCGCGCCGCTGAATAATGCTGCCATCAGGAACGCCGGCAACGCCAAGCTTGGTTCTCCCGTCGGCAACGCCAAGAACGGCGCCATCGCCAACGCCAAGAACGGGCAAGCACCTATCGGCAACCAGGCCAAGAACGTCGGCAACCTCTCCAAGAGCTTCCCCAACCTCGGCAACGCCAAGGTGCTCGACGCTTCGGGCCGCAACTACAACTGCATCTCCGCGACGCTCGGCATCCATAATCAGTGGATCAATCCGAAGACCGGCCCAGCCAATGCGCCGCTCGCTCCGATGGACAAGCTCTACGCCTCTCAGGGCTTCCAGCGCCTTCCTAACCTCGACCTGCGGCCCGACGGCAAGAATCAGAAAGTCGCTCTCTACGCCACCAAGAACGCGAACGGCAGCGTCAAGCAGGTCACGCATGCCGCCCTCCAGCAACCCAACGGCACATGGACGAGCAAGCTCGGACAATTGCCGCTCATCCAGCACAAGTCGGCGTACTCCGTCGCCGGTCCGATGTATGGCTCGCCTGTTGCCGCCTACGCCCGACCGATGGCCGGCGCCACGGTTGGCAATCGCGCCATGATGCCGAATGGTGCACGGAAACGGTAAGCAGTCCTGTTAGCCCGACGCGCAAGCAAGGAATTACTCGAACCTTGCTAGCGCGGCGGGAAAACCCAGTGAGAGGAACAAACGATGTCCGAATCGACCAAGAAAGCCTATCCGCGTGCTTTGCCGCATCGGTCGCCGATTGAACAGTCCTCGGAAGCCGATCGATGGCGTCGCCGCGCGACGTGGCTTTTCGCTGGCGCGATCCTGATACTGGCGGTCGCAATCGGCGCCGTTGCCTTTGCGGTGATGACGCGTCCACCCACTGAAACGGTCATGGCGACTCCGAATGTCGATGCTCCCGTGCCCGAGCCTATTAATCCAGCCAAGCTCGCCGAACCGGCGCCCAAGGTTGCGGAGTCGAAGCCCAAGTTGCCCGAAGCGCCAAAGAAATTCGCCGTTCCGCCGCCCCTCAAGCCAACCGTCAGCCTGAAGCCGGCTGCAGCGTCATCGCAAGAGGCATTCCTCGAAGCGCTCGGCAGTCTCAGCGCGGCTCACCTGTATCAGAGCTACCTCAACATCGGCCTGCTCGCCGACGGCGTCGAGAGCGAGGCATACACGGCCAAGGAGGCCGAGGAGACGCTGCTGTCCATCGGCGAGATGATCGATCAGGTCGAACGCCAGCTCAACAAGCTCGGCAAAGCCGGCCTCGAGGCCGACGATCAGGCCGCCATCGAACAGATTCGCGCCGTCAGCGGCATGCTGCGCCTGCAAGCCAAGGCGCTGCAGGACTACTGGGTCAGCGGCGAAACCGACAAGGCAACCCAGTATCACGACGCCCGCAAGGCCGCCTGGCAGGGACTGAGCAAGGTGATGCAACTGGAAACGAACTAGGGAGTTGACATGAATAAACTCTATCTGACGATCGGCGCCATGCTCTTGTTTGGCGCGGCATGCCTGGTGCTTTCGGCTGGCGACGCCAGCGGTCAGGGCCGACCCGCGCAGGCAGCCAAGGGCCTGTCCAAAGCCCTGGAGAAGGCCGCGCCGCAGGCGCAAAAGGCCCTCACGCAACCGGTGGGCCCGGATCAAGCTCTGATGCACGCTCCTGAAAAGGCGCAGGCAAAGGTGTTCGCGGCCAGTCAAAAGGGCAAGGGCAAAGGCAAGAGCTAGAATCCGGGAATGACCAGCTCGATCATTTCCCAAGGCAATACAAATAACGATTCGAGCGCATCAGCAGCTGCCCGTTGTCCGGCGCCGGAGATGCGTTAAACACGCTCGCGTCGCCCAGCGTGTTGTGGGCGAACAACTTGAAGTTGGGACTCGCCTCCACCACGTACGTTCCGTTGGTGCGGCTCACATAGTAGATCTTCCCATCCGCCAGCAGAGGCGACGCATAGATGCGATCCGAGTTCGGCGTAAGGCTTTTTTCGTATACAAGCGTTCCCTTGTCCGCCTTCACGCAGTACACGCTGCTCTTGCTCTCGCTCGACCAGTAGAGATGCCCTTCGTGATAGACGGGCGACGTGACATTCGAGCCTTTCTTCAACGTCCACAGAAGATGCGTTGACGTGACATTCCCCTTGCCCCCGGCACGCACGGCGATGGCCGTATTTTGCCTGGCGCCGATCACGTAGACAACTCCCTCGTGCGCGATGCAGCTCGGGCAGACGTAATCGTTGATGCCCTGGCAATTCCACAGCTCCGCGCCGGTTTCGGGATCGAAGCCGCGCAGCTTGCCTTGCTGGCTGACGACCAGCTCCGTTTTCCCGCCGGGCACATCGACCAGCAGCGGCGTGTTCCACGATTGGCTCACGTTGCCCTTCGCCGACCAGGCCTGTTTGCCGTCGCTTTTCTTCAATGCGACCAGAGCGCCGCTTTCGACGCTGGCGTTGATGATGACGAGGTCCTTGTAGAGGACCGGCGACGTGCCCGAGCCCCAGCCGTGCTTGTTCCCGCCGACGCTCGCCTTCCAGAGCTGTTTGCCTTCCAGGTCGAACGCAACGACGCCGCTCTTGCCAAAGAACGCGTAGACGTGTTTGCCGTCCGAGGCCGGCGTGCTCGAAGCGTAGCCGTGCAGGGCCTGATAGCTGCTGTACGGCGTTTCCGGCAACTCCGTCGGCACATCGCGCGTCCACAGAATCTTGCCGTCCCGGCTCAGGCAGACGACGTGGCGCTTGAGCAGGCTGACGTCGTTGTCCGCCTTATCGGTGCCGTACCCGCTGTAGCAGGTGACAATGATCTTGTTGCCGACGACGATCGGGCTGGACGTCCCGGCGCCCGGCAACTCGGTCTTCCAGACAACGTTCTCTTTCGCCGACCACTTGGTGGGCAGGCCTTTCTCGCTCGAAATGCCTAACCCGCCCGGTCCGCGGAACTGCAGCCAGTCGCCGAGTGCAGGGAGCGCCGTAAATACCGTTGCCGTGAACGCCAAGAGCAATGTACGGAATTTCATGTATCAGTCCTATTCGTTGAACCCATTCAAGTGGAGCGGGGTTGCGTGAGCGCCCCGTGCATAGGATCACTCGGCTGCACTGCACGCACGGGGCGCTTACGCAACCCCGCTCGCATAGGATCACTCGGCTGCACTGCACGCACGGGGCGCTCACGCAACCCCGCTCGCGGTGTCTGCAGCGCTAGACGCCGGTCGTCCGCGTCCTATTCGTCATGTACCACGAACATAAGATATGGCTGCACCAACCGCACGTCTTGTGAGGCCCCGTCATGGACAAAACCGAAGTCGCGGCCATCATGGAAGAGATCGCCGTCCTGCTTGAATTGCACGGCGAGAACCCCTTTCGCGCCAACACCTATGCCAAGGCAGGGCGGACCATCGCCCAGATCGAAGGCAACCTCGCCGACATGATCGAAGAGGGGACGCTCGGCGATGTGCCCGGGATCGGCGACTCGCTCAAACAGAAGATCACCACGCTCGTCACGACCGGAAAGCTGCCCTACTACGAAGACCTCAAGGCAAAGACACCTCCGGGGCTGCTGACGATGCTGCGCTTGCCGGGCATGGGGCCCAAGAAGGTCATGCTGCTCCACGAAAAACTAGGCATCGACACTATCGAAAAGCTCAAGGACGCCTGCGAGAAGGGCGAGATCGCCAAGATCAAGGGTTTCGGCGCCAAGACGCAGACCAACATCCTCGAAGGACTCGCGTTCCTCGATCAGCTCGGCAACCGCGTCAGGCTCGATCAGGCGTTGATCATTGCCGAGGCGGTCATCGCCGAGCTGAAGAAGCAGCCGGGCATCATTCGCATGGAGCTGTGCGGCAGCGTGCGTCGTCGCCGCGAGACGATCAAGGACATCGACATCCTCGTCAGCGCCAGGGACGCGGCCCCGATCATGGAGGCATTCGTCAAGCTGCCGATGGTGCAGAAGATCGTGGGCCACGGCGAGACCAAATCGAGCGTGACGATGGCGGCGATCGATCATCACGGGCAGCGCGTCATGATCAACGCCGACCTGCGCGTCGTCAGCGATGAGCAATTTCCGTTCGCGCTCAACTATTTCACAGGCAGCAAGGAGCACAACATCCGCCTGCGCCAGCGCGCCATCGACTACGGTTTGCGCCTGAACGAGTACGCGCTCGCCGGCGAGAAAAAGAACGTGCCGTGCAAAGAGGAAGCGGACATCTACAAGGCGCTCGACCTGGAATGGATGCCGCCGGAGTTGCGCGAAGACACGGGTGAGATCGACGCGGCGGCGAACGGGAAATTGCCCGTGTTGGTGATGAACAAGGACTTGCACGGCGCCTTTCACAACCACACGACCTGGTCTGACGGCAATGCCACGCTCGAGCAGATGGCAGACGCCGCGAAGAAATTAGGCTGGCAATACCTCGGGATCGCGGACCATTCGCAATCGCTCACGATAGCGAATGGACTCACGCCGAAGCGCGTGCGCGAACAGCAGGCGGAGATGGACGCTTTCAATGCGAAGCAGAAGGGTTTCCGCGTCTTCAAGGGGATCGAGTGCGACATCCTCGCCGACGGCTCGCTCGACTACGATGACGCCACGCTGGCGAGCTTCGATTACGTGGTGGCGAGTGTGCATTCCTTCTTCAATCAGCAGCAGGAGGAGATGACGGCCCGGATCATCAAGGCGATCAGCCATCCGCGCGTGACGATGCTCGGCCACGCTACAGGCCGATTGCTGCTCCGCCGCGACGGCTACAAGGTCGATCTCGATGCGGTGCTCCACGCGGCGGCGAAGGCAGGGACCATGATTGAGATCAACGCGAATCCCTATCGCCTCGATCTCGACTGGATCCATTGCAAACGGGCGAAGGCGCTGGGGGTTTTGCTCGTCATCAATCCCGATGCCCACGCGACAGACGAACTGGCATACACCCGCTTCGGCATCGACGTCGCGAGGCGCGGCTGGCTGGAGAAGGCGGATGTGTTCAACACGAAAACGCTGGCGCAGGTGGCCAAGGAACTAGAAAAACGCAAGCATTGACGGGTGCAAAATTCGATCACGAAAGCACGAAATACGAAAACACGAAAGGATGCCAGTATAGTCAGCCTCTTTCGTGATTTCGTATTTCGCGCTTTCGTGATCGAATTCTGATGCGGCAAGGTCGCCGGATTCATGAGAGCAAGGTTAGACTTCAAAAGACGTACTGGCCTACACCCGCTTCGGCATCGACGTCGCGAGACGCGGCTGGTTGGAGAAGGCGGATGTGTTCAACACGAAAACGCTGGCGCAGGTGGCCAAGGAACTAGAAAAACGCAAGCATTGACGGGTGCAAAATTCGATCACGAAAGCACGAAATACGAAAACACGAAAGGATGCCAGTATAGTCAGCCTCTTTCGTGATTTCGTATTTCGTGCTTTCGTGATCGAATTCTGATGCGGCAAGGTCGCCGGATTCATGAGAGCAAGGTTAGACTTCAAAAGACAAACTGGCCTATACCCGCGCGAACGACGGCGCCCTCGTTGGCGCGCACAAGGTCGCTATCTGGGCTTTGGCCGAGGCGGATTCGGCCGTCGTGCCCAACCCCGGGGACGCGAAGATCGGCGCCCGCGACCGCCGCCGGGCGTAAAACCCGATAACCTCGGAAGGGAGATCGAACAGATTCGCGTCTCCAAGTCGCGGCGCTACGACCGGGCGTTCGTGCCGGCGGCTGTGCTCGAGGCCGACGCTGACACCGTGGCCCTCTACCGCTTCGACGAAGGCCAGGGCGACAAGCTCACCGACTCCTCCGGCAACGGGCATCACGGCAAAATCGTCGGCGCCAAGTGGGTGAAGGTGCGCTAAGGGTAAGACGGAGAACATCATGCGCGGAAATGCAACCTTATCGGAAGCCGAACGCATCGCGGCGCATGTCGAGAACTGTCGTGTCCGCGAGCAAACGCTGCACAGTATCAGCAGCGAAGATTCACGCCGAACCAGTGATTATGCGTGACTCCCGTCGAAACCTTTGGCGATCGTGAATCCCAGGTCGGCGCTAGGCTTCTGATCCTTCGGAAAGAGCGCACTGCCGACCTTCTTGCCATCGACGTAGAGCGAGAGGGCGCCGCCGTCGCGCACGGCGGCCAAATGAACGAGTTTTCCGGGCACGATGAGGTCGGCCGATTCCGCATTGAATTGCTGCTTGTCCAGGTAGCGGGTCACGATCCATTTGGCGGGGCGGGGTTGCTCTGCGTGATCGCCGTCCCTTGCCAATAACCCATCACCATCGAGCTATACGCCTTGTCGCCGATTTGGTGAAGCCGAACGTAGCCCTCGATGCACAAGGGATCGGCGTCCCCCATTTTGAGCGAGGGAACCTCGGCGGTCGCGCCGGCGTCGAAGCGCAGTGCCCAGCGCCCCTCGGGGAGGCTGATTTTCTTGGCGTCGTCCCAAATCTCCGTCTTGGGCAGCAGCTCGCTCAGCCGCCGATAGACCGCTTCGGTGTGCAAGCCGGGGCAATTGCCGATGCGGAGCTTGCCGATCGCGCCGGCGCCGGCCAGGACTTCCAAATCTTTGGGGGCCAAGCCGGAGCCGGACAGGTGCAGCTCGTCGAGCGGCCGCAGTTTCGTCAGGCGGGGGATTTGCGCCAAGGACGCCTTGTTGGGAAAGCGCAACATGAGCTTCTTGACCGACTTCGACTCGGCCAGGCTTTGCACGGCCTTGTCGGAAAGCACGGCGCCGTCGATGTCCAGGAACTCGACGTTGAGGGCGGCGAGCTCCGGCCAGCCGGCGTCGTTGACGCCGCTGCTCCACACACGCAATTGCTTGATCGGTACGTCCTTGACGACGCCGGCGCCGCGGCCGGTGACTTTCGTGTCGGATAATTCGACGAAGTTCAGTTTCGCCATGCTCGCCAACAAAGGCCAGACGCCGTCGCCGATCGGGCACTGGCGAATGTCAAGTTGCGTCACGCCGCGCCAGTCGCGAATTTGGGCGAGCATGGCATCGTCGAGATTGGTGTGCCCGGCATAGAAAAAGGTCATCTCAGGCAGGACCGCGAGTTTCGCGAAACCGTTTTGAGTGAGCTCGTTCGTTTTGGGTAGGTCGACGCGCGTGATCTGGAACTTGTCTTCCGGAAGCGCGGCGCCCGGTTTGAGCGTGGTGGATTTGTTCTTGAGATCGCGCACGATCACGGAACCGCCGATGGCTAACACCCATTCAGCGGCGTCACGCTCGGCGTCGACCGCCTTCCCGGAGGCGGGCGTAATCGGCGTCTCATCCGCCTTCACCCACTTGGCGCCGACGATCTTGCCGTGATGCCCGTTGCCGGAGGAGTCGGTGAGCTTTTCGCCCGAGCCCTCGTCCAGGCGATACAAGGCGAGCGTGTCCTTGTCCGGCTCGAAACGTTTGTCAGGCGAGAAGGTCTCCTTGTATCGGGCTGTGAAGGAAAGGCGCACGCTGTGAAGCAAGCCGTGGAATCCAGGTCGGCCGCCGCCGCTCGACCAGAGGGACGGACCGGGGTTGAAGCCGACCTCTTCGTCCGTGCCCGAGAACTTGAGTGCCTTCCCCTGGGGTACGCCGTTGACGTAGAAGCGCACGAAGGCGCCGTCGTGAACCATGGCCAAGTGCACCTTCTGGCCCAGAATCACCGGCTGATCGGAGTTGTAGCCCGGCAGGCCCTTGACCGCTTCCTGCCCGACGGCGTAGGCCCGCCAGCGCAGGCCGCCGAGCTTTTCGCGATTGAAGAGCGAAAAGCCGATCTCGGCGCCCCCCATGATGATCGTGGAGTCCATTTCCGGCGGGGCCTGCAACGGCGTCACCCAGCCCTCGTAGGTCCACGGCTTGGCGAGCGCGACCTTGAGCGCGCTCGTGCCGACGTACTCGCCGGCCCCTTGAAACTTCAAGGCGTACTCCGTCGCCGTGAGGGTTGGCGGCGCGTCGACCTTCACCCACTTGGCGTCGACGATCTTGCCGTGACGCCCGTTGCCAGAGGAGTCGGGGAGCACGTCGCCTTGGGCTTCGTCGAATCGGAATAAGGCGAGCGTGTCGGCATCGGGCTCGAAGCGTTTGGCGGGGGTGAAATCCTTGTTGTAGCGAGCTTTCTTGGAAAGGTGCATGGTGCTGAAGAGCACGTCCGTGCTCTCGCCAAAATAGAGGAGGTTTCCCTCACGCAGAGCGCCAGGCGGGACCTCCCGGCTGCCGACGAGCTTGCCGTCCACGTAGAGCCGCATTTGATTGCCTTCGCGTACGCCAGCCAGATGCACCTGTCGGCCCGGTATGAGCGGAGCGGCGGGCTCGAGGTTGAAGTACGAATCGGGTTTATCCAATCCAAAATCCCATACGTTGGGCTTGGAATTTGCGTTAATCCACAAGCTGAATTGTTGTTCCACGCCGACCACGTGAGTCGCCTTGGTAAAGTCGTTGCGAAGTGGGGTCACATACGCTTCGATGGTTGCGTTCGGGGTATTCTGCAAGCTCAGCGACTGCGCCTCGACCTTACTGTACCCATCAAGGCGAAGAGCCTGGACCGTAGGCGTGATCGCCGTCCCATCCGCCTTCACCCACTTGGCCCCGACGATCTTGCCGTGATGCCCGTTGCCGGAGGAGTCGGTAAGCTTGTCGCCGGAGCCTTCGTCGAAGTGGTAGAGGGCAAGCGTGTCGGCGTCGAGTGCGAATCGCGCCGGGGGAATGAACGACTCGACATACCGAGCGCTTGTCGACACCCGGACCTGATCGATTTGCCCGACGAATAGACCTCCGCCGATGTTGAACATGAAACCTTTCGGCTCCTCAAGGGGGTCGACTGCAGATTCACCGACGAGCTTTCCGTCCAGAAAAAGGAGGGTCTTGTTCGCGCTTCGCACCCCCGCGACGTGCCGACGCTGATTGCCCGATTCCTCGGGGCCATAAATCGCTTTGGCGCCGGCTGCCTCGAGATTCCAAACCTCCTTATGGCCGGGTGAGCCCATACCAATCACAAAGTGAGATTTAACGCCAACGGTTGTGATGTACTTCCTGGACATGCCCACCACTCCTTTTGCCGGAGTGACGTATGCCTCAATCGTGAGCGGGCCCGCCTTGGGAAGTTTCGGGAGCAGGCTGGGAACGTCCACTTTATTTCCCTTCTCATAGCGGAGCGCGAAGCCAGACGTGGCGGCGCTTTCGAGCGGCGTCCCATCCGCCTTCACCCACTTGGCGCCGACGATCTTGCCGTGATGGTTGTTGCCGGAGGAGTCGGTGAGCTTGTCGCCCTGGCCTTCGTCGAAGTGGTAGAGGGCAAGCGTTTCCGGGTCGGTCTCGAACCAGAGCTGCGGCGTGAAATTGTCCTTGTAGCGAGCGGTCTTGGAAATGCGCACCTCGGCCAGCGTGCCGGAGAAAAAAGCGCTGGGGGTATTGCGGCCGTTCGTCATACCAGCGCCAAGAAGAGTGCCTGTCAGGCTGCCGTCGCCTGGACCAGCCTTGCGTGCCGCCGCATTGACCTTCTTGCCGTCGACAAACAATTGCACGGCCTTTTCGTCGATCTGAACGGCAACGTGCGTGCGCTTGCCCGGTTGTAGGGACGGGGTGGCGCCGAAGCATTTCACGCCGCGCTGGTCCATGCCGTTGGGGACCCATTCCTTGGCGGCGTCCTTGGCCGGCCAGCCGTGCATCTGACAGGGACTCTTCCCCTCGATGCGCACGACGTTGGCGCCGCCGACGCCGTTGACGATGACCAGCGCCTCGATGGTAATCGGATGATCGTCGTCGCGGGACAAGCTAGGAATTTCCACATAGGCCGACGTTCCGTCGAACGCCAACGCGGACCGCACGGTCGGCTCGATGGTGCTGCCGCTCCACGCGATCCGGCATTGCGGAATCGCCGCCGCCAGCTTTTTCACAGCCGTCTCGGAAATCGGCAGTTGCGTCAGGTTCAGCTGGCGCAGGTTCTTGAAGCCGGCAATCGTGTCCAGTCCGGCGTCGGTCACGCGCGAGTTGTACAAGATGAGCGTCCGCAGCTCGGTGCAGTTCTTGATGTATTCGAGCGTCTTGTCGGTCGCGGGGCAGTTGGTGATCTGGGCGAATTGGACATGGCGCAAGCCGTTCAGGCACGCGAGGTTCTCGTCGTCGGCAAGGCGGTTCCGATTGACATTGATGGTGACGACTTCAAAACGCTCGCCAGGCAAGTCGGCTGCCGACTTGACGGGCGTGTCCCTGCAGTTGACGCGGATGCCTGCAAAGGAGCCGTTGCCCAATAACCAGGCGGCAGCGGCCCGATCGATATCGGGAAGGTCATTTGCCTTCACCCACTTGGCCCCGACGATCTTGCCGTGATGGTTGTTGCCCGAGGAGTCGGTGAGCTTGTCTCCCTGGCCTTCGTCGAAGTGGTAGAGAGCGATGGTGTCCTTGTCGGGTTCGAAGCGCGAGAGCGGCGTGAAGTCCTTGTCGTAGCGGGCGACCTTGGAGATGCGGACTTCGTCAATCAAGCCACGCCAGTTCTCGCCCAACACGATGTTTTTTGCCGCCTGCAAGGATTCCGCATTCGAGTTTTTTCTCTCCACCAGTTTGCCATCGACGAACAGTAATATTTCCTTGCCGGTGGAAACGCCGGCCAGGTGGTGTGGGCGTTTGGAACCGAGCCCCGCCTTGATTGTCGTCGCGGAAACGGATCCCCCGGGCATCGAGAACCACCAGGCGCCACCTGTGAAGTTGGTCCGCAAGGCGATGACGTTAGGTACGGCGATGATGCTCGCCTGTTTTCCAATATCAGCGGAATCGGGGGTCGCCCAGGCTTCAAAGGTGAATGGTTTGTCGGCGGCCAACGAGGTCGTCGGCACATCGACCTTGGAGTTGCCATCGAAACGAAGAGCGTAATCGGCTGTCGGAGCCGGGGTCGCAATCGGCGTGCCATCCGCCTTCACCCACTTGGCCCCGACGATCTTGCCGTGATGCCCGTTGCCGGAGGAGTCAGTGAGCGTCTCGCCCTGGCCTTCGTCGCAGTGGTAGAGGGCGAGTGTGTCCTTGTCCGGCTCGAAACGCTTTTGCGGGGTAAAGTCCTTTTCGTAGCGGGCGACCTTGGAGATACGAACTTCATCGACATTCCCATAGACGGGAAGACTTCCCGAATTGAACCTAGAGGCTGTTATTGACTTAAGGACAGCTGATAGTTCATGTTAGAAGGATGAACACGACACGGAAGTCGTATCCGAGCGATGTCACGGATGCGGAATGGGAA
>Ga0233424_10002020_pt1 | contig 15575 bp, 19 predicted proteins | sample Watercolumn_Towu_FD_181011 | JGI IMG/M metagenome (GOLD analysis project Ga0233424, IMG submission 181011) | Freshwater microbial communities from Lake Towuti, South Sulawesi, Indonesia - Watercolumn_Towuti2014_125_MG | ecosystem: Environmental > Aquatic > Freshwater > Lake | place: Indonesia...
CCGCCGCTTCGTCTCAAGCCACATCAGAACGTTCTAAGGCGGAGGTAGAGGCCGAACTTGCAAAACTTCTTGCCACCGTTGCTGGCCTTATGGCACAAACGAGCGGGACAAACACGGCCGCAGTGGCCACGGCGGCTCCTTCGCCCGTGGCAGCGACATCTGCTTCGGAGGTAAAAATCACTAGTGTTTTGAAAAAAGGCGCAACAGGCAGTGAAGTACGCGCGCTTCAGGAACTACTTGCAGGTGTTGGCGGAGTGTATCCACAAGGCACAGTCAACGGCACTTTCGGACCGGCGACGCGTAAAGCAGTGGAAACATTCCAGACAAAATACAACCTCGCAAGTCCCGGAGAGCCGGGGTACGGGCAGGTGGGGCCAAAAACCCGCGCGAAGCTCTACGACGTTGCGGGTAAAGGCACGGCTTCCGAGCCTTCCGCGGGGGTACGGACACAAGTACTCAAGCGCACACTCAAAAAAGGCGCGACCGGCGATGAGGTTCGGCAGATTCAGCAAGTACTTGCCAAAGATCCGGAGGTCTATCCCGAAGGTCTCGTGAATGGCACCTTCGGGCCAGCGACCGACAAGGCGATAAAACGCTTTCAGGAAAAACACGGCATTTCCGGAGCAGGGGAGCCAGGATACGGACAAACGGGACCAAAAACACGCGCGAAGCTAGAAGAGCTTGCGGAGTAGGGGAACATACGAACCACCGTCCCGCTTAAGGCGGGACGGTGGTTTTTACAATGCACAAACGGAACGATTGCACGGAAAGTCACAATATGTTACACTTCGTCAAGTGAAAACCTCTGAAGCTACTCAAATGGGAAGCCGGACCGACAGCGGCTCGGCGGATGCCAAAAACGGCAAACCGACGAAACAGGAAGTGCTTGAAGCGATAGCCGAACTCACCGTTTGCCCCCACATCGGTTTTAGAGATCGAATCAGCTCGCTTCAACTTTCGACAAAGATTTTAGGTAACGCGTGGCTCATCAGACAGCTTGAAACTCGATTTCACTCTTCGATAGATGTGCCCAACCGCTGGAAAACTACAGTCGGTGCCGTAGTGCACTGTCTGTGCTCCGAGTGACATGTCTGCTTTTCGCCACGGGTGTGTGACAATGCACCCGTGGCACGATTTTTTATGCCAAGAATTGTTGGGATATCTTTTTTCAACCGCCCACCGCTCACCGTCGCAGAAGAACTTCTCGGTTGCTTTCTCTGTCGTCGTATCGGGAGAAAAGTCGTTCGTCTTGAGATTACCGAAGTAGAGGCCTACGATGGGCCGTACGACAAGGCCTCGCACGCGCATCGCGGGAAGACAGCGCGCAACGCGCCGATGTTCGGCGAGGCGGGAAGATGGTATATCTACTTTACCTACGGCATGCACTGGATGCTCAACATTGTGACAGGGCCGAGAGGGTATCCCGCGGCAGTCCTTATTCGTGGAACCAAAGAGGTCTCCGGCCCCGGACGGCTCACGAAATTTCTGAAGATTGACAGGCGGTTCAACACTAAAAAAGCCCATCCGAAGACGGGATTGTGGATGGAGCAGGAGAGGCGCGTCTCAAAAAAATTGGTCCTGCGTACGCCACGGGTTGGGGTGGCATACGCCGGACCTTTTTGGAGCCAGAAGCCGCACCGATTCGTCGTCAGGTCAGGCGCTTCCTGACGATCAAGGGAGCTTCCAGTAAGAAGAATCAATCAAGGAACTCCATCTGCTGCCCTCCTCTGCGCGGCCGCATCACGATTGCAGGCACTTTTTCCTGAAGCGGAAGCTCTTGCTGGAGAGCACTTCCCGCTCGTTTCTTCTCAAGAAGCCGCCACTTAATCTCTTCGCGCGCGGCAGTTTTGTTGAGGCGAGGATTATCGCGGTGTTCTCGCACGGTCTTTCGCGCCGCCCACGCTCTCGTCTTATCATCTAGGGTTGGCCTCTTCTGTTTCGCGCATATCTTGGTCTCCGCCGCTTCGGTGAGACGGTCAATCATTCGCACTTTTCTCATACGACCTCCTTGTTGCCTTTCCCGTCTCTAGACTCGTTTCGCCCGCTTTTTACACGCAACGGGACAGCGAGGAGAAGCAATTGATGGACCCGTTTCCCTCTCAATCGTCGTGAGAGGGAACGAAGGATTCGCTTGCGGATATCACCCCAATCTTCTTGAGAGAGTTCCGTAATATGGGTCTTTAGTACGGAGAGAATCGCGAGCCCCTTGCTCCTTCGCGTCTGTATGATGTACTTGACTATCGCCTCTTCACTAAGTGCTCTTATAACAGGTTTAGACAGAGCCATATGTACACGCCTTCTTTTGTTGTTTGAATTTCTCCCGATTTTTACGCCCACACCATCTCTATCATTGTCGGAGCTGTTTGTCTAGTCTACTGCTACTGCGTTGTGCGGCGGCTTGTTTCTCCTCCCTGTCTTCCTGTTGTCGCTCCCACTCCCGCAAATAGTCGAGCGCCGGTTCATCTTTCACGGCCTTTTGCTTTGTGAACTGCTTTACGCGTTCCGCGGGCTTCTCCGTCGCTTCCGCGCCTTTCTTCTCCTCCGGTCGTGGCGCAAACGGAACAAAGGGTCCCACAACGTTCTTCGGCTTAAAAAGTCGTTTCGCGGGTTCCATATCGCCGTCGGCGGCGGCATGCATGACTTTGAACACTTCCGGGCGCGGTTCGAATTTTTCCATGGCAAACGGTGAGCCGGATAGCTCACCAGATTATGCGAATAATGACTCAACCACTTTTTTAACGAGACCACCGTCAGCTCGACCTCTTGTTTCTTTCATGACGGCGCCAATAAGCTGACCGAGTTTTGATTTGCCTGCCTGCCGCGCCTCTTGGCTTGGCGCAGGCAGGTCGGTAACACCGAGTTTCGCCTTTACCGCTTCAGCAATTTTTCGCACTTCCGCCTCCGGCATCTGCGCGGGAAGAAAGGCCTCAAGTATTTTTGACTCCGCTTCTTCTGCCTCGGCAAGCTCTGCACGCCCGCCCTTTTTAAACTGCTCCGCCGAATCTTTGCGCTGTTTTACCAGTCGCTTAATTACGGTAAACGCCTGCTCATCCGTAAGCTCTTTCGTTTTAAGCGCAATTACCTCGGTCATAAACGCCGCTTTGAGATTGCGCAGGGCAGAGAGCCGCGGTGCATCCTTGGCCTTCATCGCTTGCACAACCTGTATCTCAATATCCTTTACGATTGACATAGTGAAAGTATAGCATAAAAAAGCCGCTTCTTGCGAAGCGGCGATGCGTGTCAAACTCATGGCGGGTAGGGCTATCATTTGTATACTCCAGTGATGAAGGCTCTCCACACCTCACTATCAGGATTGCGAGCGCACTTTAGCCAAGCTGTATAGGCGTCAAAATGACGCACCTCAATTTTGAGCCGATGAATCTCAAGAAGCGGTCGAAGAGTGTACTCACACGTTTCTGCCCATGTGAGGCGCTCATTATCCACTCTTTTCACCCATGGAGCGGTCTCTCCATCTCTCGGAAGCAAGCCGAGAGCTATATGGTCCAGCTCATGCAGGAAGTCAATGACAAAGGACGTTTGAAACTGCTCATCCGTACCCCCGGTTCTCTTGAAAACCTTGTAGAGTTCCATAAGCGAGGGCATAAAGACTTGCACATAGGGAACAGCCTCCTTCATTCCACACGCGGTTGTGATAAAGGGGGAAAGAGGAGAGTATTGATTGACGACATCGAATCTGTACCCTGCCCCGTATCGTTCCTTTATCCGAAGTACATTCCTGTCGTACTGCTGTTGAAGCTCAGAAAAGTGATACGCTCCGCTCGGAAACATTTCGGTAAGTAACTTCTGAAAGTGGACATCAAAGAAGCTCTGTGCGGCTTCGAGTGTGGGGACTGCGGCATTTTGAGCGGTCTGCTTGCGAGCGAGGAAAATGCTGAAACCGAAGACAAGGCCGGTAAAGATGGCGACGAAGATTGCGATGATTTTGAAGCGGTTGCCCTTTGATTTTTTCACAATGTTCCTTTCGAGCCACACCATAACACGGAAATAGGTGTCTAGTCAATAATTAGTGGCGGGAAGCTTATTTTCGCCTTATACTAGGTCCCATGGAAACAATTCTCTCCATTTCTGGTTTTGTAGTGGGCATCATTACCACCTGTCTCGTCATCTACTTGCTTCTTAAGGTTAGTCGCCAAAAGGAAGCACCGAAGCAAGACGAGACGGTGTTTAAATTGCTTTTTCAGCAGATGGACGAACTGCGCGAAACCGTTGATAGGAAACTCGGGCAAACGAACAAAGAAGTAGGGGAGTCGCTGAAGCATCAGTTCGGAGAGTCACAGCGTCTCGTGAATCGCTTTATAGAAGAAATCAAGCAGGTGACGGAAAAGGTGACAAGAGTGGAGGAGACAGGGAAGCAGATGGTGGGATTTGCAGACCAGCTTCAGAATCTGCAGGACATTTTGAAAAATCCGAAACAGCGCGGCATCCTCGGCGAGTATTATCTGGAAACGCTTCTTAAAAATGTCCTTCCTCCCGGCTCATACCAGATGCAATACCCGTTTGCGGACGGCACCATTGTGGATGCGGCGGTGTTTATCAAAGACAAAATCGTCTGCATAGACTCCAAGTTCTCACTCGAAAATTACAACCGGCTGGTGGAAGAGAAAGACCCTGTGGAGCGGGAGCGTCTGGAGCGCGCGTTCAAGCAGGACCTCAAAGGGCGCATTGATGAGACCGCAAAGTATGTGAAGCCCTCCGAGGGCACGATGGACTTTGCGTTTATGTTCATCCCGCACGAAGCGATTTATTATGATTTGCTTGTCGCGCAGGTGGGGGCGGTCAAGGTCAATACGCGCGACTTGATTGAATACGCGTTCAAAGACCGCCATGTGATTATTGTCTCGCCGACCTCGTTTCTTGCGTATCTTCAGACCGTACTGCAGGGGTTGAAGGCACTCCAAATAGAAGAGTCGGCGAAGGCAATTCGCGCCAATGTGGAGGCCTTGCAGAAGCACCTCGCGAGCTTTGCCGAGTACCATCAGAAGCTTGGCAATTCCCTCGCGACGACAGTAAATCACTTCAACGCTTCGGAGCGCGAGTACAAAAAGATAGACAAAGACATTCTCAAAATCACGGGAAGCTCCATGGAGTTTGAGCCGCTTTCACTCGAGAAGCCTGGAGATGTGAGTATCTGATTCTCACAGTGAAAATCAGATGCTCACAATTTTGCCTAATATCAGATTAAGCAGTATTATGATGTATGGGTAGGCGGATGTTAAAAAACAAGGGGCAACCAAGGAGGCATCTTTGCTGACTGTGTCATCCGCCTCAAAGGGTTGCGACGACCCACAACCCCTTTGCGCTCTACGTGCAAGTCTGCCAGTACCCAGCAGACTTGCTTTTCTTGTGTTTTCGAGTAGTATGGTCGCGTCATGACTTTTGCGGTCATCGAAACAGGCGGGAAACAGTATAAAGTCGCAGATGGCGACTCTATTCGCATTGAGAAGCTCTCCGACTTCAAGCAAGGCGACGTGGTCACTTTTGATAAAGTGCTTCTTCAAGATGATGGTACGAACACAACTATTGGCACGCCCTATATCGCGGGCGCCAAGGTACAGGCGGAAATCACCGAGTCCGGCCGCGGGCGCAAGATTGAGGTCATCAAATACAAGGCAAAGAGCCGTTACTTCAAACTCCGCGGACATCGCCAGCCGTACATGAAAGCGAAAATCGTCAAGATTTAAATCTTGACGATTTTCGTTCCTGCGAAAGCAGGAATCCGCTTTAAACTCGCTACTATATCCTACTCGCAAGTGCAGGAGTTTTCTTCTCGTAATTTCGTACCGGCTCGTAGTTCGTATTGTCATAAAAATTGAACCGCCAGCCCCAAAAGGTGCTGGCGGTTTTGGTGTCTCACAAGGAGGCACTTATTTAACAGTCTTTCGCCATTCATCCCACCACGTGCCGGGACAATCGGTCGGCTGTGGCCGAACCTCGCGGTGACTTTTGATCAAGAGAGAAGGAACGAGGGTTCGGTAGTAGGCGATGAGCCTCGAAAGGCTTTCAAGCATCTCTTTCGACGGCGTCGTGACGCGATAGTCACCGACAAGAGCAATTTGCACCGAACGGCAGTTGACATCCCATTTGCCGGAGCCCCAGCCAATCATGTCCACGTACCACGTGTCGCCGATTTTCTTATGCGGCATGAGCGTCGTTTTGATTTCTCCCGATGGATAAATCAAGAAGTGGTAGGCAGTGAAGGTTTCCTTGCCGTTCAGCACATGACCGGAATGCATTGGGAGCCCGAGGACATAAGGATTCTTTGGCTTTGGGTCCTGATACACCGGCCGGTACAAGCGCTCGCGCATGATGTCCGAGAGTTCTTCCAGAGTCGCCATGCCGGACGTGGCGGTGTGATGGATGATGAGGTACTCAATGGGTTTCCGTTCCACGTCCCAGTCGATGTACCAACCATCCGTGGTTTCCGTGAACCACGGGAAGTTCGTGAGTGAAAGCGACTTCCATGTCGCAACCGGAAACTCTGTATAGTTGAACAGGATCGGCGCACTGCGTTCGGGAAACTTCGGCTCAAACGGCTCCCCAGCAAAAATGGGCACCGGGGTGAAGTGAATGGTTATGATGAAAAGGGCAAGGGGCAGCAATGTCTTCATGTGGCAACATCGGAGGTTGATGCTCAAACGGTGAGTTGGTTTCCGTGGTTACCCTAACACACTTGTCGGCTGGTGAAAATAAAACGGTTTTTGCGACTTCGACAAAATTGAAACGCCAGCCCCCGAAGGTGCTGGCGCTTTCGCGACTTGGTCGCGAAGATACTCTAAGTTCTCGATGTCAACCCTTATCCCCTCCACCTCCCTTACCGCCACCGAAGGACTGGTCGCGCTTGCCGAGCGTCGGCCAGTCAATGATGATGTCATAGACACCTGCGCCCAGTTCAATCACAGTGGGCTTGGCGGGAACGAGCGTGTAGTAGTACCAGAGGCTTTGGTCGCCTCGGCGAACCCAAAAACCCCTTGCAGTGCCGTCACTTGGATGCTCGGCGTAGAATGTGAGCGCCTGCGTCTTGGTGAACGAAACTTGCACCAACGGCGAGACGCCGTTATTGAATGCCCGAGCCACCTGCTCGTCCATTCTGGTCACCGAGACTACTGTAGAGTCTCGATTGACGACGATGACATTCTCAAGCGTCGCCGCCGCTCGCGCAGCGTGCGTTGATGTCGGCTGCCGCGCGCCCGTCTGTGACGAGTACACCGCTTTTACGGTTGTCCCGTCCTCACGGTTGGCAACCGCGGTGACCAATACATTTCGTTGTCCGGCGAGCCAGAGCGGGAACAGGAAGTTGCCCGTGCGCTGGTCGCGGTCAAGCGTGCGGGTCTCGGCGGTCTCACCTTGTTCGTTGAGCATGGCAAGCTCAACCCAATCCGCTCCCGGTACATCAAGCGGCAGGTCCCCACTTGGCCACACCCGCACCTTGATCTCTGGCGCGGGAGGAGCGTAGCTTCCGTCCAGCTTTTTCACCAGTTTGAACTGCTGACTTCCTTGAAACAGGTCGCGTCCGCCTCTGTCTCGAAACGTAACACGGACTTCAATCGGGTCATGCGGATTCCGCATCTCAAACGAGAACTGGGCCAATCCGACCACCGCCAAGAGCTCGGAGAAGTCAGGCTGACCGGCCACGGACGGTATGTACTCTTTCTCAAAGTAAGTCACCGTCCCAGGCGCGCCGTACACGAAACCCCGCGACCAAATATTGACTGTCACGCGGGCGACAAGGCGTTTCGCGTTCGCGATGAGTACCTCCTGTGAGGCGATGGGAAGCGTTGACGGGAGGTTCACCGACTGCGGGGTCGATACCGCCGCCACCGGTGTCGTTGCAGTACCGCCACCCCCGCCTCCGCCTCCGCCGCCACTGCTGGCCTGACCGAATGCGGACACCGACACAAACAACAAGATGACCGACAGGACCGACATTTTTGTAGATTTCATTTTCTTCTCTGGATTTTTGGTTTTTTGTGTTTACTTCTTGACCGTGGACTGCACCTCCGGAGCAACCCGAAAGGTCACCCGGTAGGTTTGTTTCACCGGCGGCTCTGCGTTCTCGGAAACGGCTTGAGTTCCCTTGAGCGCGGCGACTTGATGCTCCTGCCACTTGTTCATGACGGAGAGTACGATGTTTACGGCGAGTAAACACCCCAACACGACACAGAATTTTTTCATACTGATTTGTCGGAGAACAACACTAAAACGAGCCTTTCCAAAGGCCAACATCTTATGCGAACTCCATCTGGCAACATAGCACACTATAGACGTAAAGTCAAGAGCGCGTTGTGGTGATTTCAGGCCTACACAGCGCGGTTTTTGAGGGCGGATTTGAGCGTTTCTTTGTCCGCGTACTCCAATTCGCTTCCGGTGGAGAGGCCGCGGCCGAGCGTGGTTATCTTGAGTCCAGACGGCTTTAGGAGAGTCTTTAATTCGTCGGTGGTGTGTTCGCCATCGGGGTTGGCGGAGAGAGCGAGGATGACCTCCTTAAGTGTGGTTGCCTTCGCGTCCTTGGTGACGCGGGCTTGGAGTTCCTTAAACCGGAGCTTGTCTCCGTTTTTCCTTTCAATAAGCGCCATCGTGCCGCCAAGCACGAAATATTTTCCGCTGTACGTACCGCTCTTTTCCATCGCTTCAAGGTCTGTGTCTTTGGCGACAACCATAAGCTCGCCCGTGTCTCGGTTCGGATCGGCACAAATAGGGCAGAGGGTCGCGCCGTTTCGTTTCTGGAAGAATCTGAAGCACTCTTTGCACTGCAGGATTGCCTCCTTGAGATTCGCGATGAGGTCATTTAGCTCTTCAAGGTATGTCCTGTCGCGCGAGAGCAGAAAATAGACAAAGCGTTTCGCCTGTCGCGGCCCGATGCCGGGAAACTGCCGAAAGAGGTCGGTAAGTTTGTTGAATGAATCCATAGAAAGCTTTCTAGCTTATTAGCTAGTTAGCTCTTTAGCCTGGAGCTCATTTCAAAACCGCAACCCTCCCTGCGAAACATCTGTTTGTGCTGCGAAGCGCTCGTCTCGGACTCATTGAAGCACGGCTTCAATTCGTCCTCCGACTCGGCTTCTCGCCTGAAAACCCATGTTTCTCGGCTCGGGAACCCAGGTTTTGAAATGAGTTCTAGAAAGCTAAGAAGCTAAACAGCTAACACGCTGTCTAAAACGGCACATCGTCTCCACTTCCGCCTTGTGCGGCAAACTGGCTCGTGGCGGTTTTGTCCAACGACAGGAATGTCGCTTTTTTCTCGTCAAAATAAAGCTCTACCTTGCCCGTCGGCCCGTTGCGGTGCTTTTCTATGAGAATCTCGGCGATGTTCGGCCTATCCGAGTCCTCTTTGTATTTGTCCTCGCGGTGAATAAACATGACGACATCCGCATCTTGTTCAATGCTTCCGGAATCACGGAGGTCGGAAAGACGGGGGCGTCCGCCGCGACTTTCCACCGCCCGAGAAAGTTGCGAGAGCGCGAGTACCGGCACATTGAGTTCGCGCGCGAGATGCTTGAGCGAGCGGGAAATTTCAGTAACTTGCTGCACGAGATTGTCGGAGTGTCGCGCCTGCGTCGGAGCCATGAGCTGGAGATAATCAACGACAACCATGCCAAGCCCCTTTTCGCTTTTGAGTCGCCGTGCCACCGAGCGCATCTTGAGGATGTTGTTTGCCGGCTGGTCGTCAATGTAAATCGGCGCCGTTGAGAGGCGGTCAAGCGAATCGCGGATTTTGCCAAACTCGTCCGCCATGGAAAGTCGTCCCGTTCGCAGTTTCCACGCGTCCACGCGCGATTCCGCCGCGAGCATGCGGTCCACGAGCTGCTGGCTGCTCATTTCCAGCGAGAAGATACCAACGGGGACGCCGTGTCCGGTCGCGGCTTGCCGCGCAATGTCCAGCGCGAGGGAGGTCTTACCCATTGAGGGCCGTGCCGCAAGAATAACGAGATCGGCCTTTTGAAGCCCGGCCAATTTGTTGTCCAATTCGGCAAACCCGGTCGGGATACCGCGGAGCTCATCACCAGACTTATGCAAGCGGTCAAGCCGCTCCCACGCTTCGCCAAGCGTTTCCTTGAGTTCAATGAACTTGTGAACACCTGAACGCTGGGTAATCTCAAACACCCGTTTTTCGGCCTGCTCCATGAGTTGTTCCAAGTCCTCCGCTTCCGCATAGCCAAGCTCGCCCAGATACTCCGCCGCTTCAATAAGCTGGCGCATCATATGTTTTTTCTGAATAATTTCGGCGTAGTGTTTGAGGTTGGTTGAAGAGGGAACGGTGGCCGTGAGTTCCGCAAGGTACGCCGCGCCGCCTCCTGCTTCCAATTCCCTCTTTTCGGTGAGGCGCGAGGAAAGGGAGAGGAGGTCAATCGGGATGTTCTTTTGCGACAGCTCCAGCATCGTCTTCCAGATAAGCCGGTGCCGTCCGCTGTAAAAGGATTGCTCGGAGACAATATCAATCACCTCGGCGATACCGCCGGGTCGAAGCATAACGGAGCCAAGCAACGCCTTCTCGGCATCAAGATTTTGCGGAGGCACGCGAACAGGGGATGGAATACCGTTTGCCATGGTAGCCGCATTCTAGCATGAGGGCGAATGTGCTGGTCAATCCCTTTTGATGAAAAAGTGCGTAAGAAGTGGATAGCGCAAAATTGGAAGTAGCGAGTTATCAGTTGGCATGTTTTAAGTTATAGTGATGTGATGCAGTGCGTCATCTTGGCCGCAGGGAGAGGAGTGAGAATGAGGCCGCTCACCGACACGACTCCAAAGCCGCTTCTTTGCGTTGCTGGCAGGCCGCTTTTGGAGTACACCTTTGATGCGCTCCCCGACGAAGTGGATGAGGTAATTGTGGTCATCGGTTATTTGGGCGAACAGATACGGGCGTATCTCGGGGAGAGTTTTCGCGGACGTCGAATCAAGTATGTGGTACAGGATAAGCTTGAAGGCACGGCAAAAGCGCTGTGGGAAGCTAAGCCGCTCATCACCGGAAGATTTTTAGTTCTCATGGCCGATGATATCTACGTCAAAGAAGATATTGAGAAGTGTTTGGAGCATGAACAGGCAATGTTGGTCTACAAGCAAACCCAGCCGTCATCAGGTGGGGAAGTAGTGCTCGATGCGAACGGCAACCTTGTGGATGTCGTTGAACGAGACAGTATACCCGCGGGAAAACTTGTCGGTACTAACGTGTTCATCCTCACGCCGGAGTTTTTCACCATCCCGCCACTCAAAAAATCGGCAGACTCTCCTGAATACGGCCTCCCGCAAACCGTTGTGGAAATGTCGAAGCGGTACCCCGTTACAATAGTTGAAGCGACCCGCTGGATTAAAATCACCACACCCGAAGATTTGCAGGCGGCAGAAACACTGCTCAAGTCCTAATATGAACCTTTTAGCATTAGTGTGCGGCCGCACACTAATGCTACATACGAATAGCTAACTCACATTGAAGAAATTCTTGAGTTCTGCTTCGTTATCGATGTTTGTGGCAAGAATGAAACGCACATATTTCCTGGCATCATACAGTTCAGTGATAAATTCCAGCTCCTTTCTGCATTCAAAAGGATATACCAATACGGAATTATGCAGTTCATAAAAGCCTGCAGCAAGAAGATGTCCGCGAATTGCGTCACGTGAAGGTTTTTCATCTTCAGGTATATCAAATGAGATAACTCTCCACAGTTTATCCCACGCGGTAGGCTGGCTGATTTTCAATTTGCCGATATTGTACGTAAGAGCCCTTTTTCTGCCTTTTTCGGTGAGGACCAGGGTAAGCGTTCCATCGGGATTTTCTTTTGCGTCAACGAGTTTGGAAGTATAAAGCGAATTAAGAGAGCGTTCCGCAGCTTGGCGCCCCAATTCCCTCCATTCCTTCTGTACAGCCCCGATCATTTTCCAGGTAGTTCGCGGTGAACCGGAAAGCCCTATGGTTATGCCGGCAAGCAAAAGGAGAAGTATCCGCTTTTTCTTCAAACCCATCCGCTTTTCCTTATAGCGGGCGAGCCGGTCTCGCACATTTTTTACATGCTCTTGGGTACTTGTCATGACATATTACCAGTTTAGCATTAGTGTGCGACCGCACACTAATGCTAAAGCTGGATTAGAGTTTTTTGCGGAGAATCGAGCCGGAGTCGGTGTCCATGACGTCAAATCCTTCCTCTTGAATCTGTTCGCGGAGTTCGTCGGATTTTTTGAAGTCCTTTTGGCGGCGCGCGTCTTCGCGCGCGCTGGCGAGTTTTTTGATTGAATCGGGGACGGCGTTCATTTCTTCGGCGAGTTTTCTGGATTGATTTTCTATGTCGAGGCCAAGAACAGCATCGGCCTCAAGAATCGCTTTGCGATTTTTCTCCTTCGCTAATTTCCACACGCTCGCAATGACTTCAGCGGTACCGAGGTCGTCAAAAACAGACTGGATTCCCACTTCCGCGGGAACGACAGAGGAGGAGGGAGAGGCGGAAGCAAAAGTGTACAGAAGCTTGTAATAGGCAGTTTGCGCCGCTTCAAGTGCGCTCCAGCTAAATGTGATAGGTGAGCGATAGTGGACTTGAAGAAGGTAGTAGCGATAGGCGAGTGGGTAAATGCCGCGGTCTTTGAGGGTTTGGAGCATGATGAAGTTCTAATCTGATTTTGCCATTTTTGCCTCGCCCATGTTGAGATGCTCATTGTGCATCCAATAATTCGCGAGCGGGAGGCCGTATGCCGCTTCGGACTGGGCGATTTCGTTTTGGTGGTGGGTGGGGATATGGTCTATCCCGCCGGTATGTATGTCAAACGGCTGGCCGAGGTACTTTCGGGACATCGCGGAACATTCGATATGCCAACCTGGAAAGCCTTTTCCATAGGGAGGGAAGTCCCAGCCCAAATCAGTGGTTGAAAACTTCCACAGTGAAAAGTCCCGAGGGTTTTTCTTCTCTGCATTCACCGCAACGCGCGCGCCCTCTTTCAGTTCGCCGAGTTTGAAGCCGCCGCGCGTTCCATACTCCGGGTATTTTGAAATATCAAAATAAATTCCATCACTTGTCCTGTAGGCAACATCCTTCTCCAAAAGTATCCGCGCGAGTTCAATGTCTTCTGTGATATGTTCGCTCGCGCGCGGCACATCTCTTGGGATTTCAATATTGAGCGCGCGCAAATCTTCTTTGAAGGCGGTCTCATATTTCCGCGCGATTTCCTGCATTGCTTCAAACGTGAACGGCTTTCCCTCGCGTTTCAGTGCCTTTATCATCTTGTCGTCGCCGTCGTCAGCGTCAGAAGTGAGATGCCCGACATCGGTAATGTTCATTACCTGTTTCACTTTGTAGCCAGCGTACTCAAGCGTTCGGCGCAGGACATCCGCGAAGACATACGCGCGCAGGTTCCCGATGTGGGCATAGTTGTACACTGTCGGGCCGCAGGTGTACACCGTAGCTTCGCCAGTTTTGAGAGGCTTGAATTCTTCCTTTTTTCCAGTGAGGGTGTTGTATAAGAATACTGACATACAACCTACACCCTACCACCTACAACAAAGAAAGTCTCCTGTTGTTGGTTGTGAGTAGTCGGTTAATCAGAGCCACTTCTTACGCTTGAAGTAGATATACAGCGCGCTCGCGATGCCCAAAACGAGAAGAACGAGAATCCAGAAATCATAGCGCGAACCGACGATGGGGCGCGACACCGAATCTACCTGAAAAAGAGACAGAACTGCCGTCGCCGGAAGGGCACTAAAAGCAAGGATCGTGAGTGTTTTCATGATTTCGTTTTGCTTCGTAGAGAGAAGGGAATTGTTGGTTTCCCGGAGCTCCTTCAGGAACTCGACACTGGATTCGAGCGCGTGCTCGACCCGGTAATAATCGCCGATGAGCGTGCGCAGGTGGAATACAAAATCTTCCCCATAGAGCTTGCGTCCCGCGACCTCAAACGATTGCAGGATGTCGCGGTGAAGGGAGAGGGAACGCTTAAAATCAAGCAGGTCGCGAGAAACTTTGGAAAGACAGATAACCATTTCGCGTTCCTGCCCACCGAAAATGTCATCTTCGATCTGACGGAGCGACTCCTTGATGGACGCGAGTTCGTGGAGAGTAGACTCGTAGAGCTTCCCGATCATGTGAAAAAAGAGGTACCCCGCATGCGTCCCGAACTCCGACTTGCCGAGCACAACGTTCGCCTCGAACATTTTTGCGAAAAGATGCAGGGGTTCGCTTGGGTTGAAGCGTACGGTGATAAGAAATTTCTTCCCGACGACAAAATCTATTTCGTGGTTTTGTTCCGTCTGGTGCTCGCGGCGGAGGCGCGGGAAGTGCAAGATAAGGTAGAGGTAGCTGTCGTAAAGGTCGACTTTTGGCTTGAGTGTCGGAGCAGAGAGCTCGTGGACCACGAGAGGATTCAGGTGATATTCCTTCGCAATCTCCCGTATTTCGTCCTGCGTCGGGGACTCAAGGTCGACCCATGTGGCATTTTTCGATACGTGTCGCGTAATCATAAAGGATTCAGAAACGGATAAGATTAAGTGTAGCAAATGTAATAGGGAAAAACAGTGCCTCGGTGAGCGGTTGACGTTTGAGAGTGTCGTTTTGCAACTAAAAAAGGGTTTGTCAAACGACCGTCCGAATGCGATAATGGCCGTCACCGTGGCATACAGCAGATACAAGACCGTACTGTTCTCCGCCATCTCCGTCCTTCTTTTGGGAGGTGTTTTTTGTGCAGGATATGCGTTTGGGCAGGCGAGTCGCCCAGCCATCGAACAGGTCACCGAACTCTCGGGCAAAGAAACGCCGCCCGGTATTGATGTGAAAACCGACTTCTCTCCCTTCTGGAGCGCGTGGAACGTGCTTAACCTCAAATATGTTCCCGCAACCTCCACGAGTGTCGCGACGGACCAGGAAAGGATATGGGGCGCAATTTCCGGCCTCGCCTCTTCCCTTAAGGATCCGTACACAGTCTTTATGCCGCCAGAGGAGGCGAAACTGTTCGAGAGCGAGATATCAGGCAACTTTGAAGGCGTCGGCATGGAGATCGGTATCAAGGATGAGGTGCTTACCGTGGTTGCGCCGCTCAAAAGCACTCCGGCCGAGCGCGCCGGCATTCTTCCTGGAGACAAAATTCTCAAAATCAACAGCGAAGTGAGCACCAGTATGAAGGTGGAACAGGCAGTAAAGCTCATCCGCGGCAAGCGGGGCACTGAGGTGGCGCTCACCTTGTTCCGCGAGGGGAAAAAGGAACCGTTTGAGGTGAAGGTGATGCGCGATGTGATCGATATCCCGACACTCGACACGGAGGTCAAAAACGTGAAGACCGCATCGGACGGAGCACAGGGAAGCGGTTCGGGCCTGCAGGAGAATGGAGTGTTCATTATCAAGCTCTACAACTTTTCGCTCAACTCGCCGAAATTGTTTCGTGACGCGCTTGCGCAGTTCGAAAAAAGCGGCTCCACCAAACTGCTTCTTGACCTGCGCGGCAATCCGGGCGGCTTTCTTGATGCCGCCGTGGACATGGCGAGCTGGTTTCTGCCGGAAGGGAAGGTTGTGGTAACCGAAGACGCAGGGGGCAAGAGCCAGACCAAGGTACACCGGAGCAAGGGCTACAATGTCTTTAACAAGAGGTTG
>Ga0233424_10002022_pt1 | contig 15568 bp, 14 predicted proteins | sample Watercolumn_Towu_FD_181011 | JGI IMG/M metagenome (GOLD analysis project Ga0233424, IMG submission 181011) | Freshwater microbial communities from Lake Towuti, South Sulawesi, Indonesia - Watercolumn_Towuti2014_125_MG | ecosystem: Environmental > Aquatic > Freshwater > Lake | place: Indonesia...
ACGCGCGATCGACCTGATGCGGCGCTTGGTGACCCGATTAACCGATGGCGAATCGGACAGGGCGCGCGAGACGGTGGCCACCGACATGCCGGCGATGCGGGCAATATCCTGAAGACGGGGGCGGGGCGGCACGGCGGCGGAATCCTCTTTGCAATCTATCGAAAAAGCAGGTGCCCCTATTGGCCGTGCCGAAGGGTCTTTCGGCAAAGCATGAGGCTTTACAAACAACTCAGGCCCTTAAATGCGGCTCAGACCGTTCGGCCAGGGCTCTGATTATGCCGTCTACTTAGTCCCCGTTTTTGCAAATGGAAAGCGTATTCAACGTTCGGATGCAGAGATTAGCGATTCGACGGGCGGATTAAACGCCCAGCGCACGCGGTCGTAATAGGCGCCGTTTTCGGCCTGAATCGTATTAACGCCGGGATTGAGCGCCACAGACTTAAAGATTACCACGCCATTGACAGCGGTCTGCGTCGTAAGCTTCGCGCCATTAACTGTCAGAGTGATCTGTGGCTGATTGGTATAGATTTTAACGTCTGCGCGCGGTTCGCGGCGTTGGTTGAAGCGACGCGACGTGATGTAAACGACCGGCGCCTTCGACCACTGCGCCTTGTAGAACCAGAAAGCGTCCTTACGCGTCTGACGGTCGTAGGTGACGAGACCCTTGTCGTTGAGGCCTGACTTTTCGCCTTCGTTGCGCCCGTCGGAGGCGGCATCAAACATCTGCCAGACGAACCGGCCCCAGATGTAGGGACGCGCTTTCAGCATGGCCCAGTTGGTTTCGTGGTAGAGGGCCTGATATTGTTCCGGGTGCCAGCCGGAGGCCGGGACGACCAGGCCTGGCGTATCATCCTGATGCGAAATGCTTGCGCCCGCGCCGTATTCAGTAACGGCGAAGGGCTTTGTAGGGAAGCGCTTGTGGTAAGTATCGGCCCATTCGCCCAGCGTCCCCTTCTGTTCCGGATACCAGCCGAAATAGCGGTTAAAGCCAAGCTGATCGGTGACAGGAGCGCGGGCATCGTCGTCGGCCACGCAGCAATGGGCATAAATCGTCGCCCGCGACGCATCCTCGCTTTTCGCCACCGCATTCAGTTCGCGCAACAGTCCGGCTATGGCGGGGGTTTCGCCATGCACCTCATTGCCCAGACCCCAGGCGATGACCGAGGGATGGTTGAGGTTCTGACGAATAAGTTCACGCAATTGGTCTGCCGCATTGTCGCGCAGGGTTTGCGTCACCACAGGCACATGCCCGACCAGCGGAATTTCAGTAAGGACCAGAAGGCCGCGCCGGTCTGCCTCATCATAGGCCATCTGGGCGTGCGGGTAATGGACAAGACGCACAGCTGTCGCCCCCATCTCGTCGATAAGGTCGAAGTCTTCGGCAATATCGGCACGTGTGATGGCCCCGCCCTTGCCCGCGCGGCTGGCGTGCAGATTGACGCCATTGACCTCATAGGGCTGCCCGTTGAGCAGCAGACCCTTTTGCGCATCAAAACGCACGGTGCGGATGCCGAAGGCTATTGAACTGCGGTCCAGTGTAGCGCGATCATCACTGACCTCGGTCACGGCCGAATAAAGGTAAGGATCTTTGCGCCCGTTCCACAGACGCGGGGTCTTTACCTCGCCCTTCAGGTCGGCCTGCGCCGTGGCGCCTGCAGCCACATTGATGGCCTTCGACAGGCTTAAGACCGGTTTGCCGGCGGCATCGAAGATACGCGTCTGTACGATCAGGCGAGCCGCCTGAGTGCGGGTGTTGCGCAAAGGCACGCGGATATTCAGTTCCGCGCCCTGCGCTGACACCTTCGGCGTGGTGACGGCCACGGCGGGCGAACCCTTATCGAGCCAGTCGAAACCGGCTTCGCGGGCTTCGATCAGCGAGACGTTGCGATAAAGCCCACCATAGACGGTGAAATCGCCCCCTGGTGGCGCGATGTGCGGCCAGAGCGCATTAGAGACGCGCACGGCGATCACATTGCGCCCGGCCGTGACAAAGCGGGAAATATCGAAGCGGAAGATGGCGTAGCCGCCTTCGTGACGCCCGACGAAGCTGCCATTGACGAAAACGTCCGTGACGAGAGCCGCGCCGTCAAATTGCAGATAAAGGCGCTTGCTGGCGGGCAGGGCTTTCAACTCAAGCGCCTTTCGGTACCACATCGTGCCGCGATAATAGTCGCTGTTGCCTGCGGTCGGGCCATCCTCGCCGTCCCCGGCATTGGCCGTATGGGGTAAGGTGGCGACGCGCCACTGGCTGTCATCAAAGGCCGGCGCTTCGGCCCCCTTCGCATCGGCCTTCAGAAAACGCCAGCCCGTATCGAGCGGGGCTGTGGCATGGGTCTGCGCCAAAGCGGGCAGGGCAAGGCCAAGACAGGCCACCAGGGTGAAGATCAGGACGCGGGGGAGGCTCATCCGTGGTGTATCCTCTTTTTTGATCTGATACCGGGCGTCATTGGAAATGACGACGGGTATGCGTTTCTCCAATGTCGCGTGCCCATAATGCACAAAGGACATTCGCGAGATATCAACGGCGGGATGCGTTCAGCATCTTCGGCCGTTGCTTTCATCACCGTAACGGCTTTCCAGCAGGCAACTATGCAGGCAATATGGCTGCAAATAAGACCGTTCGGGTTTATCCGTCCGGATCATCTTTGGGGAGTGTGTCGCATGATTCGTTCTGTTGTGGTCGCAGCCTGTCTGGGCCTGTCCGTTGTGCCAGTGACGGCTCTGGCCTGTGCGCCGGATGCGCTCGGAACCTCGCGGACGCTGGTTTTAAAGCGCGAAGGCGCCGCCTACGGCACCGCGCAGCACGCGGCCTTACCCTTGCAGCCGGGCGAGGTGGTGCTGACCTTTGACGACGGCCCGCGCGCCGAATCGACGCCCCCGGTGCTCAAGGCGCTTGCCGATCAGTGCGTGAAGGCAACCTTTTTCATGGTCGGCGACAATATCGCCAAACATCCCGATCTCGCCCGTCAGGTGGAAGCGGCTGGCCATTCGACGGCCATGCACAGCCTGACGCATCTCAACATGACGCAACTCAGCCCCGAGGCGCAACTGGGCGATCTGAAAACGACACAGGATATCTACACAGCGACCTTTGGCCACGCCGCCCCGGCCTATCGTTTCCCCTTTCTGGCCGAAAGCCCGACCCTGATGGAGGCGCTAAAGGCAAAGACGATCACGGTGATGTCGGTCGATCTGGGCATTGACGACTGGCTGGCGGATCAGACCCCAGACATACTCACAGGGCGTCTTCTGGAGCGCCTTAAGGCCAAAGGCGGTGGCATCATCCTGATGCATGACGGTCAGGACGTCACGGCGGCGGCCCTGCCGCAGATGCTGAAAGCGCTGAAAGCCAATGGCTATAAGGTGGTGCATATCGAGTGGGAAAAATAGTCGGTGAGACGGCTTGTTAATGGTGTTATAAAGTAACATATATATCAGGCTATCTTTTATCCAGCCCCTTGCAAAGAGTTACGGTATAACATATGTCTGAGGCCCGACCTTGCTCTGACGCTGCAAAGCCACCGCTCCCGATGACCACCTTGCCAGACCCCAAGCCGAATTCGTGGATGGACGCCACCGCCATTGGCCTGTCGGGTCTGTGTTTGGCGCACTGTCTGCTGCTGCCGTTTGCCGTGGCGGCCCTGCCGGTACTTGGTCAGGTGGCGGGCGACCATCTGGTGCATCAGGTGCTGATCCTGATGGCGGCACCGCTGAGTGTGTGGGCACTACATCGCACGGGCGGCTGGAAAAAGCCGCGGGTCGCCGCATTGGCAGTGGCGGGTCTTGGACTTCTGTCGTCGGCGGCTTTTGTACCTGTGGCGGCCGCGCATGAAACCCTGATCAGCATAATCGGCGCGGTATGTGTCGCCGGGGCGCATTATCTCAATTCGCGCCTGCATCAACGGGTCCATAAGCACGCCTGAGCCGCTTTAAGCCCGGCATTTTCCCTCATGACGGTTGACTGAGCCGCCTGACGCTTTAAGAGGGGCGGCGGTTACATTTTGTACGGATTGCCCCTGATGCTGCGTCACATCGTCATGTTCAGTTGCAAGGATAGCGCCGATCGCGACCGCATCCGTCAGGGCCTGTCCCTCCTGACGCAGATCCCGCACGCCCAGAAGCTGGAAGTCGCCTTCAACGAGAAGGTCGATCAGCTCGGCAACGATATCGAAGTCGTGGTTTACGGCGAATTTGCCGATGTGACGGCCTTGCGCGCCTATAAGGACCATCCGCTGTATCAACAGTCGATTGATATTGTGCGCCCCTTGCGTGAGTTGCGCGTAGCGGCGGATTACACGGTCGAAGCGGCCGCGACGACGGCGCTTTAAAAAAACGCGTTTCCCCTTTTTACCGAGCTGCTTTAGTCTCCTCCCCAAAGAAAAAGGGAGGATGATCATGGGCGCCTGTTTTGTCGCCAGAATGCTGGCCTGTGTATTCGCGGTTTTGAGCCTGTCACCTGCGCTGGCGGCAGAAACCATCACTCAAAACGCGGGTGTCGTTATCCCCCTGTGGGACAAGGGCGCGCCGGGCTTTGAGGCTTTGCGCGATGTGCCCGAAAAATCCGGCGACTGGTGGGTGCGGGGCGTCAATAACCCCTCCCTGACCGTGTTTCGCCCGGACCCCGCGCACAACAGCGGCACGGCCATCATCGTCCTGCCGGGCGGGGGGCACGAAAACCTCGTCTTCAATTCGGAAGGGGTGAAACCATCGCGCTTTCTTCAGGCGCAGGGTGTTACGGCCTTCGCGCTGAAATACCGGCTGGGGCGCGAAAGCGATAATCCGAAAGCCGATTATGACATCGCCATCCACGGCGCGGCGGACCTGAGGCGGGCCGTGCGCTTCGTGCGCGCCCACGCCGCGGAATACGGCATCGAACGCATCGGCGTGATGGCCTTTTCGGCCGGGGGCGAACTGGTCCACATGACGGCCTTTGCAGGCTTTGACGGGGAAGCGACGGCGGCCGATCCGGTCGATCGCCTGAGTGCGCGTCCGGACTTTATCATCGAGGTCTATCCGGGGCCGCTCGGCGTGCCGGAGCGCTTTGAGACGGCACCACCCCCGGCCTTCTTCCTGACGGCGCATGACGATCATGGGCCGGTGGCAGTGCTGGACCGCCTGTCGCGTCTCTATGCTCAGTGGCCGGACGTGCCGATCGAGACGCATATACTGGCCGCCGGTGGTCATGCCTTCAATATGGGAGAGCGCTCGACCCTGCGATCGGTTAAGGATTGGCCGTCACGCCTGTCGGACTGGTTGATCGACAGGGGCTATTTGAGCGTGCCATAATTGGGCCGTGTGATACCCTTAGATCCGCAATCATGTCATCGAGGAGTCTCATGAGCCTTGTGCGTCGCGTGACCGGGATAGGGCTTGGCCTCAGCGGGTTACTGGTGGGGATCGCCTTTGCGCAGACCACGTCTGTGCCACCGCCGGCCGACAGCAAGCCCGCTGAGGTCAAAGGCGCCGAAGCCCGGCCGCTGAGCGCCGCGGAGGCCAGCGAATGCCGCGCCATTGCCGAGGTGTTGCGCGATCGTCAATACGACATCATGGACAGCCTGATCGTGCGCATCGAGCGCTCGCCCAACCTCTCAACCGAGGGGCTCGAAGCCGCCAAAAAGTCGCTTAGCGAAACCGATGCGGCCATCAAAACCGCCGAAGGCCACACCGAACGCTTTGTCTTTGCCGCCGCGGCCACTCCGGCTGTCAAGTCCACGATTGGCAAGATGGACAGCGAAACCCTGACGCCGCGCCTTTTGGACTGCCTCAAACGAATGCCCGTTGCAGGGCCTCAGAAACCTAGCACTCCACCACGTTGACCGCGAGGCCGCCCTGTGAGGTTTCCTTGTACTTCGACGACATGTCGAGGCCGGTCTGGCGCATGGTTTCGATCACCTGATCCAGCGTCACCTTGTGCGGGCCTTCGTCGCGCAAGGACAGGCGCGCCGCATTGGCGGCCTTTACCGCGCCAATGGCGTTGCGTTCGATGCACGGGATCTGCACCAGCCCGCCGACCGGATCACAGGTCAGGCCCAGATTGTGCTCCATGCCGATTTCGGCAGCGTGCTCGATCTGAGGGGCGCTGCCGCCCCAGACGGCGCTGAGCCCCGCCGCCCCCATCGAACAGGCGACGCCGACTTCGCCCTGACAGCCCATCTCGGCCCCGGACAGCGAGGCGCGCTGCTTATAAATCATGCCGATGCCGGCAGCGGTGAGCAGAAAACGCCCGATCCTGCCGTCTGAGCGCGTATCGGCCTCGCTCCACCCGTCAAAGGCGCAGTAGTAGCGGATCAGGGCCGGGATAATGCCTGCCGCGCCATTGGTAGGGGCCGTGACGACGCGCCCGCCGGCCGCATTTTCCTCATTGATAGCCATGGCAAAGACGTTCAGCCAGTCGAACAGGCGCTCGGATTCCTGATTGTGGGCTTCGGTTTTTAACGTCTCAAACAGGCGCGGGGCGCGGCGTTGCACGCTGAGGCCCCCCGGCAGGATGCCACTGGTTTTCAGGCCGCGATTGATGCCTGAATCCATCACCTCCCAGATGCGTTTCAACCCGGCATCGGTTTCTGCGCGCGGGCGGCGGGCGTCTTCATTGGCCAGAACGACGTCGTAGATGTTGAGATTATGCTGCGCACAGATTTGCAGCAATTCGGCCCCCGAGGTGAAGGGTAAGGCCGCCTTCTGACCCACGCTGATGCGGTCGTTTTGTGCCGGAGCCGACAACTGCGCCGCCGAGGCGATAAAGCCGCCGCCGGTCGAATAGAGGGTGCGCTCGAACAGCTCCACACCCGCCGCATCGTACAGGCGCACGCTCATGCCATTGGGGTGCAGGCGCGGCGTGATGTCGCCGCGAAAGTCGATATCGCGGCGGTAATCAAAGCCAATCGTCGGGCCGCCAAACAGCGAAATCTCTGTGGCGGTTTTCAGCGCCTCATAGGTAGCATCGGCCCAGTCGGGATCGACCTGATCGGGCTCGGCCCCCAACAGCCCCAGCACCGCCGCCTTGTCCGAGCCGTGGCCGATGCCGGTCAGGGCCAGCGACCCCTGAAGCTCCACCCGTACCCGCGCAGCCTGATCGAGGATACCCGCTGCCCTGGCCTCGATCAGGGCGCGGCGCGTTATGCGCATCGGCCCCACCGTATGCGAGGAGGAGGGGCCAATGCCGATCTTGAACATGTCGAGGACGGAAAGCATGGGGAAACTCGATGCAGCTGTAACTTTGCTGCGGACTTAACACGCTTTGGTGCAGGCGGGTACTGCAAAGCCACCCCACCCCCGCGCCTTTCAGGCGCGGTACCTCCACGCCAGCGGGGAGGTATAAGAGAGAAGCGTGACATTCGGCTTTCAGTTTGTCGGGCGACCCCGAGCGGAGCGAACGGTGGTGGGCTTGGCTTTCCCGCATTGCCTCCGCCTCAAACCCCGCTATAGAGAAGGGGGAGGTCGCCCGATGATGGAATTGTACGAAATTGGTCAGACGCCGCAGGCCCTGGGTCCGCAAAAGCCGCTGTTTGGCGACAACCGGACGCTGATGCGCGTCGGGCTGATCATTGGCGCCGTCATCTGCCTATGGAAGCTCTACATCGCCGTCACGGCCAATATCATCTGGGAAGAGGGGCATTTTGCGGTGTCGGGCCTCTACCCGGCGCTCGGCTATCCCGACATCCCCGCCGGTTTTCCGCTCTTGTCGCGGCTGGTGACTCTGATCTTCGGTATGGAGGCCCTGCCGCTTCGGATATTGTCGCTGCTGATCGCCAGCGCCATTCCGCTCGCCATCTGGTTCATGGCGCGACCGGTGGTGTCTGAACGCGAAGCGATCTGGGCCGCCATCCTGTCGCTGCTGATCCCGCCCCTGTCGATGTCGGGGACCATCTTCTACCCGGAAGGGCTGCTGCAACTGCTGCTGGCCCTGATGCTGGGCTGCCTTTTGCGCGCCTTTAAGACCGATGAGTGGAAGTGGTGGCTCCTGACCGGCCTGTGCGGCGCGCTGGGCCTGTTTGTGCACTTCCGTTTTCTGTTCCCCGGCGCGGGCATCGTGCTGTTTGCTCTGCTGACGCCGGCCGGTCGCAAGCTGTGGACGCGACCGAAATTCTGGGCGACGGGGGGCGTGGCGGCGCTGGGGCTTTTGCCGTCCTTGCTCTATAACGCCTTCAACGACTGGCCCGCCATCGCCTTCCATGTGACCAACCGCCCGGTCTGGCGGCCCGAACTGAAGCTGATGACGGCCTTCCTCAATCAGCAGATCGGGCTGGTCACGCCGGTCTTCTTCTTCGGCCTTGCCTATGTCGCCTACAAGATGGCGTGGACAGAAAGGCGTGGTCCTCTGGCCCTGCTGGGCATTGTCGGGGTGTTTATCTTCGGCTTCTATTTCGTCCAGTCGCCCGCCAATGCGCAGATCATGCCGCACTGGCCGTTTCTGGCCTATGTGCCGCTGGTTGTGGGGCTGCCCGGCGTGCTGATCGCCTATGCCGACGCGGCGCAAAGCCGCTTCGGTCGCACGCTGAGACAGGGCGTGCTGGCTCTGGGGCCTCTTCTGGCGCTGGCCGTCGGCATCGGTATCACCGTCTATGAATACGCCTGGGCGCATACCGAAAAGCTGCCGTGGCAGTGGAAGCAGATCAACTTCATGCGCAACGAAGACTGGACTGTGCTGCACCCCACCCTGACCGCAGCCGAGGCGGTCGCGCGTCAGCGCTTCGGGCCCGAAGTGGCCGTGGCGGTGTCGGGCCATGTGCCGGCGGTGCGGCTCGAATTCCCCAACCGACCCACCCGCGCCCTTTACACGCTGGGGGAACCCTATGACCGCTTCTCACGCTTCGGTACGGCGCGTCAGGCCTGGGGGCTGGGGTACGACGATCTGATCCGGGCGCAGGCCGGTAAGGGCGTGGTGCTGGTCCTGCCCGACCCCAGCTATCTCTATCATCAGCCCGAGGAGCTGAGCTTCCGGCGTGAGCTGTGTCAGCGCTTTGACGACATCATCCTTTATAGGCGCGTCGAGCTGCCGCCGGGGCGCAATGTGGTGGCGTTTTATACCGCGCGCCTGCGCAAGGACGCCGTGAAGGCTGCGCCTGAGCCCTGTGCCCTGTTGCCGGAGTTGTATATCGCGCAACCGCCGCGCGGGCAGTTCCTTGAGGCCCATGCGCAGACCAACTATTTCGGTATCGCCGCCGATAGTCAGGGCGTCACGCGCGTCGATATACTGATCGATGGCAAGCCGGTGACGCAGGCCAGGTATGGCCTTGATCCCGAAGGCTTCAAGACGCCCGACGCCCTGCGCTACGACCCTAACTGGCCGAAGCTGCAATTCGATTTCCGGCTGGATAAGGCCGGGCTGACACCGGGGCCGCACACCCTGTCTCTGCGCGCCACGCGCACCGACGGCAGCACGGTCGAAGGCGCGGAGAAAACCCTCTACATCAAAGAGTAGTCGCCGCTCCCGAAGCGGGCTATGCTGCGCAAAAAAGGGAGGCTCCGCGTGGGGGTTAAACGGCCAACATCCTTCGACATAGCGGCGCTGGCCGGCGTTTCGCAGGCCACCGTGTCGCGCGCGCTCAGCCAGTCACCGGCGGTGTCCGAAGAGGTGCGCAAGCGCGTCTTTGAGGCGGCGCAGCAGCTTAACTACACGGTCGATGTCAATGCGCGCAAACTGCGCTCAAAGAAGATCAACACCATCGCGGTGCTGATTTCCGAAGACCTCGATCAGGACAATCCGATCAATCCCTTCTTCGTGCCGCTGCTGGGGGCCATCCTCAAATATGCCGGTCAGAAGGGGTATGACGTTTTGACCTCGCTGCAACAGCAGAGCGAAAGCTGGAGCAATGATTATGGCTTTGCGCGCCGTGCCGACGGCCTGATCCTTTTGGGCTACAAGGACTATGACGACTATGTGCGCAAGGCTGAGGGCTTAAGCGACATCGGCGAACCCTGGGTCGTCTGGGGGCTGGTGCAGCCTGGCGCCGGGCTCAGTGTGGGCTCAGATAATGCGCAAGGGGCCTATGAGGCCGTGTCGCACCTGATCCGGCTCGGACGGCGGCGTATCGCCTTTCTGGGTGAAGCCTCCTCCAGCCATCCGGAATTTCGTGACCGTTATGACGGCTACGTGCGGGCGCTGCGTGAAAATGGCCTGAGCATCGACGCGGGCCTCTTGGCCGACTGCTTTATCTCGCGCGAAGACGGAGCAGCGGCGGTGGAGCGGCTTTTGGGCTGCGGCGCGGTGTTTGACGCGGTTTTTGCCACCGCTGATCTGCCGGCCATCGGAGCCATGCAAGCCTTGCAGAAACAGGGACGTCGCGTGCCGCAGGACGTATCGGTGATCGGCTTTGACGACCTGTGGGCCGCAGCCTGCACCACACCGGCGCTTTCGACCGTGCGTCAGGACACGACCGCAGCGGCACGCGCGCTGGTCGATGCGCTGGATCGCATGATCGCCAATGAGCCGGTGGAGCCTGTGCGCGTCCCGACCCGCCTGATCATTCGCGAAAGCTGTGGCGGCTAGCCAAAAAATAACCCCGTGCGACGGGAGGTGCGCAACGGGGTCATAAAGTCAGGTTGAGAAGAAAACCATTCCAGGGCTGAAATGGCGGTTCCGCCGCGTTGCCACGGGCAGAAGGGGTGTCAGGGGGGATCGTTCTGCTTGTTTTCCCTGCAAATTCGTTAGTCTGGAAACTAGGTTGCGCCGGATAAGGCGGCAATCTGAATACGTATTCAACGACGGCGGGGCGGTTCTGAATACGTATGCACGCACCCTTAGCGGGGTGGTGTGCTAACCACATGACCTATCATAACAGCAACAAAACACAGGGAGACAGACGATGACAGTTCGCGCAAAGCGATTTAGCCTCAGTACGCCAGTTTTGATGGGGCTTGCCATGACGCTTACCGCTACGACCGCAACAATCGGCTGGGCCCCGCCCGCCATGGCCGCCGCTGAAACGCTTGATCCAGCCTACAGTCAGGCTACAGGCCTGGCGGTCATCGCCACCGCTCAGTCACCTAATGAGGTCATATCGGTCAAGGTCTTGCTCGATAATGACGGACGCCTGTCCTATGCTGTGTCGCGTAAGGGTCATGAGATCATCGCCCCGTCGCGGCTGGGCTTCATCCTCGCCGATCAGCCCAAGCTCGACCTCAATTTCACGGTCGAAAAGACCTCTACTTCGTCCTTTGACGAGACGTGGGATCAGCCGTGGGGTGAATGGAAGACCATCCGCGACACGCACACTGAGCTGCGCGTTGACGTGGTGCAACAGAAGTACGACGCCCGCCGAATGACGGTGGTGTTCCGCCTGTTCGATGACGGCTTTGGCTTCCGCTACGAGTTCCCCGAACAGCCGCAACTGAAGACACTGAAGATCACCGACGAACTGACCGAGTTTGCCGTCAGCGACAAGGCGACCGCCTACTGGAACGTTGCCGGCGAGTGGAACCGCGAAGAATATATCATCCAGAAGACGCCGCTGGCCGAAGTGTCCGAGGCTCAGACGCCGATGACGCTGAAGACCGACAAAGGCCTTTACATGACCTTCCATGAGGCGGCTCTGATCGATTATGCGGCCATCTGGATGCGTCGCGTCGATGGGCAGCGCCTGAAGACGCGGCTGGCTCCGTCGTCCATCGGACCCAATGTGGTGCGCGAGGCGCCGTTCCCGACGCCCTGGCGGATGGTCATCGTTACCGATAACGCGCCGGACCTTTATCAGTCGCACATCCTGCTCAACCTCAATGAGCCAAACAAGCTTGGCGATGTGAGCTGGGTGAAGCCATTCAAATATGTCGGTATCTGGTGGGACATGCATCTCGGCACCAAAACCTGGGAAGCCGGACCAAAGCACGGGGCAACGACCGAATACACCAAAAAATACATCGACTTTGCAGCCAAGCATGGTTTCCGTGGCGTACTGGTTGAAGGGTGGAACAAGGGCTGGGAAGACTGGTTCGCCACCGGCGACCTGTTCAGCTTTACCGAGGCCTATCCGGATTTCGACCTGCCCGCCCTGTCGGCCTATGCCAAGAAGAAGGGCGTGCATATTGTGGGCCACCACGAAACGGGCGGCAATGCGGCCCATTACGAACCGCAGATGGACGCGGGCTTTGCCCTCTATCAGCAGAACGGCGTCGATGCAGTGAAGACCGGCTATGTCGCCGACGCGGGCGGCGCCAAGGTGATGGGGGCGGACGGCAAGCCCTACTACACCTGGAACGACTCGCAGGACATGGTGCGCCACTTCCAGAAGGTGACCGAGACGGCGGCGAAGTACCACATCGCCATCAATACGCATGAGCCGATCAAGGATACGGGCCTGCGCCGTACCTACCCCAACTGGGTGTCGCGCGAAGGTCAGCGCGGCATGGAATATAACGCCTGGGGCAATCCGCCCAACCCGCCGGAGCACGAGGCCAATCTGGTCTTCACGCGCATGTTGTCCGGCCCCATGGACTTCACGCCCGGTGTCCTCAGCCTTCAGGGCAATGGCAAGCCGATCTATTCGACCAAGGCCAAGCAACTGGCGCTTTATGTGGTGCTCTATTCGCCGATCCACATGGCCGCTGACCTGATCGAAAACTACGAAAAGGAGATGCCGGCGTTTCAGTTCATCAAGGACGTGCCGACCGACTGGGCCGATACAAAGATGCTGAACGGCGAGCCGGGCGACTATGCCACGCTGGTGCGTCTCGATAAGAACAGCCGCGACTGGTATCTGGGGGCGGTAACCGACGAACAGGCGCGCAGCCTTGACATCGCGCTCGATTTCTTGACGCCGGGCAAGACCTATGAGGCGCAAATCTACCGCGATGGCGACGATGCCGACTATCGCACAGACACCCGCCATTCGATGCAGATCGAAAAGCGCAAGGTGACATCCAAGGACCGCCTGACGCTGAAACTGGCGCCCGGCGGCGGTCAGGCCATCCGTTTCAAGGCGCTGTGACCATGCGCGCTTTTGCTGCGATCCTTGCCACCCTGCTCCTCGCTGTACCGGTGGGGGCAGGGGCCGCCGATCCTGTGCCGACGCACAGCGTCAGCGCCACCGCCGATGTGCCGCACGGCCGGCTCGACAAGTACGAGGCTTTCCCGTCGCGTTTTGTCAGCGCGCGCCATGTCTCGGTGTGGGTGCCGGAAGGCTATGACCCCAAGGGGCCGCGCCTACCGGTCATCTATATGCACGACGGGCAGAACCTGTTTGAGACCGCCACCGCCTATGGCGGCAAGGAGTGGGGCATAGACGAGGCCCTCAGTGGCATGGGCCAGAAGGCCATCGTCGTGGGGGTGTGGAATTCGCCCACGCGCTATGCCGACTATTTCCCACAAAAGCTGGCGGCCTATCTGCCCGCCGATATGCAGGCGCAGGTGATGTCTATGGCCAAAGGGCAGTTAAAGGCCGACGACTATCTGCGTTTTCTGGTCGAAGAGGTGAAGCCCTTTATCGACCGCACCTATCGCACGCGCCCCGATGCCGCCCACACCGGCATTATGGGCTCCAGCATGGGCGGGCTGATCTCGCTCTATGCGCTGGGCGAATACCCGCAGGTGTTCGGGCGCGCGGCCTGCGTCTCGATCCACTGGCCGCTGATGGCCCCGCCCGCCACGCCGGAAGCGCGTGAAGCCGCCGCAGGCGCCACGGCGCAAGCGTGGGAGGCGTGGTTCCGTGCGGCGCACTTCGACCCGAAGCGTCAGCGGCTCTATATGGACCACGGCACGCGCGACCTCGATGCCAACTACCGGCCCTATAGCCTGAAGATGGAGGCGGTTCTGCCGCGCTATGGCTGGGTCGAAGGGCGCAACTGGCGCAGTTCGGTGTTCGAAGGCACCACGCACAACGAAGCCGACTGGCGCGCGCGGGTGGATATTCCGTTGGGTTTCCTGCTGGCGCAGTGAAGTGATAACTATAGTTGACAAATTGGAAGATTGGTTATAGTTATTGTAACCGACCGAGGGGCGTAATCCGCCCCTCCCATTCGGTGAATGGGGTCGTTAACATGTTCACGCTCCATCGAACTGAACGCTTCAAAAAATGGCTGAAGGGTCTGAAGGACCACGCGGCCAAAGCGCGCATTGTCTTGCGGCTGGAACGTGTGGAAGGCGGCAATTTAGGCGATACCAAGTCGGTCGGTGGCGGTGTTTATGAATTACGCATCCATACCGGCCCCGGCTATCGCGTCTATTATGCCCGCAGTGGAGAGGAGATAATCCTTCTCCTTTGTGGCGGCGACAAAAGCAGTCAGGATGCCGATATTCTGGCGGCCAGGGCTTTGTGGGAGGATATTCAGAATGGAAAAAATCACCCCTTTTGATCCGGCTGAATTTCTGGATGATCCGGAAACCGCGCTGGCCTATCTGGCGGCGGTATTCGAAGACGGTGATGCCGAAGAAATCCGCAAAGGTCTGAACAATGTGGCCCGCGCGCATGGCATAACCGACCTGTCGCGCGAAACCGGCCTGTCGCGTGAGGCGCTGTACAAGGCGCTGGGCCCATCGGGGAATCCGACGCTGACGACCCTGCTGGCAGTGACCAAGGCGCTCGGTATCCGACTGTCGGTCGCGGCCTGAGGCGGTTACCTTTTCCTCCCTGCTTGCGCGGGGGCGCGGAAAGACCGATATGCGGGGAGGAAAGCGAGGTCCTATGTCCGTGTCCCCAAGCCCGATTACCGTCGATATCTGGTCCGATCTGATCTGCCCCTTCTGCTGGATCGGCAAGCGTCATTTTGAACAGGCGCTGGAAGGCTTTGCTGGCAAGGATCAGGTGACGGTGCGCCATCACGCCTTTCGTCTGGGGCCGGACGCGCCGGTCGCGCCCGTGGGGCAGATGCTGCAACAGAAGTACGGCCTGACGGCGGCTCAGGCCGAGCAGAATCAGGCGCGGGTCGAGCAGATGGCGGCGGCGGCCGGGCTCCCTATGACGCTCGCAGGCACGTTTTACGGCGATACGCTGAAGGCACACCGGCTGGTGAAATTCGCGCAGGACAAGGGGCTGGGCGCACAGGCGGTTGAGCGACTGTACCGCGCCTATTTCGCCGAAACGCAGTCCCTTTTTGATGAGGCGACACTTGTGGCGCTGGCCGTTGAGATCGGTCTGGATGCGGCGGAAGCCGAGGCCTTCCTGAAAACCGATCGCTATGCCGACACGGTGCAGGAGGAGCAGGAATTTATCACAATGCGCGGCGTGCAGGGGGTGCCGTTTTTTGTCATCAACGACCGCTATGCCGTGTCCGGCGCGCAGCCGGTAGCTGGCTTCACGCAGGTGCTGAACCGCGCCTGGGACGACCTGCCGCCCGAGGTCAGGAGCGGTCCGACGTGCGACGATGGGGTGTGTCGCTGAGCCAGCCCCGTCGCACGCGAAGAGAAGGATTGGCCACGAAAAGCTTATAGCTGGTTTGTCTGCCCGCCCTGCCTTGTGCGGAAGGTCTTAAGGTTTCCACAGATGGCCACAGATGCGGCCCGAAGGGCGAGCCTCACACAGATTGTAGAGGCTCACGGCTTCAGCTCTTGCACGGACCATATGTGTGACCGCCTTTGGCGGTCATCTGTGTCATCTGTGGTAAAATAAAACCATACAAAGGCGCGGATGGAGGGGCC